>Ga0209747_1001696_pt1 | contig 11571 bp, 11 predicted proteins | sample BarGraNGADG00311_FD_184498 | JGI IMG/M metagenome (GOLD analysis project Ga0209747, IMG submission 184498) | Arctic peat soil microbial communities from Barrow, Alaska - Barrow Graham LP Ref core NGADG0011-311 (SPAdes) (version 2) | ecosystem: Environmental > Terrestrial > Soil > Wetlands > Peat... | reverse complement strand
CGCCCTGGGGATGGCTGTCACCCTGAGGAGGCCGGGGCCCGGGACGGTCCACCATTCTGATAGAGGAAGCCAGTACCGGTCGCTGGCCATCGGAAAGACGCTCAAGGAGTCGGGGATAATGGCCTCGATGGGCTCAAAGGGCGACGCCTTCGACAACGCCGCCGCCGAGAGCTTCATGGCAACCATCAAGACAGAGCTGATCTACCGCAATCGCTTCAAGACCAAGGACGAGGCGCGCCTTGCGGTCTTCAAATACATAGAAGGGTTCTACAATCCGACAAGAAGACATTCTGCTTTGGGTTACAAGAGCCCGGCGGAGTATGAGAAGATGCTGATGGCAACGGGGCAGACAGCGGCGGCCGCTGCTGTCTGAAGTTAAGGTGTCGTTGGAAACGGGTTAACATCACTCCGACCCCGAACGACGGCAACAACAACAATCCGAACAAGCCCAACCGGGGCTTCAACTACCCGGAGTTCTCGAGCGACACCTATGTTGTCAGCGGAGGCAGCGTGGTCGTTTCAGGGACCGCGCCGCCCTTCTCCAATGTCGAGTTCTTCAAGACCGGCTATCCGGCCGATCCGTCCGGGCACGGCCAGGGGCAGACCTGGCTGGCCACGGTCCCGGTTGGTGCAGCGGGGACATTCAGCGCCACACTGACCGGGCTTGCCGCTGAAGACAACATCTCCGCGACCGCGACCAGCACCGCCGAGGCGCCGGCAGGCGCCGGCAACACGAGCGAGTTCTCGGCGAACGCGCTTGTGACAGAAGTGACAAAGCCCAAGGTAGACGCCGTGAACCCGGCGTCAGGGCCTCCCGGTTCCCAGACCACTGTCACCGGAGAGGGCTTCGGCGCGACCCAGGGCTCCTCGACCATCACGGTCGGCGGGGCGTTGGCGGAAGTGGTGTCCTGGAGTGACACGAAGATCGTGGTGATCGTTCCGGTCGACTCCGAGGGCGGAGCGGTCGTTGTCACCACGGCCCAGGGTCCGTCCAACGAAGACAAGAGCTTCACCGTGGTCCTGTCCACGTGGTATCTGGCCGAGGGCACGACTGCCTGGGGCTTCAACACTTACATAACGATACAGAACCCGAACACCTCGGCCGTGACCGCAAAGGTCACATACATGAACACGACCGCGGAGCCGAGCGGCAAAGGAAGGGTGTTCCCGCCCAGGAATATTGTCCTGCCTCCGCAGTCGCAAACGACCGTCGACCCGCGATGGGACCTCGGCTTGACCGACTTCTCGACCAAGATCGAATGCCTCGAAGGCAAGACGATCGCGGTGGACCGCACCATATTCTGGACCGGGCCAGGGGCGCCCTCGCCTGAGGGCCACTCGTCAGTGGGCGTGTGCGCGCCGGCTGCGAGCTGGTATCTGCCCGAGGGCTCGAGCGCCTGGGGCTTTGAGACCTGGACGCTCGTTGAAAACCCGAACGCCGTGGAGGCCACCGTCCATCTGACTTACATGGTCGAGGGGGTCGGGCCGAAGAAGCTGGACAAGAAGATCCCGGCTTTCACGCGCGCGACCTATAACATGGCTGATGACATGAAGGCTATCGGATGGACCACGTCGGTGGACGCGTCGGTGCAGGTAAGTTCGAGCGTCCCGGTCATAGCCGAGGGCTCGACCTACAGGAACAACCGGCGCGAAGGGTCCTGCTCGATCGGTGCCAGCGCCCCGGCCAACGACTTCTTCCTCGCAGAAGGCACCACCGCCTGGGGATTCACGAGCTACGTGCTGGTGCAGAACCCAAACCCGATGCCCGTTGACGTTACCGTCACTTACAACACGCCCGGCGGACCGGTCGTGAAGCCGGCCATCACGATGCCGGCGAACTCGCGCAAGACGATAAGGGTCAACGACATCCTGCCCAACACTGACTTCTCCGCCGAGGTGCACGGCTCGAAGCCGATCATCGCGGAGCGCTCCATGTACTGGGGCGCGACCAGCGCGCTCGGCGAGGCGTGCCACGCATCGATAGGGCTCGCGCAGCCGCACCTGACGTTCTATATGCCGGACGGCCAGACGTCGAACGGCTACGAGACGTTCACCCTCGTTCAGAACCCGAACCCCGGCGCGGTCACCGTCCGCGTGACGTACATGACCCCGACGGGCAAGGACGACGTGACGTTCAACGATGAGATACCGGCGGGCTCGCGCAAGACCTATAAGATGAGCGACAAGGTGAAGTCCGGGCGAGCCGCCATCAGGGTCGAGTCCCTCGACGGCGCGAGGCCGATAATGGTCGAGCGCTCGATGTACTGGGCCTCGAGGGGCGCGGGAACTGACACGATCGGCGCCTGCCAGGACCGGGGGATCGACAACCGTTAACAAAACGCATAATGGGGTCAGACACCATTATGCATGATTAATAGAATCACAAATGCAAAAAAGGGGTTTGACCCCTTTTTGCGTTTAGGAGGGGTGGGCTTCTTCCTGGCAGTCGTCGAAGTCGGTGCTCACTTCGCAGACCAGGTCGATGGTGTCTTTCAGGATGTCGATGTCGAATGGCTTCGTCATGAAGCACTCGATGCCAAGTTTCCTGGCCGTCTCAATGTAGTCCGACTGGTTATAACCTGAGACGATTATGACCGGAATGTCGGAACAGGTGCGAAGTTCCGCGAGCATCTCCAACCCGTTCATGATCGGCATCATGATATCGAGGATGATGACGTCCGGGTCGTTCTTCAGTGCGGATTCCAAGCCTTCTTTGCCGTTGCGTGCGGCGAGGGTCTCGTAGCCGGCGGATTCCAGGCTTATCGACATCAGCTTTACGATGATCGGATCGTCATCGACGATCAGTATTGTGCTCACGCTTCCTCCGCTGTTTTGAGAATCACCTGCGCGTCTACTAAATACTAAGCGGGAGGGTGGGCGCGTTTACAACGACAATTGTCAAAAATAGTACTTGGGTATGCCCAGATTCACCCAAACGGTACGTTTCAGCTTGCTTCCCGGGTGATTTCTAAGGAGCGCTAGAGGCCTGCCTTGCGCCTCATGAGCCCGCCGGCCAGTACCGCACCGCTTGCCAGCAGTTCCAGTATAGGCGTGATGTACCACCTGAAGGGGATCAGCCCGTGCGACCAGCTGACAATGTTCAACAGGCTTATTAATCCAAGAAGTACCGAAAAGCCGCCGACGATGATGTACACCCAGGTAAGGCCTTGCCAGTCGGCGACCTGCGGCACCTTAGCAAGCTTATCGAGAACCACCAGGACTACCAGCGCTAGGCCCAGCAACGGGAAGAGGAACACGTAGCTGACGAAATAGAAAAACGTCCCGATGAGCATCACTATCCCGCCGATCGCCACCAGCCAGTCGGAAGGGTCAAGAGCGGAGAAGTCCCAGCTGGCTCCTCCTGCTCGCTGAGCGCCCGCGGGCGCGAACGGGGGAGGCGCGCCCGGTCCCGGCGGCTGCTGCCCGACCGGCGCCGGAGGCATGATGTCAGCGTCCCTCAGCTGGTACCACTGGTTCATCCTCGATGAGAAGACGGTGTACTTGTACTCGGGTCGCTGGGCGTTGGGAGCTACCTGTTGCACGGTGACCTGCTCGCCCCTCGCGAAGGCCGGCGCACCGTTGACAATGACATCGGCGGCGACCGTCACAACCGCACCTTGCTGGATATCAGCCATTACCCCCATCCTTTCCCTCGCCCGTGACCCTAAATCTGTTCCGAGATTCGTGTAGACAATGCTACCACTGCAGAAGGCCCTTATCTAGAAATCTCGCCCCCATGTCTACAACTGGGATTATCGGCCGCGCAGCCGGTGGACATTACAGGCTGCCAGGCCCGGGAGTCATTTTGAAGCACACCGCGGGGCCGTCAGGCTGCCGGCCGCCGAGACGCACCGTGACGTCATTGCCCGACTGCTCCCAATCGAGCGGTTGCTCGTTGCCCAACAGCTCGACTCTCATGCCATCGGGAGCCTTCAGGGACTCGATCGTGACCTCCGGACCCCGGGGCGCTTCCATCAGTATTGCGAACAGAGAACCTGGCTTGCTCGTGAAGCGCACGTCGAGGCCGTCGGTCGTCTTTCCTTCGGCCCTCTTCCACGGCCGCGTCCCATAGATCGCGTCCCCGTTCATCGAGAGCCACGCCCCCACCCCTTTGATCCTGTCGACCTGAACCGCCGGGATCTCGCCCCCGGGCTTCGGCCCGACGTTCAACAACAGGTTGCCATTCTTGCTGACGATGTCCACGAGGAGCCGCACCAGCTTTGGCACGCTGAGAAAGTCGTCGGGAACTTCCTGCTTGTTGTAACCGAAGGACTTCCCGATGCCCCTCACGCACTCCCATTTCTCCTCGCTGATCTCGGAAAGGCTCGTGTACTCCGGCGTCGTGAAGTCGTAGTGCACACCGGGCGGGCTGGTATGCCCTTGCAGCCAGAGCCTCGTCGCGTAACGGTCGATCGCCTGCCTGATGCCCGGGACAAACACGAGAGACCTCAGAAGCTTGCTGGCCTGCCCCCAGCGCTCGTTCACCACGCCGTCGGGCCTCTTGTTGTAGAAGTGCGCGAAGATCTCGTTGACGTTCGTATCGCCGGGGTAGCCGATGTCGCTCCACAACACCGCCGGATCGTACTTGTCGATCAGCTCGTACCAGTGCGAGTTCGCATAACCGACATACCCGGCCGAGGCGGGCATCCGGGCGAGGCTCATGGCGAGGTCGGTGATAGGCTTTTCGGTGAAGGTCCAGTCGTAGGGGCTCGAATAGTAATAGCCCATCCGCATCCCGCGGGACTTGACCTCCCCGGTCAGCTCCTCGACGACGTTTCGGGAGGCGTGCAGGCCAGGCTTCACCGGGTTGGGGTGCTCGCTCGGCCAGAGGAGGAAGCCGTCGTGATGTTTGGTCACCAGCACCACGTACCGTGCTCCCACCTGCTTGAACAGGTCGGCCCAGCCAGCCGGGTCCCAGGCCCCGAGCGCCGCATTGAAGTCGTCCGCGAACCGGTAGTAATCGAAGTCCGCGCCGTAGGTCTTCACGTGGTACTCGTAGGCCGGGCTGCCCTTGATCCGGAGTGAGTTCAGGTACCACTCGGAGTACGGCTGGTTGGCGAACATCGCCCGCGAGCCTTCGTTCCTGAGGATATCCATGATGTCGCCCTTGTCGGTCGGGGCGAACGCGGGCACGCAGGAGAGCGACCAGTGGATGAAGATCCCGAACTTGGCATCGTGGTACCAGTCGGGCACCGGGTGCATGTCGACGGATTCCTTCGTCGGCTCGTATTTCATGGTCCCTCCTGCAGAACTATGGTTTTGCCTCACGGGGCGCTTATTGTGGCCCTGGCATCCGGATCGAACGGGTTCAGCCGCACCGCAAGCGAGAACAGGTATGGGTAGGACGTTTCGAGGTGTCGCATGTAGTCCAGCCACTGGCTCACCAGCAGAGCGTAAGCCCGCCCCATGTCACCTGAGAGGTGGTCGAGGTCCGGGTCGGGGAGCCCGGAAAGAGCGGGACGGCTGGCAAGCTCCTCGGTCAGGTGAAAGACCGCCCACAGCAGGCTGGTGAACGACTCGTGCTCGAGCAGCATCGGGTTCTCGAGCAGGCGAACCATGAAGTCCCGCTTTGCGACCAGGAGGTCCCGAACAGGCTCGAGGTCCTCGGCGCGGCTGTCGCACGTGAATCTCATATCGCGGAGACTTGCCCTGACCTGCGCGAAGTCGGCTGGCTTCCAGGACCCGCACTCCGCGAACAGCGACCTCTTGTCGTCGGCGTCAGGGTCGAACCGGCCGAGGTCGCGCAGCAGCGCAGTCCCCACTTCGCTGAAGAACGCCCCTATGACCATGTTCATCTTCTCGAGGGCGGCGCGTTTGTCCCTGGAGCTCAGGAGGGTGTCGACGATGAGAGTGACGACCAGCACCTCGATGGGAAGAAAGGCGAGGCCACCCAGAAGGTAGATATAGATGTGGTGCGCGTCCCGGAATATGGCGAAGTGCAGCAGGTACAACAGCGCGGAGCACACGATCAGCGCAGCCCCGAACAGTATGTACCAGCGCTCTCGTCTCATTTTGGGCTCCCTGCCGTCCGGCCGGCGGCGTCGCCTTCGTGGATCGCCTCGAGCAGTCGCCGCGGTGAGCTTGCGTCCCCCACGACAAGGCATGGAATTTCTAATTCTTGAGCAAGGTAGAGCAGCCCGGCTTCCGATGACGCCCCCATCGCGGTCACTACCATCCCGATGCCCTCGAGGCTCTGCTGCTTTCCATCTCTCTCGAAGAGCACCGCGTCCTGCTCGATCCGCAGGACGGTGGCGCCCAGCACGAGCTGTCCTCCGGCCTTCTTGAAGCGCCGGTTGAGCCAGTACTCGTGGGCCTTGAGCCGGCCGACGGGTGCGACTTCTTCCTTCTCGAGGACCGTGACGCCGACGCCTCGAGCGATGAGGTAATCCGCCGTCTCCATTCCGACGAAGCCCGCGCCGAGGATCACCGCGTCGCCGGCGAGCTCGACCTTTGAGAGCAGGACATCGCGCGCGTCGAAGACAACGTTGCCCTTGATGCCCGGAATGGGTGGCACGGCCGGAAGCGCTCCGCATGCGACGATGAGGGCGTCCGGCTTGCCTTCCTCCAGCGCGGCCCTGGTCATCTCGTTGCCGAGATGCACAGCCACTCCCGACTTCTCGAGCTGGCGCATCGCCCATGCTGTCCAGGCCGCGAGCGCTTCTTTGTGAGGGGGCTTGCTGGCAGAGCGCAACTGCCCGCCGGGCTCGTCTTCTCTCTCGAAGACCTCCACCTCGTGCCCCATTTCGCGAGCGGCTATTGCCGCCGAAAGACCCGCGGGTCCCGCCCCTGCGACCCACACCGTTCGCTGCTCGCCGGGCTCAGGATTGCTTTCATATTCCCTGCCGCACGCCGGATTGATCGTACAGGTGATCGGCTGGAGCTCGTAGCTCAGGCGCTCGATGCAGCCCTGGTTGCAGCCGAGACACCAGCGGATGTCCTCGTAATCCCCGCGCCGGGCCTTGGCCAGGAAGTCAGGGTCGGTCAGGTGCTGCCGGCCGAAGCTGATCAGGTCGGCGTCCCCGCGGCCGATGGCCTCGTCCGCGAGTCTCGGATCGGTGATCCTGCCGACCCCGATGACGGGAACGCCCGCGACTTGCTTGATTGCGCGCGCGCGGGGCAGGTTGAAGCCTGCATCCGTGTCCATCGAAGGTATGGCGAGGTTGCCGGGCGTCGAGTACACGCCGACCGAGGCGTGGATGGCGTCGGCGCCCGCGTCCGCGAGAAGCGGAGCAAGCCACTCAATGAAGGCGAGGTCGTAACCGCCGCGCACGAGCTCGTCGGCCGAGACCCTGATGAGCACTGGAAAGTCCGGCCCGACCTCGCGCCGCACGGCCTCGAGGACCTGGATGGCGAACAGGGCGCGGCTCTCGTTCGAGCCGCCGTACTCATCCTCACGCCGGTTGGACAGGGGAGATAGGAACTGCCCGACGAGGTAGCCGTGCGCGCCGTGCACTTCGACCGCGTCGAGCCCGGCTTCGCGAGCCCGCTGGGCCGCGCCCGCGTACGCCGTGACGACCTCGGCGATCCGCTCCCGGCTCATCTCCTCGCACGGCTGCATCATGGTCGGGCTGGGGATGGCCGATGGCGCCTCGGGGATCGCACCCGCAAATGCCTCGAATGTCTCGCGGCCGGCGTGATGGAGCTGCAGCGCGAGCTTCGACCCGGCGCCGTGGACCGCATGCGCCAGCCGGTTCAGCCCCGGGACCTGGTCGTCCCTCCAGGCGCCGATCTCGGTGGGGAAGCCTTTGCCGCGCGGGTCGACCGCGCATACCTCGGTGATTATCAGGCCGACCCCGCCCAGGGCCCGCCGCTCGTGATAGGCGACGAGTCGGTCGGTGACGGTGCCGTCGGTCGCGCCGTAGCCGGTCCCCATCGCGGGCATGACCGCGCGGTTCTCAAGCTCGAGCGAGTTTATAGCGATTGGCGAGAAAAGGTTCTCAAGGGCCATCGGCTCTGCTCCCGGACACAGATAAGGCCGGCTACGGGATTTCGATCTTCCAGGCGCCGTTTTCCTTCACTAGCGAGACGTCTTCACTCATTATTTCTTTCCCGCTACTGCTCATTATCTTGATCGTCACAGTGGCCGAGTTGCCTTTGACGATCGTCTTGCCGACCTGGATCGAACCGCCATTCAGGGTGTTCGTCACGCCGGAGCTGGCCCAGGCGGCCTGGTCCTTGACGCGCGACCGGATGCTCTGCGCCAGCAGCGACCAGCTGGTGGCCGCGTCACCCTGCAGCGAAGCCGACCAGAAAGCCTTTGCCACGCTCCCCGGCGTTTCGGAGGAGCTTGGAGTGCTGGTGCCTCCGCAGCCTGCCAGCACAACGGCCGGGATGAGAAGAGAAAGGATACATGCGAGGACTGCGAACTTCTTCATCGTTACTCCTTTTGACGAGTCACGGTGCTGCGGGCGGGGCATTGTCTCCGCTCCCGCGCCAATGGAATCCTATCATTATCTAGTAATGCTTCGCCTTGTGCTTGACCGCATCACGGTCCTCGATGTAACCCTTGAGCATCTCGACCATGGCCTCCGCGGCGTTCATCCTGGGCTCGTAGCCCAGCAGGCGCCGCGCTTTCTCGACGGAGAACGAGTAGTCGCCCATCAGGTAAGTCAGTTGCTCGGTCGGCATGTCCACGACGTTCACCTTCGTCGCCAGCTTGACGATCGGCCACACGAGCCAGGGCGGCACCAGGCGGATGGGCTGCTTGCTGCCCGCGGCGTCCAGCATCGCCTGGATTATCTCGAGCGAGGTCGACGGCTGCGAGCACGACACGTTGAAGACTTCTCCGATGGCCTCGTTCTTAGTGCCCAGCAGCAAGAAGGCGTCGACGCAGTCCTCTATCCACACGAGGTCGCCCTTGAACTGCCTCCCACCTATCCAGAAGATGGGCAGGCCCTTGAGTACCCAGTCGAAAACCCGCAGCAGGTCGATGCGCACGTAGTAACCGCGGCCGCAGATCGTCGGGAGCCGGGCCATCGTCAGAGGAAGGCCGGTCTGGTAGTGGTATCGCCAGCAGAGCTCTTCGCAGGCTTTTTTGTGGCGCCCGTACCAGCCGAACGGCTTGTCGGTCGGGGCTTCCTCGGTGCAGGGGAAAGGCGGGTATGGTGAGTAGAGCTCGATCGTGGACGTGTGGACGAAGCGGCCGACGCCCTCGTCGACCGAGGCGGCGAGGAAGTTCTCGGTGCCCCCGAAGTTGACCTGCCACTTCTCGGACTCGGGCCTCTTGCTGAAAGCCTGCACGAAGGCGAGGTGGTAGACGGTATCGACCCCTCTGACGGCCTCGCGGACTCGCGCGGCGTCGCGCATGTCACCCTGCATGAACTCGACGCCGTCGGGCACGTACTTCGACATCTCTATGTCAAAGACGCGGACATCCCTGCCGAGCGAGGAAAGGCGGCTCGCAAGGCTTGCGCCGAAGAAGCCGGCGCCACCGGTAACCAGGTCCATGGATACTCTCCTCAGTCAGTCGCGTTCGAAGAACTCGCGGATCAACGCGAGCAGCTCGTATGGTTTCTCCATCGGTACGAGGTGGCCGGCGTCCTGGATCACCCGCAGTTCGGCCTCAGGGATGAGCGATGCCGCGAAAGCCAGGTCTATGACCGCGCTGTTCTCACTGTCGGCGCCCGCGACCAGCAGGACCGGACACGTGATCTTCTCGAGGAGCGGCCAGGGGTCTTTTTCAAGGCCTCCCATGAACAGGGCGGCTTCACGCCTGGGCTGACAGACAAGAGTCAGCGCTCCGTTGTCCGCCTGCGTCATCCCGTGCTCCAGGTAGAGCTCCAGCACCTCGTCGTCCCAGCCCGCGAAGAGCCTCCGCGCGTGCAGGTATTCCCTGGCCTCGCTCGCGTCGCTCCACTCGCTGCGGCGCCGGACGGCCTTGGAGGCCAGCGGGTGCTGGTCGACCGTGATCTCCTGTTCGTACAGTGCGGAAGGCAGGAAGATGGGTTCGATGAGTACTATGCGCGCGGCCATCGGGCCATCGAGGACTTCCGCGATTGTCGCGACGGTGGCTCCCATCGAGTGCCCCACGAACATGGGCTCCTCGATGCCAGAGCTCTTTATGAAGGCCGCAAGGTCCGCGGCCAGCACGCGCCACCCCAGCCCGCCATCTTCGGGATCCGCGACCCGGTGGTCGCAGAAGTACGGCGCGATGACGTGAAACTCACCCGCAAGCTCTCTTGCTATCGGATGCCACAGCCAGGGCTGAAAGCCGGTGGCGTGGAGCATCACGACGGTCGGTCCGTCGCCGGGATAATCGAGGTACTGGAGAACGGCCCCGCCTATGTCTTGAGAGCGAATCTCGGGCATGTTTGTCATCGGCAGTTCCGTTGTGCTGTCCTCAAGCCGGGACGACGCGTTTATTCAGCGAGGAATATGACGTCGAACAGCTCGATGAGGACATCGGGGTCAAATGGTTTGCTGATGAAGCACTCGATGCCCAGTTCCCTCGCGCGCTCGACCTTCTCCGAGTTGCCGAACGCCGACATTATGACCACCGGAGCGTCGGACGTCTTGCGCACTTCCGCCAGCGCCTCGACGCCATCCATCACGGGCATGATCACGTCGAGGATGATTATGTCAGGGTTGTACTTGACAGCCATGTCCACGCACTCTTTCCCGTCTCGCGCGTAGATCACGCGGTATTCCCCCTCCTCGAGGGTCTCCGTGATCACCGCTGACGTGATCGGGTCGTCGTCCGCGATCAGCACTGTTTTCATGCTCTGTCCTTGCTCGCCTCGCCGGCCTTGGGTGCCGGCTCTTCCGGTGCCTGCTTCAGTTGTGGGTAGTTTATCAATAATCAAGCCGTTCCGGTGCTATTAATAGTGAAGGGCCCCGGAAATCCGGGGCCCTTCGAGCTTCAACCTCTGTGAGGGTCAATTCCCCACAACGCAGCTCCCGCCGGTCCAGTCCCCCTGGAAGTTGAAGTACATCGGCCTCTCTGCGACCACAACCTGCCCGTTCGTGCACCGCACCGTCGCGCTGAAGTCATGCGCGGAATTGTCTCCTGTGCCCACCGCGTCGGCCGGGTGGAGCGTGCCTCGCGAGTTTGGCGCAATCGTGATGACCTGTGTCTTGGTCGACCCATCACCCATCATGTACGTGACCATGACGTTGGCGGCCTTTGCCCCCGGGTTCTGAATCGTGAGATACGCGTCGAAGCCGGGGCGCGTCGTGCCTTCCGCGAAGTAGTAAGTCTTCTTCGGGTAGCTGACCCCGAGCACGTCGTGTCCGCCGTTCCACATCCCGTTGAAATCGAAGTACGTGGGGCGCTCGACCACGAGCGGCGTGTCGTTTGTCGACTCCACCCTGGCGCTGAAGTCGTGTGCCGCGTCGTCCGCAACTCCCAGCCTGTCTTTCACGGAGACGGTGAACCGCGAGTTCTTGGGCACCATGACCGTCTGCACGTCGGTGGTTCCGTCACCCTTCATGTAGGTGATGTTTGTCGGAGAATCCGTGCTGGTCGTGTTCTGGATGCAGAAGTACGGCTCGAAGCCCGGTCTGCAGGACCCCTCTGCGAAGTTGAACGTCGAGTTCGGTGCCGACGCGCCGACCACGTCCCAGGCGTCGTGT
>Ga0209747_1001691_pt1 | contig 11591 bp, 14 predicted proteins | sample BarGraNGADG00311_FD_184498 | JGI IMG/M metagenome (GOLD analysis project Ga0209747, IMG submission 184498) | Arctic peat soil microbial communities from Barrow, Alaska - Barrow Graham LP Ref core NGADG0011-311 (SPAdes) (version 2) | ecosystem: Environmental > Terrestrial > Soil > Wetlands > Peat... | reverse complement strand
ATTTATGAAACCACATGTATTAATTATAACAGTGCCTGCGGATGCATCATCTGAATTATGGATAACTTCATAACCTCCGGCATTAATTTGTTTCAGAAGCTTTTCTGAGTCAACAACATTCTTGGAGCAGCCTAAGGTTATGATATTTATTTTTCTGGAATTCATATTGTTTTTTTCTCTTTTTGTTTGCCCCCCAACCCCCCTAAAGGGGGGCTAAATATATGCATCGAATTGTAATCCAATTTATTACCGTGGTATTAATCCCCCTTTAGGGGGAAGGACGCGAAGCGGCCAGGGGGCCTTATTTTTTACTGAAAAGGGAATCAACGAAGTCAAAACGGTTAAAGATCAGAAGATCTTCAAGCTTTTCGCCTATTCCTATATATTTAACCGGTATTTTAAATTGATCAGATATCCCAATTACAACACCACCTTTTGCTGTACCGTCGAGTTTAGTAATTGCCATTGAAGTAACATCGGTTGCAGTTGTAAACTGTTTGGCCTGTTCAAACGCATTTTGACCCGTTGAGCCATCGAGAACCAGAAGAACTTCATGGGGAGCATCAGGAATAACTTTTTCCATCACCCGCTTTATCTTCGATAATTCCGTCATAAGATTGATTTTGTTATGAAGTCGTCCGGCTGTGTCAATTATAACCACATCTATTTCACCTGAAACGGCAGAACGAAGGGTATCATAAGCTACTGAGGCAGGGTCTGAACCCATCTGCTGCTTTATCAAAGGCACTCCGACCCTGTTGGCCCAGATCTCCAGTTGCTCAATTGCAGCCGCACGAAATGTATCTGCCGCGCCTATCAGAACTTTCTTACCGGCAGCTTTAAATTGAAATGCAAGTTTTGCGATTGTGGTAGTCTTGCCTGCACCATTAACTCCAACTACCATTATTACATAAGGTGTATTTTTTAGTGGAGCGGAGAAATCAGAGTCAGAAACGGATTCTTTTTTTTCAAGAAGCGAAACAATTTCCTGTTTAAGAATTATATTTAGCTCATTTGTATTCAGATACTTATCTTTCGCTACTCTTGCTTCAATTCGCTTAATAATGTTCAGGGTAGTTTCTACACCGACATCAGATGAAACAAGAACTTCCTCCAGATTATCAAGAACATCTTCATCTACTTTTGATTTTCCGGCAACGGCTCTTGAGAGCTTAAGGAATACACTCTCCTTAGTCTTTTCGAGGCCCTTATCAAGGCTCTCTTTCTTATCTTTTCCAAGAAATCCCAATAAAGCCATCAGGTATTAATTAATTTGAAATGTGATTATAAAAAAAGCTTCCTTCTGCAAAGAAGAAAGCCCTGAATATCATACGATTAATAAATAGAGTTACTTCTTAGTAAAGAAGTCAGCTATATGATCATTATGAATGATCTCTTCTTTAAAAAGATAAGCTCCTGATTTATCAGATTTGGTCATTTTTATGCATTTTGTAAATGCCTTGCCGGCCCCTGTCTTGAGCGATGCAACAACTTTCTTTGCCATGGTTTAATCTTTTACTTAATTTCTCTGTGAAGTGTTTGTTTTTTAAGAATAGGATTGTATTTCTTCCTCTCCAGACGATCAGGGGTATTTTTCCTATTTTTTGTTGTGATATATCGTGATGTCCCTGGTTTTCCGCTCTCCTTATGTTCAGTACATTCCAGTATTACCTGTTGTCTGTTACCTTTAGACTTCTTTGCCATTTTCGATTCTTTTTTTAATAATTCAAAATGTAACCTTTTTCTTTAGCTTCCTTCAGAACTCTGGTAAGCCCGTTTTTACTTATTAGGCGTATACCTGCAGCAGAGATTTTAAGTGAAATCCACTTTTCTTCTTCCGGGAGGTAATATTTTTTTACAAAAAGATTAGGATAAAATTTTCTCTTAGTCCTTCTCTTTGAGTGCGAAACGTTGTTTCCGACCATCGCCTTTTTTCCTGTAACCTGACAAATTCTTGACATTGATGTTTGTTTTACTTCTTAACTAACGTTTGTACTTTTAAAACGAAGCGCAAAATACGTGATTATTATCTGATTATACAAATATTTAGTGTACTTTTTTCAGTCATATATTGAAAATCAGGGTTAACTGTTGATTATCTGCTTTCTAAGAAGGTTCAACGCTGCAAGTGAGAATCTGTTAATATTTGTAATTCTGTCATTTCCGAAAACACGCTTTTCCGTTACTATCTCTTTTTCTGATGCTACTGCGATCCATAAAGTTCCAACCGGCTTCGTTTCCGTACCGCCGTCCGGACCTGCAATTCCCGAAGTGGCAACACAATAATCTGTTTTAAACAGACTTTTGGTTTTCTGTGCCATTTCTGATACAACTTGCTCACTTACCGCACCAAATTGGTTTAATGTATCTTCCTTAATGCCAATTAATTGTGTTTTAATTTTATTGGCATATGCAACAATTGTACCCTGATAGTATGCTGAACTTCCGGAAATACTTGTTAGCATTTGAGAAATCTGTCCGCCTGTGCAGCTTTCAGCTGTGCAGACTGTACGATTCTTCTGCCTTAACAATTTCCCTATGACCATTTCAAGGGATTCTTCATCTTCAGAAAATATTAAATCAGGTATAATCTTATATAGATTCTTAACCTGATTGCCGACTAACTCAGATAAGGATACATTATCTGTACCAGTGCCGGTAAGTCTGAGCTTAATCACTCCTGAAGCAGGAAGGTAGGCAAGCTTAATATTTTCCGGCAAACCTGCTTCGAAGTCAATAAGTATCTCAGCAAGTTTTGCTTCAAAAGTTCCATAAGTCATTATGTTTTTATGGATTATGACTTGAGATGTGTAGCGTTTGTTTAATTCCGGAAGTACATGTACAGTCATAATATGTTTCATCTCGTGGGGAACGCCAGGCATAGATATATATATGGTATTGTCTTTTTCGAACCACATACCCGGAGCTGTACCAGTTGTATTTTTAAGTACTATACATGACTCCGGAACCTCTGCCTGACGAAGATTGTTTTCATTCATTGGGAAATTACGGCGACTCATCATTTCTTGTATCATATTAAGTACTTCAGTATTAATGACAAGACGGGTGTTGAAAAAATCGCATAATGTATTCTTGGTTATGTCGTCACTTGTTGGTCCCAGTCCACCGGTAATAAGTACTACATCAGTTTTCCCGGCTGCCTCATTTAGTGCATTGATTATATCGTCTCTTCTGTCATGTACCGACGTAATTCTATAAACATCAAATCCGGCTTTGCTTAACTCCGCTCCCATCCAGGCAGAATTAGTATCGATTGTTTGTCCGATAAGAAGCTCATCACCTATTGTTATTATTGCTGCTTTCATTATTTTTCCTGATTAACTGTTTTGCAAAAATATATTATGTAAATTCATATTACAATTTAATTCAAAGAAATGAACAAGGAAGAAGTATTAAAAAGGACTGAAGAGTTTGTAAGGCAAAAAATTAAAGGTTATGACAGTGGCCACGATTGGTGGCATATCGAAAGAGTCAGGAACGTCGCGAAATTTATAAACGAACAGGAAGCCATTGCAGATCAATTCACTGTGGAGATCGCTGCACTTCTGCATGACTATGTTGATTCAAAATTCGCAGGAGGTAATATTGAAAATGGATTTGCCGAGCTAAGTGAATTTATGGACAAAAACGGTATGACAAAGATTAAGGAGCAAGTAGTTGATGTTCTCAGGAATGTTTCATTCAGCAACAAAAACCCTTCCGGCAATTTAACTGACCCCGTTCTGCTTATTATTCAGGATGCAGACAGGCTTGATGCTATCGGTGCCATAGGTATCGCAAGAGCTTTTAATTATGGAGGATTCAGGAATAACATTATCTATAATCCTGATATTGAGATTAAGTCATCATCTACAATTAGTCATTTCTATGAAAAGCTGCTGCTTTTAAAAAATCGTATGAATACATTAACAGCTAAGAATTTAGCTGTTGAAAAGCATGAATTTCTGGAAATCTTTCTAAAGCAGTTTTATAAAGAGTGGGAATTTGGATCCTTCAGTGGCAAAAGGAAATATTGATTTCACGTAAAAATTCAGAAGATAGAAAAATGAGAATATTTTGAGTCGGGCTGTGATAAGGATTGCCTCGACTTCGGCTCGGCGATCCCTGAGGGGGATTCTTCAAGTGAACTTGAGTCGGGTTGTGTAAATTAAAAAAAGGCTGTTGCACAGCCTTTTTGTTTGAGCGGGAAAAGGGATTCGAACCCTCGACCCTCAGCTTGGGAAGCTGATGCTCTACCCCTGAGCTACTCCCGCGATAATCAATTTCCAATTTCGAATTTAAGTTTGCGAATTTAATAAATAAAACAACATCCGCAATCTTCTGAGCCTCCAATGGGACTCGAACCCACGACCTGCTCATTACGAATGAGCTGCTCTACCAACTGAGCTAAGGAGGCAAAAATTTGCGCAAATATAGTAAAAAGCTTTAAAGGCTGTAGATGCTTTAAATGCTTTAAATGGGAAAGAACCTGGTATTTACTGAATTGCTTCACCTATATAGCCTTTACAGCGTCTACATCCTCCACAGCCTCAATCCCTCCTTTCCAGTGCTTCTAATCTTCTGAGCAACGGTGGGTGAGAATAATGAAAAAATACATAAGTAGGATGAGGCATCATGTTTGACAGGTTCTTGATAGATAGTTTCTTCAAAGCCTCTGCCAGTAATTCCGGTTTATAGTTTTCTTTGACGAATCGGTCAGCAGCAAACTCGTTTTTCCGTGAAATAGAATTTGTAAACAAGCCAATAATTAAGGATAAAGGGCTATACAGTATGCCAAATACGATCAACCCAAGATGGAAGCTTGTGCTTTGAGATCCCAATGCCTGTGCGAGCATTGGAGAATTAACAACCAATGAAAAAAGGAAAAGCATTAATCCGGTAATAAAAACAGACATTACCAGATTAAGTAAAATATGTTTCTTTTTATAATGACCTATTTCATGAGCCAGAACGGCCACTATTTCTTCTTCTGAAAATTCTTTTAACAATGTATCGTATAGAACAATTCTTTTTTTAGGTCCGAATCCGGAAAAATATGCATTAGCTTTTGTACTCCTTTTTGAACCGTCTATGATATAAATATTTTTAAGTTGAAATCCTGTTTTTAATGCAAAAGTCTCAATCTGTGACCTTAACGATCCTTCATGAAGCGGGGTTTGCTTGTTAAAAAGAGGGACTATCAATTCCGAATAGAACAGGTTGATGAAAATTGAAAAGACTGTAACCAATCCCCACGCATATAACCAGAAATTTTTTCCGGTCTTGTAGTAGAACATTGTTACCAGTCCAAGTACAGGGACTCCTACCAAAAGAGCAATACCCCACGATTTGAAATGGTCAGTAATGAAAGTTCTGATAGTCATTGTGTTGAAACCGTATTTCTTTTCAATAACAAAAGTGTCATACCAACTGAATGGAATATTAATGAGATCTGAGGCAAAACCTATTATTCCGAAAAACAGTAATGAGACAAGCACCTGGTTCATACTTACTGAACGGGCCAGAGTATCAATCATGACAAATCCACCGGCAACAATCATTAAAATTATTATTGCAAGATTGAAAGTAGATGAAAATAATAAAAGACGGTTATTTTCTTTATGATACAGTTGGGATTTCCTGTATTTTTCTTCGTCGCATATACCTTTTAATTTTTTGGGAAGTGATTCTGACCACATTTTGGAATTCAGATGATCGAGATATCTTTCAATGAGGTATCCTGCAACAGGAATTATCAGAATTAAATAAAAGATGGAATTGTGCATCGATCAGCAGTCTATAGATAAAAGAAGCAGGGCGCCCGTTTAAAATATGTGTGGAATAAATATGTCTCGCTGCATTTCCTCGTGCTAAAAAGGATAGGCGCCCTGCAGGTCTGTAAAGATATAAAAAAAAATTAAGTTAGCATACCACCACAAACATGAATTATTTGTCCGGTTACATAGGAGGATAGTTCTGATGCAAGGTACAAGGCTGTATTTGCCACGTCCTCAGGGGTTCCTCCACGTCTGAGCGGTATTTTACCAGCCCATTCCGTTTTTACATCTTCAGGCAATTTTTCTGTCATTTCAGTTAAAATAAAACCGGGAGCAATTCCATTGCATCTTATGTTTCTTGATCCAACCTCCTTAGCAACGCTTTTAGTAAATCCTATTATACCGGCTTTTGAAGCGGAATAGTTACTCTGACCTGCATTTCCGGATATCCCAACTACTGAACTCATGTTAATAATAGACCCGCTTTTCTGTTTTAGCATAGTCTGAAGAACGGCCTTAGTAAGATTAAATACAGATTTAAGATTTACAGCTATCACCGAATCCCATTGATCTTCAGTCATACGCATAAGTAAAGTATCTCTGGTTATCCCGGCATTATTAACAAGAATATCAATTCTGCTGAAATCTTTAACAACTTCATTTATAACACGTTGTGAATCATCGAAATTAGCAGCATTAGAAACATATCCCTTCGCTTTAACACCCAGAGCAGCTATCTCCTTAATTGTTGTTTTAAATTCTTCATCATCTACAATGTTTGTAATGGCTATATCAGCGCCTTCTATCGCAAACCTGATCGCTATTGACTTGCCAATGCCTCTTGATGCTCCGGTAATCAGAGCGGTTTTTCCTTCAAGTAATTTCATTTTTAAACTATTAAAATTCGTGCAAAGATAAAAGAAAGTCTGTAAAGTCTGTAAAGTCTATTACTCCCCTGACTTTCGACTTTATGTACTTAATGACCTTTCGACTTTATGAACTCAAGAACAGTTGCGCCGATTTCAGCGGGTGATTGAACAACATGAATGCCGCACTTTTTCATTATCTCCATTTTTGCAGCAGCAGTATCGGCCTTACCTCCTATTATTGCACCTGCATGACCCATTTTACGACCTTTAGGAGCGGTTTGTCCGGCAATAAAACCAATAACTGGTTTTGTTCCATGCTCTTTAATCCATTCTGCAGCTTCAGACTCCATATTGCCACCTATCTCCCCGATTACAACTATAGCCTCAGTAGCAGAGTCACCCATTAGAAGCTTTACTGCATCAAGTGTTGTGGTTCCCACAATCGGATCACCGCCTATGCCAATACATGTTGACTGACCCAATCCCATTTTTGTCACCTGATCAACAGCCTCATAGGTTAAAGTACCTGAACGCGATATAATTCCAACGGATCCTTTTTTGTGAATGAACCCCGGCATTATTCCGACCTTTGCTTCACCGGGGGTAATAATTCCGGGACAATTAGGACCAATTAGCCTGCAATCAATTGATTTAAGATGATCATTTACCATTACCATATCTGAAACAGGTATACCTTCTGTAATGGCTACAATCAGCTTAATTCCGGCATTGGCTGCCTCCAGGATTGCATCTGCCGCGAAGGAGGGTGGTACGAAAATAATAGAAACATCCGCAGAAGTTTTTGCTACAGCATCTCTTACAGTGTTAAAAACCGGAAGATTAAGGTGTGTCTGACCTCCCTTTCCCGGAGTAACCCCCCCTACTACCTTTGTGCCATATTCGATCATTTGGGTAGCATGGAAAGTACCTTCTGTTCCTGTGAATCCCTGAACAATAACCCTGGAGTTTCGATTTAACAATACGCTCATAAATATAAGATATTTAATGACTTAATAAGAAAATAGGTTAATTTGCTATATTAATAATGATTGTCAATGACGAATATATAACCATAAGTCGCTTTAAAATCAATTTATTTACCCCAGTCCGCCAGCTGGCGGAGAGTAAATTGATTTTCTTCGCTCCCCTTGGGGTCGGGGTAAACGAAGAAAATCAATGAATTCTTATCTATGATTCCTTTACTCCTAATATTAATTAATCGTGAAATTCAAAATTACCTATTTTTTACCGGCTTTACATTATGCCGTGATAATTATCATATAAAACAAAAGGCACAAAGGCACAATGGCACAAAGGCTCAATGGCACTTCCTGACGCTAACGACCCCCTTCACAACCTTCCCCCAGAGGGGAAGGAGTATCGTATTTCGTTGTTAATGAGATGCAATCTTATCTCAGCCTTTGTTATTTAATTCTCGTTTAGCATTTATGCAATTCCCTATTAATTCAGATTGAAATGGAACCTATTTGTATGCAATTCTCTCATAACATCCTAACATTCTGCTCCTTCCTCCGTGGAGGAAGGTTGGGAAGGGGGTTAAACCATAAATAAAGAATATACATTTAAAACCAAACCTTTTGCTGCGATCCATCCTCTTTTATTACTTTTGTATTATGAATGACAAAATAAAACCCATATTTAATAAACGCATTTTTTGGGACGTAAACTTTGAGCAGATTGACTATGATGCCAAAGCCAATTTTGTTATTGAGCGTGTTTTTGAACGTGGCGATGTGGAGGATATCCGTAATTGCCGAAGGTATTATGGTGATGAAAAAGTAACAGCCGCCCTACTGCATGCTAAGTATTTACCTCTTCAAACAATCCATTTCGCCAGTGCGATAATCGATAAGCCACTTAATGAATTCAGATGTTACATACTGAGACAGTTGAACCCGGGACTCTTTCCTTATTAAAGGACTTAATGACTTTATCCACCCTGCAACCATATTCTTTGGTTGGAGGAACAGCATTGTCGTTAAGATATGGTCATCGTAGTTCAGTTGATCTTGATTTATTTTTTCACGAAAAAGTAGATTTTAGCAGCATAATTGGCGAGCTTGAATCAACTTTTCAAAATAGATTTGTATATAAGCAGCAGCAGACGCAGTTTGGAATATTTTGTTTTATTGACGAAATTAAGGTTGATATTGTTCACTTTCCTCACAATCCTATTGCTGATATTGAAATAGAGAGTAATATAAGAATGTACAGCAGCGCTGATATTTCAGCTATGAAAATTCAGGCTATTCTGGGTCGGGCAAAGAAAAAGGATTTTTGGGATTTAGACGAATTGCTTCATCATTATACTTTACAGCAAATCATTGACTGGCATAAACTTAAATATCCAAGCCAGATGCTTGCAATTAGCATTCCACATGCTATTACCTACTTTGTCGATGCTGATGAAAGTGAAACACCGGTAAGCTTTAAAAAACAAAACTGGGAGAGTGTAAAAAAAGGCATTTCGAAGGCAGTAAGCGACTATCTGAGATAAATGATAAGAACAGAAGAAACTATTTGTGCACCGGCTACAGCTGTCGGAGGTGCAATTTCAATAATAAGAATGAGTGGTCCGCAGAGTTTCATAATCTGTGAGAAGATATTTATTCCTTTAGATAAGACAATAAAACTGGTTGATCAGAAAGGGTTTACAATAATCTTTGGAAACATACAATCTGACGATGAAATAATTGATGAGGTACTTGTCAGTGTTTTCAGAGCTCCCCGCTCCTACACCGGAGAAAACGCTGTCGAAATATCCTGTCATGCTTCACCATACATTGTTAGAAGGATAATGGAGCTTTTAATAAAAAATGGCGCCAGCGCTGCTAACCCCGGTGAGTTCACACAACGTGCATTTTTAAACGGTCAGATTGACCTATCGCAAGCTGAAGCTGTTGCCGATATAATTGCATCTGCTACAAGATCTGCCCACTCTATTGCAATGAATCAAATGAGGGGTGGATTCTCGAAAGAAATAAGCAGGCTGCGTGCCGATTTGTTAAATTTTGCTTCGCTGATCGAACTGGAACTTGACTTTGGGGAGGAAGATGTTGAGTTTGCTGACAGACCGGAACTAAAAATTCTTATTCTTAAGGTTAAAGCTATAGCTGACAAGCTTGTTAATTCATTCAGTCTTGGTAATGCAATAAAGAATGGCATACCTGTTGTAATTGTTGGGAAACCCAATTCAGGCAAATCCACTCTTTTGAACGCCCTGCTGATGGAAGAAAAGGCGATAGTATCAGAGATTCCCGGAACTACCCGTGATATAATTGAAGATACCATTGTTATTGACGGCGTTGAATTCAGATTTATAGATACTGCCGGTCTTCGTGAGACAACAGATGTAATTGAGAAATTGGGCATTAAAAAAACCCATGAAAAAATAAATCAGGCATCAGTTGTACTTTTAGTAGATGAGATATCTGATTCAGCAGAATCAATTAATAAAAGGGTTAAAGTAATAAGAGAGATGCTCAGGGGATCAGATAAACGCCTGTTCATCCTTATTAATAAAACAGATCAGGATTCTTCCGGAAAAGAAAATACGCTTGCCATAAGCATAATGCCTGAAGAAAGTGAAGCTCTTCTATTTATTTCAGCAAAAATGAAAAAAGGGTTGGATGAACTAAGAATGAGGCTTAGCGAGATTGTTTTGAAGGACAAGTTAAGGTTGGATGATGTAATAATAACAAATATAAGACATTATGAAGTCATGGTCCGCGTTTCGGAAAGTCTTGACAGGGTAATCTTGGGGTTGGACAGTAATATCCCTGATGACTTTATTGCGATTGATATTCGTCAGGCAATTCATTACCTGGGTGAGATAACTGGGGAAATAACATCAGATGAGATTCTTGGGAACATCTTTAAGAATTTCTGTATCGGAAAGTAACTACCTTTCTCTTATACTAATTACTTGTTTTATTTATACTAACCTGTAAATAAAATCACTTATTTGTCGCCCTGTTTCCTATTATTCTGCTTAATTTATTAAAGTTTAATTCTCATTATGATTTCTGGGATTTTTAATTAATATTACAACAAGAATGAATAGAACATAAAATCCTTTTGTGTATTATAAAAATAGCAGCAAGAATATATAAAAGAAGACAGTAAGCGCATATTTAAAATTTAGATTGATGGCCCAAAACTCAGAATCAGATCAAAAGAAAAAGCCTGGGATGCTTTTATTTAAGTGGGTTATTACAATTGCAGTTGGACTAACTATCTGGTTTATTCCGGTTCCTGAAGGTGTATCAATCGTGGCATGGCATTTGTTTGCAATTTTTGTAGCTACTGTGGTAGGAATAATTGCGAGTCCAATACCATTAGGTGCTATAGCTCTTTTAGCTATTATTCTTATAGTCTTAACCCGTACTCTTAATATCAGTGAGGCTTTAAGTGGATTCAGTAATGACGTCATCTGGCTTATTGTAACTGCCTTTTTTATTTCAAGAGGATTTATTAAAACCGGACTAGGAGCCCGGGTAGCCTATTTCTTTATTTCGCTTTTAGGTAAAAACAGTCTTGGACTTGCATATGGATTTATTGCAACAGACCTTGTGTTATCACCTGCCATTCCCAGTAATACGGCAAGAGGGGGTGGCATTATTTACCCGATAATTCATTCTACTGCAAAAACATATAATAGTGATCCGGGAAATAATAGTTCCAGAAAAATTGGTGCTTTTTTGATTTTTGCTTCATTCCACGGATTAAACATTACAAGTGCAATGTTTCTTACTGCTATGGCTGCAAATCCATTGGCTGTTGAACTTGCATCAGGCCTGGGAGTGCAAATAACATGGGGGATTTGGGCATTAGCAGCATTAGTACCGGGTCTGTTAAGTTTAATTCTGATTCCATTATTTTATCTAATGTTTTTACAAAGTCCCTTTGTGTCCTAAACAAAGCA
>Ga0209747_1001690_pt1 | contig 11596 bp, 12 predicted proteins | sample BarGraNGADG00311_FD_184498 | JGI IMG/M metagenome (GOLD analysis project Ga0209747, IMG submission 184498) | Arctic peat soil microbial communities from Barrow, Alaska - Barrow Graham LP Ref core NGADG0011-311 (SPAdes) (version 2) | ecosystem: Environmental > Terrestrial > Soil > Wetlands > Peat... | reverse complement strand
GCCTGCCCGGTGCGCCGAAGTGCCCGCTCTTTCCGGCCTCCAACGTCTGGAACAAGCGCGTCGACAAGTTGCCGGTGGCCTCCAACTCGCAGGCGGTTCTCAGCTCGATCGGGCTCGACGTTGGGCTCCATCCCGACTTCGGCACCGTCTGGGACGGGCATCCGAACGGTATTCCCTACACGATCGCCAACAAGAAGACGAAGCGCTACCGGGTCAGCTTCGACTACGCGAGCGAAAGCGACAAGGGGCCCTATCCGATCCCGGCCAAGGTGAAGATCGAAGGCGGTAGCGACCACCACGCACTGATCGTCGAGCGCGACCGCTGCCGCCTCTACGAGCTCTACGCGCTGAAGAGAACGGGGAAGGGTTGGCACGCCGGCTCGGGGGCGATCTGGAACCTGCGCTCGAACAAGCTGCGACCGGCCAGCTGGACATCGGCCGACGCCGCCGGGTTACCGATGTTGCCCGGACTGGCCCGCTACGACGAGGTCGCACGCGGTCACATCGACCACGCTTTGCGCTTCACGGTCGAGAACACGCGCCGTGCCTTCATCTATCCGGCGCGCCACTTCGCCAGCGATCAGACCGATCCCAACCTGCCGCCGATGGGCCTGCGAGTTCGGCTGCGCGCCGGCTTCGCCACGAGTGGCTACCCGCGCCAGGTGCGCATCATCCTGACGGCGCTCAAGCGTTACGGGATGATCGTCGCCGACAACGGGGCGAACTGGTACATCTCGGGCGCCCCCGACCGCCGCTGGAACGACGATGCCCTGCACGCGATCGGCGGGGTCACTGGAGCGGATTTCGAGGTGGTTGACACGTCGAAGCTGCGGCCATAGAGGCACCGCGTATCGCCGCCCCCCGCCTTGTCCACCCACCCGCGGGGTCGTGACACGGTAGCCGGAAATGCTGCAGCGAATGTGCCGGTTCAGTGCCGAGACGAAGACGCGCCTCACAGCCCCGACACCCCGCGCGCCGACTGCGAGGCAAGGGGGCGAGCTAGGAGCGCATCTTGGGCGGGCTGAAGAGCGTCTCGAGTCGCGCGATCAACCGCGAAGTCCAGAGCCTGAATCCACCGATCGGCCGCTCCACGAGCACGAGCTCGTCACCTTCGAGACGAAAACGTGCTTGAGCATCGCGGCGCGATGAGCCGAGCATGGCGCTCATCTTCGGGCCACTGGCAGTGCTTGAGACTGCCAACGCAGTCCGAATTTGATTGCAGTCTGTCTACGGGCCTTTCGCAAAGCTCGAACTCCCCCTGGTCTTTGGCTGGCTAGAGCGCGGTGAAGGCTCGCCGCAGCGCGCCACTTTCCCCGCGGTGGAGAGTTTTCGCCCCGCGAGGGAAACGTCCTTCTCGTAGGATTCGCGACACCGCGCGACAACCGGAGCAGCGGTCAGCCGAGCTCCGTCGCGATCGGGCTCAACCTCGCTTCATCGAGCGGGCGTCAGATCAGCTTTCGGGCGTGTGGCAGACGGCTTCGATGTTATGGCCGTCGGCGTCCAGCACGAAAGCCGCGTAGTACGTCTCGTGGTAGTGCGGGCGCAAACTGGGCGCCCCGTTGTCCTTCCCGCCGGCAGCGATGGCCGCCGCGTAGAACGCCTCCACGAGATCGTGGCTATCGGCCTGGAAGGCGACATGCGTGGGAGTAGCGACCGTCTCTGCCGAGTGAAGCCAGAAATCGGGAACGCCTTGAGCGCTCTTGAAACCCGCCCCCCAGTCGCCCACAAGGCCGAGCTCGTAGCCAAGCGGCGCCAGTGCCGCCTTGTAGAACTCTTTCGCCGAGTCGAGATTCGTGACAGCGATGATTACGTGATCGATCATGGTGGGAGTTTCGCGGCTGTATGCCGTGTCGTCAAGCCGTTCGAACTGAGCGGCCATCCCTCGTTCGAGGGAGAGGACGGGTACGACACCGAGCCGAGGTGATCAGCAATGCGCCGCGCCACCCCCTTGCCGCGATTGTGCTCTTACTTCTGGCGGTTGCCTGCGGAGCGAAGACGCAAAAACACGAAGATACCCGGGCACACGAAAACACCCTGGTGCGTAAACAGGCCCGGGCGCGCGAACAGGCCGCGGTCGTGGCAAACATACGCGCGTCGGTTCCGGCGATCGAGGCCTACTGGTCGGACAACAACACGTACTCCGGAATGTCTCGCGCCAAGCTTCGCGATATCGACTTGGGGATCGCGGATCTCTCAATCGTCAACGCGCGTGAGCGGACATACTGCATCGAGGCGATCGCCGGTGAATCGCGCGCCTTCAAGAACGGCCCGGCCGCAGAGATCATGCTCGGTTCCTGCAGCGATCCGAAAAACGGAAAGCACTACGACACGACGTCGCCGGAAGATTCCTCGTCGTCAACGGCGCCACCCGATGCCACCACCGCGCTGCGCGCGTCGCTTGCGGCGATCGAGGCCTACCACATGGACCACAACACCTACAGCGGAATGACCGTGTCGAAGCTGCGGAAGATCGACCAGGGATTCCCGGCTCTCAAGATCGTCAGCGCGAAGAAAGAGTCGTACTGCGTCGAGATTACGGTGGACGGCGCGAGCTCCTTCGCCAAATCGCCTCCGATCGACAATACCAAGCAAGGACACTGCCCGGCCTAGCTTCTAGCAGCTTCAGCGCACGCCGCGTGCCCGTTCCGGGGTCACTATAAAAGGGATAGTTTTAGTGTAGAATCCCTTCTATGCGGACACTTTCTGACATTCACGCCACCGACTGCTGCGGCGTAGCGGCGACCGCCGAGTTTCTCGGTGCCAAGTGGACGGCGCTGATCGTTCACGACCTCTCCGAGGGCGCGCGCCGCTTTTGCGAGCTCGAGCGCGCCTGCCCGGGAATCAGTCCTCGCACGCTCTCCGAGCGCCTGCGCACACTCGAGCACGAGGGCTTTCTCGAGCGCAAGAGCTTCCCGGAATCGCCGCCTCGCGTCGAATACACGCTGACGCAGAAGGGAAGCGGCCTGCTCGCGATCATCCATGAGATGAGCAGGTTCGGGCACGACTGGCTCTTCTGCGGGCACGAGCATCACCACGCGGCGGCCGAGACTGCGCCCGCGGCCGAAGCGGCCAGCGCCTAGTTCTCGAGAACGCGTCTCGGGGTTCGGGCTCCTCGACCACCCACCACCCTCCCACGGGGCGGAGAACGGTATCGAGAAATGGCGCTCGAAAATGAGCCGGCTCCGTGCCGATTACGTATCGCGCCGCTGTGCAATCAGGCGGCTGAGTGCTTCATTTCGAGCGCGCCAAGCTCCATCAGGATCGCCTTGGCGACTGCTATCCCGGGCTCGAGGTAACCGGCCCAGAGGCGCTCGTTGGGCGAGTGGATGTTCCCCTCGGGGAGATCGAAACCGGTCACGATGGCCGGGATTCCCTTCGCCTGAAGTGCGGGCATGATCGGCATCGTGCCGCCCGAACGAATGAGCAGCGGCCGGCGGCCGAAAGAGCGCTCGAACGCCGCCAGTGCAAGCTCGATCGCCGGCGCGTTCTGGTCGACCAGCCCCGGAGCGCTCGCGGAGAGAAGCTGAACGCGCAAGTCGGCGCCGGCGGGCGCCGCCTCAGCTAGAAGCCGCTCGAGCGCCGCACCGATGACAACCGCATCCTGGCCCGGAGCAAGCCTGATCGAGAGGTTGGCCGCCGCGCGCACCGGTAATACCGTTTTTTGCAACTGTGGCGAGCCGCCCTCGATGCCGTTGACGTCGAGCGCCGGCCGGGCGCAGGTACGCAGGTAGAACTCCGCCGCGGCACTCTCGTCGGCGGGCCAAGCGCCCTGGTCGGCCAGCGTGCGCTCGCCGCTCGGAAGAGCCGCAACGGCCGCCAGTTCCTCGGCGCTCAGAGGAACGACTCCGGCCATGAGCGGCTCGGGCAGGCGCCCGTCGACGGGAAGCACCGCAGCGAGCGTCTGGGTCAGCGCATGCAGAGCGTTTAGCGCGGCACCCCCGTAGACGCCCGAATGCAGATCGCGCTCGCCGCTTGCGAGCTCGAGATGGAAGTAAGCGAGGCCGCGGGTGGCGATCGTGAAGGCGGGGACGTCGCGCTCGATCATCGAGGTGTCGAAGATCAGGCAAGCGTCGGCTCCGCGCTCGTCCGCGGCCAGGAACTCGGCGATCGAGCCACCGCCGATCTCCTCCTCGCCGTCGCAGATAAAACGGACATTGACCGGCAGAGCGTTCTCACGGGCGAGCGAGCGGGTCGCCTCGAGCAGCATGAAGAGCTGCCCCTTGTCATCCGCGCTGCCACGCCCGTAGAGCCAGCCGTCCCGCTCGACGAGCGTGAAGGGCTCCGACTCCCAGAGCTCGAGTGGATCGACTGCCTGAACGTCGAAATGCCCGTAGCAGAGCACGGTGGGCGCCTCGCGCCCGCCGGAGGCGGCGATCTCGGCGACGACGAGCGGCTGCCCCTGCCAGCCGATTCTCTCGGCCGCGCCGCCCGCTTCGCGGATCTTGCCCACGAGCCAGTCGCCGGCGCGCTCGACATCGGCGGCGCGGGCCGGATCGGCGCTCACGCTCGGGATGGCGATCCACTCCGCCAGCTCTGCCAGCAACTTTCCGCTCACGCCAGCGAGTTTACTAACGCACCGATAGACCGAATACTGTGTAGACGCACGCCGGACAATATTCGCCTAAAGCGAAATCCCACCGAGGTGAGGTTATGCGCTCGACAACAATCGCAATCATCGCCGCTCTCGCCACCGCTTCGCTAGCCCTGGCCGCCGGCTCGCATCTGATCACCCAGAGCTCGATCGGCAAAGGCAAGCTCGGCCAAAGCCGGGCCGCCTACAAGGCAGCCTACGGCAAGCCCAAGCCCCTCGAGAACCTCGAGGGTGGGCTCACCCGGCTCAGGTACCAAAGCGGCACGATCGAGGTCTACTTCAAGACCGGCACGAACTCTGGCCGCTACATCGTCTCGACTGGCAAGGCCTACAAGACGGCCAAGGGCGTCGGCCCTTGCGCCAAGGCGTCCGCCGTCAAGAAGGCTTATCCGAAGGTCGTGAAGGTGCCACTCGCCGGCGGCGAGTACGCCTACCGGCTGGGCACGAAGCTCTGGTTCGAGATCGAGTCGGCCAAGGTCGCCGCGGTCGCGCTCGGCGCGACAAAGCAGACTGCCTGGATCGCCTCGAACTCGCCCGCCTGCGGCTCGTAACCATCGCTCCGATCGATGCCCCGAAAAGCCGAAGCCGAAAAAACGCTACTTCCGGATGGTTTTCGCTTCGGCGTCGCCACCTCCGCCTTCCAGATCGAAGGCGGGCTGAACGGCCCGGGCGAGCCGGCCAACAACTGGGTCTGGTGGGAACGGGAAGGTCGTGTCGAGCCCTCCGGGATCGCGGTCGATTTCTGGAATCGCTACGAGGAGCAGCTCGACCTGGCGGCTGCGCTTGGTTGCGACACCTTCAGGCTCGGGCTGGAGTGGGCGCGCATCGAGCCCGAGGAGGGACAGATCGACGAGACCGCCCTCGAGCGCTACGCACGAATGCTCGATGCCTGCACCGAGCGCGGGCTCGAGCCGCTCACCACGCTGCACCACTTCACCCACCCGTCCTGGCTCGGGGTTGATTTCTGGCTCTCGCCCGAGTCGCCCGAGCGTTTCGCGGCCTGGGTCGAGCAGGTGCTCGAGCGGCTGGCCGGTCGTTGCCGGCTCTGGATCACCTTCAACGAGATCGCCATCCTCGCTCAGCTCTGTTACGCCTTCGGCATGCACCCGCCCGGGCGCCGCCTGGCCTGGAAGGAGACGTTCACGAGCTCGGCGCACATGTTCGCCGCCCATGTCCGCGCCTACGGGCTGATTCACGAGCACCGGCCCGACGCGATCGTCCACACGAACACCTCAGAGAACAGCGTGTATGAATCCAACCGGCTGTACATCGACCTGCTGCTGGCGCGCTCGTCGGGAGTGCCCCGCGACGACCTCGGCGCCTGGATCGCCGAGAAGCGCCAGGCCTGGTACGGCGCCATCGCTCCGGTCAGGGCGATCGAGCGCCTGGTCAGGCGCAACTCGGCCGCGGCCGCACCGATCGCCCGTTTGCCGCAGCGGTACGAACGCCTCTCTCCGCGCGCCCGCCGCGGCTCCGACGATCCCGAGGGAGCGCTGCGCCCGCTTGTCGAGGCTGTCTACGCCAGCTCCTGGGACCGGACTCTCGACGTGCTCGGGATCGACTACTACGACCCGGTCGCTGCCAACCACATACGGCGCCCCGGCCGCCGCACCGCCGGTGGCCGCTCGTGGCGACCGAATGCGGATCTCTGGGACGACGTCGTGTACCCGGCGGGGTTGACCCGGTACTCGCGTGCCAACCTGGCTCTCTCGGCCGAGGCGTTGACCGGCGAGCGCCCGCTCGAGCTATGGGTTGTCGAGAGCGGGCTCTGCAACCGGGTGCGAAACGGACACAGCTACGAGCGCGTCGACGGTTGGGACCGGCCGCGCTACCTGCGCGAGAACCTGGCCGCCGTCGTCGCCGGTCTCGACGAGGGCTTGCCGATCGGCGCCTACCTGCACTGGTCGCTCACCGACAACTACGAGTGGGGCTCCTACCAGCCTCGCTTCGGCATCCATGGCGTCGATCGCGAGCGGGGCGCGAAGATCCTCGCCAGCGACTCGATGGGCCGCGACTCGGCCGGCGCCTACCGGCGCCTGATCGAAGGCCTGCGCTCGAGCGACCGCTCGGTGCTCGACGCCGGTTAACACACCCCGGACCCCGCAAAGCAACCCCCGGCTAGCCCGCACCGCTGATAGGACCAGGAGTTGAGCAAGCGCCGCCAGGCGCGCTCAACTTGCAATACCGCGGCGAGAAATCAGAGATTTCTCGCCGAAATTACGCGACTTCGCGCAGCTTCAGCGTATCGGCCATCGCGCGCAGCTTCTTCAAGCTCTGGTTCTCGATCTGGCGGATCCGTTCGCGGGTGACGTTGAAGGCGTTACCGACCTCGTCGAGGGTGCGCGGGTGCTCGCCGCCGAGGCCGTAGCGCAGCTCGAGCACGCGGCGCTCGCGGTAGGAGAGGCACTGCAGCAGGCGCTGGAGCGTTTCGCGGCGCATGCTCAGCTCGGCCGCCTCGTCGGGCAACGGCGTCGAGGAATCGGGAATGAAATGGCCGAACTCCGACTCCTCCTCGTCGCCGACCGGCTTCTCGAGCGAGACCGGCGTCTGCGCGGCGCGCAGGATCTGATCGATCTCGTCGATCGGCATGTCCAGCTCGCGCGAGAGCTCTTCGCTCGTGGGCAGGCGGCCATTTTGGGCCTGAAGCTTGCGCTCGGCGCGCATGATCCTGTTCAGCTTCTCGACCACGTGCACCGGCATGCGGATCGTGCGTCCCTTGTCGGCGAGCGCCCGGGCGACCGCCTGGCGAATCCACCAGGTCGCGTAGGTCGAGAACTTGAAGCCTTTGCGGTAGTCGAACTTCTCGGCCGCGCGTACCAGCCCAATCGTGCCTTCCTGAATCAGATCGAGGAAGGGCAGCCCTTGATTGCGGTAGCGCTTGGCGATCGATACAACGAGGCGCAGGTTGGCCTCGACCATCTGCTGCTTGGCACGGTGGTCGCCGCGCTCGATCCTCTTGGCCAGCTCCACCTCTTGGGCCGGCGTGAGCAGGTCGATGCGCCCAATCTCCTTGAGGAAGAGCTGCAGCGAGTCGGTCGTCAGCTCGCGCCAGGGCTCCTCGATCTTGACCTTCTCGACCGGGCCTCCCCCGTCCACGACTTCGATCTGCAGCTCGTCGAGAACGTTGTAGAACTCGTCGAGCTGCTCGGTGTCGAACTCCACCTCGTCGAGAGCGGAGGCGATGTCCTCCGTTCGCAGCGCGCCGGCGGTCTTTCCGGCCTCGATCAAGCTCTTCGCCTGCTCGGAAGCAAGGAGGCCGAAATTCTGGCCCTTTGACTGCTCTTCGGCTGGGGCCGCGCCTTCGTCTTCCGACCAGGTCACTCTCTTGCCTCTTCTGATTTCGTGCGCTGATTTCGTGCGGGATGGCGAGTTTGCCACAAGCAGCCTACCTTCGCCATAGCTCGAACGGCCGATTTGGTGCGCCGAGACGGGTAGGCGGGGTGATCTCCCCGCCTCGGCGGACGCCACGATTGGCCCGGGCCTTCGCCCGGCGCCCGAGAACTGCCTATTTGACCTTGAAGTGACCGATCATCCCGGACGCGAAATGAATGTCACAGCGAAACGTGTACTTGCCCGGCTTCAGCTTGACGGTCCAGGTTTTCGTGCCGGTGAAGGGCACACCCGTCTTCTTGTTCACGCCTGGGCCGAAGAGATGGAAGTTGTGACTCGAGCTCTTGTCGCCAACCGTGATTTTGTAGCTGCCGGCCTTGAGCGTTTTCACGACCTTGCCGCTCTTGGTCAGGGTGATCGTGAAACCGGGGCCGACCTTACCGACGAGCTTGCCCGTCGATTGCGTTGAGGCCTGCACAGCGCCGGCGACGGCGAGAGCGAGCACCGCGAGGGCGGCTACGAGCAGAAAGCGAATGCGCGACATGGATCTCTCCTTTGCCAGACGGTAAAGGGCATTCCCGCTTGCCTTGGATTTATGCACGGCGCGCGCTCAGCTAACGCTGAAGTGGCCGATCATCCCGCTCGCGAAGTGGATATCGCATTGATAGGTGTAACTGCCCTTTGTCAGTTTCACCGTCCAGACGACCGTGCCCGTCGACGCGACGCTGGTCTTCTTGTCCACGCCGGGGCCGAAGAGATGGAAGTTGTGACTGGAGCTCGCGTCGTTGATGGTCATCTTGTAGGTACCCGGCGCGAGCGTCTTCACCGGAGTACCACCGTCGGTCAAAGTGATCGTGAAGCCGGGGCCGGTGGTGCCGACGAGGCCGCCGGAGGAGTTCGTCGAGGTCGTGGTCGGTGTTGTCTTGGCCGAGCTCTTGCCGCCGCAGCCGGCGGCGAGGGTAACGGCCAAGAAGGCGGCGGCTAGGAACGACAGCGCTCGCGGCATTTTTTTCTCCTTCACTGGGTTGCTGGACTCATCCGACCGAGATTCGGTCACGTGTCGCACTACTCCCTCGTCGGTCAGGTCCTGGCGGCGCAGGCCGTAGAGAACGATCGCAACGCCCGCGAACGAGAGCAGAAAGCCGCTCCCGAACACGAAGCCGTGAAGACGCGACCACCACTCCCTGTAGGTGAGGTTGCACCTATCGGTTCTCCCGCGCCTCGGGAAGAACGAAACCGGCCGAAGACGATGCGAATCGCTAGCGGATCAGTCCGCCGTGATAGCGAAGCTCGTAGAGACGCTCGCCACCGCGCTCGGTCCACTCCATGCCGTGGAAATTGGAGACGTCGCCGACGTTGGTGTCGATATAGATCCCGAGCGAAGTCTGGTGCTTGAAGCCGCTGAGAAAGCGGCCTTCGCTGTAGAGCGCCGTCAGGCTCTCCTTGATCACCTTGCCGCTCTCCTCCGCGCTCAACTCCTCGGGCACGAGGATGTAGCCGTAGTAGTTCATCGCCCAGATCGGTTCGCCCCGGTACCAGACGACCTCCTCGCCGATGAAGTCGCCCGTGCCGAAGTAGCTGTCGCGGTAGAGGAGTTCCCCGTCCTCGTAACAGAGGTCGATCGAGCCCGGGCGGGTCGACTCGACGCGCTCGCCGTTGCCGGCGTAGGTCGCGGCCTTGGCCGTGATGATGAAGGCCTCGAGTCGCTCGAGCGAAAGCATTTCCATCACACCTCCCGATCCAGTTCCGAAAGCTCTACCGGTCTTCCCTCTTCGGCGGAGAGATACAGAGCGGCCAGCGCGCGGGCCTGGCCAAGCGCGTCGGTGCGACCGAGTAGTGGCTGCTTCTCGCCGCGGATCGCACGGGCGAAGTCCTCCAGCTCGAGCCGGTAAGAATCGCCCTTCTCGACCTCGATGCTTTCGCTTTCTGTCTCTTCTTCGCGTTGCAGCTCGATACCGCCGCGCCAGGCGTGCCAGGGATCGCGCAGGCGCAGAACACCCTCCGAGCCGATTACCTCCAGCTCCTTGCGCGAGGGCGACTCGAAAGAGGAGTAGAAGAGCCCGCGTACGCCGCTCTCGTAACGCATCAGGCCGCTGAAGCGAACGTCCACGCCTTCGCCGCCCGGCAGCTGCTCGCCGTAGACGGCCTCGGGCTCACCGGCCAGCAGGCGAATACCGCTGACGCAATAGGTGCCGACGTCCATCAGCGAGCCTCCTTCCCACTCCTTCCTCATGCGCACGTTTGTCGCCGGGTCGCTCATGGCGTAGGAGAAGAGCGAGCGCACGAACTGGAGCTCGCCGATCGCGCCACCTTTCACCAGTTCGGCGAAGCGCTTCGTCTGCGGAAGGTGGCGCCACATGAACGCCTCGCAGACCACCAGGCTGCGCGACTCGGCCAGGCCCCAGATCGTCTCGACTTCGACCGGATGGCGCGTGAGCGGCTTCTCGCAGAGGACGTGCTTACCGGCCTCGAGCGCGCGCAGCGTCCAGGGAACGTGCTCGTGGTTGGGAAGCGAGATGTAAACCGCTTCGACATCGGTATCGGCGAGCAGCGTGTCGTACGAGCCGTAGGAGCGCCCGATCTCCCATTCCTTGGCGTAGTCGCTCGCCCGCTTCTCGTCGCGACTGGCGACGGCGACGAGGTCGACCAGCGGCGAATCCTTCGCGGGCGGGATGACGTGCCGGTTGATGGCGGCCGTCGAGACGATGCCGAGGCGAACCGGCTCTAGAGCCACGGAACTAACCCCATGACGCCTCCGTCATCGGCCTGATCGCAGTCTCGAGGATGCGCTGGTTGCGCGGCCTGGTGAGGATGAAGAGAACGATCTCGGCCACGTCTTCGGCCGACATCATCCCGGGCAGCACGTCGGGCGTGCGCCCGTAGCCCTCCGCGAGCGCGAAGTCGGTCGCCACTCCGCCTGGGCAGACGTTCGTGCAGCGCACGTTCTTCTCCCTCAGCTCGTGATCGAGCGCCCGCGTGAGCCCGACCTGGCCGAACTTGGAGGCGCAGTAGACGGCCTCGCCGGGCAGCCCGCGCCGGCCCGCCTCGGAGGCGATCGTGACCAGGTCGCCCTCGCCGCTTGCGATCAGGTGCGGGATACCGGCGCGGTGCGTGTAGATCGTCCCCTTCAGGTTGACGTCGATCATCTCCTCGAGGTGCTCGGGCGGTAGATCGACGAGCGAGTGATAGGAGCCGACGCCGGCGTTGGCGATGCAGATGTCGAGGCGCCCGAAGCGTTCGACCGTCGCAGCCACCGCCCGCTCGACCTGGCTCAGGTCGCGCACGTCGCAGACCAGCCCAAACGCGTCGGGTAGGTCGAGATCGGCGCCCGAGCGCGAGGCCAGCCCGAGCTTCACGCCTTCGTCCGAGAGAGAGCGAGCGATGGCGGCGCCGATGCCGCGGCTCGCTCCGGTGATGAAGGCGACCTTTCCCTCCAGCTTCGTGCCCATGATTCCTCCAGTCGTCAGATGGTTACTCGCCGCTTGGCCAACAGCAAAGTTTTTCCCGCCTGCGAAAAGGCAGACTCAACGCCCAGCGGCAGCCTGGCGCCTGCGCGCAACGGTGTCCAGCGTCACGGCCGCGAGGAGAACGGCCTCTCAATGGATGGAGTGGTTAGCCGGCCGGATCCCTTTACCCCTAACCCCTCCTCTCTCGCCCGTGCGCCCCTAAGCACGC
>Ga0209747_1001687_pt1 | contig 11610 bp, 10 predicted proteins | sample BarGraNGADG00311_FD_184498 | JGI IMG/M metagenome (GOLD analysis project Ga0209747, IMG submission 184498) | Arctic peat soil microbial communities from Barrow, Alaska - Barrow Graham LP Ref core NGADG0011-311 (SPAdes) (version 2) | ecosystem: Environmental > Terrestrial > Soil > Wetlands > Peat... | reverse complement strand
CTCAGCTGTAGCTGCAATCTCCCACATCCCTTTGTGTTCATACCTGAGAAAATTTCCGGATACCATGTGTTCCATAAAATCTATAAATGATTTGTAAAAGTTTAGCGTATTAAGGATGATGATCGGCCCTTTGTATAGTCCAAGTTGCTTCAGGGTCATGGCTTCAGTTAATTCTTCAAGGGTGCCGACTCCACCGGGTAATGCAACTACCGCATCTGCCATTTCAAACATCCGCTTTTTCCTTTCTCCCATATCGGAAGTGATTATCATCTCGTTCACTGCGTTATGATCCCATCCTTCATTTTTCATGAACGATGGTATAACTCCAGTAATCTTTCCTCCGTTTTCAAGAACCGCATCAGCAAGTCTTCCCATAAGACCTATACCACCACCACCATATACAACATCCATTTTAGCTCGTGCAAGCAGTAATCCAAGACTTGCCGCAACAGTTGCATATTCCTTGTCAATACGGCTGCTTGATGAGGCAAACACACATATAGTCATAGCCGGTTATTAAAAAGGCCGTTTGAGATTATCCGAACGGCCTGATTGAGTAACATTATATTTTAAATAAGAGCTTTAAGTTTTATAATAAAATTATTTTTTGGAACTGCCCCTACCTGCTTGTCAGCTATTTTCCCATCTTTGAAAAAAAGTACAGTAGGGATGTTTCTTATGCTATACTTTGCAGAAACATTTGGACTGCTGTCTACATCGCATTTTACAACAAGTACTTTCCCTTCATACTCATGTGAAATCTCATCCATGATCGGACCAACCATTCTGCAAGGGCCGCACCATTCTGCCCAGAAATCAACCAGTACAGGCTTGTCGGATTTTACAACCAGATCATCGAAGTTCACGTCATTTACCTCTATTGCCATAATAGTTATATTTTAGAAATAATAATAAATACCCGCTGCAAAGATAGCTAATTAACTTTAAAATCTATTCCGGGATGGTCTTCAAGATATGCAAGTAACTCGTTATTCAGCCTGATCCGGAAAGTCCTTGAAAACATCGGGAGTGAAATTTTATCATCAGGATCAAGGAAAAGGAATTTAAGCTCGGTTTCACCTTTGTGTTCATTAATCAGGGTTTTCAAATCCTTAATCATTTCATTGTCGATATTTTCAGGGTCGATTTTCAGGGTAACTGATTTGATAAGTTCGTCTTTGACACTTGATAACAGGTTAATTGTCTTAATCCTGAATTCAATTTCATCTTCCTTATACCGCCGTTTCTGGACTCTCCCTTTTACCATAAGGTAATAGCCCACAATAAAGAATTTGCTGTTTTCAATAAAGTCTTTATCAAAAAGCATGAATCTGAAAGAATCAGAATAATCCTGTAATGTAAAGGAGCCGTATGGCTTGCCATTTTTCCCGATACCTGTTTTAATGTCAGTCACCATTCCTGCAACAACAACATCACGCTCAAGGTATTCACGAAGGTTTTGCAGATCCGCAAGTGTTGCTGTAGTAAAAGTATTAATCTCCAGTTTGAAATCGTCAAGAGGATGTGAGGAGAGATAAATACCTATTACCTCCTTTTCCCTGTTAAGTTTTTCTAGTTTGGGCCAATCGGGGCAGGGGGCAGGTTCTGGCTTTATCATATCAAATCCGCCGGTTTCTCCGAAAAGTGATTGTTGATTTGATGTTTTTACCGTTTTTGAATTGTTCCCGTATCTTATAAGGCTTTCTATAAAGCTTGATCCTTTTGTGTCAAGAGAAAAATACTGTGCCCTGGTTATTTTCGTAAAACAATCAAAAGCACCAGCTACTGCCATAGCTTCAAGGTTTTTCTTGTTAAGTGAGTTGAGGTTTACTCTTTCAACCAGATCATAAACATCCTTATAAAGACCCTTTTTTTCCCTCTCCTCAATAAGTTGCAATACTGCACTTTCACCAACTCCTTTAATTGCTCCCAGTCCGAATCTTATATTTCCATCCTTATTTACCGTGAATTTAACATTACTCTCATTGACATCCGGCCCGAGAACTTCCATACCCATTCTACGGGTCTCATCCATAAAGATTGTGATCTTTTTAATATCATTGATGTTGCGGCTGAGAACAGCTGCCATATATTCTGCTGGATAATTGGCTTTCAGATAGCCTGTCTGAAAGGCAACCAATGCATAACAGGTTGAATGTGATTTATTAAAAGCATACTGTGCAAAGGCTTCCCAGTCGGACCATATTTTATTTACAATATCTGCCTCATAGCCCTTCTTTGAACATCCCTCCTGAAACTTCAGCTTCATTTCATCCATAATGGAACGTTTCTTTTTCCCCATGGCTTTTCTGAGCGAATCAGCTTCCCCTTTGGTAAACCCTGCCAGTTCCTGCGATAGTAACATCACCTGTTCCTGGTAAACGGTAATTCCATAGGTGTCGTCAAGATATTTTTCCATTACAGGAATAGGGTAGTCGATCTTCTCCGTACCATGTTTCCTCCTGATAAATTTTGGAATATATTCCATCGGCCCCGGGCGGTAGAGAGCATTCATGGCTATAAGATCTTCCAGACGGTTTGGCTCAAGGTCTCTCAGGTATCTTTTCATCCCGGTTGATTCAAACTGGAATATTCCTGTTGTATCACCATTGCTGAAGAGTTCGAAAGTTTTTTTGTCATCAAGAGGCATTGTATCAACATCGATAACTATTCCTTTTGACTTTTTAATATTGTCTATTGCATCTTTAATTATTGAGAGTGTTTTTAAACCAAGAAAATCCATTTTAAGAAGGCCAACTGACTCGACATGGCTTCCATCGTACTGCGTTGCATAGAGATCAGTATCTTTTGCCGTACAAAGCGGAATATAATTATCAAGGGAATCTTTCCCGATTATTATACCACAGGCGTGTACGCCGGTCTGTCTTACTGAACCTTCAAGTACCTCTGCATATTTCAGGGTCTGTGCTATAAGTTTATTTGAAGATTCTCTCTCGCGGGCAAGTTCAGGAACTTCTGCATAAGCTTCTTTGATTGTTATTCCGGGTCTTTCAGGAATAAGCTTAGCAAGCCTGTCTGCATCCTGCAGAGGCAATTTTTGTACTCTTGCAACATCACGTATGGCCATTTTTGCAGCCATCGACCCGAATGTGATTATATGAGCAACCTTATCGTGCCCGTATTTATCAACTACATATCTCAGTACAGCTTCTCTTCCGTCCTCATCGAAATCGATGTCAATATCAGGCATTGAAATACGGTCGAGATTCAGGAAGCGTTCAAAAAGAAGGCCGTATTTTATAGGATCTATATCGGTGATTCTCAGACAATATGCTACAGCTGATCCGGCAGCTGACCCTCTTCCCGGACCAACAGAAACCCCCATTTCCCTGGCAGCCCGAAGAAAATCCTGAACAATAAGAAAGTATCCTGGAAATCCCATCTTGGCAACCATTTGCAGTTCAAAATCAAGCCGGTCAGTTTGTTCCTTAGTCAGCGTTCCCCATCTGTTTTCTGCCCCTTTGTATGTAAGGAATTTCAAATACTCATCTTTATCAGTAAACCCTTCCGGAAGGTCAAATTCCGGCATAATAGGTTCGTGGTCGAGTTTGTACTTCTCAATTTTAGCAACCAGCCCTGCAACATTATCTATGGCTTCAGGAATATCGCTGAAGATTTTACGCATATCCTCTTCACTCTTAAGGTATTCCTGTTTTGAATACCTTAACCTGTTCGGATCGTCAATATCTTTCGCAGTATTAATACATATAAGCCTGTCGTGGGCTTCAGCATCCTCTGCATTTATGAAATGGACATCATTTGTTGCTATCAGGTTTACATTATACTTAACCGAAAGCTTTTTAAAAGCTTCGATTACTTTTTGCTGAAGTGGAAAAGCTGATCTGTCTGCATCCGGATCATAAGTTTCGTGACGTTGAATCTCCAGGTAAAAATCATCGCCAAAAATGTCAAGATAACTTTTGAGGGAGGCTTCTGCACCCGACATTGTCCCATTAAGGATTTCATCCTGAACTTCTCCTGCCAGGCAGGCAGAGGAGGCTATAAGTCCGTCCTTATATTTGATTAATAGTTTCTTGTCAATTCGAGGTTTATAGTAAAAGCCTTTGATCCATGCTATTGAAACCAACTTGATAAGGTTTTTATATCCGGTGAGGTTTTTAGCAAGCAGAATAAGATGATCGCCAGAGCGGTCTTCTTTTCCACTTACATCTTCTATCGATCTTTTCGCTACGTAAATCTCACATCCGATTATAGGTTTTATCCCTTTTTTTGTTGTGCTGTTGTGAAACTCTTTGACCCCGAACATATTTCCGTGATCGGTGATGGCAATAGCTTCCATTCCAAGAGTCTTAACCCTGTCGATCAGCATAGGGATATTAGAAGCTCCATCAAGTATAGAGTATTGAGTATGAACGTGTAAATGTGCAAATCCTGCCATAAGTGGAACTTATAAACCCGGTTATATTCGTTCACAAAAATAGGTAAAATTGGGTTAAGACCGGAGGAGTTTTGGAAGTAAATTGATATTCTTCGCTCCCCTTGGTGTCGGGGTAAAAGAAGAAAATAATAAAATTGGGTCAGGGATTCCTTTTAGTTATAATAAATATTATATCTTTGCAGCCACAAATTTTAAAACAGGTTAAATAATAAAGCGTAAGAATTAATGGCAGTTAAAATCAGATTAGCTAGAAAAGGCCGCAAAAAGCTGGCCTTCTACCACATTGTGGTTGCAGATAGCAGATCGCCACGGGATGGCAGATATATTGAAAAGATAGGATCCTATAATCCTATTACTAACCCCGCTACAATCGAACTCGACTTCGATAAAGCGTTAGGTTGGCTGCAAAATGGCGCATTACCTACAGATACATGTAGAGCTATCCTGTCTTATAAAGGTGTTCTAATAAAAAAGCATCTTCTTGAAGGTGTTAAGAAAGGTGCGTTTGACGAAGCTGAAGCTTTAAAGAGATTCGAAGAATGGATCAAGCAGAATGAAGCAAAAATCGAAGCTAAAAAAACAAATCTTGAAAAATCCCAGGATGATGAATTAGGAAAGAGGCTTTCAGTTGAAAAAAGTGTAAACGAGGCTAGAGCAGCAAAACTTGCAAAGAAGAATGCTGATCTCGCAGCTAAAGCAGCTGCAGGAGACAAAGCTGAAGCTATTGCCGAAGAGGTAGCACCTGTAGAAGAAACTACTCAGGCACCCTCTTCTGAAGAAACTGCAGCAGAGACGGTTGCAGAAGATAAACCTCAGGAGTAGTTGAGAGGTCATAAGGATCAGCGATCCAATGGCTTATAAATACGACATATTACTGGGCAGAATCACAAAAGTAAGCGGTTATGAGGGAGCCGTTGCGGTTAAGTTAGAGAAAATCTTTACTGAAAATATTCCCCAAATGGAATCGGTCTTTCTTGAAATTGAAGGAAGACCGGTTCCTTTTTTTATTACCGGAATGGAATATTCGGGAGCCGGTATTCTAAAACTATGGTTTGAAGACTACGATTCTGATGAAAAAGTCGTTGAATTTATAGGCTGCAGGATCTTTCTGACATCCGGAACACTTAATTCTACTTTTAAAGAGGATGAACAGAACATAATCGGATATAAAGTTTTTGTACAGGAAGATATACTGCTGGGGTCAATTTCCGAAGTTGTATCAAATAATGGACAATACCTTATTAATGTCAAATCAGAAAATAAGAAAATCATTATGATCCCTTTTCATGAAGATTTTATTGTCAGTATAGATAAACGAAGCCAAGTTATCATAATGAATATTCCTGATGGACTTACTGAAATAAACTGAAATAAACTGAAATATTTATTTCATATAATGCAGCTTTTAATAAAAAAGAAGGTCTATTGTGAGTAAAAAGTTAATATTCATTAATCCAAACACTATGAAAAGGGGAATTATCTTATCCGCATTTATTTTAGCTATAGCTGTTTCATCAGGTCTTGCCGTGGGTCAGTCAGTTGTAAAAGAAAGCAGGGATGCTAAAGATTTTACGAAAGTGAATTTTGGCGTGGCAGGTAACCTTTACATTACAATTGGTCCTGAATTTAAGGTTGTGCTTGAGGGGGAAAAGAAGGACCTGGATGACATAATTACGGAGGTCTCCGGAGGTAAACTTGTGATTAAGAAGGAGAACTGGAGATTCAATATGAATGAAAAAATCACCGCTTATGTAACTATGCCGGAATTAAAAGCACTTGGTGTTTCAGGCTCAGGAAAAGCTGAAATAAAGGATGCAGTTAAAAGCGACGGGCTTGATCTGAATGTAAGCGGGAGTGGTAAAATATTTACGAATGATGTTATGGTTTCGGATCTTGGCTGCAGTATTTCAGGTTCAGGCGATATTGTACCGGGAGGAAAAGGGAATGCAACCAAAGCTAATATTTCAATCAGTGGATCAGGGAATTTTGAAGGCGAATCATTTAAGATAGGTACAGCTGAAATACACATCTCGGGGAGCGGAAATTGCAGTTGTAATGTTACAGAGTCTCTCAGGGCGAGTGTTTCAGGTAGCGGAAATGTGACTTATGATGGGAACCCAAAAGTTGATGCACATGTATCAGGCTCAGGGAAAGTCAGATCGAGATAAACTATTTTCTTATAATTATAATTGTACCATCAGGATTTACTTTGATGACCGGGGATGCAGAACTTTTTCTCCGGTCATTCTGACGGTACTTCACAACAAAGTCGACTTTTTCAATCAGGTTTTTTTCAATCTCATCAAAATTTTCAGGTGATGGACTCCCGCTTAGATTAGCTGAAGTAGAAATAATTGGTTTACGAAACCGGCTAATCAGTTCGCTGCAGAATTCATCATAGCATATTCTGATTGCTACTGAATGATCTTTCGCGCAAACCCCATCAGCCAGATTCTTGCCCTTCGGGTAAATAATGGTAAGGGGACTTTCCGAAACACCTGCGAGTTCGAATACTATCTCGGGACTATCTTCCACATACCGCTCTAGCATAGATAATCCGTCAACAAGAATTATGAGGCTTTTATTCTCATCCCTTGATTTAATTTTAAAGATCCTGTTGACTGCTTCTTTGCTGGTTGGATCACAACCAAGGCCCCAGATTGTATCGGTAGGATAGAGTATAATACCGCCTTGTCTAAGTGTCTTCAGAGACTCTTTTATATCTTCTGCGAAAGTCATTCAGACGATGTTATCTCTCAACACCATTACTGTTAAGAAGCCTCAACTTCTTGTATTTTTTGAATGTGGATTTGGCATACATGGAACAGATCTTAATTCCATTGCGACCATCAAGGAAACCTCTGTGTACGATATAGGATCTGAAAAAGCCCCATAAATAATGAATATACGGTGTGAAGAAATTGGCTTTTCTTCCTGCTTTATGGAACTCTGCTGCGCCGATTTTGGAATATTTATCCATTTTATCGATATGATCCTGCAGGGATGAAAAAGGCCAATGCAACAAGTCGCCCTGGAGTTTGCCAATTGTCGCTCCATTTGACATTAAAAATTTCTCATGAAGGTTAAGTTCTCCCCATTTCCCATGATCGGCATAAAACAGTCTCAACTGTCTGTCAGGGTACCACTCAGAATGACTAATCCATTTTCCACAATAGTTACTTCGTCTGTTAAAGAGGTAACCATCAAAGTCCCATTTATCTTTAATAGCAATTATAGATTCCCTGAGTTTGTCGCTTAAAGCTTCATCAGCATCCAGTGACAATATATTCTTGTAACTGGCGAGCTCAAGTGCAAAATTTTTCTGATCGCGGAAACCTTCAAATGCATGTTTTATGAATCTGACATTATATTTCTTACAGATTTCTTCGGTGGCATCTGTTGAGAAAGAATCAACCACTACAATTTCATCAGCTATCCCTTCTAATGATTCGAGACATTTACTAATGAACAATTCTTCATTAAAAGTTATTATTACGGCAGATATTTTAGGCATACATTAGCATTCATTAGCATTGTGCTCAAAATTAACACAAAATCAATAATTAACAATTTTTAAGACAGGGTATTTTTTCCTGGAATGTATAAACGTTAATTCATAACTTGTTATTGTGTTCATCTTTGCAGCAAATTTCATGCTGGTATATCATATTCCCTTAGCGTCTCATTGATAGTGGTCTTCCTCCTTCAACAGCTTCTGTTGGATCATAAATTAATCTTGCTGACGATTTACCATTTGAGGGTTTCGAGTCTTTCCATAGCTTTCAGCACGTTATCCTGTGTGGCGAATGAAGAAAACCTGAAGTACCCTTCACCGGAGGGGCCAAAACCTGATCCTGGAGTACCAACTACATAGGCTTCATGCAGCAGTTTATCGAACAGTTCCCAGGATTTAATCTGCCGGCCCGAATTTACCCACACATAAGGGGCATTTACCCCGCCGAAGACCTGAAAACCAAGTTTGGCAAGACTTTCACGCAGAATTTTAGCATTGTTCATATAATAATTGATGGTAGACCTCACTTCTTTTTTTCCTTCAGGTGTAAAGATAGATGCAGCAGCTTTCTGTACCGGGTAGGACACACCGTTGAATTTTGTGGTTTGTCTCCTGAACCAGAGCGGATAAAGGGGTTTTTCTGAACCATCCGAAGCCGTGGCAACAAGATTTTTAGGGATTACCGTATAGGCACAGCGGGTTCCTGTAAAGCCAGCCGTTTTTGAAAAACTGCGGAATTCGATAGCAACTTCTTTGGCTCCTTCAATTTCATATATGGAATGCGGAATTCCGGGGTCAGAAATATAAGCCTCATAAGCTGAATCGTAAAGTATGATGGTTTTATTCTTAATTGCATAATCGACCCATTTTTTTAACTCCGGTTTGCCAGCTGTAGTCCCTGTGGGATTGTTAGGATAGCAGAGGAAGACTATATCCACTCTCTTTTTAGGAATTTCGGGGATAAAGTCATTTTGAGCGTTACAGGGCAGGTATACCAGCCTGTCGTAGTACCCGTTTCCCAGATAATCACCGGTCCGGCCGGCCATCACGCTTGTGTCTACGTATACGGGATAAACAGGGTCTTGCATGGCAATGACATTATTCAGGCCAAAGATCTCCAGAATATTGCCGGTATCGCATTTTGAACCATCCGAAACGAAAATCTCATCAGCATGTATATCAGCACCGCGATCGTGGAAGTCGTTTTTTGCAATGGCTTCGCGCAGAAAACCATACCCTTGTTCAGGACCGTATCCTTTAAATGTTTCGATGTTCGACATTTCTTCAACACCTTCATGAAAAGCCCGGATGATAGAAGGTGTAAGTGGCTGCGTTACATCACCAATCCCCATTTTGATGATTTCGGCATGCGGATGTTCTTTCTGAAATTCACGAACCCGCCGTCCAATTTCAGGGAATAGATAACCAGCCTGAAGTTTAAAATAATTATCGTTAATCTGCGCCATTTTATTTATTTTAGCGCAAATATATTAAAGTTACTTTTCATCCTAAAACAATGAACTATATTTATTCCAAAGTAAGCAGTGAAAAGAAGTTTTTTGGCAACACCAACCCTATTCTGCTATCGGAAAAATACGAAACCCCGCTCTATGTATATAACGAAAATATTCTTCGAAAACGATGTGGTGATCTGAAAGGACTTATTTCCTATTCAAATTTCACAGTCAACTATTCCCTCAAGGCAAACAGTAACCTCGAACTCCTTAAGATTGTAAGGAGTGAAGGATTGCGGGTGGATGCCATGTCGCCCGGCGAAATATATTTAAATATGCTGGCCGGGTATAAACCCGAAGAAATTTTATTCATCAGCAATAATGTGAATGAAGAAGAATTTAGATATGCCATTCGTGCCGGGGTAAAGATTTCCGTTGATTCCGTTTCGCAGCTGGAGATGTTTGGTAAGATCAACCCGGGAGGCAAGGTGGCATTCAGGGTGAATCCGGGTGTCGGGGCCGGGCATCATGAAAAGGTGAGGACTGCCGGGCAAAAGACCAAGTTTGGGATCGAAATGAACAGTATTCCGGAAGTAAAAAGAGTCATCAGGGAATATAACCTTAAACTAATCGGAATTAACCAACATATCGGATCACTTTTTATGGACAGTGAAGCCTACCTGGAGAGTACCGGCAATATACTTTCCATTGCCAGGCAATTCGACGACCTGGAGTTTATCGACCTGGGAGGCGGATTTGGGATTCCATACAATAAACAGTCCAATCAACCCCGGCTCAACCTGAAAGAGCTGGGCGGGAAACTTTCAGAGATCATTCATTCATGGGTAACAGAGTATGGAAAAGATATCGAATTCAAGATTGAACCCGGCCGCTATATAGTGGCCGAATCAAGTATCCTGCTGGGAAGAGTAAATGCAGTTAAAACAAATTATAACATTAAATATATAGGCACCGACCTGGGGTTTAATGTGCTAATACGTCCTGTTATGTACGATTCGCATCACGATATTGAAATATACCGGGAAAATGGTACTCCTTCCCTAATAGAAGAAACTGTGAGTATCGTAGGCAATATCTGTGAAACAGGCGATATCATTGCAAAAGACAGAAAACTACCTGAAATTCTTGAGAATGACATTCTTGGTGTACTTGACAGCGGAGCTTATGGATATTCTATGAGCTCGAATTACAACAGCCGACTTCGGCCGGCCGAAGTCCTGATAGAAGCCGATGGCAATCCCCGTCTTATTCGCAGAAGAGACACCCTTGAAGACCTCGTCAGAAATTTTATACTTTAGTAGCCCGACAATATCAGTTAACGATGGAGAAAAACAGTTTTGTTAAGATGCATGGACTAGGCAATGAGTACATTGTCCTGGAGAGTACAAAAATAGATTTCCAACTCACAAAGCAGGCTATAATACGTTTGTGCAACATCCATTTCGGGATAGGTTCCGATGGCATTGTTATGAAGGTTCCGTCGACAAGAGCTGATTTTGGTTTCAGGGTTTATAATCCGGATGGTTCGGAGGCGGAAAAAAGCGGCAACGGGCTTCGAATTTTATGCAAGTATCTCTATGATTATGGCCATGCAAAAAAACGGCAATTTTCCGTGGAAACACTTACTGATATTGTCTATGCCGATATAGTTGAAGAAGAAAATGGAAAAGCAATGCTGGTTCGTGTGGATATGGGGAAGGCAATCTTTGCATCGCGAGATATCCCGGTTAATTCGGATCAACCGGAATTCATAGGTCAAAAAATAATGGCAGGCGATAAGGAATATGAAGTTAATTGCGTGTCAGTAGGTAATCCGCATTGTGTTGTTATCAAACAGGAACTGGATGAGAAAGAAATCCGCACCTATGGTCCTTTACTCGAAAAACATATATTGTTTCCCAACCGCATCAATGTTCAATTTGCCAGGGTCCTTTCCGATCACGATGCACAGATTCTGATCTGGGAACGGGGAGCTGGTTTCACCCTGGCATCCGGCAGCTCATCTTGTGCAGCATCATGCATTCTCGTTAAAAGAGGTATGATCAAAGGCGATCTTACCATGCATATGCAGGGAGGAACTCTGAAAATACAAATCGATAAGAACTGGAACATTCGCATGACAGGCGAGGTACGTGAAATCGCCAGAGGAGTTCTGGGTGGTGAGCTGTTGGAAGATCTGAACAAACCCATTGCTGGTTAAA
>Ga0209747_1001685_pt1 | contig 11627 bp, 12 predicted proteins | sample BarGraNGADG00311_FD_184498 | JGI IMG/M metagenome (GOLD analysis project Ga0209747, IMG submission 184498) | Arctic peat soil microbial communities from Barrow, Alaska - Barrow Graham LP Ref core NGADG0011-311 (SPAdes) (version 2) | ecosystem: Environmental > Terrestrial > Soil > Wetlands > Peat... | reverse complement strand
AGGCACACCCCGGGCTTGCCGGTGTAGATGGACCAGGCGTGCGCGGCCATCACCGCCGCCTGCTCGTGGCGCACGTCGATGTTGCGCACCCCGCTCTGCAGGAAGCCGTCGTAGATCGGCATGATGTGCCCGCCGGACAGCGAGAACACCGTGTCGATGCCCTCGACCTCTTTCATGTACTTCGCGAGGACGTTGCCCCCATGCATGTCAGCCACCGCGCACCTCCTGTGCCAAATGCATAAAGGGGACAGGCACCTTTATGCGTTGATGCGGTTATACCCCGCTCTGACTCCGGCAATGCATAAAGGTGCCTGTCCCCTTTATGCATTTTATGGGCGGAAGGCTATCTTCACCGCCCCGTACTTCCCTTTGCTCAACGCCACCTCCAGCGCCCTGGGCCACTCGTCGAGCTTGAACACGTGCGTCACCATGTCTGTGAGGTCCACCTTACCCTCCGCGTGCAGGCGCAGGGCCAGCGCGAAGTCGTGGTCCCTGCCGCCCGGGTGCTCCTCCACCTGGTATCCGTAGACCCCCCGCAGGGTCAGCTCCTTGAGCCAGACCGGCGTCCAGTCGATCTTCTTGGGCTCACCTATGCCGAGCATGTTGTACCAGCCGGCGTTCGCCAGCACCCGGAGCGACATGTCGATGGTCTCGGTGCTGCCCACGGTGTCGAACACGCGGTCGACCCCGCCTATCAGCATCGGCTGCGCCAAAAGCGGCGTGAACATCTTGGCGTCGGTCAGGTCGGCCACCTTGCGATAGAACTGCTTGTCGATCGGCGGCTTGATGACCTCATCCGCGCCCATCCGCAAGGCCCGCTCGGCGTGGAACGGGTCGGGCTCCACGGCCAGCACGCGCGCTTCCGGGTGCATCGCCTTCATGGCGGCGATGGCGGCAAGCCCCATCACTCCGCAGCCCACCACCATCAGGGTCTCTCCCGGCTCGATCGGGTTCTGCAGGGCCATGTGGAGCCCATTGGAGAAGGGATCGGTGAGACAGGCGGCCTCGTCGCTGACCCCGTCAGGCACCTTGTAGAGCTGGGAGGCGTGGGCGACGCCCATCTCGCTGATGAAACCGGGTACGCCCGCCGTGGAACCAACTAACATGCCCGGTGGCAGAGCTCCCAGAGTCGTGTTCACGCAAAGCTGCGGCCTTCCCGAGGCGCAGTATCCACATGGAGGTTCGATTCCGCGAGGCGCGCATCCGAGCAGCGGCATCACGGTCACGCGGTCGCCCGCCTCGAACCCGCTCACCGCCGGGCCGGCCTCGATGATGTCGCCGCAGACCTCGTGCCCCAGCACGAAGGGGTAGGAAGCGAACGGCTGCATCGTCAGGCTCTCGTGGCAGGCGATTATGCCCATGTCGCTGCCGCACAGCCCGGAGATGCGCGGCCTGATCCTGACCCACTCGTCGCCGGGCAGCTCGGGCTCGGGGATCTCCCGCATCCCGACGGGCGCGAGCCTGGTGAACAGGACGCGGGGCCACTTGCGGTCCAGCAGTCCGGTGAGGAGGTATTGCGGGATGTTGTACTGGAACGTCAGCGCCTTCATCTCCGGTCCCCTCCCATCCCTCGCCCCGGCAAGCGCACCGCGGCGTGTTTCAAGGCGTAGTTCTCCTGCATCCCGAGCCTGGTGATGTCCGGCAAGGGCGCCCGCGCGAGACGGCCGGGGCGCAGTGCTCTACATCAGTTGTATCCCCGGAGGGAGGTGCGACCTGTGGCCCAGGTGCAGATGGCGCGGATGAGCCCAGTGACATTCGCGGCGCCTCTCGAAATACTCTTCGATGCTCACCCCGAGTGCCGCACAACCCCAGGAGATCAGGAACAGGACAAGGGTCGTTATTGCTATCAGAAGCACGATACCCAGAACCCAGAATCCCGGCATCTCAACCACCCTCTTCACTACTATTATCGTCCTTCCCGGGCCCAGTTTGAAGCCTCTCGGCGCCGAAATTTCTTCGCCGTCAGAGCTTGCGAATCCAGAAGCTCCCGGGTGCCGTTTCCTGATTGCAGGATGGAAAAGCGGAGAGTATGTCGTCGGGGTAGTTGAGTATCATGTACTGCGCGGGCCAGACCACCTCATAATCCGAGTTGCCCATCAGGAAAGCCAGAAGCAGATACTGCTCGGTGAAGCCCCAGTTCTTGATCATCACCCAATCGGCGAAGTAGTCCTTGGGGAGAAAGATGTCGTGGAAGTGGACGAGAACGCCGCTCTTCAGGCGGGGCATAACCTTGAAGAATATGTGGTCGAGGTCGCCGCCGGTCCGCAGGATGTGGCTCGAGTCGACGAACAACACGTCGTTCTGCTCCAGGTCATCGAACGGTTCCAGGCCCACCCGCTCGATTCGCTTGAGGAGCACTTCGTCGGCGGCGCCGGTGACCTCGGCCTGCGGAGCCGGGTCGATGCAGATGAGGCGCGACTCGCTCCCGTTCCTGTCGAGCGCCAGCCTGGTGAGGAGAGAGGAGTAGCCACTTCCCACCTCGACCACCCGGCGGGGCTTGAAGTGGCGGACCATGCAGTAGAGCACCTCGGCGTCCACCGAGGCGAAGAACTCGTTGTCCAGGTGGAACCGCGACCGGTCGCCGGTGTCAGTCCTGGGCAGGGCGTTGTACTCGTCGGCGTAGGTGATGAATACCTCGCGCAGGAGGGCGAGGGCCTTCTCGCCGTTGTAATCGATGAGGCCTTCGTACGGCTTCTCCTCGAAGTAGGAAGCGGGCAGGTCGGGTGGCTGCGCGAGGGCCGCCGCCTTCACCAGCACCAGGCCTCTCCGGGCGAACACCCGGTTCAGGATGAGATAGATGGTGCGCTTTACTGTGGACACGAGCCCTCTCCCCGGAACGCCGTCATACCTTAGTCCGGACGATTCTACCAGAATCGAGCCGCGCCCCGCGCGCGGAGTTTTGATAACGCCAGTCGGAATGCTCTATGATTTCTTGATGACGGCATACATGTTCTCTTAGATACGGGGGGTCGCCGTGGCTGGCAAATACATTCTTGTTAACGACGTGGGCACCACTGGCACGCGCTCCATAATCTACGACGAGGAGACCAACGTGGTCGCCGAGTCGTACATGGAGCTGGAGCAGGTCTTCCCCAAACCGGGCTGGACCGAGCAGGACCCCGTCGCCATCTTCGACCGCTGCGTCGAAGTGACCCAGAAGGCGCTGGACAGCGCGGGCCTCAAGGCGAGCGACATCACGGCCATGGGCATCGCTACCCAGCGGGCCACCAGCATGCTCTGGGACGCCGACACCGGCGAGCCGGTCTACAACGCCATCACCTGGCAGGACACGCGGATGTCCGACGCGTGCGAGCGCGTGAACAAGAGCGGCACCTTCAAGATGCTCCACGTGGTCGGAGGCGGCTACCAGCGCATAGCTCCGCTGAGCAAGTCGCTAAAGAAGAACCCGGTCGGCAAGATGCTCATCGCGGCGGCGCACTTCACCGTGACCCCGGCCATGTCGTCCGCCCACGCGCGCTGGACGCTGGACAACATCGAGGGCGCGCAGGAGAAAGCCGCGGCGGGCAAGCTCCTGTTCGGCACGGTGGACGCCTGGCTGGTGTGGAAGTACACCGGGGGCAAGGTGCACGCCACGGACTTCTCCAACGTCAGCGCCACCGGGATGTTCGACCCGTTCGGGATGAAGTGGAGCTCGCAATTGCTCAAGCCGTTCGGTCTCCCCGGCGGCCTGCGGCTCCCCGAGATCAGAGAGACGAGCGGCGACTTCGGCGAGACCGACCTCTTCGGCGAGCCTATCCCCATCCGGAGCGTGGTGGCGGACCAGCAGGCCGCGCTGTTCGGCGAGGCGTGCTTCGAGGACGGCAGCATAAAGTGCACCAACGGCACCGGCACGTTCGTCGACATGAACACCGGAGACGAGGCTATCGCCTCCATCCACAAGCTCACCCCGCTGGTCGCCTGGAAGATGGACGGCAAGACCACCTACATGCTCGAGGGGATAATCTCCAGCGCGGGCGCCTCGGTGCAGTTCTTGCGGGACAACCTCAAGATGATCAAGGATGCCTCCGAGTGCGAGGAGCTCGCCCTGTGTGCTGAGGACACCGGAGGCGTCTACCTGGTGCCCGCCTTCTCCGGACTGACCGCCCCCTACTGGGACCCCTACGCGCGCGGCACGGTCACCGGGCTCACACGGGGCACCACGCGCGAGCAGATCGTGCGGGCGACGCTGGAGTCTATAGCCTACCAGTGCAAGGACGTGATACTTGCGATGGAGATGGACACCGGCATCAGCGTGAGAGCCATCAAGGCGGACGGCGGCGCGTCGCGCAACAACTTCCTGCTGCAGTTCCTGGCGGACATCCTGGACATGAAGGTGGACAGGCCCGTGATGCTCGAGGCCACCGCCCTGGGCGCCGCCTACTTCACCGGGATCGCGGCTGGAATCTGGAAGTACCCCGATGACATCCTCCGCATCCACCGCATCGAGCGTGAGTTCGAGCCCTCCATGTCCGCCGACAAGCGCGATGAGCTCTACGACGGCTGGAAGAAGGCGGTCGAGCGAGCCCAGTTGCAGCCCTGAAGCAAAAACGCATAAAGGGGACAGGCACCTTTACGCACCATGGGGTCAGGCGCCGTGGTGCGTTTGGTTCGTATGAGCTATGAATACTCCTGAAACGCACCACGGCGCCTGACCCCATGGTGCGTCGCCCTTTATGCGTTTTTGTTCGCCGGGCAGGCCGCGATGCAGAGCCCGCAACGCACGCCGCTCTGCCCGGGCATCCCCAGCTTGAGATAATGCTTGAGGCACTTGACCTTGTCGGTCGGCAGGCCTTCCTTTGACAGCGCGCCCACCGGGCACGCCCTCACGCACGCGTAGCCGCAGCTCTCCGGCCGGCAGAGCCCGGCGTCGACCGGCACTCCCGCCTTCAGCCTGGCGTCCGTCAGCAGAGCGACCAGCCTGACTCTGGCCCCGTGTCCCGGTACCAGCAGGAGGTTGTTGACTCCCAGCTCTCCCATGCCCGCTTCGATCGCCATGTGCCGGTACGACAGGTCTTCCCACAGCGTCGCGCCCACGACCTTGCGAAGGACCGGGGCCTCCATCACGTGGCGAAGCGACTTGAGCAGCAGGGCGGGCCTGTTCTCCAGGTTCCAGCCCGGCATCTCCTTGTAGGGGATCGGGAACGCCTTGTTTCCGCGAAGCTCCAGGTAGTCCGCCATCTCGAAGAGGGCGCGGTTCAGCTCGGCGTTGGCGATGTGGAAGTTGGCGGTGTACTCCTTGGACGTCGCCGGCAGGCCGTCGAGTGGCGAGTCCAGCATCCGCCTCCCGATCAGGACGATCGAGCGCGCGCCTGTCATGACGTCGGCAGGCCTGTGCCCCTCGGGCGCCTTCTCCCCGTAAGCGTTGGCGTCGGCGATCCCGAACAGGTCGGTGCCGGCGATCGACTTGAGCTCATCTCTCAGTGACATTGCCGAACATCCTCTTCATCAGCGGTCGTACACGTGGAACGGGTCGAAGTCGTGGCGCATCAGCCAGGCGAAGTAAGCGATCGCCGAGGAGTCCAGCAGGCCTACTGCCCAGCAGGGCGCGCCCCTGCCTTCCTCCTGGTCGAAGTGGTGGTACCAGGGCACCGGCACGGTGGCGGTGATGTCCTTCTTGAGCCAGGCCCAGAAGACCGCGGACGACAGGTCCCAGGTGAAGCCCATCAACCCCAGGGTCGCCAGGAAGCGCCTGTCGCGGTTGGCCAGGAACGCGCCGACCGCGAGCATCGCGAACGACAGGTACCTGGCGCCGATCCTGCGCATGAGCACCCACTCGCCGCGCGAGGAATACTCAGAGACCAGCAGCACCGCGGCCGCCAGGTAGAGCGCCCAGCCCAGCGCCGAGAGCCCGTCGAGCCCTTTTCGTCTCAGTCGAGCCACCGCCGGCGCCAATCCCAGCAGGATCATCCCGATCCCGGCGGAGCCGGCCGCGCGGATCGAGATGTCGCGGACAGCGGGAAAGAAGTAAGAGACCTCGCCGGTCGGCATGATGAACAGGTACTGCTTGGCCTCGAGCGTGTCGCCCAGCTTCTCCAGCCTGGCCATCGCGGGCTCTATCAACGCCAGGCCCGCGACCAGGCTCGCCGCGGAAAGCTTCGTCAGGATCGCTCCATCCCCGTCGGTCTCGGCCATCGACTCATCTCCCCTGCCCGTGGTGCTCTCGACGCCGTCATCGCCTATTATCTCATCGGACCACGGTCGGCTGCAGACTGGTGGTATTATCGTCACGGACCCTGTTGCGGCAAACAGTGGGAGGTCTCATGCGCAGAGCGGTGCTCGACGGCCCGGGAGAGATGAGGATCGAGACGTGCGCGGAGCCCGAGGCTGGACCCGGCGAGGCCCTCGTCGACGTCATGCGGTGCGGGATCTGCGGCAGCGATATACACTCGTACCTCGGGCGGCATCCACTTGTCATTTACCCAGTTACACCGGGCCACGAGTTCTCCGGCGTCGTCGCGGGTGTCGGAGAGGGGGTGGATGAGGGCATGGTGGGGACCAGGGTCTGCGTCGAGCCCTCCCTGACCTGCGGGCGCTGCCCCCAGTGCATCTCCGGCCGGTACAACATCTGCGAAGACCTGAAGGTCATGGGCTTCCAGGCGCCCGGCGCGTTCTGCGACCGGGTGGCGGTGCCCGCGGAGAAGCTGCACGTCCTGCCCGCCGAAGTCCCCTTCGAGGCGGGAGCCCTCGCCGAGCCGCTGGCCGTCGGGGTCCATGCCCTGGAGAGGTCCGGGGCGGGCGCCGGCGGGACGATCCTCATCATCGGGACCGGGGTCATAGGTCTGATGGTGCTTACCGCCGCCGTATCGGAGGGAATCGATGTCGTCGCCATCGAGGCGGACGAAGCGAGGGCGCAGGTCGCCCGGTCGCTGGGGGCGATCGAGGTCTTCTCGCCCAAGGACAAGGGCCTCGCCAGGATGGCGCGCAAGGTCCAGATCCACTCGGTCTTCGAGTGCGTGGGGGGCGCGGAGACCGCCGACATGGCCGTCCGGCTGGCGCCGAGGGGCTCGACCATCGTGATCGTGGGAGTGTTCCCCGGGCCGGTGCCCGTGCCGCTCGACCTCGTCCAGGACGGGGAGCTCGACCTGACCGGCACCCTGATGTACACGGCCGCAGACTTCGAGCGCGCGCTGGTGATACTGGGGCGGGGCCGCGTGGACGCCGGCGGGCTGGTCACCCACACCTTCCCGCTGGAGGACCTGGCGCAGGGGTACGACCTCCTGGTGGAGCCGCGGGCGCTCACCTTGAAAGCCATGATCGAGGTCGGAGGCGAGGCCTGATGCCTGCCGACGTCCTGTTCACCCCGTTCGATTCCGCGGGCGGGACCGAGAGCCTCAACCGCCGCCTCTCCGCGATCGTCTCGGGCACCGGCTTCCTCGACGCACTGGAGCCGGGCGCGAGGGTCGCCGTCAAGGTCCACCCTGGAGAGCGAAACAACGCCACCTACCTGCGCCCGTCGATCGCCGCGTCTATCGCGGGGCTGGTGAAGCGGTCGGGGGCGTCACCATTCGTGACCGAGACCACCACTCTCTACTGCCGCGAGCGGTTCACCCCCGACGAGTTGCTGGCGACAGCGGCGTTCAACGGGTTCTCGGAGGGGACCATGGGCTGCCCGGTGGTGGTCGGCGACAGCTCCGCCGACGTCACCGTGGCCGTGGACGGCAAGCACCTCCGCAAGGTGGGAGTGGCCGGGGAGATCGCCGCGGCCGACGCGCTCCTTGTGCTGACCCACGTCACCTGCCACGACTGGACCGCCGGGCTCGCCGGCTCGCTCAAGCAACTTGGAATGGGTTGCGTGGGAAGGAGGACCAAGGCCGCCGTCCATCTGGCGACGTCGCTCGAGATCGACCTGGACCGCTGCACCGCGTGCGGGACCTGCGCCGAGACCTGCAAGAGCGAGGCCGTGCTGCTCCAGGAGTCGGGCGCCGTGCTCACCGAGAAGTGCGTGCGCTGCGGCGTGTGCATCGGCTCCTGCCCCGAGGAGGCCATCAACTACTCGCACGATTACGGGATGTTCGCCGAAGGCCTCGCCGAGGCCGCCGCCGGGGTGGTCTCCGCGTTCGAGCCGGGGCGCGTGCTCTTCCTCAACTTCATGCTGGACGTCACCCGGCACTGCGACTGCGAGGACTTCTCCGCCCTCCCGGTCTTCGGTGACATCGGGGTGGCGATATCGCGCGATCCGGTCGCGGCCGACACCGCCTGCGGTGACATGTTGAACGCCGCCCCACCCGCGCCGGGCTCGAGCGCCGACTCTCCCGAGATAGCGCTCGCGGCCGACAAGATCCTGGCGCTGACCGGCATCGACTGGCGCCTGCAGCTCGAGCACGCCGCGTCCCTGGGCGCGGGTACGACCTCTTACCGGCTCGTGAGCGCCTGACCGGGCGCGCCGCGCGTCAATCACATCTCGCGCAGTAAGCCCGACTGATAAGCTCCTCCACTTCTTTCCGCCCCGGGTTTCCCGGCGTGACCATCATCGCCCGGTCCTCCATGACCTCGTCGATGTAAGCTTCCAGCGAATCGGCGGGTACCCCGGCTTCTTTCAGGGTGGTCGGCAGCCCCAGGCTCGAGACGAGTCCGCGGACTCGCTCGATGGCCTTCCTCGACGCGGTCTCATCGTCGTCACTCTCGCGGGCGATACCCAGGGCTTCGGCGACCTTCCGGTAGATCGCCGGGATGCCGTCGTACGCCATGTTCATCTCCATGCAGTACGGGAGCATCATGCCGACGCCGACGCCGTGGGGGATGTGGAAGAGCGCGCCCAGGGGATGAGCGGTGGCGTGCACGATCCCGATGAAGGAGTTCGACGCCGCTACCCCGCCCATGTTGGCGGCGAGCAGCATGTTCATCCTCGCGAAGATATCGCCGCCGTCGGTGAAGCACTTCTCCAGGAAGCCGTCCACCAGCTCGATGGCCTGGAGGGCCAGGCCGTCCGTCATGGGCTGGTGCCATAAGGAGTGGAGCGCCTCCACGGCGTGGGTCAGCGCGTCCATGCCGGTGGCCGCGGTGATGTGAGCGGGCAGGCTGACGGTCATGCGCGGATCGAGCACCGCCATGCGCGGGATCAGGTCGCCCCCCTGGTACATCAGCTTGCGGTCGCGTCCCTCGTCCGTGATCATCGCGACGTGGGTGGCCTCCGAGCCGGTCCCCGCAGTGGTGGGGATGGCTATGTGGGGCAGGACCGAAGACGACGCGAAGTACTCGTTCCACTCGTGGTCGCGCAGGTCGCCGCCCTCACAGAGCAGGATGATGGTAGCTTTGGCGGTGTCGATGGAGCTGCCGCCGCCGATGGACACCAGGCCGTCGATCTCCAGCTCCCTGGCGAGCCGGGTGCAGGTCTCGATGGTGGTGATGCCGGGGTCGGAGGGGACGTCGTCGAAGACTCCGACGATGCGTGGACCGGCTTGCTCGATGCCCTCTATTACGGGCTCGATTAGGCCCGCGCCGCGCACGCCCTTATCCGTGACGACGAGTATCCTGCTGCCCCCGAACCGCTGCATCGGCTTGCCGAGCCTGGCGGAGCCGCCGTCCCAGCAGAGCGTCCTTCCGGGCACCTTGAACTCGAAAAAATACATGTCCATCTGACCGGGACCTCCTGTCGGCGCACCAATCTACCACAAAACGCAAAATAGGGGTCAGACCCCTTGTGTTGCATTTCACGCCAGCAGCGACTCCACCAGGTTGTCCGAGGAAAAATGGCCGCCGGTGAATCCGGCAAGTGAGCTTCCTTCACCGAAGATGCGCTCCCGTATCTGCGCGGGCGTGAGTCCCTCAGCCTGGAGCCCCCGGGCCTGGTCCAGCAACCCCTGGAAGTAATCGGCGCAGGAGAGCAGCGCGGCGCGCCCGTCCTCGATGACCTTACCCATCGAGGTGAACAGCACCAGCCTCTCCGAGGGCAGTGCAGCGAGCATCCGCATCGACTCCATCAGTCCGACCGCGTCCTCGTCCGCCCTGATCACCCTGGGCCGCTCGGTGATGAAGATGTCTCCCGAGAAACACCAGCCTTTGTCTCGCTCGAACAGCGCCACGTGCCCGATGGAGTGCCCGCCGGTCTCGATCACCTCGAAGTGGAACTTGTCGGTGTCCACCTCATCGCCCAGCGTCGAGACTTGTGCGGGCTCAGGGAACCCCCAGACGAATTCCTGGTACGGGTTCAGCTCGGCGACGCGCCCGATCCTCGGGACCGAGTCGCGGTGCGCGAACACCGGCACCCCGAACTTATCGATGATGGCGTGGTCGGCGCCCACGTGGTCCTCGTGGAAGTGCGTGTTGACCACCATCTCAAGACTGCGACCCTCCAGCGCCGCGACCAGCTCATCCGCGGTGTGCGCGCAGCCGGTGTCGATGAGGAGCCCGTCCACCAGGTAGGCCGCGACCCAGTAGACAGGCTTGCCGTCGATCTGGCGGCTCATCTTGATGCAGCTGACCTCTTCGAATTCCGTTATCTCGATCATGCGCCGTCCTTCTGCTTCGTGCGCCATAGATTATACGCGGGCGTGCCGCCCGCGCGTTCGCGCGGCAATGGCAATCCGTTTACAATTCAAGATAGCGTTCCCGAGAGTGAGAGGTGGCCCATGTCGGACACGGACAAGGAAGAGAAGAAGCCCGGCCCCAGCAAGTACAAGAAGGCCATTAAAATAAACGCGAGAAAGCTCGACGACGCCTACAAGGCTCTTGGCGCCAGAGCGTACAGGCTATACAGGGACGGCAAGATCAGTCACCCCGACCTGGCCGAGGTGGCCTCCGAGATAGACGAACTGGTCGAGACGGTCGAGGAGAACAAGGCCGCGCTCGACGAGGTGATGGCGGAGCGCAAGGGTACCAAGTGCCCGTACTGCGATGCCAAGTCGGCGCCCGGCTCGAAGTTCTGCCCGGGCTGCGGCCGCGAGCTGCCACTACCGTCGGAGCTCATCGAGACCGAGAAGGTCCCCTGTCCCAAGTGCGCGAAGCCGATACCCGCGGGCACCAAGTACTGCATGCACTGCGGCAAGAAACTCTGAAGCAGGAACGGCCGTCCGTCTGCTTAATAATTCAGCGAGTCAAGCGGGGAGGTTGTTGTGGGTTGCCTTATCGTCATCTTGGCCATGTTCGCACCGCGCATCGCGTTCTTCTTCGTGTGGGTCTTCACCCCTTACGTGACCCGGGCATTCCACGGGATGTGGTGGTGGCCTCTCCTGGGGATCATCTTCGTGCCGTTCACGACCATGTTCTATTCTTTCGTCTACGTCCCCAACTACGGCATCCACGGAGTCCGCTGGCTGTGGGTCGTGCTGGGTTTCCTGCTGGACATAATCTGGCATTCGGCCAGCGCTTCGAGGAAAGCCCGCCGCCGCGCGGAGGCCGCCTGACTCCTCCATGAAGGGTGGGAATCCTGTGGCGGGCGTGATGATCCACGCCCCTGGCTACAGGCTGTTTCAAAAGGCGGGAGGCAGATGGAGCAGATAGACAAAGCCAGCAAGACAAACGGACCAGGTCTCATCCTGTCGTTCATCGGGTCCATCATCGAGCGCATCGGCAGGTTTACGGGCCGGTCCCACTACCGCCACCCGCTGGTCTCAGCGGCGCGCTACTGGCTCGAGCAGCTCGGCGGTCACGAACGCGTGGACCGCGGGCGCGGGCCAGGAAGCACAAGC
>Ga0209747_1001682_pt1 | contig 11636 bp, 11 predicted proteins | sample BarGraNGADG00311_FD_184498 | JGI IMG/M metagenome (GOLD analysis project Ga0209747, IMG submission 184498) | Arctic peat soil microbial communities from Barrow, Alaska - Barrow Graham LP Ref core NGADG0011-311 (SPAdes) (version 2) | ecosystem: Environmental > Terrestrial > Soil > Wetlands > Peat... | reverse complement strand
GAAGGCGCTCGGAAACCCGCCGATGCCGACGGCCAGCCGCGCCCCTCCCGAAAGCTCGGTGAGCGCGGTCTCGAGCTGAAGCAGTTGCCCCCGAATCGCCTCGGCGTGCTCGACGACCAGGCGCCCGGCCGCGGTCAGGCTCACGCCCTGGCGGCTGCGCACGACCAGCGGCATCCCGATATCGCGCTCGAGTTGGGCGACCTGTCTGGAGACGGCCGGCTGGGTGAAGTGCAGCGCCGCGGCGGCGGCCGAGAAGGAGCCGCGCTGACCGACTTCTCGAAGGGTTTGAACGAAGCGAAGGTTCATAACGGTTTCTTTGGTTCTACACGATTAATCGTACTTGCGCTCATACTATGCCTCCGCCACACTCTCCTTGTCAACAGCGAATCTCGCGGAAGGAAAGATCGATGGAGAACACGGTTGGAACGGCAAAGCGCAGACTCGGGCACTCCGGTATCGAGGTCAGCGCGATGGGGCTCGGCTGCTGGGCGATCGGCGGCGCCTGGACCTGGGGAGACGTCCCGGTTGGCTGGGGCGAGACGGATGACGAGGAGTCGATCCGCGCCATCCGCGCCGCGATCGATCTCGGCGTCAGCTTCTTCGACACGGCCGACGTCTACGGTTGCGGCCGCAGCGAGCGCGTGCTCGGCAAGGCAATCGCAGGACGGGCCGAGGAGATAGTCGTCGCAACCAAGTTCGGCAACGTCTTCGACGAAGAGACGCGCACGTGGACGGGCGAGGACGTTTCGCCCGCGGCAATCCGCCAGGCCTGCCAGGCATCGCTCCGGCGCCTCGGCCGCGACCGCATCGACCTCTATCAGCTGCACATCTGGTCGCTCCCGCAGGCGCAGGCCGAAGAGGCGGCCGAGACGCTCGAGCTGCTCGTGGCAGAGGGCCTGATCCGCGCCTACGGCTGGAGCACCGACGACGTTTCCTGCGCCCGCCTGTTCGCGCCCAAGCCCGGCTGCACTTCGATCCAGAACGACTTGAACGTCTTCAAGGACGCAAGCGAGATCCTGGCCATATGCGACGAGCACGACCTCGCCTCGATCAACCGCGCCCCGCTTGCGATGGGCATCTTGAGCGGTAAGTTCGGGCCCGACTCGAAGCTGCCGGAAAACGACGTACGCGGCCAGCTCGGCCCCGAGTGGGTGCAGTTGTTCAAGGACGGGCGTCCGGTTCCCGAGCTGCTGGAGAAGGTGGACGCGCTGCGCGAAGTCCTGAGCTCGAATGGGCGCACGCTCGTTCAGGGCGCGCTCGCCTGGATCTGGGCTCGCAGCGAGCGCACGATTCCGATCCCGGGCTTCAAGAGCGTCAAGCAGGCCGAGGAGAACGCCCGCGCGCTCGAGTTCGGACCGCTCACTCCCGCCCAGATGAGTCAGGTCGCGGAGATCCTCGCTAACGACTGATAGAACAACCAACGCAAGGAGCAACCAGGAATGGAGACGGAGCAAGTGACGATGAAGCGCACACTCGGACGGTCGGGCATTGAGATAAGCGCCATGGGGCTCGGCTGCTGGGCCATCGGCGGCCCGGTGGTCTGGGAAGACGGCACGGAATTCGGTTGGGGGAAGATCGACGACAAGGACTCGATCGCGGCGATCCGGCGCGGCCTGGCCAGCGGAGTGACGTTCTTCGATACGGCCGACTCCTACGGCGCCGGGCACAGCGAACGCGTCCTCGGCCAAGCGCTCGGCAAGGATCGAGACCGGGTAGCAATCGCGACCAAGTTCGGCTGGACGTTCGACGACGACGGCAGCCGCCGCTCGCACGGTTCGAACGCCTCGCCGGAGTACGTCCGTAGCGCCTGCGAAGCGTCGCTGCGCCGGCTTGGAACCGATCGGATAGACCTCTATCAGCTCCATATCGGCGATCTGGAGCTGAGCGCGGCCGACGCGGCCGCAGAGGTTCTGGACGAGCTTGTAAGCGAGGGCCTGATTCGCGCCTACTGCTGGAGCACCGACAGCCTCGAGCGTGGCGAGCGCTGGCTGGGCCGGCCGGGGTTCGCGGCAATTCAGCACAACCTGAACGTGTTCGAGGACAGTCCCGAGTTGCTCGCGCTGTGCGAGCGCGAGAACCTCGCCAGCGTCAACCGAAACCCGCTGGCGATGGGCTTCCTGAGCGGCAAGTACACGAAGGACACGCGCGTGTCGCCGGACGACTTCCGCGCCTCGGGCATCGAATGGGTGGCGGTCTTCGACGAGACCGGCGCTCCGCGGGCGGAGTGGCTGGCCAAGCTCGACGCGGTGCGCGAGATCCTCAGCTCGAACGGGCGCACGCTGGTGCAAGGCGCGATCGCCTGGATCTGGGGCCGCAGCGAGAAGACCATCCCGATTCCCGGCATCAAGACCGCGGCGCAGGCCGAGGAGAACGCCGGCGCCATGCAGCACGGCCCGCTTACCCCCGAGCAGGTCGGCGAGATCGACGGCATCCTCGGCCGCTGAGTAAGCGCTACCTCGCAGCGAGCGCCAGAATGGAGAGCCGGCTCCGAGCACAAAACTCGAGCCGGCTCTCGACGCCCCAACCCGAAAGGAATTCGACGTGACAAACCCGGATTCGCCGAGCGAGCAAGCGAAGTCCTGCGCCGAGCACTGGAGAGAGACGCTCGACTGGCTCGACAACTGGTTCCAGCCCGAGAAGGCCGAGGCGCACAGCTTCGACGCGGTCGAGCGCGAGCTGTTCGCCTCGCTCGCACCGGCCTGGCTCGAGGCGGAGCCCGGCGAAACGAAAATCGGCGTGCTCGATGGCGCGGCCGAGCGTTTCGGGCGGCAGCGAGTCTTCTCTCTGCTGGAGAAGATCTGTGCTGACGAGACCCGCGCCTACTGGGCCGGGCTGGTACGCGAGGAGGGCAACTCGCTCGACGATCTGGCGCGCCTGCTCTGGGAGCCTCTGCCCGAGCTCGGCTTCGAGTTCACTTCCGAACGCCGTTCCGACGGCCTTCAGTTCTGCGTCACGCGCTGCCCGCACGCCGAGTTCGGCGCCCGTATGCACGCGGCAGACTGGCTTTATCAACTCGTGTGCGCAACCGACCCCCACGTCACAGCGGCCTTTGACCCGCCAATCCGCTTCCAGCGCACGAAGACGCTTATGCAGGGCGACGACTGCTGCGATCACGCGTATTTCCTCGACTGACTCCATCCCACTAGGCGCACCTGACTTCCTCATCCTTCGTGCAGACAACGTAATCGTGCTCGAAGGGGCCTACGGCTCGACCAGCCGCACCGACTCAATCCGCTCGAGCGAGCGATAAAAGGAGGCGACTACTCCGACTCCGCTTCGCTCGGCGCCGGCGGCGAGATAGGCGGTGACGAAATCGAGGCTCTCTCGCTCGTAAAGCTCGAGCGCGCGCAGCAGCAGCACCTCGTCGAGAACGACAATGGCCGGAAAGGCAATTACCGCCCGTACCAGCTCGGCGACCTGTGCGCGCTCGACGCGGTGGACGGTCTCGAGCGCGTAGACGAGCTCGGCGGCGACTATGTCGGAGAGGAGCAGTACCTCGGCGCCGGCGAGAAACGCGGTTGCCCGCGCCGCCTGCTCGGGCGGCTCGGCCGTCAGGTGGCGCACGAGCACGTTGGTGTCGAGAACGGCCTTCACTTCTTCTGTCTTGCTCGGTTGCGGCGTAGTTGCCGCCGCACTTCATCCCAGCCGGCCGAGAGCTCGGCCGGCGCAGCCGCCACCGACACCGCGCCGGCCAGCTCGAGCAGGTCGGCCGTGCGCGCCAGCTCAGCGCGCTCGCCGGCCACCCGAAACACGACCCGGTCGCCCTCTTTCAGCTTCAAGGCGTCGCGCACCGCCTTGGGCACGGTTACTTGACCCTTGCTTGTTATGTGCGACACGACATCCACTGCGAGTCCTTACTTTCCTCTCAATGTAAGGATTCCTCGCGGCTGTTCAACCCCCGGGTTGATTGCAATCGCTTATTGCCTGCATATCGCGTTTTTTCGAGATATGGACAAGATGCCGTCATGGGCGAGCCCTAACGTTCTCGCTTGTGCCCGGACCCGTTCTCTTCCTCGGCGAGACGCTCGTCGATCTGATCTGCGAACGCCCGCTCGAGCGCTGGTCGCAGGCCGACTCCTTCGTCCCGCATTGCGGCGGCGCGCCGACCAACGCAGCTATTGTCGCCGCGCGCTGCGGCGCGCAGGTCGCTCTTGCGGGCGGCGTCGGCGACGATCACTGGGGCCGCTGGCTCGAGGACCGCCTTCTCGCGGAGAAGGTCGACCTGCGCTGGTGGAAACGTCTGCCCGCCGTACAGACGGGAGTCGCGTTCGATGTGATCGATCTGCTGGGCGTGCCTGATTTCCTCATCTATGGGCAAGGGATCGAGCCGGCGCTTGAAGCTCTCGAACCGGAGCTAGAGGCAGCCGTTAGAGCCTCGGCCGCCGTCGAGCTCGGCTCCAACACCCTTGTCGGCGAGCGCGAGCGCGCGATCTCGCTACGGACCCGCGAGCTGGCGCTGGAGTCGGGCAAGCCCCTCATCGTCGACGTCAATCTCCGCCTCTCGCGCTGGGATAGCCCTGCTCAGGCCGTTAATTCCGTGCTCTCGCTCTGTGCCGGCGCCTTCCTGGTCAAGGTCAATCGCGAGGAGGCGCAACTTCTGAGCGGTGAGAGCGAGCCGGAGCGCGGAGCCGAGGCGCTTCGCACTCAACTCGGCGCCCGCCTCGTTGTCGTCACGCTCGGCGCGGACGGGGCGCTGTTGCGCGGCGAAGCCCAGGCGAGTGCAGAGGGAGTGCCCGCGGGCGTCGTGGACACGACCGGCGCCGGCGATGTACTGCTCGGCGTTCTCGTAGCTGCTCTAGCTAGCTCGCGCTTCGACCCTGACTCCGCCGCGCGAGCCTTACCGCTCGCGGTGGCTACTGCGGCTCGCTCAACCGAACGCTACGGAGCGCTGGACGCCCTGCCGAGCTCGGTCGAGCTCCCGACGGAGAACTAGACACGACCGTTTCCGAGCACCGATAGCTACGAAGGCGTGGAGAGTACAAGCCGCTTTTCTCCAATCCACGTCGCGCCAGTTATTCCTTCGGTTGTTGCGTATCGTTCGCGCATAGCGTATTTCGCTTTCTCTCGGCCGGTCTTCCCGGCTATTGTCGCTTCTTGAAGAGTTAACGGCCTGGTCGGAAACCTTCTGCTCAGCATCCTTTACGTGAAGCATTTTCAGAACGGCGCGGCTATACAGGATCGATAACGCGCGTAAGTGAAGAACCGAGCACCTGGCTTCGCCATTCACCTATGCATCCTATGGTGCGGACAAAGCAACGGACCGAGTCAGAGATGCACGCGCAGTTGTAACACGCCGTTCGCTATCCGGTTGATAATTGCGTGCTGCCGTTTCCAATATTCGGCAGCTGGCGGCAGCCATGCAGCTACGGTGTTCTAGATAAGAGAATGACTCTATAGAGGCTGGGGTCGATCGTATCTAGTTTTCTATCTCCCGGGAATAGCTCTCCGCGACGCGTTCACACGACACACGTATCCGTGTTTATAAAACCGAATGCTTTCGAATCACCGCCTCCGTCATCGGCAAGCTGAAAGAGAGCTCGAGCACGACGACGTGGTGAGCAGGCTTTCGCGCCTCACTCCGCTTAGGAAGGAGAAACGCTACTTGCCGTCAGCCCAGCGGTGGTAGTAGTAGTTGAGCAACGGCACGAACTCCTCGGTGGCCTTCCGGTTGCCGGCTTGCGAGGGATGACTGTCTCCCGTCCAATAGGCGAGGTAGTTGTTCGAGTCGGCCGTGCTGTGCTGCACGCGCCCGTTCCACCAGCGATGATGGTTTCCACTCGCCTTGTTGAGGTCGTTCGTGTTCTCGTTACCGCCGTTACTCGTTAATACATTGTAGAAGTCGAATACAGCGACATTCTTGTGTGAATAACTCGCAAGCCAATCGTTCACTAGCCAGTTCGCGACTGCGCGCGCGTTCGCCGCCTGAGCGGCGTTGGTGGCATCCTTTTTCAGCGGCGGTGTCACTATCAGAACGAATAACTTGTCTTGATGGGCCGTGAAGTACGTCAGGATATCGTTATAGATCCCCTTGACGTTGGCGACTGTCAGGGGACCACTACCGCCGCGCAAAGCGTTGGAGCCCGTTTTAGGAGCGTCGTTCGGATTACCGTTAATGGCCGAGTTCGGGAAACACGACTTGAACATTATGATCTCGTTTTCGCGGCTCGGATCGGGATCCGAAGAAAGGCGCGCGTAACTAGAGTGTTGGCCGAACTCTTTATACAAGGCGTTCGTGTATTTGCCATTATCCGGCCCATTGAACCACGTGTACCAGTGACCTGTGTCGGTCCGGTCGCCGATCACGTCCGGCCCCCATCCGTAGTTGGTATCGCTGACAAAGTAGTTGTTGTTCTTGAGCGCGATACCCAGGTCGCCGTTGCCGTCGGCCAGCCAGGCCTGGCCGGTGGAATGGTGGATGAAAATAAGCTTCACGGGCTTCGCGGGCTTGACGGGACCAGGAGCACTCACCACGATCCTGAAAGCGAGGCGCACGCGATTTGCGTCGGCGCGGAGCTCGAGGCGGTAGCGCGCGGGAGTTACAGGCTTCGAGCCGAAGATGGACTTCACCGTCTTGCTGTAAGAGCCGTTGAAGCGGCCCGTGCGCTCGACCGTTCGAAGCTTCAGCCAACTCGTCCCCGATTGTCTCAAGAGCTGGTAGGAGAATCGCTTGCTCGCGGGAGCGAAGCTGTAGACGACTTTGGCAGTGCGCGCCTCGGCAGCGGCGAAGCTCGTCTTGCTCAGATGGGCCCGAATCTTGCCCGAAGCGCTGGCGAGAGCCGGAAGCTGAGTTGTGCGAGCGGACGCGGGAACGCCGCCTGCGGACAGCAGAGCCAGCGATCCTGCAACCGCGAGGACCGGGGTGATCAGCTTTGCGCGCGTGAACATCTCGCTAATAGTGAAAGCTCGGAGCGGATAGCGCAATACGCCGGGCGAGTATTGATCGCCGAAGGTCGCATGCGACGCTTCGCGCGCCGCGCTCGCTGACCGACTCGGGGCACTTCCCGGCGCGCCCAGTCGTAGGTAGTGCATATCCCTAGAAAACGGCATATCTACGATACCCTTATCGAAGTACGATCCGCGAGGAAAGTAAGGCGTCCATTAGTCCCTTTTGCACAACTTCTGCGGCATTCAGGCGATTGTGGTCTGCGCCGGTGTGAACGCGGGCGTAGACACCTCATGGGCGGTGTTTCACAAGGCATGAGAAACCAATACGAAGGAGGCACGGCTATGACGGGTGCGAAACGAGCGAGGGGCGGGCTGTTGGCCTGCGCTCTCCTCTTCGGGGCCATACTCGCGGGATCGACGGGCACGACGTCGCCACGCGCGGCTAGTAAAGCGGTGACGCTCGACGTGGCAATCGCGATCGACACCACCTCGAGCATGTCGTCGTCAATCACACAGGCTCAGGCAGACGCGAAGAGCTTGGTCTCGGACATCCGGGCCCGCTACTCGAGTACGACCTTCGCGGTCATTCAGTTCAGGGATTCTTACGACACGCCGGAGTACCAGCTCATGCAGCCGATGACGAATAATGCCACGGCGGTCGATACGGCCATCGACGGACTCTCGGCCTACGGCGGCGGCGACTGGCCAGAGGCTCACAACCTCGTCTTCCAGAATGCCATTGATCCTGCCAACACCATCGGTTGGAGGGCTGGTTCGCGAAAGATCCTCGTCGTCATCAGCGACGCCGAGCCTCACGGTGCCGGAACGGCCGGCTTCGCGGGCTGCACCGACACGAGCGCCGATCCTCACGGTCTCAACACGGCGACCGTTCTGGCGAGCCTGAAAGCGGCTGGGGTAACCCTTCTGATGGTCAGGCAAGCGGGCGGCGGCGCGACCCTCCAGTGCTACCAATCGCTCGCGGCGGCCGGCTACACAGGCGGCGCAGCCAAGGACGGCGGCAGCAAGCTCGGCGACGTCGTCGAGGCAATGATCGTCAAGGCCGTCAGCGGTGCGCCTTCGCCGGTCGGCGTCTGGCGAATGGGCGGCCGGCTCTATCGCTGGGTCGCGATCAAGAACGGCTTCGAGGAGCGCAGCATGACGGCCCATAAGTTGAAGCACGGTTGCCTGGTGCGGCGAGGGGACGCCGTAGATCGCTACTACACGAAAGGCAACGGCCTCTACAGGGTCGCGTACCGCTACTGGCACGCCAGATCGGGAGGCCCAGGAAGGTCCGGTACGAACTGCACGAAGTACTGGAAGCGGCCCGCGGCGACGGTGAAGATCGTCGTGACTCCCACGCAGATGACGCTCTCCTGCGATAACAGGACGACGAAAGCCTGCTACTTCTACAAGCGCGTTAGCTAGGGCGGGCGAGTTCGAGTTGTATCCGAGCGAGAGCGCCGGCAACGGCGCTCTCGCTCTTCATCGCTATTCGCTTCGGGCTGGATCGACCGCCAGGAACAGCGTGTTCCCGGCCGGATCACGGACGAGCTCGCCGCCCTCGACCGGCTCCGGTTTGTAACCGGCCTTGCGGAGGCGGTCGAGCACCTCAGCGAGCGCCTCTCGGCCGGGCAGGACGAGGGTGAAGCTACGCAGTCCTGCGCTGCCGGCCGGCGCTTGCAGCGCGCCGGCGCCCGCCCAGACGTTGAGCGCCAGACGGTGCGGGAAGGGGCCACCGGCGCTGAGATCGACGAAACCGAGCTCAGGCGCGTAAATGTGCTCGCGAAAGCCAATCAGGTCGCGGTAGAAGTGGAGCGCCGACTCGAGCTCGGAGACGTGGAGATGGAGGTGCCCGATCCTGGTGCCCGGCGGCAGATGCGGCTGATCGAAACTGCGATCGGGCAGGTGCGCCAGCACGTCGTTGACGTCGAGCGGCTCGGCGATGCTGTGAGCGTTTCCGTCGACGTCGATCAGCTGCAGCTCCCCTGCCTCGTTCCGCCACGCGCCCAGCCGCTCGGGCGTCTCGAGCACGAGCTCCAGGCCGAGGCCGTCGGGGTCGCTCAGGTAGGTGGATTTCGACATCGTGTGATCGGTCGGCGCCTGCGGATAGCCGGCCACTATGAGACGCCAGAGCACGCGGGCCAGCTCGGTCTCGTCGGGCAGGTGGATAGCCAGGTGGTAGAGCCCGCTATGGCCGGGAACTGCGCCCCTCTCCGCTCCGGGGTGCAGTACCACCAGCTCTCGCCCGTCGACGCCAAGACGCAACTCCTCGCCGTCGCTCTCGAGCATGCTCAGCCCCACGATGTCGTGCCAGAAGCCGAGCGCCCGGCCGCCGTCGCTGACGTTGAGGTGCACGGCGCCGTAAGACAGAGTGTCCGCGGCAAGCGCCGGCTCCGAGGCGCCGTGAGTATGCGTGCTCATCTCTCAAAGAGTCTGCTCGGAGTTGCTGGGGGCGAAACTCATCGCGGCGCGAAGCCGGCGTCCTTAAGCCGCCGCGCTCGGCCGAACCGCGCCCGCTCGGACTCGTTCAGACGTGGCGCGAGGCGAGGTCGCGCGATTTCTTCCGCGCTCCGGGCGGCTTCGCCGTCTTCGTGCGCGCGGCAAGAAGAACCGCGCCGGCGATGACCGCGGCGAAGGCGACGACGCGAACCGCGCCGATCCAGCCCGCGGGGAGCGGCTCGCGGAAGACGGTCATCCCGGCGGCGATCGGCAGCGCGTTCGTCATCAGTGTCGCGAGGCCCGCAGCCGTGAGCGCACTACCGCGCTGGAAACCGGCCTGCAGCACGCCCGTACCGACAACGTAGAACACGATCAGGCAACCCAGGAAGGCGATGTTCCGGGACCCGCCCGCGACGGCCATCTTCGTCGAGACGTCCCCGGCCGCAAAGAGAATGCCCGCGGCGATGCCCCAGGCCGGACCGCCGCCGATCAGACGTCCGAGCAGCAACACGCAGACGAAAGCGGCAGCCGCGGAAGCGCCGAGCCAAACGCCGACCCAGAGATAACCGCTGACAGACCCCTTGCCGTGGTCGCCAAGCAGGCTGACGCCGAGTAGTGCGAGGCCCAGCACGGACACCACCACTCCGATTCTCTCCTTGCTCGTCAGCGGGACGCGCGTGAAGCGGGAGACCATGATCGCGAGGATGCCGATACCGCCGGCGGCGGTCGCCTGCACAAGCGACAGCGGCGCCAGGGCGAGCGCGGCGACGTAGAGGAGCCAGCCAACTGCCTCGACACCGATTCCCGTGAGCCAGCGGTAATTACCCAGTAGCGATTTCAGCGAGGCAACCGGCCGTCGAAGCGACAGCGCGGGCACCTTCGAGGCAACGTTGTCCTGGAGCAGGTAACCAACGTTGAGACAACAGGCCGAGACCACAGTAATCGCGAGCGCGAGTGCGATGTGCGCCACCGCTCACTCACCGGTCCTGGTCGTTCTCTGAGCGCTCTGAACGGTGTACACGGCGCCATTATCGCCGCGCGGTTGCCGTTGATCACTATGAATCATTTGACGGGAACGTATGGCACCGCTCGAGTTCCGGCTCCGCTGATCCGCCGGGGCGGGGATCGGAAGAGGTCGAGCGGACACGCGCCGTAGGCGCTGAGCTCGATCCGCGCACGCCCATTTACTCGCCGCGATCCCCATCGAGATGGTGGAGATCGCGCGCGTCGGAGGGCGGTTCCTTCTCCCTGAGACGAGTTCCAAACCGCACCCGCGAGATCGTGATCGCCCGGATCGGGCAGCACGGAGCGCTTCGGATCGTCACTGCGAATGGGTTCTCTCGCCGTCGCTCTGTGACCACACGGTCACGCGGTAGCGGGGAGAGACACAAACCCGGCTCGTGGATAGGTGCGCCGAGAGCGCATTCCGACTACTCGGGTGCCCACCTCATCTCCACCGCTGCGGTCATGTCGTTTCGTCTCACATCCGTTCTCATCACGCTCCTCGGCGCCTGCGTGCTCGTGGCCGGCGGAGGGCGCGCCGCTGCCGTCTCATCCGTCTGCGACTCCACGGGCTATGCCTATGCCGGCTACGAGGGCAGCCGCATCGCCAGCGGCGTCGTCGCGACCATCACCGAGATCGAGCCGACCTCGGTCAGCCAAGGGCAGGTACTGGCCTGGGTCGGCGTCGGTAGTGCGGACGGCGGTCCTGGCGGTAAGCCGGAGTGGATCCAGGCGGGTCTGATCGCCTTCCCGGGCCAGACCGCGCGCCTCTACTACGAGATCATGAAGCCCGGACGGGGCTGGAAGAGGACGCTATTCGGCGATCCGCTCGCCCCGGGTGAGTCTCACCGTATCGCCGTCATAGAGGTCTCCCGTAACCACTGGCGGGTGCTGGTCGACCGTAGGCCCGCCTCGCCGGTCGTCTTCTTGCCGCGCAGCCACGGGGCCTGGGTACCGGATGCCGTGGTCGAGAGCTACAAGAGCGACCCGCAGGCCTGCAACTCCTTTAGCTTCCGCTTCCAGAACATCGGCTTCCGCTCGCGCGGCTCGCGCTGGACGCCGGCACGGCCGGTTTCCGTCTTGGCCGACGACGGCGCCTCGATAACCCGACTGGCGAGCGGTTTCGAAGCCGTCGCGCGCCTCTGATTACTCCCGCTTCGGAGACGCTGCGAGATTGACAACCCGAGCGATCAGTCGCGTGGTCGCGTCACTGGCGGTTGCCAGAGAAGCGGCGGAGTCCACCGCCCACGAGCACGAGCAGAAGCCCGCCCCCGATTACGAGCATCAGGTCGAAGCCGGTAAACGGGAGG
>Ga0209747_1001679_pt1 | contig 11654 bp, 14 predicted proteins | sample BarGraNGADG00311_FD_184498 | JGI IMG/M metagenome (GOLD analysis project Ga0209747, IMG submission 184498) | Arctic peat soil microbial communities from Barrow, Alaska - Barrow Graham LP Ref core NGADG0011-311 (SPAdes) (version 2) | ecosystem: Environmental > Terrestrial > Soil > Wetlands > Peat... | reverse complement strand
ATCCACCAGCTCCGGATCGCCGCGAAGTGGCTGCGCTACACGCTCGAGTTCTTCCGCGAGGCGCTGGGCCCGGAGGTCGACCAGCTCGTCCCGCGCGTCGTGGCGCTCCAGGACCACCTCGGCTGGCTCCACGACGCCGATGTCACGATTGCCCTGACCCGCCAGTTCCTGGTCTCGAATGCCGGTCGTCTCGACGCGGCCGGCACCGAGGTGATCGCGGCCTACCTGGAGGGCCGGGAGCGCGAGCTGGAGCGCCTGCGCCGGTCGATCGGCGCCCCGTGGCGGGGCGTCGACGGGGTCGCGTTCCGGCGCCTCCTTGGGCGCGCCGTCAGCGGCCTCTGACGGACAGGCCCGCTCGCCGGGCGAACGGAGGCGGGCTTCGTCTCAGGGGTCGTGATCCGTGACCGACCCGGGCCCGTCGGCACCCCAGCCGTGCGCGAGCGCTTCGAGCCGATCCCGCCACGCGGCCCCGGCCCGGGCGAGCGCAAGGACCATCCCCTCCCGGATCCCCTCCTCCGACGCCGTCGCGCGCGGAACGCCGTAGCGGGCGAGGATCGCTTCGAGAAGCGCGGCCCCGGCGGCGAGGATCCGGGCCCGCTGGGGCCGGATGCCGTAGCGTGCCGCGACCTCGGCGGCAGGTGCCGCGCGGAGCAGCTCGAACGCCGCGTCGAGCCGCTCCGGCGTGAGGACGCGGTCCCCGAGCGCAGCGGGCACGATCTTGACGAGGTTCGAGGCCGTTCCACCCACCGCCACGATCGCCGTGGGCGCAGCCTCCGGTGCGACGGCGAGGGCCGCGGCGGCCGCGGCTCGGAGCTCGGCGATCTCGCTGCGCGTCGGCGGATCGTGCGTCACGTGCGACGCACTGAGGCGCGCGCCACCGACCCGCAGCCCGGTCGCGCTCGCCCGGCGCCCCGGGCCCACGATCACCAGCTGCGTGCTCCCGCCGCCGATGTCGACGACGAGCAGATCGGCCGCGGCCGCGCGTCCGGACGTCGCGCCGAGGAGCGTCAGCAGGCCTTCCTCGCGATGGTCCAGGACGTGGAGCGGGACCCCGGTCGCATCCTCGACGGCCACGACCACGGCCCGCGCGTCCGCGGCTCGGCGCAGCGGCTCCGTCCCCACGAACGCGATCCGCTCCGCACCGAGCCCGCGCGCCGTCGCCGCGTACCCGGCGAGCGTCTCGATCAGGGGACCCCGGGCCTCGGCGGGGATCAGTCCCCGGACGTCGACGAGCGTGCCGAGCCCGAGCAATGCCGATTCGTCGACGAGCGACACGACGCGATGCCCGTCGACGCTGCCCACCAGCAGGTGCGCCGAGTTCGCACCGACATCGACCGCGGCGCAGACCGGGCCGCCGGCAGGCCGCGCCTCGTCAGGCGTTGTCGGGTCCCGGTGCGGGCGGCGTGGGATCCGCCCGACGCGACCGCGAACGCGCGCGCTTCGCCGCCCCGACCACGGACCCCGCGGCGTGCACAACGCCTCCGGCCGCGTCGACGACCGCGCCGGCGGCGTCCTCGATCAGGTCGCCGGCCGCGTGCCCGACCTTCCTCGCCCCGCCAACCGCGGGATCCGACGCGTGGTGAAGGAGGCCGGCAATCTCAACGCGAATCCGGTCCGCCTCCGCGGACGCGGCGGCCAGCCGCGAACGCCGCCGCTCCTCCCTGCGTCGTGCCGCCGCGAGGTCCTTCTCGAGCTTCGCGATGCGTCGCGCGGTTGCCCGCTTGAGCTCCGTGATGTCCCGGTCGCTGCTCGACACGTCGGCGATGCGTTGCCGCAGCGCCCGTTTGCCGCTTCCCTTGCCCATGGGTCCGCTCCACGACCAGGCTTGCGGCTCAGCGGTCGCCGGCCGGTCTCGAGACAGTCTGCCACCCGCGGCGACGATTGCGCGGGCGGATCGCGCCACGCCGCGAACCCGCGCCTCGTCTGCGGACTTCGCGTCGTTAACACAACGTTGAAACGGCGGCAACTGCCGGTTGACGCGTGGACTCCAGCCTGAGCGTGCCAATCGAGAAGACAGGCCGCATGACGCCCGGCCGACGGGCAATCGGCGGCAAGACCACGGAGGACCAGGCCAGGTGATCATCACCTCCCCCAGGCGGCTCGGGGCGCTCGCGCTCGCGGCGGCATTCGCCGTGGGCGCATGCTCCGGCAGCTCCAGCGCCGCACCGGCGGCAAGCACCGCACCCGGCGCATCCGCGGCCGCCAGCGGGTCAGCGGGCGGACCCGCGGTGCCGGCCGGCGACGTCTCCCTTGCCGGTGCCGGGGCGACGTTCCCCGGGCCGCTCTACCAGGTCTGGGTCGAGAAGTTCGCGGCGGCCCACCCGAACGTCAAGATCGACTACCAGGCGATCGGATCGGGCGGCGGGATCAAGAACATCACCGCCCAGACCGTGGACTTCGGCGCGTCCGACGCGGCCATGAAGGACGCGGAGATCGCCGCCCTGCCGGCGGGCACCAGGATCCTGCACATCCCGACCGCACTTGGCGCCGTCGTCATGATCTACAACCTGCCGGGCGTCACGGAGCTGAACCTCGACGGGCCAACCGTCGCGGGCATCTTCCTCAAGACGATCACGAAGTGGAATGACCCGCAGATCGCGGCGCTCAACAGCGGCGCGACGCTCCCCGCCACCGACATCGTCGTCGTTCACCGATCCGATGGGTCGGGCACCACGAACGCCTTCACCTCGTACCTGGGCGCCGTCAGCGCCGCGTGGAAGAGCGGCCCCGGGGTGGGCAAGGACGTCAACTGGCCGACCGGGATCGGCGCCAAGGGTAACGATGGCGTGGCCGGCGGGGTCAAGCAGACGCCCGGTGCCATCGGCTACGTCGAGCTGAACTACGCGACACAGGCGGCGCTCGCCACCGCCAAGCTCAAGAACGCGGATGGCGCGTTCGTGGCCGCCTCCGTGGACGGCGTGACCGCGGCCGCCGACGCCGCCGCGGCCGCGTTCCCGGCCGACTTCCGGGCCGACCCGATCATCAACGGTGCGGGGGCCGGCACGTATCCAATCGCCTCGTACACCTACCTCCTCGTCTACGCCGACCAGAAGGATCCGGCGAAGGGCCAGGCCCTGCTCTCCTTCGTCTACTGGGCTCTCACCGAAGGCCAGGCCGACGAGAACGGGCTCGGCTACGCGCCACTTCCGAAGGCCGTCGCCGACAAGGCCCTCGCCGAGCTTCACACCATCACCTCGGGCGGCTCGCCGATCTGGCCGTAGCCCCTCTCCGCGCCACCTGCACCTCCTCCTCCCGGGACCGGCCTGGCTGCCGTGCAGCCTGGCCGGTCCGTCTCCGTTGCTTCGTGAAGCGTGCGGTACGCTCCCCGTGATCGCCACGTCGACTCCCCCCGTTCCACCAAGGATCGCCCCGCGATGACCGTCGCCCCCATCGTCCGGCGCCGCGGCCGGACCGCGCCCCGACGCGCCGATGTCGTGTTCCGCAGCGGCACGCGCGTGTTCGGCGCGGCGGTGCTCCTCGCGCTCGGTGTCGTGGCGGGCGTCCTCGTCGTCTCCTCGGCGCCGGCCTGGGCGCGCTTCGGGGTCGATCTCATCACCCGGTCCACCTGGGACCCGGTTCGCGAGGTCTACGGCGCGCTGCCGTTCATCGTCGGGACGCTCTACGCGGCCGCCATCGCCCTGATCATCGCGACCCCGATCGGGGTCCTCACCGCGCTCTTCCTCTCGGAGTTCGCGCCGCGGCGGGTCGCCATTCCGCTCACCTTCACGATCGAGCTGCTCGCGGCGATCCCCAGCGTGGTGATCGGCCTGTGGGGCATCTTCGTGCTCAGCCCGTTCCTGCGGGACACGGTCGACACCTGGCTGATCGCGACGCTCGGCTGGCTCCCCTTCTTCCGCGGCCCGAGCTACGGCGTGGGCCTGGGCGCGGCCGGCGTGATCCTCGCGATCATGATCCTGCCGACGATCGTGTCGATCTCGCGCGAGGTGCTGAGCTCCGTCCCGAACAGCCAGCGCGAGGCGATGTTCGGCCTCGGGGCCACGCGCTGGGAGGTCGCGGTCAAGGCCGTGCTTCCGTACGCACGGTCCGGCGTCGTGGGCGCGGCGATCCTCGGCCTCGGCCGGGCGCTCGGCGAGACGATGGCCGTCACGATGGTGATCGGCAATGGCCAGGACATACCGGTCTCGGTGTTCGACCAGGCGCAGACGATCGCCTCGAAGATCGCGGTCACGTTCAACGAGGCGAGCGGGGGGCTCCAGACCCAGTCGCTCGTCGCCATCGGGCTCATCCTCCTCGTGATGACCCTCCTCCTCAACGTCGCCGCACGCCTGCTCGTCTCGCGCGCACAGCAGGGCCCCGCTCGATGAGCGCGACGCCGGGGATGCTGGCCGGCTCGCGCGCGCCGTTCGCCGAGAGACTCGCCGCGGTGCGCGGCTCGCGCCGCCGGACGGTGGACCGGATCATGCGGACGGTCGCCCTCGTCGCCGCCGTCGTCTGCGTGATTCCGCTTGCCGCGATCCTCCTCTTCGTCGTCATCAAGGGGGCCGCTGCGCTGAACCTGGACCTGCTGACGAAGCCGCCGAGGGCGCTCGGGACGGGCGGCGGCGCTCTCAACGCGATCCTCGGGTCGGTCCAGATGGTGGGAGTCGCGGCGGTGGTCGCAGTCCCTGTCGGCGTGCTCGGCGGCGTCTACGTCAGCGAGTTCGCGAGCCGTCGCTCGGCGCGCACGGTCCGCTTCGCGGCCGACGTCCTGGTCGGCGTGCCCTCGATCCTCATCGGCATCGTGGCCTACACGCTCCTGGTCCTGCCCTTCAAGCAGTTCAACGCGGCGGCCGGCAGCGTCGCGCTCGCGCTGATCATGGTGCCGGTCATCGTGCGGACGACGGAGGAGATCCTGCGCCTCGTCCCGAAGGAGATCCGGGAGGCGGGGCTGGCGCTCGGCGTGCCGACCTGGCGAGTGGTCGTCTCGGTGGTCCTGCCGGCCGGGCGCTCGGGCGTCCTGACTGGCGTCATGCTCGCCGTGGCCCGCGCCGCGGGTGAGACCGCGCCCCTCCTGTTCACGGCGCTCGGATCGCGCCTCGTGAACGTGGGCGGGTTCGGCCAGCCGATGGATGCGCTCCCGCTCTTCATCTACAACGGGGCACGCCAGCCGATCGCCGCGCTCAACGACCAGGCCTGGGGCGCCGCGCTCCTGCTGCTGCTCTTCGTGCTCGGCGTCAACGTCGCCGTCCGGGCTCGATCGTGGGGCCGCAGGGCCGGATGATGGAGGAGAAGATGGCGCTCGAGACCCGCCCGGTCGAGGGCCCCCCAGCCGGGTCACTCCGGCCGGCGATCGCGCCCGTGGCCGTCCGCGTCCAGCCGGCGGCGCCCGACCCGGCGCCCGCGGCGGGGAGCACGAAGATCGAGGTGCGCGACCTCAACCTCTACTACGGCTCGTTCCGGGCGGTCCGCGACGTCACGCTCGACATCCCCGCCAACGAGATCACCGCGATCATCGGTCCGTCCGGCTGCGGCAAGAGCACGTTCCTGCGCTCGTTCAACCGGATGCACGAGCTGGCCCACGGGGCGCGGATGGAGGGGAGCATCCTCCTCGACGGCGTCGACATCTATGACCGCGGCGTCGACGCGGTGGACCTTCGGCGCCTCGTCGGGATGGTCTTCCAGCGCCCGAACCCGTTCCCGACGATGTCGATCTACGAGAACGTGGCGGCCGGCCTCCGTCTTGGCGGGGGTGCAAAAGGAGCGGACCTGGACGCGATCGTGGAGAGCTGCCTCACGCGCGCCGCGCTCTGGGACGAGGTGAAGGACCACCTGGCCGACCCCGGGACATCGCTGTCGGGCGGCCAGCAGCAGCGGCTCTGCATCGCCCGCGCCCTGGCGGTGGACCCGGAGGTCATCCTGATGGACGAGCCGGCGTCCGCGCTCGACCCGATCGCGACGCTGCGAATCGAGGAGCTGATGCTGGAGCTCCGGGGAAGCTACACGATCGTGATCGTGACCCACAACATGCAGCAGGCATCGCGGGTGAGCGACCGGACCGCCTTCTTCTCGATGGGCGAGGATCGAGCGGGCTACCTCGTGGAGATGGACCAGACGACCACGATCTTCACCAACCCTCGGCAGCAGCTGACCGAGGACTACATCTCGGGCCGGTTCGGCTGAGCGGCGAGGAGTCCGACATGGAGCACGATCGAACGGCCGGGACCCTTGCCCGCGTCGAGGGGGACGGCCCCGGGCCGACGCACCACGTCGCGCGCCCCTCGCTGGACCGCGAGGAGCGGATCATCAAGGAGACGCTGCTGCGGATGGCCAGCCTCATCGAGGAGCGCATCCGGGTGACCGTCGAGGCGCTCGAATCGCACGACGCGGCGCTCGCGCTGACGGTCATCGAAGGCGACGCGGAGATCAACGCGATGCAGGCCGAGGCGCTCGACCACATCATCCGCACGATCGCCACGCAGGCGCCGGTCGCACGCGACCTGCGCTTCCTCCTGACGCTCGACCACATCGCCTACGAGCTGGAGCGGATCGGTGACTCGATCGCGAACGTCGCGAAGCGGGTCCGTGACGTTGCGCCGCACCCGGCGCTCGCGGAGTACGTCGGGATCCCCGAGATGGGTCGCCTCGCGGCGCGGATCCTCGCCGACGTCGGGCGCGCGCTCGTCGACTCCGATGTCGGCGGGGCGCGCGCGGTCGCGCTCCAGGACGACGCGATCGACGCGCTCTACCACCACGCCACCGACGAGCTGATCCGCCTGGGCCAGGCTGATCCGGCCAACGTCGATCGCGCGCTCCGCCTCCTCATCGCGGCCCACTACCTCGAGCGGATCGGAGACCGCGTCACGAACATCGCCGAGGATGTCGTCTTCCTGGCCACCGGCGAGCATGAGGACCTCAATCCGTGACGGAGTCGCAGCCACCCATCCGGGTGCTCTTCGTGTGCACCGGCAACTCTGCCCGGAGCCAGATGGCGGAGGCGATCCTCGGCCGCATCGGCGGGCCCGACTTCGAGGTCCACTCCGCGGGCACGCACCCGGGAACGGTCAACCCGATGACGATCCGCGCACTCTCCGAGATCGGGATCGACTGGTCGGCCGCGCATTCCAAGTCGGTCGTCGAATTCCTCGACGAGCCGTTCGACTACGTCATCACCGTCTGCGACCAGGCACGCGAGGCGTGCCCGGTCTTCCCCGGTGAGCACGCCTCGATCCACTGGGGGTTCGACGACCCGGCGGCTGCACGCGGGACCGATGCGGAGCGGCTCGCGGTCTTCCGGCGCGTGCTGGGCGAGATCAGCATCCGGCTCAAGCCCTTCGCGGAGGTGGCCCGGCGCGGCCGCGACCGGGGACCCGCGCCGACACGCCGCGAGGTATGACGATGGACCTGGGGTTGCTCCGCCACGCGCACGCCGGCGACCCGGAACGCTGGGATCGGCCGGACGAGCTGCGGCCCTTGAGCGAGAAAGGGCGCCAGCAGGCCGAACGGCTCGGCCGCCTGCTGGCTGCGGCCGGGTTCGTCCCGGACGCGGTGCTCACCTCGCCACGCGTGCGCGCCCGCGAGACAGCTGAGATCGTCGCCGACCGGCTGGGTGTCGCGATCCACGCCGACGCGCGGCTGGGGGCATACCTGGATCTCGCCACGGTCGACGCGATCCTCGACGAGGCGGGGACGCCGGCTCGAGCGGTCCTCGTCGGTCACGACCCGGACTTCAGCGACCTCCTGGCCTCGCTCACGGGGTCGCCGGGCCTTCGGATGCGGAAGGGAGCCTTCGCGCTGCTCGACGTGGAGCGGCCGCTGGAGCCCGGTTCCGCCGAGCTGCGCTGGCTCGTCCCGCCCGACCTGCTTCGCCGATAGGCGCGCCACGGAGGGCCGCGGCCGGCCGCGGATCGCCGGGCCGGAGCGCCGCGCCGAGGGCCGCCAGCCGCTCGCTTGCCACTGGCTCCAGCGCGTACCAGATCCACGTCCCGCGCCGCTCCCCACGCACGACGCCCGCCTCGCGCAGGACGCGCAGGTGATGCGAGATCGTGGGCTGGGAGAGGCCGGCGGCCGGGGCGACGTCGCAGGCGCAGACGGCGCCGTCCGCCGCGAGCTGCCGTACGATCGCGAGGCGCGCCGGATCGGCCAGGGCTCCCAGGAGCCGGACATCGGGATCGTCGACGCGCGCCATGTCGCGCATTCTATCGATGAAGTTCTATATTGACAACTCTCGATATATCGCCTAGATTCCCGCCATCGACCGCCCACACCGCAGCCCGAGGCACCACTCCGATGCTCATCTCCACCGCAATGTTCTCCGAAGTCATCCTCGCCGAACGCCGGCTCGAGGAGATGCCGGCGCGCCAGGAACGCCGCCGACTTGCGCGGCTGGCCGCCGAGGTGGCACGGTGCTGCCGGGTCGGCCTCGTCGACCGCCTGCTCGCCGCGCTCGATCGCCACGAGATCGCGCTCCCGGCGACCCTCCGGTGACCGATCAGCTTCGCGCCGACGTGCGTGACCACTACGCCCGTGCGGCGCTCACCGTCCTCGAGCGGCCGGGCTGCTGCAGCTCCGACGGTCCGGGCGATCCCGTCTTCGGGCCGGGCCTCTATACGCCGGACGAGCTGGGGCGGCTGCCGGCCGACGCGGTCGCGGCCAGCCTCGGCTGCGGCAACCCGACCGCCGTCGCGGACCTCCGCCCCGGCGAGACCGTCCTCGACCTCGGGTCGGGCGGCGGCATCGACGTCCTGCTCGCGGCGCGGCGCGTGGCCCCGGGCGGAATCGCCTACGGCCTGGACATGACCGACGAGATGCTGCAGCTCGCCCGTCGCAACGCGGCCGGTGCCGGAGTCGAGAACGCCGTCTTCCTCAAGGGCGAGATCGAGACGATCCCGCTCCCCGACGCGTCGGTCGACGTCGTCATCAGCAACTGCGTGATCAATCTCTCCACGGAGAAGCCCCGCGTCTTCTCGGAGATCGCGCGCGTCCTCCGGCCCGGCGGGCGCCTCGGGGTGAGCGACGTCGTCGCGGACGACGACCTTTCGCCGGCCGATCGGGCCGAGCGAGGGGACTTCGCGGGCTGCATCGCCGGGGCGCTCTCGTTCGGCGAGTACGCAGCCGGCCTCGCCGAAGCCGGGCTGACCGGGATCCGCCTGACTCCGACGCATGCGGTCGGCGACGGGCTCTACGGGGCGATCGTCGCCGCCGTCCGGCCCGCCGACGGTCCGGGTGCCGGCCCGCTCGAAGCCGCTGCGGCTGCGAGCGCGGGACTGCTCGCAGCACGAGCTCTGCCGCCGGTCGGCCAGGCCATTCTCGGCGATGGACGGACCCTAGGGGAGTCGAGCCCCGACCCGGGAGGCTGCTGCGGATGACGGCACCGTTCCCGGAGATTCGCGCCGCGACGGAGGATGAGCTTCCCGAGGTCGAGCAGCTCCTCGCCGCGGCGGCCCTGACCCGCGAGGGGCTCGCGGCGTGCGCGCAGGGCGGCCAGCTCCTCGTCGCGCGGGCGGACGACGGCTGCCTCATGGGTTGCGTGGCGCTGGAGCTGTTCGGGGACGATGCGCTCGTGCGGTCCCTCTCCGTCACGGCGGGCGCACGCGGCCACGGGCTCGGCAGCGCGCTGCTCGCCCGGGCGCTCGACCACGCACGCGCCGCGGGCGCCCGCGAGGCCTGGCTCCTGACCGAGACCGCCGGTCCGTTCTTCGCGGCCCGCGGCTGGCAGCCGGCTGACCGGACCGCCGCGCCAGCCGGCATCGCCGGCTCGATCGAGTTCATCAGCGCCTGCCCGTCGAGCGTTCCCGCGATGCGCCGGGCCGTCACGTAAGGGCGGCGCCCTCGACGCACGCCGCAACGCAGCCCAGGCGGGCCAGCCGTCCGAGCATGCGCGGGTCGGTCAACGTGAACGCCGCGAGGTCGAGCCCGGCCCGCGCCACGGCCTTCGCTGCCCGTGGGGTGATCGCGCTGGCCTGCGCGGAGATGCCGCGGCAGCCGAGGGCCACGGCTGCCTCGAGCGTCCCGGGCTCGAGATCGGTCGCGTTGAGCCAGCACGGCCAGCCCGGCGCGAGGCGTCGCATCGCCTGGAGGATCGCCGGTTCGAATGATGAGATGACGGCCCGTTCGAGGATCCCGCCGGCGTCGACGCGGGCCGCGCGAAGTGCCTCCACGGCGATCGCGCCCAGATCCTCCTTGAGCTCGATATCGAGGAACGCGGGGGGCGGGCAGGCGGCCAGGACATCCGCGAGGCTCGGCACGCCCAGCGCGCGGAGGGTGGCTGCGGGCACGTCCGCCGCCACCTCGGGTCGTCCCTGGACGCGCCGGAGCGTGGCGTCGTGGAGGACAACGGCCACGCCATCGGCAGAGGCCCGAACGTCGAGCTCCACGCCGTCGCAACCCGGTCGTGCGATTGCCGCGGCGAACGCGGCGAGCGTGTTCTCGGGCACGCTGGCATGGTCGCCGCGATGCGCCAGGAGCAGCATGCTCAGGCGCCCGGCGTCGCGCCCAGGTCCGGCCCCGCCAGCGGGACGGCAAACCCGAAGGTCGAGCCACTCCCCTCCTCCGAGTCCACCCAGATCCTGCCGCCGTGCGCCTCGACGACGTGGCGCGCGATCGAGAGGCCGAGGCCGGTCCCGCCGACGCCGCGCGTGCGCGCCCGGTCGCCCTTGTAGAAGCGCTCGAAGACGCGTGGCAGCGCCGCGCGCGGGATGCCCGGGCCATGATCGACCACCGTGACGATGGCCTCGTGCTCACCGGCGACCACCAGCACCACGACCTCGGCGCCGGCCGGGCTGAACTTCACGGCATTGTGGAGCAGGTTCAGGAGCGCCTGGCCGAGGCGCTCCCCGTCGCCCCGCACCAGCGGCACGGGGCCACCGGCCTCGACCACCAGGCGGACGCCCTGCCGCTCGGCGAAGAGGCTGAGGCGCTCCACGGTCGCATTGGCGAGGTGCGCGAGATCGACGTCGTGGAGGACGAGCGCTGCGCCGCCGCTCTCGATCTGCGAGAGGTCCAGCAGCTCGTTGACCATCTGGACGAGGTGGCCGGTCTCCACCTCGATCTTCGCGATCCGCTCGGCCGTTCGCCGCGGAAGCTGGTCGGCCTCGAGCGCGAGCGTCTCCGCGAGGAGGCTGACGGTCGTCAGCGGCGTGCGCAGCTCGTGCGCGATGTTGTCGATGAACTCGGTCCGGATGCGCTGCAGCCGCCGCAGCTCGGAGACGTCCTCGAGGACGAGCCACGCGCCGCCGTCCGTCGTGCGCCGCGCCCGGACGAGGAGCGTCGGGGCCTCGGCGGTCCGCATCGCCAGCTCGCCGCCTGCGGTGCCGATCCGCAGGGCCGTCCGGACGATCTCCTCGATCCGGTGGTCGGTGAACGCTTCCATTACGCTCCGACCGGGCAGCCCGGACGCCCGCCGGGCAAGCAGTCGCGCCGCGGGCTCGTTCGCGCTGACCACGGTCAGGTCGCCCGCGACGCGGACCACGCCGATCCCCGCGAGATCGACGAGGACGTCCACGTCGCGCGATGCCGCGGCCGCGCGTTCCTCGGCGGCTGCCGCGCGCCCGAGCGCCCGCTCGAGATCGGACGCGGGAGGGGCCGGAGCAGGAGCCGCTCGCGACGACCCGCGACGCTGCAGCCCGACGGCAAGGACGAGCGCGGCGACGCCCAGCGCACCGACCGAAGCGAGAGCGAGAGGATCCACGGCGGCGCTCGCGGCGGGCTCAGCCGCG
>Ga0209747_1001678_pt1 | contig 11662 bp, 10 predicted proteins | sample BarGraNGADG00311_FD_184498 | JGI IMG/M metagenome (GOLD analysis project Ga0209747, IMG submission 184498) | Arctic peat soil microbial communities from Barrow, Alaska - Barrow Graham LP Ref core NGADG0011-311 (SPAdes) (version 2) | ecosystem: Environmental > Terrestrial > Soil > Wetlands > Peat... | reverse complement strand
CGGTCACCCGCCCAGGATCAGCCTGGGCTGGCGTTGCGTCGAGCATGGTCACGGTCACGTCGGGGAGTCTCCATCCCCGCCCTCATGTCAGTGATTGTTAGGGGGGCGGGTGCCTCACCACAGGTTGGCAGAGAGGGTGGACAGGAACAGCCGATGCTCGCTGTGTGAACAGAGCCGAGCGACGGCCCGGCTCTGCTGGCTGTCGACGGCGTAGTTGCCTTGACCGGGTGGGGCACAGTGATGCGCCTCGTCCACGACGAGCAGGTCGATGGCCCGCGGGTAGACGGGGCCGGCGTCTCCCAGCACCTCCTCCAGCAGTCGCTGGCAGCGAGGGCCGCGCAGCCAGGGCAGGCTGACGATGGTGTGCGGGAAGACCCGGAACGGGTTGGCGTGCAGGCCTCGGTCGCGGCGAACCTGACGTAGGTTCTCGGTGTCGACGATCTGGAAGTCCAGGCCGAACCGGTTGGCCATCTCCTGTTGCCACTTGACCGTTAAGGGCGCCGGGCAGACGACCATCACCCGGCGAGCGCGGTGCCGCAGCAACATCTCCTGAACGACCAGCCCCGCCTCGATCGTCTTTCCCAGGCCGACGTCATCCGCGACGAGCAGGTTGACGCGGGGCATCGTCAGCGCCCGCGTCACCGGTTCGAGCTGGTAGTCCTCGATGACGATGCCCGCGCGGAACGGTGCCTGCAGCACCGTTGTCTCGGCGTTGGTCACGGCGCCCCAGCGCAGTGCGTCAAGAAACGCACCAAGGGTGGCCGGGTCGTCGTAGCGCCCCTCGGAAAGGTCGGGCAGCGTCGCGGAGTCCAGAATCGAGCGACCCGCCTCCAGCTCCCATAAGACCCGCAGGTCCTCGCCCAAGCCGTCGTCCTCGACGCTGGACAGCGTCACCAGTGTCTGCCCCTCGCCCACCGTGGCCGACTTCACGTCGTACGGCAGCGCCGTGGGAGCGACCTCGGTGACGACCCAGTGCCGCCCGCGGACCCGCGCCAGCTGCCCAGCCGCGGGGAGCTCCAGCAACGTGGTGGTGGCCGTGATGATGGACCTCTCCCACGGCCGCGCTCGACGCTAGCCACGGTCGCCCGGGACCTGCAGTTACGGAACTGCTTCGGCTTCGGGTGGTCTTGGCTGTAGCAATCGGGGTCATCGGGTGCCAGTCCCCGCCGCCGGCCGGATCTGGTCGCAAGCACATGAGCGACCCCGGCGCCGTGGGGCCGGGCCCTGGGTGACGTGGCCGGGACCGCGGCCGGGCTGCTCGCCGCCGGGTTCGTGGCCCGCATCCGCGAGGACTACGAGGCGGCGGGCTGCCTGCTGGACGAGGCGCTGGCACTGGCGCGAGCCACCGACCACGCGTTCGTCACCGCCGCGGTTCTGCACCACCTCGGCATGATCGGAACGGATGTTCGGCAGGACCATGCGGCGGCGCGGGGTCTGCTGCAGGAGAGCCTGGCGCTGTACCAGAAGCTCGGCCTTCCGCGCTTCATGGCGCTCGTCTCGCTCACCCTTGGCGAGGTCGCTCGGGCCGAGGGCAACCACGACGGCGCGCGAGACCTGCTCGCAGCAGAGCCTGCCCCTGATGCGAAACGTCGGAGAGAGGCTGGGCGTACCAGGCACGCTGGACGCCGTGGCGCACCTCGCCATGACGACTGGGCACCACAACCAGCCACCTGCCTAGCGGCCGCAGCTGATCAACTGCGGACAACCACCGGCACTGGCCGATGCCCGAGCGACGCCGGGCAGAATGGGTCGTCACGGCCCGAGAAGTCCTCGGTGAAGCGGCCTACGCAGCCGCTCGCGCACAGGGCGCAGGCATGACCTGGGAGTCGGCGATGGCCTTCGCCCTGCACCAGCTCGCCGCGCCAGACCTACCCACCCATCGCCTGCTGCAGGCCGGCGGACCGGTAGCCGCGGGCAGGGGCTCATCAGCATGCGCAGGGCGCCGGTAGCCGATCACCTGCTGGGAGTACGGCCCACGCGGTAGGAGCAGCGGTGCACCGCGCCCAGTTCAACCTCCTCCATGCTGCCAACCGGCTTCACCACGACATCACCACTGCGCCCGACAGGCCGACTTCGGGCGTGGTGTTCGGCGACTTCCCGGGCGGCCGGCTTGTCTGGGGCGAGGCGCAGCGGGAGACAGACTCCTGAGGATTGTTCCGCCGATGACCCTCTTCGCGCACGGTCCGGCAGCTGGGTCGTAACCGCACCTCTCCCGGGCACTGCCAGACTCCGATGGTGACGAACGTCGGATACGCCAATCGGCTGGAGGCCCTCGACCAGACCTGGCAGGTCTGGGCCGAGCTGGGGCGCAAGATGACCGAGGCGCAGTGGTCGTCGCCGACCCGGTGTCCCGGTTGGGACGTAGCGGCCCTCTACGCGCATCACTCCGGCTTCCCGGTCGCACTGAGCGCGCCGCCCCCACCGCCGGCCAGGCCGGCCGGCCTGCCGATCACCGCCGTGGAAGTGCTGCGACGGTTCAACGCCCCGGGTGGAGCGGCGAGCACACTGGCCCAGGCTGTCGCCGATCATGCGGTGACACAGGCTGCCCAGCATGACCGGGGGGAGCTGGTGGACCGGTTCAGGGTGCTCGCGCCGCGGGTGGTCGACAGGCTGCGTACCGCCCAGGCCGACCTCGTCGTGCCCTGGCCGGCGGCGGAAGCAGGCGTCACCCTGGTCGAGACGCTGCGCATCGTGTTGATGGAGGCCACCGTCCATCTGCTCGACCTGCAACGCGCTCTGGAACTGGCACCCGACGTGCCGGCGGCGGCGCTGGGCAGCACCGTCCGGCTACTGGCCGAGGTGGCCCCTGCCGTCGAGCTGATCGAGGCCGCTACCGGCCGCTCGGCGACCTCACCGCTACCCGTGCTGCGGTAGGTGCGACCCGTTCGAGCATTGCTGGACGACCACCCTTCATGTGCCTGGCCCCGCACGCTGCTGTCCCGCATGACAATCGTCTACTGGACGACGGCGTCGGCCTCGATCTCAACCAGCAGCGCCGGGTCGATGAGGTTGCTGACCTCGACCATGGACGTTGCCGGCCGGATGAAGCCGAATACCTCCCCGTGGGCCCGCCCGACCTCCTCCCACCGGCTGATGTCGGTGACGAATATCCGGGTGCGCACCACGTCCTGCAGCCCGGCGCCGGCCTGTTCCAGAGCCGACGCGATTCTGCGCAGTGCTACTCGCGCCTGCGCCCCGATGTCGTCGCCGCCGACCGCGCCGCCGCCCTCCGCGGCCGCCGTGGTGCCGGACACCGACACCCACTGCCCGACGCGCACCGCCCGGGAGTAGCCGACGACGGGCTCCCACACCGCGCCCGAGGACACCAGCTGCCGTCGTGTCATGGCGACATCATCCTGCTGGGCGTCGGTAGCCAAAAGTCAGTCGCGACTGCAGTGACCGACGTCGTCGAACAGTGGGGGAGCGCTGGCTATCGTCACCCCACGATTGTATCGACTCTAAACACATTCCGCCGGGACACGCCGAGCACAAACACGCAGGTCACAGCCCTACAGCGGCACGGCAGACCCTCCCCACTGGACAGGGCAAACTGGCGTTGACGTAGAGGCGGCGCCCCACGGCCTGCGGCGCTTTGATGACCCATCCCCACGGACGATCATGAAGACGGTTTCGGACCTACGCTCCTAGCGACCGTAGGTCGCTTGGTCGACACTCCGGCTGTTGGGGTAAGGGCACCGAGCTGTACCAGCATGCCCAAGTCGTCCCGGACTGCCCATCGTTTCGCAATGCGCCCCTCCACGAGGCGGTAGATGAAAACAGCGTCAGCGGTGTAGGGGCCGCCTGGGACATCGAAACCTCGGAAGGTACGGCCGGGCCACTGGGCCTGGCGGACGCCGAATTGGATGACGAAGTCGTCTTCGGCCACAACGACAGACCGGAGCCAGCTGCCGCCGGGGTTGCGCTGAGCAGACGCGAGGAACTCCCGGGTGCCCTCCCGGCCGTTGCGCTTGTCCGGCGCCAGCGCGTGATTGACAATGTCCGGACTACAGAGCTCGTCGAGTTCGCTGGGATCCCCACCGGCAGTGAGTGCTTCGAGACGACGTATCACGGCCTTGTTCTGCTCAGCGATGTCCATCGGGCATGCCTAGCACAGAAGTCTTGGCAGGCCCTCGCCAGCGAGGCGACCGGCGGCCCTGCCGATCACATCCACGCCGTTGGTGAGGTTGACCCGGGCGATTAACCTCTCCAGGAGCGCAGCACGTCGGCGACGTCGGCGACGTGCGGCGATCGCAGTAGCGTGTGGTGGTCGCCATCGACAACCACCCGCGTCCCACCTCCGGCGAGCACGCGTCCCCACTCCTGGGCCCGGTGCCGAGACGCCCTGGCCGACACGACGAGGGTCGGTGCGCGCAGCGGTCGGGGGCGGTAGCGCCGCATGGCGCGGTGGGCGTCGGTGAAGGCGGCGAAGCGGGTGTTCCAGTCCTGGCTTTCCGATGCCAGGGAGGGTCGGTCCCGGCCCGCCCGTTCCGCGGGCGCCGCCTCTGCGGCCGGTGCCCCGAGGTGCTTGGCGGCCCAGGCCAATTGGCCACCCGGCGGCCCGCACGCCAGCCCCGCGGGGACGGTACTGGCGCGGCCGAGGGCGGCGGCCGCGCCGGCTACGAAGATCCCCGCCAGGTCGTTCTCCGACAGCGACCCGACGTCGCCCATGGGAAAGCTCGTGTCGAGCAGGACGAGCAGTTCGACCTCCTGCTCGTCGCCTTCGAGCTGACGCGCCATCTCGAAGGCGACGAGGCCGCCGAAGGACCACCCGGCGAGCCGGTAGGGACCCGAGGGCCTGTGTCGGCGGATCACGGCCAGATGACGCCGGGCCGTGTCCTCGACGGAGGTGGCAGTACGGACAGGAGGGTCCTCATGGACCGCGTAGACGGTGAGCTCTCCCGCGAGAGCGTGCGCAAGCTCGGCGTAGGGGTAGGCGCTTCCGCCCACGGCGGGGGCGCAGAGCAGTTCCGTCGTCGAAACCACGGACGACAGGCGTACGAGCCGGGGGGAGGGCTGCTCTACCCCCAGGTCCTCGTCGGTGGACGGTTCCTCCGCTGACGGCTCGTCAGTCACCTGGTGTTCCGAGCGCAGCAGCCGGGCGAGGTCTGTGACGGTCGGGGCGCGGAAGATCACCGTGACGTCAAGCTCGAGGCCGAGAACGTCGCGCAGCCGCGCCAGTAACTGCATCGCCTGCAGGGACGTCCCCCCCAGGTCGAAGAAGCTTTCCCGGGCGCCTACGTCCTGGAGGGCCAGGACCTCGGCGAAGAGTTCGGCGAGAGCCGCCTCGACCAGGGTCTTCGGCGCGTCGGAGACGGCGCTCTGTTGCGGCTCGGGCAGGAGCCGCCGGTCCACCTTGCCGCTGCTGTTGAGGGGTAACGCGTCCATGACGACGAGGTGCGAGGGGTGCATATAGGAGGGCAGGTGCCTCCCGAGATAGTGGCGCAGCTCGACGCGGTCAGGCGGCGTGACCCCGACGGGCGTGAGATAGCCGACGAGTTGGCGCTGAGCAGATGCGCCACGGGTTACGACGACAGCTTGGTGCACGCTCGGATGGGCTGCCAGAACGGCCTCGACCTCTCCGAGCTCGACCCTCAGTCCCGCCACCTTGACCTGGTCGTCGGTTCGCCCGAGGAACCGCAGGTTTCCATCGAGCCGTTGCGCCACGATGTCACCCGTCCGGTAGAGACGCTCGCCAAGGGTGTCGCTGAAGGGGTCGGCGACGAACCTTTCAGCCGTGAGCTCCGGCCGGCGCAGGTAGTCCCGGGCCAGCCCCACGCCTCCGACGTAGAGCTCGCCGGGGACGCCCACCGGCACCGGGTTGCGATTGCGGTCGAGCACGTAGATCCGGTGGTTCGCCATGGGCTTCCCGATTGGAGGCGGTTCGTCACTGGCGGCATCGCACTCCATCAGGGTCACCGCCACGGTCGCCTCGGTGGGTCCGTAGCCGTTGAAGAAACGTCGGTGGGGCCGGGCCCAGTCCCGGACCAGATCGGCGCTTACAGGTTCACCCCCGACCAGGGTTAGGCGCAGGTCCGGGAAGCTCGCGCCCGGCAGAAGCGCCATCACCGCGGGCGGCAGATCGGTAACGGTGATGCGCTGGTCACGCAGGAACTGCGCAAGCAGCGGAGGCGACAACGACGCCTCAGGACTCGCTAACACCAAAGTGGCCCCGGAAAGCAGGGCGCTGAACATTTCGAACACCGAGGAGTCAAAGCTCAACGAGGCGTACTGCAGCACCCGATCCGTGGGCCCCATCGCGAACGCGTCGATCGCTGAGGTGACGAAGTCCCCGACCGACCGATGCTCGATCGCCACACCCTTTGGCCGCCCGGTGGACCCGGAGGTGTAGATGACGTACGCCCGGTCGCGGCTTGTGACTCCGCAGACGGGAGGCGTGTGAGCGTGAGCAAGGATCTCGGGCCATGCACGGTCCAGGACGGAGATCCGCGATGAATCAACTCCCAGGACGCCCGTCAGGACAGGAAGAGTTGCCTCTTCGGCAAGGACGAGGCCTGTTTCCGAGTCTGCGACCATGAAGGCCAACCGCTCGGGCGGGGAGGCTGGGTCGAGAGGAACATACGCCCCGCCTGCCTTTAGGATCCCGAGGACCGCGACCAGCCGGCCCAGCGACCGGTGCATGCACACGCCCACCAGAACGTCTGGGCCAACTCCCTGGTTACGCAGGTACCGGGCTAGCTGGTTGGCCCGCTGGTCCAGCTCTGCGTAGGTGATGCTGTCTTGGCCGTCAACCGCGGCGAGGTGGTCGGGGGCGGCCGCGACCTGGGCCTCGAACAGCCCGTGCAGGCATCCGGTGGGCACGTCCGTCCCCGTGCGGTTCCACTCGATCATCTGACGGACGCGCTCCTGCGGCGACAGCAACGGGAGCTCAGACAGGCGCCGGGACGGCTCCACGGCCACTCCCTCGAGCAGCACCCGCAGGTGGACCAGCATCCGGCGGACCCGGTCGGCGTCGAATAGTGCTGTGGCGTACTCCGCGCGCAAGTTCAAACGCCGACCGCACTCGCCCACGAAGAGGCTAAGGTCGAGCTTGGCATTCGACGTGCCCACGAGGTCCTCGAGCATCTCCAGAGCGAGTTCGCCCGCCTGCAACGGCGGGCCCGCCGGACCGGTCAAGGTAAAGCCCACCTGGAAGACGGGCGGACGGCTGGGGTCGCGCTCGGGTCGCAGGACCTCCACGAGCTTGGCGAGGGGGAGGTCCTGGTGGGCGTAGGCGCCGAGGGTGGCCTCGCGCACGCGCTGGAGAAGCTGCAGGAATGAGGGGTCTCCTGACAGGTCGGCGCGGACGGGCAGCATGGCTACGAAGTAGCCGATGAGTGGCTCCAGCTCGGTTCGCGAACGGTTGGCCGAGGGTGTCCCGACGACGATGTCGTCCTGGCTGCTGTAGCGCTGGAGCACCGCGACGAAGGCCGCGAGAACCAGCATGAACATTGTCACGCCCTCCCGGCGGGCAAGGGAGCGCAGGGCGTCGGTCAGGTCGCCTGTCAGCTCGAGGTACTCGGCTGCTCCATCGAAGGCCTGGACGGGGGGCCGCGGCCGGTCCGTCGGCAACTCCAGAACCGGCGCGCCGGCGAGGTTCTGGCGCCAGTAGGCCGTCAACCGCTCGAGACTCTCGCCCCGAAGCTGTCCTCGCTGCCAGAGCGCATAGTCGGCGTACTGAACGGGGAGTTCGCACCCTCCCGCACTCCCGCCGGTCAGGCGCTCGCCATACGCGTCGGTGACCTCCCGCAGAAACACTTCGACCGACCATCCGTCGAAGACGATGTGGTGGAAGGTGACCAGCAGCACGTGATGGTCAGCACCGAGACCCACCAGCAGGAGCCGTAGCAGCGGCGCCCGCTCGAGGTCGAATCTCTGGTTGGCCTGCCTGGTCGCCACCCGGGCCAGCTGAACCTGTTGTGCCTCGACCGACGCGCTCAGGTCGAGGAAGGTGAGTGGTACGGGCCGCGCCGGGTGCACCACCTGAATCGGCCGGCCTCCGCTGTTGGCGAATGAGGTCCGCAAGATTTCTTGACGGGCCGTCACCACGTTCAGGGCGTCAGCCAGCGCCGAGCGGTCGAGCGGCCCGCGCAACCGTATCCCCATCGGAACGTTGTAGGTCCCGGGCGCCATCTGATCGAGAAACCAGACCTGTTCCTGATTAAGGGACAGCGGGAGTTCGCCACTCGCCTCGGCGCGACGCGGAATCCGGTTCGGCGCCACGCCGGCCCGCCGTTGGAGTGCAGACAGTGCGCTCAGGGGCGCGGAAGCTCCGTCAACCCCAGGGGGAGCAGTCATTCTCGGTCACTCCTTCGCGGTGCTCAGGAAAGGAACGGCGGGGATGGCGGCGGCAGCGGCCAGGCCGGGCAGGCTCCGGACGGGGGAGAAGACGACCCACAGCAGGGCGGACGGAAGGGCCGTGGCACCGAGGAGAAGAGTCGTGTGGAGGCCGACGACGCTGGCCAGCGACCCTCCGAGCAGGGAGCCGAGCGGTATCGCCCCGTAAGTCAGCAGCCGGTAACTTGCGTTCATACGACCCAGCAGCCTGCCCGGCGTGATGACCTGACGCAGCGTCACCGCGTTGACGTTGCCGACGGCCACTCCGGCGCCGTGGAGGAAGAACGCGCCGGTGAGGAGGGACAAGGACGCCGGCCCAGAGTCGCGGGCGAGCAGAAACAGCAACGGGGACAGGCACGCGACAGTCATTGATCCGATCAGCGCAGGACCGAGGCCGATCACGTCAGCCGTCCGGCGCCCCGACAAGGCGCCCAGCAGCGCGCCTGCGCTGCCCGCTGCCAGCACGAGCCCGAGCGTGCCCGGTCCCAGACCCAGTACGCGGATCGCGTAGAGCATGAAGACGGTGAGGATCAGGTTCTCGAGCGCGTTGAAGGTGGCGCCCTGACCGGCGAGAGAGCGCAGGCAGGGGTGGCCGAAGACAGTCCGCAGACCCTCGGCGACCTCCTGTCGCCAGGGCTCGCGATTGGTCCGTGGCTCCGGCACGGGCTCGCGTCCCTGGATGCGCCACAGACTGCCGGCGGAGAACAGGTAGGAGAGAGCGTCGAGCAGCAACGCCACTGGGGCGCTAAGGATCTGGACCAGCACACCCGCGAACCCCGGACCGGCCACCCCTGCCAACGACTGACTGGCCTGGAGCTTGCCGTTGCCGTCAGCGAGTTGCCCCCGGGGCACGAGAGTTGGAAGGTAGGAGAGGTAGGCCAGGTCGAACAACACGGTGAGACTTCCGACCAGGAAAGCGATCCCGCAGAGCAAGGAAATCGAGAGCCGCCCGGTGATTGCCGCCAATGGAACCAGGCCGATGAGCGCGGCTCGCGCCAGGTTCGTGCCGAGCAGCACTGGCCGGCGTCGCCACCGGTCGACCCACACGCCGGCGAGCACCGTGACAAGCAGGAAGGGGAGGTATCGCGCCGTGCCCAAGATGCCGACCTGGCTCGGGGTAGCGTGCAGTGTCAGGATTGCGGTGAGTGGCAGGGCGAACTCCGTCACTTGCGAGCCGAACACCGAGATGGTTTCGCCTGCCCACAGCTTTTGGAAGTCGCCGTTCCCCATTAGCGAGGGCGGCGCGGCGTCTTGCTCCGATCGGCTGGTCATTTAGGCGCCAGCACGATCCGCCGAGGTGTCGACCCCCCGTACAGAGGTGCGGCCCATCCGCCGGGCCAGCCCGTCCAGCGCGTGCCCGAGCTGGACCACCTCGGTGGGGAGCAGTGCCTGGGGCCCGTCGCAGCGAGCATTGTGGGGATGCGGATGCACGTCGACCATGACACCGTCGGCCCCTGCCGCCACCGCGGCCAGCGCCAGCGGGGCGACGAGGCTGCGGAGGCCGCTGGCGTGGGAGGGATCGACAACGACCGGCAAGTGCGAGCGCTGCTGGACGAACGGAACGGCGGTGAGATCGAGGGTGTTCCGCGTGGATGCGTCGAAGGTGCGGATGCCGCGCTCGCACAAGATGATGTCCATGCTGCCGGCGTCGGCCACGTACTCCGCGGCGAGGAGCCACTCCTCGATCGTCGCGGTGAGTCCCCGCTTGAGCATCACGGGTTTGCCGGACTCCGCGCACGCACGCAGCAACGCGCAGTTCTGCATGTTCCTCGAACCGACCCTGAGCACGTCTACGACGTCAGCGAGCGCGGCAACGTGCTGCGGCTCAAGCACCTCTGCGACAAGGGGAAGGGGGGAGCAGCGGCGGCGCTCCGCGAGCAGCTCCAGGCCTGAGGCCCCAAGCCCCTGGAAGGAGTAGGGGGACGTGCGGTGTTTGTAGATGTCGCCGCGGAGCATCGTCGCGCCCGCCTCGGTTGCAGCGTCCCACGCCGCCCAGGCCTGGTCCGGGGACTCGATTGCGCACGGTCCGGCGATGAACGTGAATGTGGCCGGTCCAAGTACCGCGTTGCCTGCCCGGACCGAGGAGCGGTGCCCGTTCTCCGCCGAGACGAGCGGATAGGGCGAGTCGATGCGGATGACCTCGTGCACCACAGGGGGGGCGCTGAGGGTGTCGGGAACCCCCGGGACGCCATCCACGCCGATGAATGCCTTGGTCGGGCCGTGGGCCACCGAGGACGCGAGACCGTGGGCGTCGAGTGCTTCACGGACGTCGCGCATGTCGCACTTGCTGGCCCTGCGCGACATAGTCAAGACGCGTGCGAGGCCCGCTGGGACGACTGGCATGGGAGCTCCCACTTCTGGTCGCAGGTTTTCAGCTGGCTTCTGGTCGCTGGCTTCTGGTCGCTGGTTTTCAGCTGGCATCGGAGAGCGCTCCCGCGCCTGGTAGGTAGGCCGCGTCGTTGAGCGCCGCCCCGGCGGCGCTCAACCGGACCGGGAACCATCTCAGGACGACATGCTTGAGGGTGCGAAGGGGAGCGAGGTCGTACGCGAGCAGGCTCGGCCGGTTGGTGATGGCGAGATCTGCGCGATGGTCGGTGACAGCGCGTGCCGCCGCGGGGTTGCTGGGTACGGGGAGGAGCTGCAACGCGGGGTTTCCCGTCGCGATGTCGGCTTCGTCGCTGACCAGAGGCCACGTCAGGGGCACGGCCGCGCAGGCCGCAGGACGTCGCGCTCCTTCGGCCCCGTCCTTACGGGTCGCGAGGTACAGCGGGGGGTTCGGCTTGTCGAAGGCCGAAGCCATGTCGAACGCGAACCGGACATCGAAGAGCAGTTCCGTGGCTAGTGGGTGGCAGTGCGGCATGATCGCCACATCGATCTTGCGGGTGAGCAACGCGTCGCGAGCTTCCTCGAAGCACGGGAAGAACGTGACGTCCTCCAGGGGCCGGCGCCCCCGCCGGGCGTAGACGTCCAGCGCTTCGGCAGCGCAGGTCAGCGGACCCATAGTTCCCAGCCGCGTTCCCGTGCCCATCCCTCGGCCTCTCGCCTAGCTCGGCCCCACCGTCCTTTCCTAGAGCGCCCGCGAGCCGGCCAAATACGTCATCCCTCGGGTGGGGCCGTCAGGGTGCGCGAACTACGTTGGGTGTGGCTCTTCTGCAGTGAGTTGAGGGTCAGGCTGCAAGATCGAGTTGTTGGTAGTGGTCGAGGTGGTTGCGGCGGAGGTCTTGCTGTCGGTGCCATTGCCAGTACTCGTCGAAGTCGCCGTTGGCGATGACGGCGCGCAGGTGCAGGACGGCTTCGGCGCCAGGGGTGGTCCACCTCGCGCCGGTGA
>Ga0209747_1001674_pt1 | contig 11677 bp, 11 predicted proteins | sample BarGraNGADG00311_FD_184498 | JGI IMG/M metagenome (GOLD analysis project Ga0209747, IMG submission 184498) | Arctic peat soil microbial communities from Barrow, Alaska - Barrow Graham LP Ref core NGADG0011-311 (SPAdes) (version 2) | ecosystem: Environmental > Terrestrial > Soil > Wetlands > Peat... | reverse complement strand
ATAGCCAAAAGCAGATTTCTCTCCGGGAGGCCTTCCTGGGCATACTTTTCGCCCTCCTGTGTCAGGTCAAAGATCTCCTCCACCGATTTGATGACCTGAACGTGCCCCTGCTCGCTCAGAAGATCCGCGGAGGCTCGCACCGCCTCTACTTTCATATCCAGCTTTTTGGCAATGCTCTGAGGATCAGAATCTCCAACAGATATTGCTTTCAGAACCTTGAGATCGTTTTCTGATAACATACTATCATCCCGCAGCCGGGCAGATTCCGGGCAAACTGCTTGTTGCCCTTCCGCCCTACATCAAAAGAAAGAAAAGACCAAGTGGCCAAAGATACCTGAAGCTAGCCTCCCTGGCTTCAGTAGCCTGATCTTATGATTTACAAATGAACATTTAGCGATATTGTCAGGCACGTTTTTTCGGTTAAATTTATTATTTATAAACCTGTCGAATAAACCGAAAACGAGCAGGAGAATAAATGAAAGAAAACAATAAAGAAAAAAGTTCGAGTCGCCGAGCCCTCATCATTTCTTCCCGAAATCGCTCTCCAGCTCTTCCAGGGCACCTATAACTCCGATCACTGCCATATCGAAGAAGGCTTTTCCCTTCTCCGCGGAGGCCGGCTCTGGATTGCCCATTACGCCGTTGCCCATGAGGTGGCGCACATTCTTCATAATCAAAAACCTGGGTCTAACCGGGAAATGCTCGGCCGGCTTTCCCTTCACCAGATCTTTGCGAATCACCATCATCAGGCTGGTCTCCATCTCGCCGGCGTGCCCGTCATGGGGTGTTTGCACCGCCGAGGCGTCAATGAAGTCGAATAAAGATACCAGGCTGACGCGAAAGTCGCGCTCTTCCACGGCCATCTGACATGCTTCCTCAAGGGCTGCCATATGCTGCCCGCCCGCGTGCCCGGTCAGGATCATAACATTCGCAAAGCCGCTATCTGTGAACGATATGAGCAGATCTTTCACGAAGGCCCTCAGGGCATCGTGGCTTACCGTGATGGTGCCGGGAAAGCCTCGAGTGCTGCGACAGACTCCGTAGTGCAAGGGCGGCGCCAGGAATACGTTCTTCCTGTCAGCAACAGCCCGCGCGACCTCCATGGCCTGAATGGTATCCGTGATAGTAGGAAGGTGAGGGCCGTGCTCCTCAGTCGCTCCCACCGGCAGGATCACGGTCCTGGTCTGCTTGAGTCCTGCTTCTATCTCCGGCCAGCTCATCTCTTCCAGGAGCTTCATGGAACCGGTCCCGTGGCAGTTGTTTGCGGCGATCCGGATACGTTGACGACAGCTCCCGAGAGGACGTACTCCTCAGGCACCTTCAATTCGTATGTCTTGTTTTCTACAGACAATTGGTAGCCGCTCATGGGCTTGGTATCGAATTTCGTGCCGCTGGCAATCGGACCTTCCGTTGAATAAGGAAGTACCAGGGTGAACTGGCCGCTGGCATCGCTGGTGTTGGACTGCTGGTACAAGAAAGCCCGGTTCTGATTGGTCATGACAGGCACTGCGGCTGTAACCTTAGTTCCCGCCGGTGCAGTTCCCTTTATCACGACGCCTGGAACATTTTCGAAGATCTTGACGAACTTCTGGCCGTCGCTGGTTACAGGAGTCTCTGACTCATGCACCAGTCTGAAGTGCTGCAAAGCCTCCAGCGGGAATGACGGGTTGTTGGGGCTGGAGGCCGCGATCTCTGCCAGATCTCCCTGATTTTTGCTCTCGTTGATGAAGGCCGTCAGCTGGGCCCGATTCTTGGTGATCATGGGCGCCTCGGTGAGCACAGGGACTGTGTATCCATTTCCAACATCCATACCGCGGTAGGCCAATCCCACACCCTGGTCCCCTGCTACCTCAGAGCCATCAAAGAAGAACATGCGCGCCGTCATTGACTTGGTGTAGGATTCGCGCCAGAGCTGTGTCGGGACTAGCTGGTCTCCTTGTTGTTGGTAGACCAATGCCATGTATTTCGAAGTGGGAAGATTGCTCCATGAGGCCATGGCGTGGAACTTGCCGATGGCCATGGGCTGGTCAATCATCACATATTTGGTATTCATGTAACGCGACCTGTTCAGATCCAATTCAGTGAGCACTTTTTCTGCCTGGCTCTCATTCTCTGCCAGGAAGAAGGGCGAGGACCCTGGCACATTCGCCGTGACACTGCCTATTCCCTGCTGGAAGGGATTGGCGTTGGGAATCCTATGTCCTATGGTCTCAATAAGGTGACCGTAATCCCACCAGGACATGATGCCATAAGCGGCACTCGGATAGACATACTTGCCGTTAGCTGGCTGCTCATATTTTGCATAGAGATCCATTCCCGGACTTGGCGTATTGTTCTGCAGCCATGCAGTTGAGGTCAGCCAGTCCGAATCAGGCCCTCCTGCGCCTTTAGCGTACACTACGCTCAGGGTCAAACTAGGCCATATAATAAGTGCAAATATCAGGACTGCTGCCACAATGATACGGAGATTTGAGGTTATCAGCTTGGATGGCTCATTGGACTCAACAGAACTCCACTCCATTTCCTTGATGCCGATCTTCTGGAGCACCCATATCACCAGGAATCCCGTGAGAATAGCGACATTGATCCCGTAGTAATAGGTGAACCTATTTTGGGCGATGGCCATGACGAGAATGACCAGGGACCAGGTTAAGATCATTATGTCGGTGGGCTTTTGGTTCTTGGCATTCAGAATCACGAGCAAGATCAGCGCCACCAAGGAGAACGTAAATGTGGTGACAAGTATCGCTATGAAATCAGGCGAACTGATGATGCCGGGGAACCCGGCTATGACATTGTTGACGGAGAAGACACCACCATCGGAGAACAGTGGTGCTGCCTCTCCAACAGTGGACGCCCCTCCCGTTTTCTGCTGGAATATGCTGAGGCCAGCCAGGAGGGGCTTGATGAATTGAGGGAGGGCAATGTATAGTATCATTGTACCTATTAACGCCGCTCCCACCATTGCGCCTGGATAGTAATATCTGTCGTAGCCGTTATCTTTGAGATATCTGGACAGAACCGCGAAAATGACGACCGCTGCCACTCCCAGGAGAAGTATGGTGGGCTGGAAGAGACTGTAGAGATAATGGTTGAAGCCGTAGTAGGGCTTTACAAAGGGAAGCACCAGTAGTGTGGCCACAAAGAATGTTATAGCGCCGCTGATGCTTAAGTACTCTATATTTTTTCCCTTTATATGGTCGAAAATGCTCTGCAGGAAAATGAAGAGCAGAATCACACCTTCAAATAGGAATCCTGATGACCATGCATCGATGTAAAGGCCGAGCGAAACCCCGGCCAGGGCGGAGTAAAGGAGTGGGTTCTTGAATGATGACCAGTCCTTTTGCACACCTGCAAAGGTCATGCTCCTCCCTGAGCGTACGGCCATGAGCAAGAACATCATGGTGAGGGTGCTGAGCAAGATTTCTGCCGCGTGATGATCTGTGAACCCGAGGGTGGTGCGGCTGAAGATTTGACCGGGAAGTACCGCGATAATAAGCGCCGAGACAAAGCCGCAGCTTTTTCCTCCCATCTCCTTTCCTATGAAGTAGACCGGGAAGACCAAAAGCGCTCCCAGTACCGCCGGCATATAGGCTCCGACTACTTCAACGAGATGCATGCTGGGATGGCCAAGGCCGAAGATATAGGCAAAGATGGCAATAGCCCAGTCGAGGAAAGGACCGAAGTGCAACGGCGTACCATGGGGGAAATATGTCATGGGGTCAAACCAGAGCCTTTGCAGGTTGATCACAATGCCTTTGGCGAGCATCATATGGTACCATGCATCGCTTTCGCTGCTGAAAATGACACTATTGCCTGAGAAGACTTTATTCCAGGGAACAATGGCACGCAGATAGAACGATAAGAGTGCCGCAAGTATCAACCCTGCGTACAGGTATAAGTCGCTATTCTGCCGAGTACCGGCCTTGCTCTTAGCGTTGGCCTTTTTTTCCAGGGAGACTAATGAAGCATCCTCCGGCCTGGCGTCTTGGGCTCTCGCCGAGGTTTTTTTGCTCCCGTCTCCCTTATCCACAGATCTCTTAGACATTAAAAGGCATGAGACCGTTCTATCCTCATAAACGTTTTGAATCATCACGGCACTTGAGGCCAGGTGGAAGATAAACGGCGTCCGATCTTTCGGTGACTTCCTTTGCGCTCCTAGGCAGTTACTGCTCTTGAGAACGAAGCCAGATATCCAAATTAGAAAGACTATTCCCTAAAAAGAGAGATGGGCCCGACGCGATTTGAACGCGTGACCTCACGGTTATCAGCCGTGCGCTCAACCTGGCTAAGCTACGGGCCCGGTCCGCACTCTGCATTGATGATCCCATTAATAACTGTTTCCCTGAACGACTTCTGTGCATGGATTCTATCATGCACCCTAAAATGGATGTCACCTTCGCTTTTCGGTCAAAGCCTCTAAAACATTTTCGCACCATGATTTGCGCAGCATATTATTAATATGATATACTATTAATCATATGCAAACTCGTTTATTGATTATGGGCTCTTCGATAGCCTTAAATCGATGCAATAAAGACTATCACCATGGTTCTTATGGACTCTCCCAAGAATGAAACTAAAGAAAATAAAGAAGATTTGACAGGCCTTTACGACCTGGCTATTCCTCTGAGCATGCCCGTCTCCGTCATCCGCGAGCTGGTTGAGAAGTTTGAGCTGGAGGCTCTCCTGCGACCGGGCAAGATGGATATGACCGGCGAAGTAATGGATAGAGAAATTCTAGTACTTAGAGGAGATCTTGACACGATCAAGGAAGCCGAGAAGTACATGTTCGAGGCTCTGGACAGAAAAGTGGAAGAATGGGGCAAGAAAGATAAAGAAGAAAAATATAAGAAGTTCTACGAGGAGCAGGCGAGCCTGAGGATGAAGGAGCTGAAAGATAACCCAGAGGCCTCATGCAACTGGGATCTGACTTCAGTGTAACTCATTCGATCATCACCCATTTATTCTTTCCCTCCCAGAGCTTCAAGGAGAAAAGCCTGACAGATGTCGTCTCCATATCCTTTTTAAGCCGCTCCGAGATCCATTGGGCGATAGTTTCCGCAGTGGGATTGGGCAGAATATCATTCAGGCAGTTATGATCGAGATCCTGCAAAACCGTTGCCAGGATATTTTTGAGCTGGTAGAAATCGATGACAAAGCCGTTCTCTCCCACATCACCCTCAACCACCATCTCCACCTGGTAGGTATGTCCGTGCAGTCTGGCGCACTTGCCCTGATAGCCGGGAAGGCTGTGAGCGGCGTCAAACTCTGTGATCATTCCGAGCTTCATTCCTGGGCGCGCCCCCTCCGTCGGTCTATCTCGTCCAATTGATCCAGCATTTTGCGCAAGGCAGATCTTACGGCGTCGGAGAAGCTCACGAACTTCTTCCCGTCGCCGACATGAGCCTGAACATCGTCGACGATGTGCTGAGGTATTTCTACTGTGACTTTGGGCATACGTTCCTCTGCTATGTAATCCTGTGCAGCATATTTCAGTATGGCGGGAGGAATACCGTTGGCTTATTAATAGCTTCTTATGCCCATATATTTTCGAGGCGGCATATCCGGATCAACCGGTTCGATCTGCGTCTCTCAAGGCAGATGCCGGAGCGTCTGCGAGGATGTGCAGCCCTTCCGCCTCCATGAAATGCAGCTTGGCAGGGATGATTATGATATGCAAGGGCCCGCCGAAATCGTAGCCAGTCAGGCGCGGAAGGAGATCTGCTTTCACAGAGGCCTCGAGAGATCCTGCACGAGCGATGCCGATGCCCAATGTGTTGTCCAGGATTCGCTCACCAGCGTTTGCCTGCATCTCAAGGAGAAGAGCTGCGCCTTCATTTACGGTCATATATCGCTCAACGGGTTTGCTTTGAATATCCAGAAAGAGCATAGTATGCAAATTCCTGCCCAGGTTCTCCAACAATACCTGGTATGGTGTCTCGGGAATGATGCGCTTCCCCCTGGATATATACGGAAATGGAATTGTTGTAGATCTGCCGAAGCGGTAGTTCTGCAGGCCGCATAAACCGGAAACCGCAGTGACGATGGAGCTGGCGTGAATCACCCGGGTCTTGATTCCCATCTTGGCGGCTCGAAGCCGCAGGTCCAGATGAGTGGTGGAGACCATGGCATCGCCTCCCACCAGGAAGGCCACGTCCTTCTTCCTGGCATCTTCCAGCCAGGTGGGATCGACCTCAACCTCCTCGCGAGAGAGCAGATTGACTCTTTTGCCGTACAATGTCTCCAGCTTCTCTTGAGTGGTGCCCATCAGCCGGGAGGTATAGAACTCCGCATAAACCGTGTCTGCAGCGCGGACTGCCTCCAGGCCTTTGACGGAGATGTCTAACTCGTCGTAGAGCCCAAGGCCAATGAAGTAGAGCATGGTTTTTCCTATTTCTACGAGTTTAAAAAGGCTCTCTAGGCCGATTCTATTAACCGTTTCTATGTAGCTTGACTATCGGCCTGGTCTATTTCGTCAGGTCTATATTCCATCCCCGCTGAAAAGAAGAGCATGATTGGCAGGGGAACTCAAGTGGTCGATTGCCGGGAGAGCATGGGTCTCGCCAAGGGTGGCGGCCTTGCACAAAGGGGTACGCTCTCCGAGGCGACAAAGCCGGATGTGATCGCCATAGCCATGTCGCCAGGACGGCGCCACATAACCAAACCCGTCTGCGAGATGACCTATGGACTGCGCAGGGAAGGAATTCAGACCAGCGTGCTGGTTCTAGAGGCTGGAACTGGCGTTCCGGAGAGCTTTCCCCAGGGTTCGCGAGGCTACGGCCCAACCTTCGGCCTCTCCGAAAAGGAGATCGAACAGGTGGCACGCCATAAGATTGCCGTTCTCCATCTGGGAAATGTGCGTTCTCATGTAATCCACAAAGCTAAGGAGGTACTGGCGCAGGTGGACATTCCCGTGGTAGTCGTGGCCCAGTGTCCCATGGACATGGAGGACTTCGCCAGGGAAGGCATCAAGACCGCTATGGTCAAGCCGCCCAGGCAGAAGATCGAAACCAAAGGCGAGGTAGTGGATATCGTCACGGGCATCACCAGGGGCGCGACCTGTACTCGCGTCAAGCTCAATACTCTGGCCAAGGTTCTCAATAAGCATCTGGCACGGATCAACGCCCGTGAGGCTCTGGAGGCGGAAGAGGCCAGGAAAAAGAAGAAATGAATTAATACTATTTTCTAGAAGGGTAGTGCTGATGAAGTTCGTTGTAATTTTGGGCGACGGGATGGCAGACCTGCCGCTGGCGGCTCTGCAGGGCAAGACCCCACTCCAATCGGCGAATAAGCCCAATATGGATAGGATCGCGAGATCCGGCAGAAACGGACTGGCATCGACGGTCCCGGAAGGATGTCCGCCGGGAAGCGATGTGGCCAACCTCTCTGTCGCAGGCTATGAGCCCCAGAAGTACTATACCGGTCGCGCACCCCTGGAAGCGGCAGCCATGGGCGTGCCCCTGTCTGAGGGCGACATAGCCTTTCGCTGCAACTTCGTCACAATAGAAAATGGCATCATGCAGGACTACAGCGCTGGGCACATCTCCAGCGAGGAGGGCCGCGAGCTGATTGAAGCTATGAAGCCTCTGATGCCAGGGCATAGGCTATATGCCGGGGTTAGCTATCGCAACCTTCTCGTGCTAAAGTCAGGAGCCCGAGCTATCTGCACGCCGCCGCACGATATCAGCGATCAGCCCGTTCAGGGGCATCTGCCCCGCGGCGAGGACGCAGAGCAGCTCGTCGATCTTGTGGAATCGGTCAGGCCAATTTTAGCCCGCCACCCTGTGAATCTGAAGCGCGTGGCTGCGGGCAAGAGGCCCGCGAATGCCATCTGGCTGTGGGGCCAGGGTCCCGCGCCGGCAATGCCCGCATTCTCTGAATTACATGGCCTGAGGGGAGCTATGATCTCGGCCGTGGACCTCCTAAAGGGCATCGGAGTTTATGCCGGGCTGGAGATCATCAATGTTCCAGGCGCCACCGGTACCATAGATACCAACTACGAAGGAAAGGTGCGGGCTGCTTTGAATGCGTTACACCGTCTCGATTTTGTCTATCTGCACATCGAGGCTCCGGACGAGGCAGGACACGAGGGTGACCTGGTGCAAAAGGTCAGGGCCATTGAGCTATTTGACCAGAAGGCGGTCGGCCCGCTAATTGATGGCCTGAAAGAGAGCGGCGAGGACTGGCGCGTGCTCCTCCTGCCCGACCATGCTACACCCATATCCACCAAGACGCATAGCCGCGATCCTGTGCCATTTACCATCACGGGAACTGGAATTGAAGCGGACGATGTGGAGAGATTTGATGAACAGTCCGCGAAGCTGGGCGGATACGGGCGGGTGGAGGCGACGAGGCTTGTGAGGATGATGGCAAATAGCTGACCAATTTATATCTCCATCATTTTTTTGGATTGCATCCAAGTATTATGTCATCAATTATGTCATCAAATTATGATCTATTTTCCCTTTTTCGAAACACTCTTAAAGACCCAACTCTAAACCGCGTTCTATGGACCAAAGCCAGAGCCCCAGTTATCTCGTCTATGGCGCAGGCGCCCTGGGCAGCGTATTGGGGGGGTTTCTGCAGAAGATCGGCCGCCGTGTGACATACATAGGTCGAGGTGCTCATTTCCAGGCCCTTCAGGAGCACGGTTTGCGGATCACGGGCATCTGGGGAGATCACTTCATCCCACCGGAAGAGATCGATGCCCTCTCCCGTCAGGGTGGTCCTGAGAAGAGATACTCAACCGTACTTCTATGCGTTAAGTCCAAAGATACTGAGGCGGCCGCCCGGGAGGGGGCGCCGTTCCTGCGAGAAGACGGCATCATGGTCTCCATCCAAAACGGTCTCAATAACTGGGAGGCCATTGCCCGCTCTGTCGGTGAAGTGCGCACCGTGGGTGCCCGTGTCATATTTGGGGCGGAGATTCCAACCCCCGGCCAGTCCAGGGTTACAGTCAATGCTGACGACATCCTGCTGGGAGAGCCCTTTCTGCCGGTGAACCGGATTCTCTTGCAAACCCTGCAGGCGGATCTCAGCCTCTCAGGAATTCCCACCCGAATCGTTGGAAAAGGCGATATATGGGCCGCCCTCTGGGGAAAGGTGCTCTACAACTGCTCCCTCAATCCACTGGGGGCAATGCTCGAAGTTCCCTATGGCAAATTAGGGGAGAACGAGGAGGCAAGGGACATAATCCGGGTCATCATAGAAGAGATCTTCCTGGTGTGCCTGGCCTTGGGAGTGACGCTTCCTTACAAGGGCGCAGATGATTACTATCGTTATCTTCTGGAGACACTGCTTCCACCCACCGCGAGTCACCATGCCAGCATGTTACAGGACATACAGGCGGGAAGGAGGACGGAGATCGATGCTCTTAACGGGGCCATCTCCAGGTATGCCGGAGAGCTAGGCATCTCTACGCCCTACAACGATCTTATAACTAATCTGATAAAGTTCAAGGAGAAGCCGCAAAACCAGGGGAAGGGCCGGTCGACCGGACCAGACGCACCCTGACATTCTTCATTATTCAGGCAGAAAGAAAGCTTCATCATCTATCAGCGACCATAAATAATAGGTGTCATTAACATGGATGGACTGACAGACGTATTAAAAACCATAACCGGAGAGATGCAAAAGTCCCTCTCCGCCCGAACTGTAGTGGGCGATCCCATTACCGTGGAAGGCAAAACCATAGTCCCTCTGGTGAGCGTGGGCATGGGGTTTGGCGCAGGGTCCGGATCTGGAAAGGATAATAATCCGAGCGGGGGCGGCGGAGGCCTGGGCATGAAGCCTATTGCTGTGGTAATAATCGATCAACAGGGTGTCAGAATAGAGAGGCTGAAGGAGAGCCGGCACTCTCTGGCAGAGCATCTGGCAGAAGCGATGCCTAAGTTCCTGGAGAACATGGTTCACAAGAAGGAGACGCATGTGGAGATCGAGGTTCCAAAGGAGCACTGAAGCCAAGCGAGAACGGGCATTGGTGTTCTTCATTTTTTTCCAAGAACCGTTCCAATTGGATCTTTAACTATTTATTCAGAAAAAAATAATTAATAGTTGTGCTTATTAGGCTAAATATTTAAGGCTGTAAACTACTTTCTCCTTCATGGACTTATCCACGGTTCTCTTCATCTCTTTGGCGCTGCTCATAGCAATAATATTCTATCTTGTCACCTCATACAACCGCCTGCAAAGCCTGAGAAACGGCGCTGAGGCTACACTATCTCAGATCCGTGTGGCCATGAAGAAGAGGCTGGATATGGTGGAGCAGCTCGTGGCCTCCCTGCAAAGCTACGCCCACTTCGAGCAGGAGACCCTGGAGAAGATCACCCGCCTGCGTATGGGCCTAGGGGATGCCGGTCCCGTGGGCATCCAGAAAATCAACAGTGACAGCCGGAGCCTTTTTGCCGAGATCAAGGCGGTGGCAGAGAGCTATCCCAATCTCAAGACCTCGGAGACCGTTATCGCAACTATGAATGCCATCCGCGAGGTGGAAGACGAGATCTCCCGGCACAGGTACACATACAATAACATCATCCAGGAGTTCAATACCATGCTTGATACCGTGCCTTCGAGCTTTATCGGCTCCTCGGTGGGACTGCATAAGCAAGAATATCTCAACTTCGAAGAGGACGAGCTGCGCCAGAAGGGCTATCTGATCTCGGATGAGATCGAGCCCCGGTTGCCGGAGGCCAAATGGGACTGAGGAGAGAGGAACAGCAGATAACGGCTTTAATGGTAGCCGTATTCGTTGTCGGCCTGGTGGGGCTATATCTTATGGGAGGCATCCCCGGCCTTGCCCTCGAGAATATCAATTTGGGAAACAAATATGTGGACGATTACCGGGCAGACCTCTATCTGAATGGAACCCTGAATGAGCAATTCAGATACCATCTGGATGGGTCATATTTAAACAGGGTTTACCGCCCCTGGCCCTATCCCCTATCCTTCCAGAAACTTGATCGTCCCTACGTCGAAGCATCAGGCGTTGAGCCGGTCCAGGGAACTCTGCCCTATGCCAGGAACTGGCAGGGAGACCTGCTGGTAATGGAGGAAGACGGCTCTACGGTCGCCTTTCCAGATGAGCTGAGATACACAGAGGAGGTCAATTCCCTGGCGGAATGGGACGAAGCAGGATGCTTCAAGCCCTCCTACTTCGATATCGGTCCAAAGGAGATTGGATATATCTTCAAGATCCACCCGCCCCTGGAGCAGGATGGGCAATACGTTCACTGGAATCTTTTGCTGGCAGATGAGCATCTGGCTTACGAAGATTCATCGGTCAGGGTACACGATCCCCGGGGCGACATCGTGCAGCTCTTCACTCACCCCAAAATGGCCACCAAAAAGGTCGGCGATACCTGGGTGATAACAGGGTTTTGTCCCAAAGACGGACGGCTGGAGGTAGAGATGCTCCTCAAGAGGGAAGCCTCGAAGTTCATAGACGGATTTCCCGGAAATGTGTCAGACGTAATAGGCAAAACCCTCTCCGCAAATGCGAATTACAATGTTTCCTCGGGCCCGGACCAGGAGTTTGCCCTCTCATCCGAGATGCTCGGTTCGATCTGGGTCGAGAGCTACCGTGCAGACTTCTACCTGAACGGAACCCTGCAAGAGACTTTCCTGTACACCGTTCGCCAATCCGGCAAGTATAGGATGCTGTATCGAAATTGGAAGA
>Ga0209747_1001667_pt1 | contig 11706 bp, 12 predicted proteins | sample BarGraNGADG00311_FD_184498 | JGI IMG/M metagenome (GOLD analysis project Ga0209747, IMG submission 184498) | Arctic peat soil microbial communities from Barrow, Alaska - Barrow Graham LP Ref core NGADG0011-311 (SPAdes) (version 2) | ecosystem: Environmental > Terrestrial > Soil > Wetlands > Peat... | reverse complement strand
AGCTGAAGTTCCTCCTGACGACCTGCACGTACCCCTCGACTCCCGAGAGCTCACTTGCGCACGAATCGTTCCCGTACCTGAAGTCGCCCAGGAAGACGTCGATGACCCCGTCGAGTAGCCTCATCGACTCGGTAGAGGTGAACATGTTGGAGTTCCATACCATCGGCAGTGAGCGGGCCGCGTCTCCGACCAGGGCGATCGTCCGCAGGATCGTCCACAGGTTCGGGTCGGGGTTTCCGCCGACGAAGTTCGCGTTCCGCGACCCCTGGGAGACGCCCTCCTGCAGCACCGCCGCAAGCATCTCCGGCTCGGCGTGCATGCCCGACCTCGGGTCGATGGCGATGTCCCAGTTCTGGCAGTAGACGCACTCGAAAGTGCATCCTGAAAAGAATATCGTGTGGCTCGGGACCAGCTCCGGCTCCTCTCCCATGTGCAGGAAGTCCGAGCTGTACCGCGACTCCGCGCCAACTCCGCAAAAGCCCGGGTCCCCGCCTGCCCTGTCGGCCTCGCACCTGCGCTCGCAGCACACACAGCGCTCGAGCATCCTTCGCGCGAGCTCGACTTTCACGTCGAGCAGGTTCGGTGAGACGCGGCCGGGCAGAGACGCCGGCGCCGACTCGAGCAAGCCACGGACAGCTTCGATCCCGCGGCCGTTCGCTTCCCACAACGCGTCGCCGCCGGCGGTCGAAATATCAGTCACGCCCGCGTCGACGACACGCGAGAGCCAGTTGACCGCAAGCCCCTCGCCCGCATCTATCTTGAAGTATCTATCCAGCATCTTTCCCACCGTTCACCTTCAACGTTTGACCCCAAATATGAATTATAGTCCGGGGGAAGCGGTGCGGTTATGTCGAAAGCCAAAGTGCTACAATTGTCAGTACGAACCAAGGCAAACAGCCTTGCTTGGGAGGGGTTCCGGTGTCCGAAGAAATACGACACGTTGTGATCATTGGCGGAGGTCCGGCCGGCCTCACCGCCGGGCTGTACCTTTGCCGTGGGAAGATCGACGCCATCCTGCTGGAGCAGCAACTGACGGGTGGGCAGGCGGTCAACTCTCCACTAATTGAGAACTATCCCGGCTTTCCCGAAGGCATCTCCGGCGCGGACCTGGTCGACAGGATGAAGCTGCAGGTCGACCGCTTCGGGCTCGAGACGAAGACCTTCACCAAAGCCATGAAGCTCTCGTTCGACGGAAACGTCAAGACGATCACACTCGAGGACGGTGAGATCAAGGCCAACGCGGTAATCGTCGCCAGCGGTCGCAGCCCACGCAAGATGGGCATCCCCGGCGAAGAGGAGTTCACCGGCAGAGGCATCTCGTATTGCGCCACCTGCGACGGACCGCTGTTCAAGGACCGCGTGGTGATGGTGATCGGGGGAGGCGACGCGGCAGTCGAGGAAGCGCTCCACCTCGTGAGGTTCGCGAGCAAAGTCATACTCGTGCACCGGCGTGACTCGCTCCGGGCTTCCTCTTACCTGCAGGAGCGCGCTCTGTCCGAGCCGAAGCTCGAGTTCATGTGGAACTCGGAGGTGACCGAGATCAAGGGCGAGGCGGTCGTGAACACGGCCCACGTGCTCAACAACGTGACAGGTGAGCGGACCGAGGTTCCCGTCTCGGGTATCTTCTTCTACGTCGGCAACGTCCCCAACACGAGCTTTCTCGTCGACGTGGTCGAGCTCGACAAGACCGGCTACGTGATCACCGACCAGGAGCTCGAGGCGAGCGTGCCTGGCATCTTCGCCGCCGGCGACGTCCGGGCCAACAGGTTCAAGCAGGTCATAGTCGCCGCGGCCGAGGGCGCGCTGGCATCATCGAGCGCGCACCGCTACCTCGAGTCTGTCGGCGTGCGCGAAGCATACGCGGGGGGACACTGATGATCGTCGCCGTCGTCGATGGCATGGGCGGGAGCATCGGCACCCAGATCGTCCTTCAGCTCAGGCAGACCCTGCCCGAGGACGCCGAGATCATCGCGCTTGGCACGAACGCGATCGCGACCGGCAGCATGATGAAAGCAAAAGCCACAAGGGGCGCGACGGGCGAGAACGCTGTCGTCGTCTCCATAACCGAGGCGGAGATCGTCATGGGCTCACTTTCCATCGTTGTTCCAAACTCGATGATGGGAGAGGTCACGCCCACTATCGCCACCGCTGTCGCATCCGCGCCGGGGCGAAAGGTCCTGCTGCCGATCTCGAACCCGCCGCTCGACATCCTCGGCACTTCGAAGAAGCCCCTTCAGAGGCTGATAATGGAAGCGATGGACCTGGTAAGAGAACACTACGGTCTTCCGCCTGAACCCCGGGAGTGATCAGATGTGTGAGGCGATAGTCTACATGGTGAAGAACGGCGACAAGCAGCAGATAATGGAGAACGTGGTCACGATCCAGCCGGACGGCGAGCGCCTCCTTCTGACGGACCTCTTCGGCGAGCAGAAGCTGATAACCGCGGCTGTCGACAGGATCGACCTGATCAGTCACGAGATCATCCTGAAATAGGGCCTTTGCCCCTGCATGATTCGTTTGCACGGACCCCTCCATTGTGCTATAAATTGCTTAGATGAGAGCCACGTAGGCTCGACCGAGATTCGGAAGCTTTGTTGAACGAAGGCCACGAAGGCCGGTGTTCCGGTTGGAAACCGGTTGGAGGTGGCTTTTTTTGTTGCCACCACACGACTCGGGAGGTGGTGAACTTGCATATTCCTGACGGTCTGCTCGACTTCAAGACGTGGGGCACACTGTACGGTGTCTCGGGCGGTGCCACAGCCTACGCGCTGTACAAGGTCAAGGATACTTTGGCCGAAAAGAAGATCCCGATGCTCGGAATCACGGCGGCTTTCATCTTCGCCGCGCAGATGCTGAACTTTCCGGTCGGGGCCGGCGTCAGCGGGCACTTCCTCGGCGCGATGCTCGCCTGCGTCATGCTCGGTCCCTGGGAGGGCTTCCTCGTGATGGTGGTGGTCCTCACGGTGCAGTGCCTGATCTTCGCCGACGGCGGGTTCGCCGCGCTCGGCGCCAACATCTTCAACATGGCTTTGATCGCCGGGCCGCTCTGTTACTTCATGTTCGCCATCAGCAAGTCAGCCATGTCGCGCAAGTTCAGCGAGCGCACTTCGCTCTTGACCTCTCTGGCCGTCTTCTCGTGGCTGTCCGTGGTCCTTGCCTCTGCGGCAGCCGCCCTGGAGCTCACGATCTCTAACATCATCAAGCTGCCGTTCGCCTCTATCTTCTCTCCCGTCGTAGGTGCCAACATGCTCATCGGCATCGGCGAGGCTGCTATCACAGTGATAGTCGTTACCGTTGTGCTTCAGGCCAGGCCGGACCTCGTCAATGCCTACAAAGGCCCTCCACTCCGCAAGCTGCCTGTCGAAGAGGAAGGCAGCCTGACATGAAGACGTTGTTCTCAAAAAAGCACCTCGCTCTCTGGATGCTGGCAGCAGCAGCACTCACCGTGGTCATAGCGCTCGTCGTGGCTTCTCCATGGGCTTCGAAGAGCCCGGACAGCCTCGAGAAGGTGACCGAGAAGACCGGCGTTGCCAACAGGAGCACTGCCGCGCCCCTGAAGGAGTACCAGGTCCCCGGCGTCGCCGGCAAGCAGGCATCGACTCGCGTGTCCGCGTTGCTGGGAGTCTTCATCACGCTCGCCGTAGCCCTCGCCATCGGCGCTCTGGCGTCGTGGCTCGGCAGGAGACACCGGGGCGCCAACACGCTGACTCCCGCCACAGCGCCGGCCGACGGAAGAGGCCCGTCGGATGAAGCATGATTTCATAGACCGCTACGCCAAGCTCGAGAGCCCGGTGCACTCCCTCGACGCGAGGGCCAAGACGATAGCGCTCTTCGTCATCATCATCGCTTGCGTCACGACGCCGGCGGACGTGTGGTGGCCCTATGCCATCTATGCGGGGCTCGTCCTCATCATCGCCAACGCGTCGCACCTTCCAATGAAATACCTGTTCACGCGGATGTTGATCGTAGTCCCGTTCATCCTGGTCGTCGCCGTCTTCGTCCCTTTCATGCACGGCGCCGGGCCGCGTTATGACCTGGGGCTGTTCACGGTGGCGCGCGGGAGCCTGCTCGTCCTCTGGAACGTGACCGCCAAGGCCCTCATCTCGGTATCCTGTCTGATCCTGCTATCATCGACCACGCCTTTCGCGGACCTCATGCACGGGTTCGAGCGACTGCACGTACCGCGGTTCTTCACGACCGTCGCCGCGTTCATGTACCGCTACATCTTCATCATCGTGGACGAGGCCGAGCGGATGAAACGGGCGCGCGACTCACGCAACTTCCGCGGCCGATGGCTATGGCACGTGAGAGTCTTCGGTTACATGATCGCCTCGCTGTTCCTGCGAAGCCAGGAGCGCGCCGAGCGCGTCTATCAGGCGATGGCCGCGCGCGGATTCGACGGCACATTCCCCCGATGGGAAGAGACTAAGATGCACGCCGTGGATTACGCGTTCGTAGGTATCGTGGCAGCGACCGCGATCGCGGGGAGGGTTGCTGTCCTATGGACGTGATCCCTATCAGCCCCGAGATCGTGATACGAGTCACCGACCTCTCGTACAGCTATCCCGACGGCACGCCCGCGCTCGCCGGGGTCAACCTTCTCATCAAGCGGGGCGAGACCGTCGCCGTCATGGGTCCCAACGGAGCCGGCAAGTCCACTCTGGCACTACACTTCAACGGCATCCTCACGGGGGCGCGGGGCACGGTCGAAGTGATGGGGCTGGAGGTCAACAAGAAGAACCTGCGCAAAGTCCGCGACATAGTGGGCCTGGTGTTCCAGGACCCGGACGACCAGTTGTTCTCACCTACCGTCAAGGAGGACGTGGCCTTCGGTCCGCTCAACCAGCGCCTTTCTCCGGAGCAGGCCGACCACGCCGTCGCTCGGGCGCTCGACTGGGTCGGCATGAAGGGCTCGGAGAACCGCTCGCCGCATCACATGAGCTTCGGTGAAAAGAAGCGCATCTCCCTTGCCACGGTACTTGCGATGGACCCGGAGGTCCTGGTCCTGGACGAGCCCGTGGCCAACATGGATCCACGGGGCAGGCGAGGCTTCCTGGAGCTGATCAGCATCCTCGAGGCCACCAAGGTCATTGTCACGCACGATCTCAACATGTCTCGAGAGATATGTGACCGAGTGGTCCTCATGGACCGGGGCGAGGTGGTGGCGGACGGGCGTCCTTCGGCAATCTTCGGAGATGGAGCGCTTCTCGAAAAACACGGCATGGTCTAGGGCGCGCATCCATACCGGCGGACAGCACCCTCATCCAGCCTGATTCTTGGCTTCCTCCGCCTTGTGTTAGAATCCTCTTGGGGGTAGGAACCGACTTCGCGAGGTAACATGGTAGAAACCACGAAACGGAAGATACTTCTCATCGACGACGAAGTCCCTCTGCTCGAGGTAATAAAGACCAACCTGGAGATCGAGGGCTACGACGTGGTGACGGAGATGAGCGGCGAGACAGGCCTCGTCTCGGCGGTCGTCGACCAGCCTGACGTCATCATCCTGGACATCATGATGCCCGACGTCGACGGATGGGAGATATGTCAGAGGCTGAGGTCCGATCCTCGCACCAAGTACATCCCGGTGATCATGCTCACCGCGCTCGACGAGACGCACCACGTGGTAAAAGGCTTCGAGTGCGGCGCCGACGACTATCTCGCCAAGCCGTTCGACAACGCCGAGCTGTTCGCCCGCATCAAGTCGGTCCTCACCAAGGCCAGCAAGGGCATGGTCGTCGACCCCCTGACCAAGCTGCCTGGAAAGCACCAGATCTACGAGGAGACCCGTAAACGCCTCGAGCGCCGCGGAAAGTTCTTCGCTTTCATCTACGTCGACGTCAGCAACCTTCGGCTCATCAATTACCGTTACGGGATCGACCGCGGCGACCAGGTCATACAAAGCGTCGGGAACATACTGCGTGAGATAGTGAAGCCCAACGAGGAATTTCTCGGTTACATGGGCGAGGACGACTTCGTTGTCCTTTCGGTGCCCCTGCGCGTACAGCACATCTTCGCGAGCCTCGCGTCCCGCTTCGACAAATCTTTCGCCGAGATCTGCCCCGAGATGGCCGGCGAGCGCCAGCCGACCGGTGAGAAGCCGGTCAAGCTCGCCGTGGCTGTCGTGACAAATGAGAGGAAGCAGTTCGGCGACCCTCTACAGATCAAAAATGTGGCGCTCGAAGTGCTCAAGAAGGCCCGCGCCGCACCCGACCATTCCTGCGCGGACCTGAAAGACAATCCTATCTAGAAGGCCTTTCAATACCTCAAGCAGCACAAACGCTAACTGTTAAGCCATCCCAGCACATGCGCCATCTCTCAAGCCCACACGCCAAACCAGAACCCACATGTTCAACCCTGGTTCTAAAATGTAAGGAGCCCTGGGTGTGCTTTTCTCGGAGCGTTGCCAGCGAAGAGAAAAGCATGCCCAGGGCTTGTCCATCCAACTTATCCCACTAAGGGGAGGGACAGGTGGGGCAGAAGGTTTGGGTAGGCAGTTTGCTTGAGGTCCGACGCAGGTGCACTACCTCCCACCCCACCTGAGGGCGAACTATGTGATCTTTGTCTTACATCCTCATCGTTCCTTGCTCATTCCGCGTGACCGTTTATGTCAATCCTGCCGCCGTGTCCTCGGCGGCGATCTTCAGCTTCAGGGCCCAGGCTGGCCTTACGCGGGACGCCACCCTCGCCCATGTGAGGCTTTCCAGGCCCTTCAAAATCCAAGGGCTCGATCGGATCAAAGTGGGTCGAGCACCCTAAAGTCCTAAACAAAAAGCAAGCGCGTCGCAGGCACTTGCTCCTTCATGCTTGTTTTTCGCAAACCGCAAATACAAGCTCGTTCCCGCCGTGCTTGCGACCTCATTACTATCATCCTGCCCTTTGTCCGCCACCGCTATCCTGCACGTGAGCTATAGAGCAACCGCTGGTGATGATTAAACGCTACGACTAATGAGCGAGACGCCCGGGACTTTACGGGTGATTCTTCGAGGCTGCGATCCTCAGGTAAGCGCCGCTTGAACACGAGAAAACCGCCGTGCTGTCCGGCGGTTCTCTCAACCTCAAGCATATATAAGTGCATCTGACTCTCAAAAAGGGCGAAATGCAGTTTTTCGCTCTACGCCCTGCCATCAATAATATCATGGTACTTACGGGGGAGCCTACAATCCAACCAAATATTCTCTTTCGAGAATTCAGTCAGGGAAAAAATGTGAAATAGGGCGGTTTTGGTGAGATTCTGGATCGAACCGTCCGCAACACGGCGGAAAGCCTGAAAACCAGGCCGATTCCGGACAAAATAGTAAGAGCCGAGGCCTTTCGGTCCCGACTCTTAAACTTCTTTATACCACAGTTGTCCCAAAGGACCAACAACTCAAGCAATGGCATTTCCCCCGCGTTTTTCGCTGATATAATCCGGTTGGATCAACCGTGTCGAGGAGGCGAGCGCTATGGGAGAAGCCGAAGATAACAAGCGACTGGCCGCGCGCTGGATGTCCGAGCTCTGGAGCGAGACGATCCTCGGCATTGCGGCAACGGGCAATCGCATGACCGTCTCGTGCATGGACCTGCTGCACTTCAAGAGCGGCAGGATCTTCGAAAGCTGGCCGTGCTACGACCTCATCGGAATGCTGATGCAACTGGGGGCTTTCAAGTCGTGAGGCCTGCGCTGTCTGACCGGGAGGAACTGCTCTATGCAGCGCTCGAGGGGAGACCGACAGGCGCCGTGCCAACGATATCGATGCTCGCCGACTCACACGTGAGCAACCAGGTCCTCGGCAAGACGGGCCCCGGCAAGTTGCTGCCTTTTCTGAACAGCGCGAGAGGCGGCGCAATCGTCGACCGGTTCGCGGCCCCGATCAGCAGGCTCTTCAACCTCGGCATGTTCGGGTTCGGGAACCAGGCCGCCCGCGTGAGCCATTCTCTCGGTTTCGACGGCATCATGCTATTCTACTGGCGTGGCAAGCTGGTCAGCCACAAGGAGATCGAGGATGTCTTCGGCCGTCGCTTCGACATAGTGGATGACGGCTTCGGCGGCGCGTACATGATGTACCGGGGCGGGACGCTCGAAACTCCCGAAGAGTGGCGCGCTTACCCTCATCCTGAGATAGCCGCCTACGCTCGAGCACAGGCATTGATCTACCGCGCGTGGAGGCGTATCTGGAATGACCGGATCGCCGTCGTGCCGTTCGTAGGCCCGGGACTCTGGGAGAATTCCTGGCAGCCGATGGGCTTCAGCCGCTTCGTCGTCCTGATGCGACGTGATCCCACATTCGTGCGCGAGGTCGTCGGCTATTTTACCGCGCTCACGGTCGCGGTGGTCGACTCCTATTGCCGGGCCGGAGCGCGCATTATTGCTTTCGGCGACGACCTGGCATACAGGTCGGGTCCCATGCTTTCGGTCGCGCAGCTCGAGGATTATTACGGTGACGGTTTCAGACAGGTCACGGCCGCGGCCCACCGGCACGGCGCAAAGATAATCATCCACTGCTGCGGCAACACGGAAGACCTGCTGGAAAGCTTCATCGAATGGGGCTTCGACGGGGCCCACGCTTTCGAGAAGCCGGCGGGCAACTCCCTTGCGGCGGCGCGCGAGAAGGTCGGCGACAGGCTGTGTCTGGTTGGAGACATCGACATCACGCGCACTTTAGTGGACGCCCCGCGCGACGAGGTTGAGGCGGACGTCAAGCAGGCTATCGAGGATTCCCGTGGTGGCGGCTTCATACTTGCGCCCGCGCATACTCACCCGGCGATAAGCGCGCAGAGGGTGGGATGGATGCTCGACGCGGCAAGAAAATATCGCACTGCGTGACATGAAGAAAGCCCCACGCATCGAGCGCAGGGGCAGTTGCTATTCGGTTCGTCGCGGTGCTAGCCGAAGGAACTCCTGCTCTGCTTTGGCTGGAAGGCACCGGCGAACCTCTCGGGGTCGTAACCCTGGGGCACCTGGTTGATGATGGCGTAATCGTACAGCGCCGTAGCCAGGATGCCGTTGAGGGTCGCGTGCAGGATGGCGAGGAAGATCCAGTAGAGCAGCGCTATGGATGAGACAACGAGTATGACCGGGATGTTTCTTGTTACGGCCGCAAGCGCTATGGCCAGGATGCCCACCAGAGCCAGGATTCCGAAGACGAACCCGATCGAGACGTTCGAGATCAACGTCTCTCCCCACTTGCGCTTGAAAAGGCTCGCCGACTCTTTCATGGAATCGAATACCCCGAAGCCCTGGAAGATCATCACCGGGATCACGAACAGCACGATCATGTTCCATGCAAACCCGAGCAAGCTTCCCACGATTGCCCCGAGCGGGCCGGCCCTCTCGCGGATCCCCTTGAGGATCAGTCCGATGGTGGCACTCATGAGGGCCCACCTCGCGATCTTGCCGACGTTCTTCTTTGCTATGTCCCACCCGTAGGCGAAGTCGGGGTCCTCTCCCCTCAGACATTGCTGGGCACACGCGATCAGCCCCGTGTTGAAAAAGATCACCACGAACGACCCGATGAAGTACACCACGAAAAAGACCAGGTAGAAGATCAGGTAGCCCGTAGTGTTTGTTGTGCTGGTAGAAGCGGTGGTCGCCGTCGCGGTGTGATGGAACGCCCCGATGAAGAGAGACGCCGGGATAAGCAGCAGAGCGACCAGCACTACCATAACAATGCCCGAGATGATGGGAAATGTGACGAGTTGCTTGTGCTGCCTTAGCATCCTCCAACTCGCCTTTAGAAGCTCCCAACTGTTGGACCACCTGCCACCCATGACTACCTCCTGTGATGGTCGTTAAGTGCAGTTGTCGCCGATTTTATCAGACCGACTCAACCCCCGGCATCAGTCAAAACGAGCCGTGATCGCACTTGTTTACGGGCGCGGCTTGCTTCCGTTTGTCTTGAAGTGCTTCCTCTGTTCTCGCGGCCTGCTCGCGCGACTTTCGCTCCGCACGGCCGGTCAACTTGAGCGCGGATTCGGCAACGACGACTGTCAGGGCCGCCCTCAGAAACTCGAGGTGGCTGGGGTAGATCATGTACCTGGATATGTAGTCCGGCGAGAACTTGCGATCGAAGGCATACGCTGAAACGACAGGGAACCACCGGTCGATCACCACCGCGAGTTTGCCCCAGAGCTTGCTCTTCTTCTCCGCGGAGCCGGTCCGGTAGTATTGTGCGAGGGCCAGGAAGTGCAGGGACAGCGACTTGTATCCTTCGTCTTTCAAGAAGAGGGCGGTCTTTGCGATCAGGTAATCGGAAAGGGGTCTGGGTGCCGTCAGCTTCGTGCGCGTCACGTCGAGCGAGTAGCCAAGGTGCGGGTACATTGGCACCCAGTACTGGAAGCCTGTCGGCTTCGAGTCGTCGTCGTTTGCCAGCGAGAGCAGGCAGTCCGGGTCGCTCACGCTCAACAGCCTGCCCAGCCCCATTGAATAGCCCGCCTCCGGGTTGTCACCCCGCCAGGTGCGGGAAATCTCCTGGAGCTCGTGCCGCACGTGCGCCGGGATGCCGGCGTTGAACATGAACTCGACTCCGATCCCGCCGCGCTCGATGTGGTTGACCGACTGGCGCAGCTTTCTCATCTCCCTGCCCTCAAGAGTAAAGCGCGTGACGTCAATGATCGCTTCCTCGCCGAGCTTGAAGACGTTGAGTCCCAGGTGCCTGAACAGCTCGCTCGTCCTGTCGGTCTGGCCCACGCCCGCCATTCGCCAGCCCATCCTGGCGCAATACACCTTGAAATCTGTGAGGAGCTGATAGAACAGGTCCTCGGGCCCTATGGGGTCGGCGGATATCACGGCCATGCCGCCCACCACCTGGTAAGCGAGAAAACATCTGTCGCTCAGGAAGAAATAACTCTTGCCTTTCCTTGTGTTGAAGTACGCGAAGCTGTCGGAGCCAAAGTCCTCCAGAAGGGCGCGCGCTGTCTCTTCATCTTCCCAGGTGTATTCGCTCGGTGGCCGGTGCGGCCTGAAGAGCAGGAAAAGCAGGTAGGCGAAGACGAGCAAGGCTACGATGATCAAGCTCCACTTGAACACCAGGTCCCTGCCGACGAAAGGGATGTCGTTCCTGCCTACGATCATGAGCCAGGTGTTTTTGATCAGGGACGGGACAGCGGTGGAGACCAGGTATTCGCGCCGCCCGAGGTAGAGCCCGACGACGCCGTAAAGAGCCAGGGCCGGGACAGTGATTATCGCTACGCCGATGCACCGCCTGATATAGAAGGGATCCGGTGTGACCACAAAAGCACCCCAAGCCGTCAGCAGAAAGACCGCGTCTATCGCGCTCACTATGGCGGCGCCCGCGTGTATCCCGCCGGTGATGTCGAACGCTGCCTTGACGGCCATGAAGGCGACCAGCACCAGCAGCGCCGTGCGCTTCTTGAACCACAAGTGGTACGCCAAGACGAACATGAAGATCGCGAAGATCGTCGGGAAACTGTAACGGTGAGTCCAGATGGGGACCTGCGAGTATCGGCTCAAGTGCGCGAGCGAGTTTCCTGCTCCCGCGACCTGCCCGAGAGCCAGGAACGCCATCAGCAGCGCGTACAGAACGGCAAGCGTGCTGACAAACGACAGGTAGTATTCCTTAAAGCGCGCGCCTGTGCTCAAAGGCCTGCCCCCCGATTTCGGTCTTCTCGTGCATGCGTGCAGTGATAATATATCGCATTCGCGCGGGGGCGGCGCACCTCGCTCGGCGCACAACAGGCCGCTGCCCTGCGGCAGTTACCGCTATAATA
>Ga0209747_1001666_pt1 | contig 11706 bp, 9 predicted proteins | sample BarGraNGADG00311_FD_184498 | JGI IMG/M metagenome (GOLD analysis project Ga0209747, IMG submission 184498) | Arctic peat soil microbial communities from Barrow, Alaska - Barrow Graham LP Ref core NGADG0011-311 (SPAdes) (version 2) | ecosystem: Environmental > Terrestrial > Soil > Wetlands > Peat ... | reverse complement strand
CGAGGAGCGAGCCGCTGGGCTGGAGGACTCCGACGTATTCGATTTCATATTCGAGCCCGGTTTCTCCACCGCCTGCGAAGTCTCCGACAGCAGCGGTCGCGGCATCGGCATGGACATCGTCAAGCGCACCGTCAGCGCCCTGAACGGCAGCTTGGCCATCGTGACCAGGAAAGGCCAGGGCACAACGTTCATCCTGGAGCTTCCTATCGCCATCTTCACAACCCAGGTGCTGTTCGTCTGCGACGCGGGGGTGACCTACGCCCTGCCCAGCAGCCTGATCCGCCAGATTGTGCGGCTGGACAATGCCGCCGTGCGCCAAAAGCACGACTACGCCACCGTCGTCCATGGCGGCGAAATCTACTCCGTGGCCCGGCTGGGCCAGGTGCTGGGGAGCGTGGGGCGGCTGCCCGCGGCGGACCCAATGTTCATGATCCTGCCCAGGGCCGACGAACGCCGCATCGGCATCCTGGTGGAAGACATCCTGCACGAGAACGAAGTTATCATCAAGGAACTGGGGCCTTTTCTGGGCCACCGCCGCTGCGTCTCCGGCGTGCTGATCGGCGAACGTGGCGAGCTGCTCACCGTCCTCGACCTGCACGAAGTGGCTTCATCAGCCGCGTTTTCACGGCGGTTGCCGGCGGACAAAACGGCGGCGCACACGCAGGCACGCGTCCGGCGCAAGGTGCTGGTGGTGGACGACTCGCTGCTGGTGCGCGAGATGGAGAAGAATATCCTGGAAATGACCGGCTACGAGGTGGTTACCGCCATCAACGGCCTGGACGGCTACAATAAGGTGATCTCCGACCGCTTCGACCTCATCCTGGCCGACATCGAGATGCCGGAGATGGACGGGTTCGAATTGATCGAGAACATCCGTAAAATCCACGATTACGCCGAGGTGCCGATTATCGTCCTCAGCACTCGCGATCGGGAGCAGGACAAGGTGCGCGGCATCCAAGTCGGTGCCAGCGCCTGGCTGCCGAAGCAGGATTTCGATGATCGCGAGTTTCTGCGCTTGGTCCGCAGCTTCATCGGCTAGGAGAAACCATGGTCAAAGAGAACCTAACCCGGGTGCTGATTGTGGACGATTCCGATTTGGTGCGCGGCATCCTGCGCGATGTACTGGCCCAGGACCCGGGCATCGTGGTGATTGGTGAGGCCCGTGACGGGCGCGAGGCGGTGGAGCAAACGGCGCGGCTGCGCCCCGACCTGATCACCATGGACATACAGATGCCGCACATGGACGGCTTCGCCGCCACCGAGCACATCATGGCTTTCACGCCAACCCCGATCCTGATCTTCTCCAGCGCCATCGACAAGAGCGAAAAATACTCCAGCTTCCGCGCCCTCGCCCTGGGCGCGCTCGACGTCATGAGCAAACCGGACGTCACCATTGCCGGCTTCCAGGAACTCGCTACCCAGCTGACCGCCAAGATCCGCATGCTGGCCCGAATCAAGGTCATCCAGCACATCCGCGGCAAGATGCGCGGCCGGGATCGCACGCTGCCTCCCGTTCCCATGGCCGCGGCGGTGAAGCCGCCGGACAACAGCCGCGCCGCCGCCCGGCTGGTGGCCATCGGCTCCTCGACCGGCGGACCGCCAGCGCTGAAAAAGTTGCTGTCACCCCTGCCGGCGCAGTTCCCCGCCGGCATCACGATCGTCCAGCATATCACCCGCGGCTTCATCGACGGTCTCGTAGATTGGCTGGCCGTGTGCATCCGGTTAAACGTGTGCGTGGCCAAGGACGGCGAAACCATCCGCCCCAGTACGGTCTATTTCGCCCCCGACGACGTGCAGATGCAGGTGTCGGCCGACCGTCGCATCCGCCTGCGTGCGGACCTGCCGCCGTGGGGCGAGCACCGGCCGTCGGTCAATCACCTGCTGCAGTCCGCCGGCGAGAATTACGGTGAACGCGCCGTCGGCGTCATCCTGACCGGCATGGGTGACGATGGTGCCGTCGGGCTGAAAGTGATGCGCGACCGGGGCGCCCCGACCATTGCCCAGGACCAGGCCTCCTCGCTCATCTACGGTATGCCGCGGGTGGCGGTGGAATCCGGCGCCGCCTCGCTTGTGCTGCCGCTCGAGCGCATCACCGATGAGCTCGTGCGCCTGATGGAGGAATAAGACATGAAGAGCCACCCCGCTAAAAAGAAGCGCATCCTGATCGCCGACGACAGCCCGACCATGCGCGCCATGGTGCTGGAGATCCTGACCGCGGCCGGCCATGAGGTGCTCGTGGCCGAAGACGGCTTGCAGGCCGCAGCGTTGGCCTTCGAGCACATCCCGGATCTGATCATCTCGGACATCGAGATGCCCAAGATGAACGGCTACCAGGTGTGCCGCCTGCTCAAGAGCGACCCGGCGCTGGCCGACATACCGGTCATCATTCTCACCTCACTCGACAGCAGCGGCTCGGTCTTCTGGGGGTACCAGACGGGCGCCGATCTGTACCTGCTTAAAAAGTTCAAAGCGGAGGAGCTGACCGCCGCCGTCGACGACCTGCTCGCCAAGTACGCCGAGCGGCACCCCGGCGGCGCCAACGGCCGGCGCCCTGCCGGCAAGAGCGTCGATGCCCAGCAAGTGCTGGAAAAGCTGAACCAGCTGCTCGACGGGCGGCTGTTCGAGATGACGCTCATCAACGAAATCAACCGCGCCACCGTTTCGCTGACGTCACTGTCGGAGACGCTCGGTCACCTGTTGTCGGTCCTGGACAAGGCGATCGACAGCACCATACTCGGTTTCGCCGTTTTCAGCGGCGAGAAGCAGGTGCTGCTCAGCCTGAAGCTGGGGGGCGCGGTGTCGGCCCGGACACTGGAACTCTTCGAGTACCACATCCTCGAGGACCTGGGGCTGATGGTCAATGAGGACATCGCCGGCTACCAGATCGAAGTGGAGGTCCTGGAGGGCACCGCCGGCGATGCCGCGGGTGAACTGCCGATTACGCCTGAGTGTGTCTTCAGTTTGCCGCTGCGGGCCAAGGAGGAGAATCTCGGCATCCTGAATGTCTATCATCCCGACATGGAGAAGTTGCCGGCCGGCGGCAAGCAACTGCTGGGGAAGTTGGGCGACCACCTCTCTTCGGCCATCAGCGCCATCTCCATGTACAACCGCATCAAGAGCCTGAGCATCCTTGACGGCCTGACCCAGCTTTACAACCGCCGCCACGTCATGGAGGCCTTCAAGTTGGAATTCAGCAAGTCGATGCGCTACAGCGCCGAATTCAGCGTGCTGATGATGGACATCGACAACTTCAAGCATATCAATGACACCTTCGGCCACCTGAGCGGCGACCTGGTGCTGAAGGCGCTGTCCGAGATCATCAAGAACAATATCCGCAACATTGACCTGCCCGGGCGCTACGGCGGCGAGGAGTTCATCCTCATCTTGCCCGAGACCAGCCGCGAGAGTGCCCACATTGTGGCCGAGCGCATCCGCATCGGGGTCGAGAAGCACCCGTTCAAAATGATCAGCGGCGAGCCGCTGCAGGTTTCCCTCAGCATCGGCATTGCCAGCCTGCAGCCGGCGCTGAAGGAGTCGTCCGCCCAGGTCAATGAAACGGAGCTGATCAAGATCGCCGATGCAGGGTTGTACCAGGCCAAGCGCAGCGGCAAGAACCGGGTGGTCGACGGCACATGAGCGGGCGGCCCAACCCAATGGCTTTCAGCGATGACTTTTCACCGCTCGTCAAAAAACGTTTCGTCCGCCTGATTGCAGACGCCAGCGGCATCGCCTTCGACCCGGCCAAGTGCCAGGACCTCAAACAGGACCTGCAACTGCGCATGGAGGAGCTCGCCGAACCTTCATTCATCGGCTACCTGGAACGGCTGGTCGGTGCCGATGGAGCCACCGAGGTGAAGCGGCTGATCAACCTGATTACCGTCAACGAAACTTATTTCTTCCGCGTGCCGGAGCAATTCGATGTGCTGCGCCGGGTGGTTGCGCCGGTGCTGCAGGTCAAGAAAGAGAAGCGCATTCAGGCCTGGTCGGCCGGTTGCTCGTCAGGCGAAGAGGTCTACAGCATCCTCATCGCTCTGCTGGAGATCCCCGAGTTGGAGGACTTTCGCATCAGCGTGCTGGGCACCGATATCAACGAGGACATGCTCTATGTGGCCCGGCGCGGAATGTACAGCGGCCGCACCCTGAACAAGGTGCCGACCGAGCTGCTGCAGCGGCACTTCGAGTCCATGCTGGGCCGCCGGCAAGTCCGGCAGTCGCTGCGCGAGTTGACCGAATTCCGCTACCTCAACCTGGTCAAGCTGTCGGCGCAGGCGCTGCCCACCAACCTGGACATCATCTTCTTCCGCAATGTGCTGATCTATTTCAACCGCGACACCACGCGGCGCATTATCGCTGAACTCCACCGCCGCCTCAGCCCGGGTGGCTTCCTTTTCCTGGGGTCGTCCGAGACGTTGTGGGACATCTCGGCCGCTTTCGAATGCCTGATGTTCGAAAACACCTTTATCTACCGCAAAAAACAGGCACCCGAAGCTCCTGGCAAGACCGCTGATCGCGCTCCTGCCGGCCTGAAGTTGTCGGCGGCGGCCACGCTGGTGCCCATTCCCCGGCCGACGCCTATTCCCGCCGCTGGCGGCGGCGCCCCCGTTAGCAAGGGACGTGTCCTGCTGGAAGAGGCAGAGCTGATGACCGACCTGGGCGACTACGAACGCGCCCAGGAACTGGTGGACGAAGTCCTGTTCCTGGAGCCCGACAACCGGGCGGCCATGGTACTGAAAATGATCCAGCTGGCCAACCGCAATCGCGGCCAGGAACTGTTGCAGCTGGCCGGGTCGCTCGCGCTGCGGGTGCCGATCTTTCCCGAGATGCATTACCTGCTGGGGCGCTTCCACGAGTCTCAAGGCCAGGAACGCGAGGCCATCCGGGAATACCGCAAGGTGCTGTTCATCGGCACCGATTTCGTCCAGGCTCGCGGACGGATGCTGCATCTGCTGAACGCCAGCGGTGACGCCGACGCCGCCGGCCGCGAAGCGCGCAACATACTCACCCAGTTACAGCAGGGGCGCTACCGCTCCTTCGTGTTGCGCGTGGCCGAGCCGTTCAGTGCCGACGAACTGAAGGCCTATTGCCAGTCGCTGCTGGACCGCTGAGAGGCGCTGCCGGGTTTGACATTGGAATCAGGGTTCGAAATGAGCTTTATGTCCGTTTTTCAGAATTTGATCACCTCGGTCAGCAGCGAAACGCTGACCACGTATTCCAGGTTGATATAAACTGAATGGCGGTTGGCTTTGATGCCCGACTTGCTCGAGTCGAGCACATAGCGTTCCTTGGGCGTGGACGTTTCGCCGCTGTCATGGACATCGACATTGGTAAGCAGCAGGCAGTCCGCTTGCACTTCGGCCAGTGTGCCGATATAAACCCAGGGTGAGCGGGTGTCAACCACAACCTGCTGTTTGACTAAATTGCGCAGTGTTTCCTTCATCATTTTTTTCTCCGATAAAAACTTATCATAAAAAACACGCAAATGCCATTATTTGCTTTGTTGATCTTTGCAGTGATGCGCGCCTGGATTTGAGTGTGGACAAATTTGGGATTCTGGGCATGAAGGCGAGCGGTGGATTTCTGGGCGCTGGCAGTGGGAAGAAAATTGATTTTGATCAGAGGCTATTGACAAACATAAATAATTCGTCTAATATGCAATCGGATTGCATTATAGACGATGCAGAGGTGATCGATGTATATTCGACGCGATTTGGAACGGTTCATCAAAACGGCTTCCGAACAGTTTCCGGTGCTGCTGGTCACGGGAGCCAGGCAAGTCGGCAAAACGACCATGCTGCGGCACCTGGCCGAAGCAAGGAGAAGCTATGTCACTTTGGATGACCCGTTGATTTTAAAACTTGCCAGGACCGAACCGGCACTGTTTATCCAACGCTTCCCGCCGCCGGTCCTGATAGATGAAATTCAATACGCTCCGGACATTCTGACGCATATCAAAATGGAAGCAGACAAGTCCGGAGGGCGGGGTTTGTACTGGTTGACCGGCTCGCAGCCGTTCCATTTGATGAAAGGGGTTTCCGAATCCCTGGCTGGCCGCATCGGTGTGGTCCAGCTCATGGGAATATCGCAGCAAGAATCCCTGGCAAAAAAGAAATTCACCGATCCTTTTTTACCGACACCGGAAACGCTCACAAAACGGGTGAAAGATGGAAAATCTTTTTCGCTGCCGGAATTGTACACGAGAATATGGAGAGGGTCGTTCCCCGCGGTTGTTTTGGACGAGCGGATGGACCGCGATTTGTTTTATTCGTCATATGTCCAGACATACCTGCAGCGGGATATCCGGGATTTGGCCAAAGTCGGCGATGAGATCGCTTTCTTCCGCTTTCTGCGGGCAACTGCGGCCCGTAGCGGTCAACTGCTCAATCTTGCCGAATTGGCACGGGATGCGGATGTGTCTCCGAACACCGCAAAAAATTGGCTTTCCATCTTGCTGGCTTCAGGTATTGTTTATCTGTTGGAGCCTTTTCATCATAACGTCAGCAAGCGTCTGGTCAAGAGGCCCAAACTCTATTTCCTGGATACCGGGCTTTGCAGCTACCTGACCGAATGGTTGACCCCCATGACTCTGGAGGCTGGCGCCATGTCGGGTGCGATCCTGGAAACGTGGATATTCTCCGAATTATTAAAGGGGTACTGGCATAATGGCCGTCGCGCCCCTTTCTATTATTACCGCGATAAAGATCAGAAAGAAATCGATTTGATCATTTTTCAGGATGGAGTAATTTATCCCCTGGAATTCAAAAAAACGGCCTTGCCTACCCAGAACGATGTCAGGCATTTTAAAACCCTGACCCGACTGAAAACTCCAGTAGGGCCGGGCGGGGTAATTTGTCTGGCCCCGGCCGCCCTACCTCTTGGCGATTCGATTTTTATCATTCCTGTTTCCGCAATATGAAATTCCGGGAGCGCATCGTAAATAAACAGATTCTTGCCGTATATTAAAAGGCCAAATTGCATTATTAAGTTGCAACCTCAATATTAAGTTGCAACTTTAATATTCAGTGCAAATTCTATTTTTTCGACAAGTTCAGAAATTCATCGACGGAAATGCCGCTGTTTCTGATCAGCGACCATGCTTTTTTTCGACCAGAACATACCCGGCGATCGCGTCTTTTATGTTCTCGACCGCCTCTTCCATGGTCTTCCCTTGGCTGACACAGCCGGGCAGACCGATGGCTTCGGCCACGTAACCTTTATATTCTTCATCGCGATAAAAGATCACCCCGTATTTTTCCATCATGCTGTGTCTCCTGGATCAATGGTAGTGCAAAACCCCATTTATGTCAACTTGGATTTGTATTTTTGCTGCGGATAGGGGATGAATTGTTTGCGTCCATACAGCCGCCGCCCGTCAATAAGGCTGGTATCTTCTGATGCGCGTCAGCACGTCGGTTTGGAAGCGCTCGATGCGCGCGGCCACGAAATCGGCCATGTTCATGGTGTTGTCGCTGATGAGCGGAGTCAGGTCCATGGCGAAAAGCAGCAGCTTGGCCTGGTCAATGGCTTGCGGGTCCTGGAAGGTGGCGTTGGCGCGCAGACGGCCTATAGTAGCCGCATCATAGCGCTTGCCGCCGCCTATCTGTGACTTGAACTCCCGCAGCAGCGAGGTTAGCAGGGGGTCGGCGCCGCTGAGGTTGAGTTGCACTTTTTCTTTGTCGTCCAGCCAGTCCAGCCCGCGCCAGACTTCGCAGCCGTACAATTTTTTTGGCCGCTCCGTCATGTTCATCCAGCGGATAGCCCGGATCAGGGCCGTAGTCACGGCTACGTGGGTATCGTGCTTGTCGGCCAGGTTGTGAGTATATACCACCTGCGGCCGGCAAGCCTCCATGATGCTTAAAAGGTCCTGCTCCAGAGCGGGGTTTTTACTGTCTTGAATGGCCTGGCTCGGATAGTCCAGCTGGATCAGCACACCGTATTCTCCCAGCTTCGCCGCCGCGCGCTGTTCTTGGGAGCGGATTTCTTTCATCTCTTCAGCGCTGCGGTTAGCGTAGGGGCCGGTGCGCGGACTGGCGGCGCCGTCGGCGCAGGTAACCCCGGCAAACCAGCGGTCGGATTTTTGATAGCATTCCAAAATACCATCCCCGGCCAGCAATTCCAAATCATCGGGATGGGCGCCGACGCCCAGGTGGGTTACCCGGGCCAGGGCTTCGGCTTCTGTTTTACCGTCGGGAATATAAATATTGGCTGTTGGTTTGAGGTTTTTCATGGGCTTATTTTTGCTCCTCTTTATCGGCGGCCCCCTTGTAGGGCCAGATTTTGTCCGTTTTTTTTCATTTTTTATTGCTCATTTTTTGGCGTCGTAGCACAGGGCGGCAGCACCCAAAACAGATATTTTCGGGGTCCGGGCAGGCTGGATAACCACCCGGGCCAGAGCGTGCTGGTAAGTAAACGATTCAAGCTTGCGGCGCAGGGCCTTCTCGAAAAAAGGCCAGGCTTTGCTCACCGATCCGCCCAGAACAATAATTTCAGGATCATAAGCATAGAGGGCGATCATCACCGCCTGAGCGAGATTATCCCCGAAGTTATTGAATATTTCCAAGGCCTGAGTGTCACCCTGCTGGGCCCGTTCGTACAGCATCCCGCCGTCCATCCCGTACTGGTGCTGGAAAAACTGGCCGCTGCAGTAATATTCGACGGTATGCTCTTTGTAAAGGATTTTGCCGATTTCACCGGCACCGCAATTGCGGCCGCAATACAGTTTGCCGTTAATGATAATCCCGGCCCCCAGTCCGGTACCCAGGATCATGCCCACCAGGTGTTGAAAACCCTGGCCGGCGCCGAAATAGAATTCGCCGAGGGCGAAGCAATTGGCATCGTTGTTGACATGCACCGGGATGCCGAAGAATTGTTCCAGAATTTTCTTGAGCGGCACTTTTTTCCAGGAAGGGATATTCTCCACCGTGTAGACGATGCCCTTATCCACATCCACCAAACTGGGGACGCCAATGCCGATGGCCGAGACCTGGTTGTCAAACACGGCGGAAATTGTTTCGCGGATTTCCTGCAGCACCAAATCCTCCGTGCCGTGAGCGGTAATGGCCCGGGCGCGGTGAGCAACCATTTTTTGATCCACAATTTTTCCGGCCCGGACATTGGTGCCGCCCAGATCCACGCCGATGACCGTTTGCTTGTTCATGCCCATAAGTTGATTTTATGGGAAAACTTTTTGAATTGCAAATGGACAGAATCCGCCTAGGGGGAGGTATAGTCACACTATAGTCACACTATGGTTTCAGCAAGTTCGGTAATTCGCTGAAACCATTTAGTGTGACTATCCCCCTTGGGGACATACAAATCAATCCCTCACCTGACGGTTCGGGATGATTTGATATATACCAACACTGAATGTTTTTGCACTCTGGTTCCACCCAACTCGACAGTCCGGTGGAACCATCTAGTGCAAAAACATAGTGTTGGTATCAGAATTTTTTCTGTTTTTTCAACCTGGCCACGATCTTTTCCATTTCGCCGACCAGCTGGTCGAAGCGCTTTAGCGCTGCCGCGTATGGCTCGGGCTTGGTCATGTCCACGCCGGCCTTTTTCAAAATGGCCAGCGGATAATCACTGCCGCCGGCTTTCAGGACTTCCAGATAACCGGCCTGCACTTTTTTGTCGCCCTTAACCACCATGTCGCTCAGGGCCATGGAGGCGATGATGCCGGTGCTGTATTGGAAAACATAATAGTTCATATAGAAATGCGGGATGCGGCTCCATTCCACCTGGATGTAGTCGTCGACCTGGCAGATGCCTTTGTCGTGGCCGTAATACTGGCGGGTCAGCTCCAGGTATTTCTGGTTCAACCAGTCCGCGGTCAGGGTCTGCCCTTTTTCCACGCGCTCGTGCATGGCCAGTTCGAATTCGGCGAACAGAGTCTGGCGGAACAGGGTGCCGCGGAAGCCGTCCAGGTAGTTGCTCAGGATGTACAATTTAAAGAGGTCGTCCTTTTCGTTTTTCAAAAGGTAATGCATCAGCAGGTGCTCGTTGAAAGTCGAGGCGATTTCGGCCAGGAAAGTCGCGTAATTGGCAGTGGCATAGGGCTGGGCATGATCAGAAAAATAGGAGTGCATGGCATGGCCTAGTTCGTGGGCCAGGGTGGAGACGGCGTCGTAGTTGCCGTTGAAGTTGAGCTTGACATAGGGGTGGACGCCGTAGACGCCGCCTGAATAGGCGCCGCTTTCTTTGCCTTTGTTGGGATACAGGTCCAGCCAGCGGTTGGCGAATGCCAGTTTCAGTCCGGCTGCGTAATCCTTGCCCAGCGGCTGCAAAGATTCGTCAATCAGTTTCCTGGCTTCACTGAAGGTATAGGTTTTATCAACAGCCTGGACCGCCGAGGCGTAGATGTCCTCGTAGCGGAACTTGGGCAGGCCGAGCATCTTTTGCTTCAGGGCCAGGTAGCGCTGCAGTGCCGGAAGGTATTCGTGCACCGAGTGGATCAGCTGCTGGTAGACCTCGGGCGCTATGTTTTCGCCGAACAGGCGCGCTGTAAGGCAATCGGGATAATTGTGGATCTGGGCATTGAAAAGATGCTGCTTGATGGCGCCGTCCTGGAGGATGGCCAGGGTGTTTTCATATTTTTTCTGGTTTTCCCAGAAGGACTTCATGACCAGGGTGCGGTCGGCGGCGTTCTTGGCAGCGCGCAGGCGCACATAGGCAGCCTGGTTGAGGAGGACTTTCTGACCGTCGCTCAAGGTGACCTCTACGCTCGGGGCCTCCACGTCGTTGAGCATGCCGGAGGCGCGGCCGGGGACGCCGGCAAAAAGCCCGGTCAGCGAGGCGATGCGTTGCTGCTCTCCGGGCAGGACGTGGTCCTTTTCGCGCAGGATGCTCTCGATGCCGAAGCGGTACACGGCCAGCTTGGGCTCGGTCTGGAGGTAGGCGGCGAATTTTTCAGTGCCCAGGGCCAGGACATCGGGCTGCAGGAAGGCCAGCTTGGAATTCAGCTGCACCAGGATGGAGCGGATGTCTCCCTCCAGACTTTGGTAGAGGGTATTGCCCATGTCGGTGTTGGTCTGGTTGCTGGCGTAGGACATCAGCCGGCTCCCCTTCAGGTCGATCTCGCTGACCAGGTCGAGGAGGGCCAGCATGGTTGCGGGCGAAGCCGTCCAGCCCTTGGCTTTTTCGTCGATTTGGGCGATCAGCTTGGTCACGGCTTCCTTTTCGGCCTGCCAGTCGGCTGTCGAGGCGAACAGGTCTTCGATCTTCCAGGTGTAGGCGACCGGAACGTCTTTGCGGTCTTGCAAAGAATAATCGGGGATCTTTTTTTCCACTTTATCTTCCTGGCCGGCCATCAGCAGCGGCAGCAGGATAGCGCATAACGTAAAAAAAACCAAGGGAGTGCTCTTGTTCATGAAAATATCTCCTTTATTATATTTATAAAGATATATACGGAAAAAAAAGCCGCTTGGTTTTGGCCCATGTTGGACAAATTGTCAATGTCATTTCCAATTTGTCCAGTTCGTTCTTGTCAATTGGGACTATCGACGTCTGAGGCGCCTCTCCAGCGCGGGGCCGTGCCGGCAAGAGCGTCCCCAATTTGTCAATGCTGAAAGATAAGAGCAACAAGGAGATCGAGGATACCCTCTTCAAGAACCTCCAGGTCAAGTTATCTAAAAGTTTCTGGATTTGTTGCAAATCAAGCGAAGCTCATTCCGGCAGAAATTTGCGAAGAAAAAGCCAATTGCAGAAGTT
>Ga0209747_1001665_pt1 | contig 11717 bp, 10 predicted proteins | sample BarGraNGADG00311_FD_184498 | JGI IMG/M metagenome (GOLD analysis project Ga0209747, IMG submission 184498) | Arctic peat soil microbial communities from Barrow, Alaska - Barrow Graham LP Ref core NGADG0011-311 (SPAdes) (version 2) | ecosystem: Environmental > Terrestrial > Soil > Wetlands > Peat... | reverse complement strand
CTGGATGAAAGTGCGGCCGATGTAGCGGTTCTTGATGAGGCCTTCTCCGAACGGGATGCCCGAGCGCTCCGCGAACCCGATGGCCGCCGGCACCCCCGAGTCCGGCACCGGAATCACGATGTCGGCCTCGACCGGGGCCTCCTCGGCGAGGTGCATCCCCATCTCCTTGCGCGCGTCGTACAGCACGCGGTCGTACAGCACCGAGTCGGGCCTCGCAAAGTAGATGAACTCGAAGATGCAAAGTGACGGCCTCGCCTCCGCGAACCGGCGGGAATGGAGCCCGCCCGCGTCGATGTGCACCAGCTCGCCGGGCTCCACCTCGCGGAGGAACCGCGCCCCGACCACGTCCAGCGCCGCGGTCTCGCTGGCCAGGTACCAGTCCTCGTTCTTCTTCCCGATGCAGAGAGGCCTTATCCCATGAGGGTCGCGGACCCCGAAGAGCCCCTCCTCGGTGAGGACGATGACCGAGTAGGCGCCCCGCATCTTGGGGAACATCTCGGCTATGGCGTCCGAGGTCTGGGGGGCATCGCAGCGGCTGAGCAGCGACGCTATGACCTCCGTGTCGGTCGTGGAGGTGAAGCGAAAGCCCAGCCCTGCCACCCAGTCCCTGAGCTCGTCGGTGTTGATGAGGTTGCCGTTGTGAGCCAGCGCGATCGGCCCGCGCGGCGTGACCTCGTAGATAGGCTGTGCGTTCTCCCAGTACGTGGAGCCGGTGGTCGAGTAACGAACGTGGCCGATGGCGTAGTCGCCCTGGAGGGTCGAGAAGCTGTTCTCGTTGAAGACCTGGGAGACCAGGCCCATGTCCTTGATAACGAAGATGCCGTCCCCGCTGGAGACGGCGATTCCGGCGCTCTCCTGTCCCCTGTGCTGAAGGGCGTAGAGGCCGAAGTAGGTTACCCTGCCGACCTCCTCTCCGGGCGCGTATACGCCGAAGATCCCACATTCCTCCTGCGGGTGGTCCCCCCGTAGATAGTCCATCGACTCGTCGGTCATGTGTCGATTATCCCTCAAACAATCCACCGCCGTATTGATATCGAACAACGCGGAACGGGTCAGACCTCTCGTCGCATCAGTGGTGAGCGCCGGCTATCATCCTCTCGAGCGAGTTCTCGTAGGTGTCCTTCATCGCGGAAAGTTCGAGTGAGAATGCGCCTTTTATCTCGAGGCGGTCCCCGCCGGTACGTCCCAGCGCCACGTACGGCACGCCCATCCGCGACGCCAGCGCCTCGAGCTCGCCGGCCTTCTCGGGCACGACGCTGACCAGCGCCCTCGATTGCGATTCGCTGAAAAGCAGGGTGTGCATCGGCAGCTCGCCGGGGATCTCGCCGAGATACAGCGTGGCGCCGACGTCTCCCGGCAGGCACGACTCCGCGGCCGCGACGGCAAGCCCGCCTTCGCTCAGGTCGTGGGCAGAGCTGAGCAGGCCCGAGCCGGCCGCCTCCACCAGCAGCTCTATCAACGCCTTCTCCGCCTTCCAGTCCAGCCGTGGCGGCCGTCCGGCCACCTTTTCGTGGAACACCTTGAGGTATTCGCTGCCGCCGAGCTCGGCCAGGGTGTCTCCGAGGAGCACCACCGCGTCGCCCCCGGCGGTAAAACCGGCGCCGACCCTTTTGTCGACGTCGTCGAGCAGGCCCAGCATGCCGATGACCGGGGTCGGGTATATGGCCTCGCCGAAAGACTCGTTGTAGAAGCTCACGTTGCCCCCGACGACGGGAGTGTCGAGCTCGTTGCACGCGTCGGCCAGCCCGTCCACGGCCTGGCAGAACTGCCAGAAGATGCCCGCCTTTTCCGGGTTCCCGAAGTTCAGGCAGTTGGTCACCGCCACCGGCCTCGCCCCCGAGCAGGCGACGTTCCTGCCGCTCTCGGCAAGCGCTATCTGCGTCCCCACGTACGGGTCGAGGTAGCAGTACCGTCCGTTGCAGTCGCACGACAGGGCGAGAGCGGTCTTGAGCCCCTTCACCCTGATGACCGCCGCGTCGCTCCCCGGCAGCAGCACCGTGTTAACCCGCACCATATGGTCGTACTGGTGGTAGACCCACTGGCGGCTGCACACGTTGGGCGAGCCCAGCATCTCCATCATCGCGGAGCCCAGATCCTCCGGCGGGGCGAGCGACCCCGGGTCGAACGCCTGCACCTCGTCCAGGTAGCCCGGCCTCTCCGCGGCCCTGTGGTACTCCGGCCCCTGGGCCAGCGCGCTCGCCGGGACGTCCGCGACCACCTCGCCGTCAAGGAACAGCCTCATCGAGTCCCCCGCCGTTACGGTCGCGATCGGTGTCGCGTCCAGCCCCCACTTCTCGCATATGTCGAGCACCTCGCGGAGCTTGTCCGGCTCGCATATCGCGAACATGCGCTCCTGCGACTCGGACATCATGATCTCGATCGGCTCCATCCCTTTCTCGCGCAGCGGGACCTCGGAGACGTCGACGTCCATGCCGCACCCGCCACGCTCCGCGGTCTCGCAGGTCGCGCAGGTCAGCCCGGCGCCCCCGAGGTCCTGCAGGCCCAGCAGGAGGTTCTTGTCCAGCATCTCCAGGCACGCCTCGATCTCGAGCTTCTCGGTGAACGGGTCCCCCACCTGGACGCTCGGCCGTTTCTCGGCCGAGTGCTCGTCGAATTCCTGGGATGCGAGCACACTTACCCCGCCGATGCCGTCCCTGCCGGTGCTCGAGCCTATCAGCACGCCCACGCTGCCCGGCTTGGAGGCGGTCCCCAGGATGAGCCTCTCCAGTGGCATTATCCCAAGGCACATCACGTTTATGAGCGGGTTCTCCTGGTAGGCATCCTCGAAGTAGACATCGCCCGCGACGGTGGGGATGCCGAGGCAGTTGCCGTATGAGGCGATACCGGCCACGACGCCCTCGAACAGGTACCTGGTCCTCGGCTCGTCCAGCGAGCCGAACCTCAGCGGGTCGAGCCCCGCGATCGGCCTCGCGCCCATGGTGTAGATGTCACGGACTATCCCGCCCACCCCGGTGGCCGCCCCCTGGAACGGCTCCACGGCGCTCGGGTGGTTGTGGCTCTCCATCTTGAACACCACCGCCATGCCGTCGCCTATGTCGACGACGCCGGCGTTCTCTCCCGGCCCCACCACGATGCGCGGCCCCTCGGTCGGCAGCTTGCCGAGCTGCTCCTTCGAGCTCTTATAGCTGCAGTGCTCGGACCACATCACGGAGAACATCCCGAGCTCCACCTTGTTGGGCTCGCGCCCGAGAATACCGGTGATGCGGTCGTACTCCTCTCGAGTCAGTCCGAGTTCGTCGTAGAGCTCCGCCATGTCACTCCTCCCTGTTGCGCGGCCCGTGCGCCGGCCCTATCCGCCCCCGAGCGGTGGGAATATCGAGACGACGTCGTCGGGCTTGAGGCGCGTCCTCTTGCCCTTGATGTGTATCACGTTGGTGCCGTTCACCAGCACCGTGCTTATCTTGATGTAGCGCTCGATCCTGTCACCGTAGATGCCGGGGAGCTTGTCGAGCAGGTCCTGGACCGTGTCTGCTTCGATGCTGTCTTCCCTTTTTCCAGTGACGTTGCGCAGGGTCGCGTAGAACTTCACCGTCGGCAACTGGACATCCCCCCGCCGGCACCCGGCCCGCCCGGATCCTGCGCGCGGCCCGGGTCACGGTGGCGGTCCTCGGATAGCGCGGATGGTCGGGCGTTCGCGGTCTCCATGCGGTTAAGCAGAGCAGGTGTCATCTATACCTGGACCTTCATGCGCGCGAGGGTCCTGGAGGTCGGCACGCCGCCGCTGTCCATCCCCCTTACGCGGTAGTAGACGGGAAGCATCTCTCTCAAAGGGACCACCGACGCCGGGTTGCCGTCCTGGGTCTCCTCGGTCGCCCGCCTCGGGAGCGAATCGTCCGCCCCGGTGAAGCCCTCCCTCATGTTGAACATTCGTTCGATGAGGTACGTGCGCAGACCTATGGAGACATATCGCCCGAACGTCATCTTGCTCCCGGTGAGGTCCGTCAGGGCCTTAGGGTGCTGCATGAGCGCCATCGGTGGTATCACGGGCAGCGCCCCGGGGTGCCTCAGCGTGAAGCCCAGGGCGGGGCCCATCGCCTCCATCGCCTTGGCGGCGACCCGGTAGAGCGTGCCATAAGGCTTCATCTTGACGGCCCGCGCCGGGATCGCCGTGAAAGCCGTGAACTGGCAACTGCCCGAATCGGAGATCGCGTCAAGCAGCGTCTGCATGAGCGCCGTGAGCTGTGGCTTGGCCCTCGGGGTCAGCGGGTCCATGGTGAGAGGCCCGTTCGCCTCGAGGTAGATCATGTAACCGCCGCCAATGTGACAGCCGCCCCTGTTCGACACGGCGTAGCCGAGACCGTGCCCGACCGCTCCGCGCGGCTCGTAGCTCGCGAACTCCATCCCCTTGGCGTGCATCGCGAAATCGCTCCCGCCGTATTTCTCCGAGAGCCTCTTGACGCCCTCGGCGAGCTCGCCGCCGATGCCGCGGCGGTATGCGATGTCCTCTATCAGCAGAGATATCCCGTCGGTCCGGCCGAACTCGAGGCCGGAATCCCACATCCCGCGCTCGTTCAGCTCCATGGCGAAACCCAGCGTGTTGCCCAGCGAGATCGTGTCCAGCCCCATCAGGTCGGCGCGGTAGTTCCACTCGCAGATGAGGCCGAGGTCGGCGTTCTCGAGGTTGGGCCCGAGCAACCCCAGGGTCTCGAACTCAGGTCCCTTCACGTCCTTGCCGTCGACCTCCACCCGGCGCCCGCACTTGATGACGCACGACACGCAGCCGAAGTTGCGGGTGAGCCTGGTCGCCGCCAGTGCCTCTCCGCTCACGTCTTCCGCGTGCTCGAAGCTCCCGTGCTTGAAGTTGCGCGTCGGCAGGGTGTTGGTGGCGTTGCAGCGGTTTATGAACTGGGCGGTCCCGAACATCGGCATGCTGCTGCCTGTCGAGGGGTGTTCCTTGAGTATTTTTATCCAGGCCTTGACGTCGGTTGTGAAAGCCTCCGGGTCCGCGACGGGCGCTTTTCTCTTGCCCGAGGCGGTTATGGCCTTGACTTTCTTGGAGCCCATCACGGCCCCGGCACCGCCGCGCCCCGCGGCCCGCTCCTGGGAGATGATGTTCGCGTAGACGACTCCGTTCTCGCCGGCCGGGCCTATGACTATCTTGCCGTCCTTGCGGGGGAGTCTCTCCTGGGTCTCCTCGGTGTCGAGGCCCCAGAGGTCGCTCGCGTCCCGGAACTCGACCTGCCCGTCCTCGATGTGGATCCAGGTGGGCGCGTCGGCCCTGCCCTTGATTACCAGTCCGTCGACACCGCCCTTCTTGAGGTGGATGCCGAAGTTGCCTCCGCAATTGCTGGACAGGATCGCCCCGGTCAGCGGTGACTTTGTGGTCACGTTGAACCTGCTCGAGCACGGGGCCCCCGAACCGGTAAGCGGGCCGGTGTTGACGATGAGCACGCTGTCCGGGCTCAGCGGGTCGACCCCAGCGGGTGTTGCGTCGTAAAGGATCCTCGCCGCGAGGCCCTTGCCGCCCAGGTACAGCTCCTTGAGCCGGTCCGACACCTCGTACTCCCTGACGGTCCGGGCCGTCAGGTCGATATACAGGTACAGGCCCATGTAACCGCCGTATCTGCTGCTCATTCGCGCTCCCTCTCCTCGGTTTCGCGAGGTGATTATACCCCGTACGGGTCCCGTTCAGAGCGCGGCAGGGCGGTTATCTCCCAGTATCAGAAACAGCCGAGCTGGCACTTCGTGATCTTTATGCCCTGGAGGTCCAGGGCCCTGCCCACGTCCTCGAGCGGCACGCCGAGCTCGCGCGCCAGCTCGTGCGCGCGCTCGCATGTCATCCTGCCGCCGGCGGCCTCCCGCTTGACGGCCTCGATGACCCTGGACTCGATATCGTCAGGCATCTCGTTCCCTCCAAGTCTCGAGCACGCCACGTCGAGCACCTTCCGGAAGACTCGCTCGCGCTCCGGCCTGTCGCCGAAGATCAGCACCTTGCTCGCGCCGGTCCACTCCTTAGTGGACCTCTCCAGGCCGGCCTCGTCCGGGGTACCCGGTCCGCGCACGACCTCGAGCAGCACCATGTCCACGTTGCACGCCGAGTCGCGCATTTCCCGGGAAAGGCCCTCGAGCGCCCCGTCCGCATAAAAGAGCGAAAGCGCGGGCTCGAGCCCCACGAATATCGAGTTTGACTCGAGCAGCACCGTGCCATCTTCCGGTATCAGGTCCGACTCCTCGATGGTCTTCTCCAGCTCTGACCCGAGCAGCATCACGCTGTGCGGGCCGGCCTGCCCCTGCGTCCCCGGCGTGTCCTCGAGCGCGAGCAGGCAGGACCCCGGCAGCCATTCCTGCAAAAACGCCGACAGCTCTCTTTTGCCTTCCGTTCCGCCAATCGTTATTATCTTCAGCTTCCTCATCCGCCCCGCTCTCTAAGAATCCATCGCCGCGGCCTGCTCTGTGGCCTTTTTCATATCATCGGGGGAGTTGATGTTGAGCAGCATCCTCCCCGTCGGGTCGAATCTCTCCAGCTCCGATGGCTCGATGTACCTGACCGACGCCAGCGCGAAGAAATCGGTGACCTTGAGGTCCCCCTGCTCGAGCTGGCGCTCTGCCACCACCAGGCAGTCGCGCCTGTATGCGGCGTGCAGCGGTTCGAGCCCCTGTGGCGTCGTGGGAACCGCCACCTGGTAGCCGGCCAGGCTGTCAAGGATGTACCGGACCGCCTGGCGCTTCACAAAAGGCATGTCGCACGCCAGGACGAAGTTCTCCTCCGAGTCGGAAAGCATCAGCCCGCTGATTATCCCCCCCAACGGTCCCTTCCCGCCGACCGGCTCCTCGACCACCCGGACCCCGTCACCGCCGAAGACCGACAGGGCCTCGAGCCTCCGCCTGTTGCCTACCACGAGGACTTCCTCGAACAGACCCGAAAGCTCCTCGAGCTGTATGTCTATGACGCGCCTTCCCGCGATGCTCATGAAGGCCTTGTCCCCCGGCATCCGCCTGCTCTCCCCGCCGGCGAGTATTATCCCCGTTGCCATCAGGCGCCGCCGATGCGCCGGGGGTGGCAGTAGACGTTGAAGCTCCCGTCCCTCAGGAAGCCGACCAGCGTGACCCCCGTCCTCACGCCCACCTCTACGCCCAGGGCCGTCGGCGCCGATACCGAGCAGACCAGGGGTATCCCGGCCCTCGCGGCCTTCAGTACCATCTCGTAGCTGAGACGCCCCGAGAGTATCAGTCCCTTGTCGGAGAACTCTTCACCCGCGAGCAGCAGGTGCCCGAGGACCTTGTCCACCGCGTTGTGGCGGCCAACGTCTTCCTTCACCACCATGACGGCACCGTCGGCATCGAACGCTCCCGCTCCGTGGGTCCCGCCGGTGGACTTGAAGACGTCCTGCCGCGCAAGGAGCCGGTCGGGAACGCTCGATATCACGGACGGCGAGAACATCGTGTCGCCGGCAACCTCGATCCCGTCGAGGTCCACCTCGCGGTCGAGGTCCGCCCCTCCGCAGCCTGTCCTTATGACGCGGGCGGTGGTGAAACGCTCGGCGTCGATAGCCATACTTGCCTCGATCTCCACCAGGTTGCCGGGAGAGCCGCCTGTTTCACCGGCTACGCGTGCCTCTCCCTCGCCGCTCCCGGTCGCCGGACCCTGTGCGGCCGCCTGCCGCTCGAGCGATTCGGCGTCCCCCTCCAGGCAGTGGCTTATCAGCTCGAACTGGCCCCTCTCTTTTACAAGGCCCTCGCTCAGGCAGAAGCCCGCGGCCAGCACCACGTCGTCGCCGGGCAACCGCATCAGGTAGACGAGCGGCCTGCCGTTGAGCCTGACCTCGAGCGGCTCCTCGCGCGCGACGAGGTCGGGCACCGTGGTGGCGCCATCCCGTCCGTACCGGACTATCTCTACCCTGGTGGTGGCCTCTCCGATGTCTTCCAAGTGTGCCTGCCCTCCGAATCCCTGATACTACGTGCGCTCTCGATGGCCTGCAGCCATCGGTCGTTTTGAATATATAACAGCCGAGGGTGTTGTCCAACGAGAAAGCACGTCCGACGGAACGGGTCGCGCGTAGCTTGACTGAGGACCGCATGGGAGCCGGGGCGGGCAACCGCCCCTTCGACGCGGGGTCAGGCCGTATCGGCGGGACGCTCGAGCGCCCTGCCAGCGACCTCGATTATCTTGTCGAGCAGGGCGGCAGGCTCGAACGGCTTTGTGATGTACCCCTCGGCGCCGAGCGAGAGTCCCTGCTGGACGTGCTCCTGGCCGGCCCGGGCTGAGATGAAGATGATCGGTATCGTACGCGTCTCGGGGTCGAGCTTGAGCCTCCTGCAGACCTCGAAGCCGTCGATGTCCGGCATCATGATGTCCAGGAGGATTATGTCGGGGCTCTCATTCTTGACGAGCGCCAGGCCCTGCATCCCGTTGATGGCCTCCTTGACCTCCAGGCCTCTCGTCCAGAGGAATATCCTGAGCATCTTGCAGAGGTCGGCGTCGTCGTCTACCACGACGACCTTCAGCGGTTTGTCGGGGTCGGAGGGTGAGCGGGGGATCTCCGGTTTGTAGTCGTAGTAGCCCGGCAGCTCGTCGTGCGTTTTCTTCTTCCGGTGCCTTCGCTTGCGCTGTAGGTCCGGCGCGTCTTCGGTCTCTGGTACAGTCATTTCCTCATGGACTCCGCCATCTCGCGTTCGATTCACTCGGGAAAGCTCCGCCGAAGTGAGAGGAACTGCTTGCGACGGGCGTCATCGCCACCGGGTCACCTCATTGACTGTCGGTGACCTCCTTTATCTTGGCGATCAGGACCGCCGGTGCGAACGGCTTGATGATGTATCCGGCCGCGCCGAGCTCCTCTCCCTTTTCCACGTGTTCCAATCCCGTTTTTGCCGAAACGAATATCACGGGGATGTCCCGGGTGGACGAGTCGGCTTTCAACTGCCGGCAGACCTCGAAGCCATCGATGTCCGGCATCATTATGTCGAGCAGAACCACGTCAGGCTTCTCTTCCTTCACGAGAGTGACCGCCTTCGACCCGTTCAACGCGTCGATCACCTCGAAGCCGTTGGTCCTGAGGATGACGCCTATTACCTTGACTATCCCCGGGTCATCGTCGACGACGGCCACCCGCACGACCTTGCCGTCACCCTGGTTCTGATTCTCGTGTGGCTCTTCCATCTTAAAGCTCAAACCTCCGAAGTAGCCGGTCCAGCGGTGTTTCTTCGGGGTCGCCGCCAAAACCGCCCTCAATGGCCTGCTTTGGGATACCGAAGCTGAAGACCGCCCCGCCCCCGTCTCTCTCGGTGACGGTTATCCAGCCGCCGTGGGCGAGCACGTAGGTCTTGGCTATATACAGGCCCAGCCCGATCCCGGGCTTGGAATTGTGAACCTCGTCCTCGACCCTGTAGAACCTGCCGAAGACGTTCTCCCTGTCGTTCTCCGGGACGCCTGGCCCCCTGTCCCCGACGTTGAATATGACCGCGTCGTCCCGCTCGTCGAACCAGAGGTCGACCTCCCCGCCCTCAGACGTGAACTTTATCGCGTTGTCCACGAGTACAGATAGAGCGTCCTTTATCTTCTCCGGGTCCAGCCTGACACGCATGTCCTCCCGCCCGACCAGCACGTTGAACTCGACCTCCGTCGCCTTCGCCCTCATCTCCTCGGCGGCCCTTACCATTAGCACGTAGGGGTCGACCTCCTTGTAGGCCAGGTTCAGTTTCTTTCGCTCGATGCGCGACGTGTCGAGCAGGTTGTTGATGAGGTGGGTGAGCCTGTTCGACGCCTGTTCGATGCTGTCCAGCGCGTCCCGTATCGTTTCCGGGTCCAGGTCATCGCCGTACTCCCTGAGGAGAGTCGCGTAGCCCTTGAATATCGTCGCCGGGTGTCTCAGCTCGTGTGCCGCCATCTCTATCATATTTGTCAGGTCCTCGGCCCCTCCCTCGATTATCTCGCCGGTGGCCTTCCTTGAATGCTCCTCCATCAGCCGCTCCCCGGCCTGCTTCCTCTCGATCGCGTAGGTGATCGCCCTGCCCAGCATCGAGCCGTCCAGGCGCTCCTTCAGCAGGTAGTCCTGGGCGCCGATCCGGAGCGCGCCCGCCGCCGCCTCCGAGCCGTCATCGAACCCCGATATAACCACGATGGGGACGTCCGGGGATGCCGAGATGACCGCATTGAGAGCATCCTGGCCGAGGCTGTCAGGAAGGTTGAGGTCGAGGAGGACCGCGTCAAACTCAGAATTCTGGAGCCGCTCGAGTCCCGAGGACAGCCTGTCCTCGTACTCCAGCCCGAACGGTGTACCGTCGTACTCGTCCAGCATCTGCCTGATCAGTCGGTCGTCACGACGGTCATTGTCGATCAAAAGAACCTTTACTGGGGCTTCAGACATCTCTCAAGCACACATCCTTAGTCCGCGTTCCTGTTACTTTATCGGACTCGGCTCCCCGTTCCTTGACTCGTATCGGGCTACCGAGTTGTGGGTCGCAACAGGTTTAAGGTAATGCCCGCCAACATGTGTATCGGACGCCGGGCCGCGTTCCTTGATGCCTCCTTGACCGGCGTCCGCCGCAAAACTAGCATAGGCACAGAGCCGGGATGATGATCGAACGCGGATGGAGGCGAAGTGGACGACAACATCACTGTTCTGCTGGACAGGGTGTCGAAGATATACAGGATGGGCGAGGTGCAGGTCAACGCTCTCAAGGAAGTGAGCCTGCAGGCCCACAGCGGTGAGTTCATCGTGGTGCTCGGCCCCAGCGGGTCGGGGAAGACGACCATGCTCAACTGCGTCGGGGGGATCGACTCGCCGACCAGCGGAACCATCATCGTCGGCGGCAACGACATCTCACGCCTGAACGAGAAAGAGCTGACCAAGTTCAGGCGAGAGACGGTGGGCTTCATCTTCCAGTTCTTCAACCTTATCCCGACACTGACTGCTCGAGAGAACGTGGAGTTCGCACTGGACCTGGTGCCGAAGGAAAACAGGGGCTCGGCGATCAAGGTGCTGGAACAGGTCGGCCTGGGAGACCGGACCGACCACTTTCCCAGCCAGTTGTCCGGCGGAGAGCAGCAGCGGGTGGCCGTCGCCCGCGCCCTGGCCAAGCGGCCCCCGGTCGTGCTGTGCGACGAACCCACGGGCGAGCTGGACTACGAGACGGGCAAGATGATCCTCAGGCTGATGCGCGACATCTCGACCCAGGAGAGGTGCAATTTCCTGGTGGTCACCCATAACTCGTCCATCGCGCTGATGGCGGACACCGTCGTCAAGCTGCACAGCGGCGAGATATCGGAGATCACGCACAACGATAGCCCCGAGGACCCCGAGAACCTGGTCTGGTAGCGGCCGGGTGAACGGGTCACAGGCCCGCGTCTCATAACCTCAACGGCTCGGCGGAACCCTTTTTTTTTGCGCCATCGCACGAGTGGACCTCTAAGATGTCGCCGCCGAGGGTGCCGCTCTCCCGGAGCATCCCTTCGGGGAGTTCTATCGCGGCCCTGGCCGGCCACGCCACCGGAGATAGCCTGCCCGGTCCCAGCCCCGGGCAGAGGCGCACCGCCACACCACGCGCGTCGACGAACACCACGTCGATCGAGAACCGCATCCCGATGGTGTGGACCTGTCTGCACCCCGGGATGACGAGCGCCTCACCGGCGCCCAGGAGCGATCGACCGAGAAGGCCGCGTCGCCGCTCCCTGCGGGTCGACGCGAGCTCGGCCTTGTCGGCGATGACGATGTCGCGGGTACGGTTGAGAATGGTGAACAAAATGACTCCGGGCGGTC
>Ga0209747_1001664_pt1 | contig 11719 bp, 12 predicted proteins | sample BarGraNGADG00311_FD_184498 | JGI IMG/M metagenome (GOLD analysis project Ga0209747, IMG submission 184498) | Arctic peat soil microbial communities from Barrow, Alaska - Barrow Graham LP Ref core NGADG0011-311 (SPAdes) (version 2) | ecosystem: Environmental > Terrestrial > Soil > Wetlands > Peat... | reverse complement strand
ATCGAAACTTGACCGAAGCCGAACAGTTCCCGACATCGGGCCGTCCTACGGTCGACCCAATACATACCCTATTGGGGTATCCGGAAGATACGAGTCGAGCGAGAGGTGAGCGCCATGAACTGGCTGATCATCGGCGGGGGGTTGCTCCTCACTGGCCTGTTGGTGTGGTTCTTCTTCGGACCCAAACGGGCCGGGCGTGTGGAGATGGAAGACGGCGTGCAGGTCGTCCGGGTGACCGTGAACGGGGGCTACTCTCCGGACCTGATCGAAGGCGTCCGGCCCGGAATCCCGGTGCGAATCCTGTTTGACCGGCAGGAGAGTGGCGAGTGCACGTCACGCGTAGTGATGCCCGACTTCCGGGTCAACGCGGCACTGCCCGCGTATCGCACCACGGCGGTCGAGTTCGTCCCAGCCGAGCCCGGGGACTACCGGTTCGCCTGCGGCATGAACATGGTCTCCGGCATGATCCGCGTGACCGGGAACGCGCCTGAGGACCGCCCCGTCCCAGCCGTACTGGTACGCACGCACGACCCCGCCGGTGGAGAGGAACCGGCAGTGCCGATCGGAACATCGCCGGACCCCGATGCCGAGACTGCTGAGCGGACCGCCGAGATTCGCGATCTGAACCGTCGGCTGCTCGTCGGCGCGGTACTGACAGCTCCGGTGCTGTTTGCGGTCATGGGCGGGGAGTTGTTCCACCTGACCTGGGTGCCGGAGATCTTGATGAATCCGTGGTTGCAGTTGGCGCTGATCGCTCCGGTGATGTTCTACACCGGTTGGCCGATCCACCGGACCGGGTGGCGTGCACTGTCCCATCGGACCGCCGACATGAACTCCCTGATCACCTTGGGTACGGTCGCGGCGTTCGGATACAGCGTGGTCGTGACCTTCCTTCCCGGCGTGCTGCCCGAGGGTCTGCGTCAGGTGTACTTCGAGGCCGTCGGCGTCATCCTCACCCTGATCCTGGTGGGAAGGCTGCTCGAGACGAAGGCGAAGGCGAGCACCGGGGAAGCCATCCGCACGCTGATCGGCCTGCAGCCCCGCACCGCGCGGGTGCAGCGTGACGGCCAGGAACTCGACATCAGCATCGACGAGGTACGTGTCGGCGACGTCGTGCTTGTCCGCCCAGGCGAGAAGCTGCCGGTGGATGGCGAGGTCATCGCCGGTTCATCGGCGGTGGACGAGTCCATGGTGACCGGCGAGCCCATCCCGGCCACCAAGGCGGTCGGCGACACGGTGATCGGCGCGACCATCAACACGACCGGCTCGATCAGCTACCGCGCCACCAAGGTCGGCGCGGACACCATGCTCGCCCAGATCATCAAGATGGTCCGCGAAGCCCAAGGCTCGAAGGCGCCCATCCAGCGGCTCGCCGACAAGGTGTCGGGCTACTTCGTGCCCGTGGTCATCACGATCGCAATCTGGACATTCGTGGCCTGGACGCTGTTCGGGCCACCTCCGGTCTTCATCTACGCCCTCGTCGCGTTCGTATCGGTGCTGATCATCGCCTGCCCGTGCGCCCTGGGCCTGGCCACCCCGATGTCCATCACCGTCGGCACCGGCAAGGGCGCCACGCACGGCATCCTGATCCGCTCGGCCGAAGCACTCGAGACCGCGCACAAACTGGACGCGATCATTCTCGACAAGACCGGCACCATCACCAAGGGCATCCCCGCACTCACCGACGTCTTCCCGGCCGGAGGTATCGACGAGAACGAACTGCTGGCAACCGTCGCAGCTGTCGAGCGAGTATCCGAACACCCACTCGCCGCCGCCATCGTGGCAGGTGCCGCTGACCGCGGACTCCACCTGCCCGATGTCACGGACTTCGACTCGATCACAGGGCAGGGCGTTCGGGCCAAGGTCGACGGACAGATCGTTCTGGTCGGCAACCGGCGACTCCTCGAGGCCAACGGGGTGCGTGTGGAGCCGCTACTGGCCTCGCACGACTGGCTGGCCGATCAGGGGAAGACGCCGATGCTTGTCGCGTTCGGCGGTCATGCTGCGGGCGTGATCGCGGTCGCCGACACGCTCAAGGAAGGCTCCGCGGCGGCTGTCGCCGCGCTGGAGCGTCGGGGCATCGAGGTCATCATGATGACCGGCGACAACCGGGCCACTGCGGCCGCGATCGCCGCTCAAGTCGGAATCCGACGCGTGGTCGCTGAGGTCATGCCGGAACAGAAGGCCGCCGAGGTCCGACGCCTCCAGGCAGAAGGCAAAGTCGTCGGCATGGTCGGTGACGGCATCAACGACGCCCCTGCATTGGCCCAGGCCGATGTCGGTTCGGCGATCGGTACCGGCACGGATGTTGCGATCGAGTCCTCCGATATCACCCTGATCTCCGGGGCGTTGTCGGGGATCGTCACCGCGATCGACCTGTCGCGTGCCACGATGCGCAACATCAAGCAGAACCTGGCATTCGCGTTCCTCTACAACACGCTAGGCATCCCGATCGCCGCCGGCGCACTGTATCCCGCGTTCGGGATCACTCTCAGCCCGATCATCGCCGCGGGGGCGATGGCGCTCTCGTCGCTGTCGGTCGTCGCCAACGCCAACCGGCTGCGCCGCTTCGCCCCGAAACCCCTCCCGCCCGCTGACCGAGCGACCGTGGTCCCCATTGTCGAGATCGGCGCGGCCACCGAACCGATCCATCACACCCAACGAAAGGAAACACCCATGTTCGGCAAGAAGAAGTCCACCACCGCCAAGGTCGTCGACCCGATCTGCGGCATGAAGATCGACCCCGCCACCGCAGCTGCGACCCGCGAAGACGACACCACCACCTTCTATTTCTGCTCGACCAGCTGCGCACAGACCTTCGACTCCGACCCGCACCGCCACGGACAAGCGCACGTAGGCCACCAGCACTAGACCCCCAAGCACCGGCCAAGGAGGCGACGAGGGTGCCCACATCCACGGCGATGTGCGCACCCTCGTGACCGGGTTCAAGAGACATTCCCTCTCCCCACATCCGGCTGAAGAGGACGAGGCCGAGCAAGGTCTGGCTCGCGCGTCGGGCCAAGCCCTCGCACGGACTACACCCCCGGATCTGCAGCCGCACGGTTCGGGACTGGGGTTGTCCCGCTGTGGGTCAGGCCCGAACGCGGTCCTCGGGAGGTGACCGATCACGTATCCCTAGAGCCGCCCGCCTCGGCCTCTTGTACACCACAGACCAATCAGCGTGAACCAGCTCCGAAGAGACACCACTCAGCGGATACGCCGTTCATTCGGGCAAATGGATGCCTCCTCGCGATCGCCTCATCGTCACGGGTCCTTGCCGTCACCTGGGAGCTTCAGGCACCACGGCTGGTCAAAATGACGCGCCGCCGGCCCAGTTGTTAGCGAACTCGTTGGTCGGGAGGGCCCGCATGAAATCGATTCTGTACGCCACGCAGATCTGCGACGCTCTCGGCACCACGTTGGCGGAACTGGCCAGCATGCGCCCCTTCAAGTGCCCGGGAAACCCAGGCGTCACTCGGGAGAGCGCTGAGAGCTCGCCGGAATTGTGACGATGAAACGGGCTCCCTGGCCTGGCCCGTCGCTGTGCGCGGTGAGGCTGCCGTGGTGGGCCTCGACGATTGCGCGGGCGATCGTCAACCCGAGACCTGAGCCCGTACTGTCCGTCGCCTTCTCGAACCTGGCGAAGATCCGTTCCGCATCGCCTTCGGGAAACCCGCGGCCTGAGTCCTGGACCTCGATGACGGCATTCGGCTTCTTCCCACCCTTGAACGGGTGGGCGGCCACCGCGACGGTCCCACCCGACGGGGTGTGGCGCAGCGCGTTGTCGAGGAGGTTGCCCAGAACCTCCTGGATCCGGTCGGGATCGACGGCGACCGCCGGGGTGCGAGGCGCGACGGTTGAGGAGAGGCTCACTCCCGCAATCCGAAAACGCTCCCGGTGAGCCGCCACCGCCGCCTCGACCAGATCCGCAATGGCCACCGGCTCAGGGTTGAGGAGGAGCTGGCGTTCCTGGGCTCGAGACACCACCTCTAGGTCGTCGACCAGCCGGCTGAGGCGATGACTCTGCTGGGTCAAGGTGTCGAGGGTTTCCTCGTCGGTGGGCAGCACGCCTTCACGTACGGCTTCGACGGTCGCGCTGATGGAGGCGATCGGGGTTCGTAACTGGTGGGCGAGCTCGCCGGTGAGCTGCCGCCTGGTCTGCTCGGTCGTCTCCAGCCGATGGGCGAGCTGGTTGACCGAAGAAGTGAGCGTGGTGAACTCCGGGCCCATCTGGGGGTCGACCACGCGGGCATCCAGGCGCCCGTCGGCAAGGCGGCTGGCGACATGAGCGGCGTCCGCTACCGGGGCCGCGAGTCGCTTCGCGACCAGCCAGCTGATCGCGGCGGCCGTGACACCCGCGATCACGACGCCCACACCCAAGGAGACCAGGATCGATTCGTCGAACGCCCGAGCGAGATGCTCCTGCACCAGCTGGTCCGGCACCAGCCCGACACTGTGAAGATGGGCCTCGAAGACGGCCGGGCCGACCAACAGGGCCGTGACCAGGACCGTCCCGGCCCCCGCCAGGATCACCAGGAGGTTGTTGAGGACCAGCCGAGAAGCCAGGCCCATGCCCACCAACCGCGATCCTGGGCCCGGGCGCGTCATCCCGGCCCCATCCGGTAACCGACGCCACGGATCGTGACGACATAGCGAGCCGTCCTCGGATCGTCGCCGAGCTTGCGCCTCAGGTTGCCGATGTGGATGTCGACGAGGTGCTCATCGCTGGCGACCCCGGACGTCTCGTCCCACACAGCATCGAGCAGCTGCTGACGGCTGAACACCATCCGTGGGCGGCTGCTCAGGGCCTCCAACAGGTCGTACTCCATACGCGTCAGCGGCACAACGCTGGAGCCGACCCTGACTTCGTGCGCGGGCAGGTCGATCACCAGGTCCCCGAAGACCCGCTGCGACTCGGCGCTCTCATCGGAGTCTCCCGTCCGGGGACGTCGCAACAGCACCCCGATCCGCGCCATCAGCTGGCGCGGCGAGAAGGGCTTGGTCACGTAGTCGTCTGCGCCCACACCGAGCCCGACCAACACGTCCACCTCGTCCGCGCGAGCTGTCAGCATCAGGATGTAGCAGCGGCTGAACGTACGGAGCTGGCGACATACCTCCACCCCATCCATGCCGGGCAGACCCAGGTCCAGCACGACCAGGTCGGGTTCCGACTCACGTGCGAGCGCGACGGCCGTCTCGCCGTCGCCAGCGGTTCGTACGTCGAAGCCGTCCTTGGTCAGGTAGCCCTCGACGACGCGTACCAGGCTCGGCTCGTCATCGACGACCAGCGCGCTCAGCTTCCGCGACGGATCCACGATCAGGCGTCCTCCTTCGCGATGAACGTGCCGTGCCACGTGTGGTACCAGACAGCCCCGGTGGTGGCGTTCACCGAGAGCATGCCCACGGTATTCCCCGCCGAGACGGTGTCCATCGTGTAGTGACCAGGGAACACGTCCGCCATACCAACCGTCTGCCCGGCTGCGTTCGCCTGCAACCACGCGTTCGCGATCGCCGTGGCGCGATCGGACGAGACTGCGTACGGGGCGGTGCCCGTCGTCCACATCATCGCCGGACCGAACTCGGTAAAGACAGCACCCGTCGCCGGGTCGACCATCACCTCGGTCGCGGAGGCGCCAGATGCGTCCTTCAGCTCTACGTAGAAGTTGTCGCTGAACTGCATCACCTCACCGGTGTGCAGACCGTTCGGAGTGGCCGCCGCGTCGGCCCTGGCCCGTGCGGCCGGGATCGTCGTCACCTGGACGCCGTTGCCCGGCAGCCAGTTCCGGGTATCCATCATCGAGCCGCCGCCACCGTTCGAGCCCATCATGCCGCCCCGGCCAGCCGTCCGGGCTGCGCCCGGGGCCGTCGACGGGACCGCGTACGAGGTCGGCCGGCCCGCAGTCGGCCATCCCGCGGCGGTACGCGCCGTGGTCGGTCGCGCCGCAGTGCTCCCGGGGACAGCGGCAGACTGCCACGTGTTGGACGCGGCGTAGGCGGCCGTGCCGACCAGAAGCAGACTCGCGGTCGCCAGCACCGTCCAAGGCAGCCAGCGCGAACGGAGCCCAGCAAGTAGGCGGCCCTTCATCGCTGGCCCTGTCCACGGGCTGAAGCCAGCGCGGCGCGCTGCACCTGGTACGCCTCGAGGTCGACCTCGCCACGAGCGAACCGGCGGTCCAGGATCTCCTCGGGCGTCTCCTGCCCCGGCTCCGAGTGGCTGTGGTGCGACTGGCGACCAGGCAGCAGCCGGCTCACCGCCCACACGATCACGGCGATCAGCACCAGCCAGAACACGACCATCCCGATCATGCCGCCCACGCCCATCCCGCCCCAACCATAACTGCCGTAACCCATCATCTCTGTGCCTTTCGTCGCCCGGGGCCCTGTAGCAACCCGATGACTCGAGCCTTCCAGAGGCTCATAAGCGTGACCCCGCGGCGAAAGTAAAGAACACCTAAAGCGCTCCGAATAGGGGTGACGAACACCACAACCCCCGCGCAGGGCGTCGGGGGTCTGGCGTCAGCACGTGCCGTGGGCCGGGCGCGACAAAGACCGGGCACCGGCATGGTCGTGATGGGGCTTGCCCGCAGGGCCGGCGTGGCGTACATCTGAGTGATGGCTGCTTCGTCGGATCCTGTGCGGGCCGACCTCGAGTGGATCGCCCGCGATTACTGGAACATCCTGAAAGCGGCCCGCCCCGAGGAGCTGGATCTCCCCACCGACGGAACCGCATGGACCAACAGGCAACTGCTGTTCCACATGCTGCTCGGACAACGGATCACCCGCATCGTGATCGTCGTCATGGGCGTCTTCTCACACCTGCCCCCCGGCGCATCGCGGGCATGGGCGGCGGGGATGGCAGCGGTCACCCCGCTGTACAACCGACTCAACTTCGCGGGGGGTGTGGTGGGTGGGCGACTGATTACCGTGGCCCGCATGGGGCGCCAAATGGAGGCCATCACAGCGACGATCCTTCACTTCTATGACCAAGCCAGTCCCGGTGAACTGCGGCGGGGCATGACCATTCCACCCTCTTGGGACCCCTACTTCTCCACCTGGATGGACCGAGCCGAACTCATGACCTGGGCTCCGACGCACTATCGGCACCACCGCCGACAGCTGACGCTGACCACCCTCCCCCCACTGTGAGGACCGCAGATCCCCCGGGACATGGCGCTCGCCGACACCACAGGTCCTGGCGGAAAGCTCTCACGTACAAGTGCCCAGCGTCACCCCGGCCTCGGCTACCAGGACTTGGTTGGCCTGCGTCTTTCCGGTTCGGCCTTTCCCAAGGGCGAGGCGGAACATCGCGATGGCTGTGACGGCAGTCCATGCGATCCCGCCGACATTTGGCGAGGGGCGACGTTCGAGGACCGCCTGGCTGCGTGTGGTCAGTGGTGATCGTCGTCTTCGGCGGCTCGTTCGCCGGTGAGGACTGATACCGGCACCGTGCAGGCATCTCCCTTCCAGGCTTCGATTCCTTCCCTGACGGCGAAGATGACCACGACAAGGGCCGCTACAGGGTCGGCCCAGGCCCAGCCGAAGAGGGTGTTCAGGAGTAGTCCGACCAGGACGGCCCCCGACAGGTAGGCGCAGATCAGCGTCTGCTTGGAGTCCGCCACGGCGGACGCGGAGCCGAGGTGCTGGCCGGTGCGCCGCTCGGCGAGGCTGAGAGCAGGCATGATCAGCAGGCTCGCCGAGGTGAGGATGATCCCGACAGGGCTGTGCTCCACGGTCTTGACTCCCGCAAGCGTGAGCGCAGCGTCGACGGTGACGTAGATCGCGAGCGCGAAGAAGGAGACCGCGATCAGCCGTAGCGCCATCCGCTCGCGTGTCTCGGGATCGCGGGCGCTGAACTGCCAGGCGATAGCCGCCGCGGACAGAACCTCGACGATCGAGTCCAAGCCGAACCCCACGAGGGCAGCGGAGGAGGCGATGCTGCCGGCGGAGATCGCGACGACTGCCTCAATCGCGTTGTAGCTGATCGTCGCGGCAACGATCCAGCGGATCCGGCGCCGCAGCCTCAGAGTCCGGGGAGATGCTTCGATGGCGAACTCGCTCATTGGTGTCCGGTTCCCGTCTCGTGGGCGGCATGGGTCGCTGGCTCGAGCTGGAAGGTGCTGTGCTCGACATCGAAATGCCCGACCAGGCAGGTCTGCAGCTCGTCCAGAACCTGAGGTGCGTGGCCATCGCGGAAGCACTCGTCACTCAGCGTGACGTGCGCGGAGATCGCGAGCAGGTCCGAAGTGACGGTCCACACGTGCAAGTCATGGACGTCGACCACGTGGGCGGCCTCGAGCAGGTGACCGCGGATCGCCACGAGGTCGATGTGCTCGGGAGTTCCCTCCAGAAGGATCCGGCCCGAGTCCTTCAACAAACCCCAAGCGGCGTGAAGCATCAGGACGACCACGATCAACGAGGCGATCGCATCGGCGCGGGTGAAGCCTGTCAGAAGGATGACGATGCCGGCGATGACGGTGGCGATGAACCCGTACAGGTCGGTCAGGATGTGCTGGAAGGATCCCTCGACGTTCAGGCGTGTCCGGTTCGCTTTCGCCAGAACCCGGACCGCGACAATGTTCACCGCTATCCCCAGTAGTGCGATGCCGAGCACTGGGCCGCCCTGGACCGTTGGTGGGGTGATCAGTCGGTGGATGGCCTCGACGGCGACGATGGCGCTGATCACGAGCAGGGTGACGCCGTTCACGGCCGCGGAGAGGATCTCTGCGCGCTTGAACCCGAACGTCCACCGGAGGCTGCTGGGTCGCGCGGCGAGACGGATCGCCACCAGCGAACCCGCGATGGCGGCCGCATCGGTCAACATGTGCCCGGCATCAGACAGCAGGGCAAGCGAGCCGGACAGGATGGCGACCCCGACCTCGACGACCATGAACCCGACGATCAACGCCAACGCGACCGCGAGATAGCGAGAGTCCGCGTCAGCTCCCGTCCCGTGAGTGTGGCCGCCGGCGTGGCGGTCGGTCATCGGTGGCTGGTTGCGGTGTCGGGGATCTCGGGGTGGATCGCGACGGTGTGGCCAGTGTGTGTCAGCCCGAGGTCCAAGAGCATCCGGACGTGTCCGTCGTCGAGGCGGTAGTACGCCATCCGACCGCGGCGTGACACGGACACGATCCGGTGCGCACGAAGCAGGCGAAGCGCGTGACTTACCGAGCTCTCACTCATCGCCGCAGTGGCGGCAAGGTCGCAGACACACATCTCCCCGCCCTCGAGCAGAGACATCAACAGACGCAACCGTCCCGGATCACCCAACAGCGAGAACACGTCCGCAAGCTCGACGACATCCCCTGCCTTCGGAAGGCTGCGCCGCACCGCAGCGACCTTGCCCGGGTCGACCATCTTGAGGTCACAGGCATCGATGACAGTCACCTCGGAATTCACTGTTCCTCCACATCAGATCAATTGTTCAGACGTACCGTAGCAAAGGTTCTGAAGGGCCGAGCGTCACGACGTGTCCACGGGACGTGCCGGACGATCCCCGGTGAGTCTGGCTGCGTCTGTTCGAGGGCAGGTGGGAGGTCACGAGTGGTGGTCGTCGTGAGGCGCGTGCTCACGGTGGGCCGCTGCTGAGGCATTGGCGGTGACGGTGACGGTGCGGAGGATCATGTCGTCGATGTTGGGCATGGCGTGACCAAGGTTGTGCTCGGCGTCATGCGCGATAGCTTCCGCCGCCGACAGAGTGGTGTCGTCGAGCAGGAGGGTCGCAGCGCCCTGGAGGCGGTGCCCGACCCAGCGCAACTGGATCTTTGGGACCGACACCACACCGTGGGTGTCCTCGAGGACCTGGCGCGCCTTGTCGACGAGGTCGGGTTCGATCCCGTCCATCAGGCGTCGTCCGATGCTTCGGATGGTGCCCCAGAGAAGGACCATGATCGCGGCGGAGATGATGACGCCGATGATCGGGTCCGCGAGCGGGATACCGGCCATCACACCCAAGGCGCCCAAGACAACGGCCAGAGAGGTGAACCCGTCCAGCCGGGCGTGGACCCCGTCGGCGACGAGCGCGGCGGAGCCGATGCGCTGCCCGACCCGGATCCGGTAGATCGCCACGAGTTCGTTGCCCGCGAAGCCGATGAACCCAGCGGCGACCACCCACCACAGGTTGTGCAGGGTTTCGGGGTGGAAAAAGCGGGTGAGCGACTCGACCGCGGCGACTATCGCGGACAGGGCGACGACGGCGACGATGAACAGGCCGGCCAGGTCTTCGGCGCGTCCGAAGCCGTAGGTGTATCGACGGCTGGCGACGCGGCGCCCAAGGATGAACGCGATCCATAAGGGCAGTGCCGTCAGCGCGTCGGAGAAGTTGTGGATCGTATCGGCCAAGAGCGCGACCGATCCGCTGATCAGGAAGATCAGGAGCTGCAACACCGTGGTGCCCAGGAGAAGGAACAGGCTGATCTTCAGCGCCCGAACACCGTGCGTACTGGCCTCCAGAGCGTCATCGATCGAGTCCGCGGCGTCGTGTGTGTGAGGTACGAACAGTCCGTAGAAGAAGCCCCTGACCCCGGTGGGGTGCGAATGACCACCAGGTCCATGCGACTGGCCGTGCTCATGGGGGTGGCCGTGCTCTTCGTGCGGACGCGCGTGCCCGTGGCCGTCCGCGTGGTCGTTGGCCTCGATGATGTGGGTGTCAACATGATCCCCACCTGCTCCAGGAACGGCGTCGTGGTCGTGGTGGGGCGTCGAATTGTGCGAGGGCATGCTCATGAGGTGACCTCGTCCTGGCGGTGGTGGGCGGGCTTTCCGCCGAGGGAATGTTCGGCTTGGAAGATGGCGTCGGAGACCAACTGCTGGGCGTGCTCGTTCTCCAACCGGTAGAACACTCGTTGACCGTCTTGACGCGCGGCCACGATCCGGGCAAGCCGGAGCTTTGCGAGGTGTTGCGACACGGAGGCGGGTGACTTGTCGAGGATGTCGGCAAGGTGATTCACCGACAACTCCTCATCCCGTAGAGCGAGGATGATCCGGACGCGGGTGGCATCAGCCAGCATCGAGAAGATCTCGACAGCCAGCTCCACGTACTGACCCTCCGGATGCCGCCCACCCGTTATAGCGTCTGCATTCATACGCAGACCTTAGCAAGTCTCCCTAGGATCCTTCTGCGCTTCAGACGGGCCGTGTCTCTCAGCGATCCCGCGATTCGCCGCGCTGATCCGAGCGGGTATTCAGTGAGCCGGTCACCGTTACCCGCTACACCTACCGCGTGACCGGGTCGGTCGAAGATGGCCGCTTCGTCGCAACCTGTGCCGAGTTCCCCTTGCTGCCGTGGCTGGTGGACCCCCAAGCCGCCGTCTTGCAGGTTTGGTCCGATGTAGTCGCCTACACGGTCGCCGATCTTGTATCGGTGGGTGAGGCCACAGCCAGCGTCGGAGCACCCTCCTCATCCCTGAGGCTTTCGCTCTCCCAGAGCCAACGGCGTCAGCCCTTGGCCGCATTGGCCGGCGATGTCCGCTGCCGACGAAAGTCTCGCGTGCTCCTAGCGCGGACCGGCCATCGAGAATCCGAACGTCCCGCGCCCGCCGACATCATGGGTCTCTTGCGCTAGACGATCACCGCCACGAGTTGCTCGGTCGTGGGTGAGCCAGCCATCCCCGCGGGCGTCCGGTAGAGGCGGCAGGTCAGTCCGAAGCCCATGCCGGGCGCGTCGAAGGGATCCCGCCCGTCGATCAGGATCGTCGGGGAGCCCTGGAACTGGAGACGCTCT
>Ga0209747_1001663_pt1 | contig 11720 bp, 7 predicted proteins | sample BarGraNGADG00311_FD_184498 | JGI IMG/M metagenome (GOLD analysis project Ga0209747, IMG submission 184498) | Arctic peat soil microbial communities from Barrow, Alaska - Barrow Graham LP Ref core NGADG0011-311 (SPAdes) (version 2) | ecosystem: Environmental > Terrestrial > Soil > Wetlands > Peat ... | reverse complement strand
AAGATGACCCCCGAGCTGATCGGGAAGGCCCAACGCATGTACGACGCCCGCCAGTTCACCATGGCCGAAATCGCCGCTTCCTGCGCCGTCACCCCCATGACGATCTACCGCAACATCCGCAGCGGCGAACCCACGCCCTGACCCACGCCCGGCGATCCCGGGCCATCAGACCCGTCCTTCAAGATCGCCACTAGCGCTAACGGCTGCGCGGATCATCCTCGACCCCGAGGTAGCCGACGTCGACCCCTGCCGATGGCGGCGATGACCGTCGTCTTCGGACCGGTGATCGGTGGCGCACTGGTGGCCGCCCGGGAGGAGCTGGCACCGCTGCGACGTGTACGCAGCGTGCCCAGCGAGCGGGCGACTGCGATCGACAGCGCGCCGATCGAAGCCGGCTGGTCGACGACCACCAGGACCCGGCCGTGCTCGCGGAGCCGGCGGTAGACCGCGGCCAGCGCTTCCTCATCGTTGGGTAGCGCCTTGTCGTGCAGCCGCTTCCCGGCGGCGTCGAGCGCGCAGGCGTGGTGCTCGCTCTTGCCGACGTCGAGGCCGCAGAACACCGCGTACTCCGGCTCAACCTGCTTGTCCGCTCCCGACAAAACGATCTCCTCGATTTGAGGAGCAGGCGACCGGGACACCCGCGCCGGCAGCCACGTTACGAGCAGACCTTCACGATCGAGGCCAGGTCTCTATCAGCGGTCACTGGCGCCCGCCGACCCAGGTGACAACACCCCGGCCGTCGGCCCTGGCAGTCACCGGCTGGCTGATGAACCCTTCTCAAACACTTACTCAGGGCTTCACCTTCGCGCGATACATCCCTTGGATGGGATGGCCGTTGTACGGACCGATGGGGTTCTCGTTCTCCTTCTTCCCGCCGATGATGTCCCACCACCGTCCGGCCGCCTTGTCGAACACGAGCTCTCGCCGCTGGATGCCGGCGGCGTCCTCACCGTAGAGGTGTCCCCAGGAGGCGTCGACCAGGAAGGTGTGGACGTCGTTGGTCACCGTGTGGTCCACGACGATGACGGTGTGCCAGTCGTGCTCCCCCTTTCGCCAGGCCAGCACGAACAGGTCACCGGTCTGGCCGTTCAGGAAGCCCACCTCGGTGAAATGCGTCGCCGGGAGGGCGGCGAGGTTCTCGTCGCTTCGCTTCGCCTTGAGCCCCAAGCCCTGCCGCAGCGCCGAGGTTGCGAGGTTGCACCTGGCGTCGTCGTGCTTGCCGGTGAAGGCGTAGATGAACGCCAGCTGTACGTACCCGGCGCAGTCGATCCCGATGTCGAACTCGCTCTGCAGGGCTCGGACGAGCTGCTCGTCGGAGAGGCCGGGCTGCCGCTTCCGGACGGCGTCCAGCGACCCGACGTCGATCAGATGCCGGGTGAGCACCTTGATCTCGTCCGGCCTGGCTCGGCCGTACGCCGCGCAGCGAATGACCGTGTGCAGCGGGGCCGAGACCTTCGCCCCCAGCTTCTCCGCGAGCAGCTTCTCCAGCTTCTCGGCGTCCTGTTCCGAACTGACGCTCGCCAGGTGGAACTGCGACCGTACGTTGACCGTGACCCCGCTGGGGAGCGTGTACTTGGCTTTCGCGAGGTCAAAGTACTCGTCGATCCGCTTGCGCAGGTCAGAGCTGGAGACCTTGGGGACTAACTCCTCGGCCAGCGGGTCGGGGTAGCCCTCCGCCTCGACGGGCAGCTCGTCGACCGCTGCTTCGCCGACCTCGATCTGCCCGAGCTGCCCGGCGGGCTGCTCCTTCTGGATCTCGGCGGAGAGCTCCTGCCACTCGTTGAGGGCGGCGTTGGTCTGATACCGGGGGAACTCGACGGTCGCCATGTCAATGCTGGGCTTCATCGGCGCCGGGCTCACATTCCACTTGTCGCCCCGGCGACGCGCGGTCGCCGTCCAGGACCACCTAGCCCTGGCGATTGGCACCCAGATGGCGTTCTCACCGCGTGGCACGGCGGGCTTGAACATGAGGTAGTAGGTGAACTGGTCGTTCACGGAGACGGTCACGCCCAGAGGCGGCAGCGCGGTGCGCGGGTTGTCCTCGATGCCTCTCCCGCCGCTGGTGGCGCTCTCTCCGGCCTCGAGCCTCGTCTCGTAGAGCCCCTCGCTGTACGCAGGCTCCTTGTCGGGGCCGTCGTCGAGCTGGGTGTGCATCTCGGTCTTGGCGGGGTACCGCCAGACCAGCCGGCGGGTCTGCGCTCCCCCTGGCGCACGACGCAGCACCTGGGAGCGGTCGGCCACCACCGTCTGTACGTCCTTGACGTAGCCGGCGTGGGTGGGAGGCAGCGTGACCTTCCAGTGCCACGCGATCCCGGGCGCCTCGATGGGCTTGCCGAACCGTATCGCCGTGAGGCCCGCGCGGGTTTCGAAGCGGGTTTCTCCCGTCTTGGCGGTGAAGGAGCGCGCCGTCGGCGCCTTGACGTCGAAGACGTACACGACCTGCCCCAGGCTGCCGGACTTCATCCGGAACCTGGCTCGAACCGTCCTGCCGGCGGCGGCATCGACCCAGTAGAAGGTGATTCTCGGTCGTTGCAGGTCGGCGTCGGTGAGCGGGATCGGCTTGACGTCGGTCACGGTCCCGTCGTAGCCGCGCACCGTCGTCCCGGGGATCGTCCAGCTGACGGTGTCCACGTCCTCTGCCCACGCGAGGTCACGGACGTTGAGCACGATCTGCTGGCCGACGGCGACGACCCGGGTGGGCGAGCCTGGAACGTCAAGCTGCATGGGGTCCGGCGCCTGCTCCCCGGTCTCCAGCTCGTGCCCGTCCGGCCGAGTTGCCCGCGCCACGGGGATGCCGAAGACCCAGTCCGAGAGGTGCATAGCCTGCGCCGTCCGGACCGTGGCGTTGCGCTTGGTCTGATATGCCCGTACCGGTACAGCCTCCCGGACGAAGATGTCCACGCCGGCGAGCGCGTCCTTGAGGTAGGGGGTGGCCCCGCCCGTCCCCGCGGCCATCGCCATCCGGGTGAGCGCGAACCTGGTGGGCAGCGGGAGGCTGTCGAAATCGCCGTGCAGCTCGGCGGCGATCTCCCTGAGCCGGACCTCCCGGAACTCGAGGTAGACCGCGGTGGCGAGCGCGCCGTCGGGACCGGAGTCGAACAGGATGGTCTTGACCATCCGCGGATCGTCCTTGGCATCGTTGAGGTGCTCGACCGGCGTCTGACTCCTGTCCCATTTGACCTTGGCGTACGCGGGAACCCTCGCCTGGATGGCGGCGCGCGCCTCGTAGAAGTCGTCACATCCGATGTGGTAGGAGCTGACTTTGTCGCTGGACAGGTAGCTGAGCGGCCGACGGGTCTCGGCCATCATGATCGTGCCGAGCAGCCCGGGATTGAGGCCGGCTTCGTTGGCCGCGTCCTCGACCAGCTTCTTCAAGTGTCTGCCGGTCTGGCCTAGGAAAAACGCCCGGTGGTGGTCGGTGACCTCTTCGCCCGAGACGACGAGGTCGGTGTTCTCGGCGGAGACCTCGATCGCCTTCCACACTTCCTTGTCGAGGATCCTCATCCACTCCGAGCTGAGCCGCGCGTAGTTCGGGTCGTCGCGCATCAGCGGTTTGGTCGGCAGCTCGGGATGCCGGGCGAAGAAGATGAGGTTGGTGAACTCGTTCTCGTCACGCCATCCCGCCTTAATGGCCAAGCTCAGAGCCAGCGGCCAGTCCCGCTTGCCGACCGCGGCGGCGACGTCGTCGGGCACGGCCGTCGGATCGAACCGCTGCTCCACGGGCGGTTCGTCCGGCGGCGGCGCCTCCGGCTGCGGCAGGAGCAGGACCGGGGGCTCCAGCGCCTGCTCCGTCTCCACCATGGCGGGGGTCTCGCCCCCCTCAGTGATCCACGCGCGGAGCTGTCGGACCAGCTCGCGGGTGACCCGGACGACCCGGTTCGAGGCCGTGCCCGCGCCGACGGCGACGCCCACCAGGCAGTGCCGCTTGTTGTCGATGACCCAGACGGGAGAGCCGCTCTGTCCTTTCGTCGTGTCGGCCGTGGTGGACATCGTCCGGCGCTTCTCGTGGGCGCTGTGCAGGATGCCCGCGGCGCACCAGAGCTGCCGACCACCCTTACCGCCCGGGTATCCGGCCGTGTAGGCCGCCATGCCGTTGAGCCCGCGCGGATCGAGCCGAGCCAGCATGGTGTTCTCGCCGCACTGCGGGCTTCCCCAGAAGCAGAGCGGCCGGTCGTTCAACGCCTTGAACCGTCGCTCCCCCACGGCGCTGCCGAGGGTGAGCAGCGCATAGTCCCAGTCGAGGCTGTCCGCCGCCGTGGGGTCGTATTCCTGGCGGATCCTGGGTTTCGAGGCGAGCGCGTACCTGCCGAGCGGCTCGTCGAGGCCGTCGAGCGTGGGGATCACCGTGATCGTGTACTGCTGCATATTCTTGTAGGCGTCGTGGACGACGTGCGCCGCCGTGAGGACGTGCCGGTTGGAGATCAGCAGGCCCGTGCCGGCTCCGGCCGGGCGCCCGCGACTGTCGGCGATGTCGATCTTGCAGATCCACCGCCACGGCACACGGGTCGTGTCCTTGACCCGGACCCGGTTGTCACCGTCGATGATCCCCGCTTCCTCGAGCTCGAACGATCCCGGGGACACGAGCTCCTCACCGAGCTGCTCCGCGGGCTCCCCCTTCCCGCGGCCGGGTTGGGCCCACGGCAGGTCGAAGGCGCTCGGGACGGCGGCTTCCGCGACGAGCTCGCCCAGCTGTGCCCGCCATGGTTCGGCGCGTTCGCCTGCTGGCGGCTCGTGGTCCAGGAACGGGGTCTCCAGTCCTGGCAGCGGCCCGGAGGGGGGAGGCGGCCTGCGCTCGTCGGCAGTCACGGAGTCCTCGCCGCGCTCAGCGGACCGCCACTTTGCCGGCCTTGACATCGTGGCCGGTGATGGCCGACCAGTGGGTGATGATGGTGTTCATCGCGCCGGACAGGCTGTTGGGGGCGGTCGGGTCGTAGAAGGCGCGTGCCGCGCCGGCCACCTGCAGCGTTCCGGTCTCGATGGCGATGACCACGGCCGAGATCGCATCGGCGACCTGAAAGTAGTGGTCCGCCAGCCCGTTGGCGGGAAGCCCGACCATCTGGGCGATCTTGAAGAGGACCTGCTCCGGGGTGGCGCCCTCCGCCCGCAGGTCCCGGATGATCGGAAGGTTGTTGTTCTCCACCGTCAGGTGGAACCACGACATCATCGCCACCAGGTAGAACTCTTCGCGCGACAGGACTCCGAACCGCCTGCGGTCGAGGAGCTGACTGTTCAGCGTGCGGGCGAGATCTTCGATCTTGGCATCGTCGGTGGGGTTGGCGCCGCTCGTCGTCGAGCGGTTGGTGAACCCGATCCAGGTTTCCCGGAAAAGTTCTTCGAAGTTGGTGACGATTTCCTTGTTGGCCGCCGCGACCTTCACGTATTCGTAGGGTGAGTTGTCGTCGTTGCCGTGGTTGAGGTCCAAGCCGAACATGCGGTAGTACGCCTGGCGCTCCGTGGTGTCGATGGACGGCCGGACGGAACTGGTGATGGTCGTGATCGAGAACGGCGGTGGGTCGCGGAAGAACAGCTCCTCGGTGTTGCGCAGCCAGAGCTGGGTCTGCTCGCTCGGCGCCCCCAACTTCTCGCCGTGCAGGAGCTCGCGCACCACCCGGCGGAAGATCGGACGGATCCGGGTGTTGGCGATCATGTAAGCGTAGATCAGATGGTCCCAGCGCACGCCACGTGTTCCGATCTCCACGTTCAGCGTGTTGGTGAGGACCGTCGCGAAGGGAGCGGCCGGGTCCGGTGATGCGCCCTGGTTGCTGGGCGGGGTCAGCACCGTCAAGGGCATCTTCGGGATCGCCAGTCCAGGCGTGTCGCTCCGGTGGTCCGGGTGACCGGTCGGCGGGAGCGTCACCCCGGGGGCCGGGTTGACTCGGAGGTTCCATGCCAGCTCCAGCAGGGCCGTCAGCTCCGCCGGATGCAGGCTGACCAGCTTGGCCGGCCCGTCCGTAACCTGGGCAGCGAGATTCCGGAACATGGCAGGTGTCTCCCTAGCTAGGTACGGGTCGAGGCCTCCGTGGCGACCGTGACGGTGTTCGAGGGCGTCTCACCTCGGGGATTGAAGGCGACTAGCTGGTAGCGGTACGTGGTGGCGGCGGCGAGATTGACATCGCGGTACGAGCGCGCGGTGGATGGTAGTTGCCTGACTTCGACCAGGTCCGTGCAGTATTCGCCTCGACACCGCTTCAGTTGGTAACCGTCGGCGTTCAGGGTGTCGTCGGTCCACGTCAGTTCGCTCTCGGTCGAGGAGATCGGCTTGGCCGCGATCTTGAGGGAAGCCGGAAGCGACTTGAATTTCAGTCCCGCGGCAATGTCGTTGAAGGTGTCTACGGCGACTTTCGCCGCACCGTCGAAGGGTTTCGGCGCCTCGTCCTGTAGTTGCGCCCGGAAGGTTGAGAAGACCTGGTCAAGCGTGGTCAGGACCCTGCCAATGTCGTGCCGGCTCGCGACGTCCGGCGCCTCGGTCGCCTGCTCTGCGGCGTTTGGGTCATTCGTGGTCGGCATCGTACGGACCCTCCCGATCCTCTAGCTAGGCGGCTTGCAGTGCGCCGCCGAGTCTCAACAGCCATTCCTCCGGTCGCGCAAACGTGGCCACCTCCTGCTCCGGCGTCGTGGCCATCCGTAGGCCGGTGAGCGCCAGCAGCCGCAGCGCCTCCGTCCAGACCCAGTGCATCGATGTGTACAGTGCCTGGCCGAGTTGCTGCTCCATCGCCAGGAGCGCCTCCGGCTTGACGCGTTCCGGACTGACCAAGGCGGCGAGCGCGCGGCCGCCGAACGCGCGCATCGGCTCACGCAAGGTGATCTGCACGATGCGCGGCAGCAGGGGCAGCGAGGCCTGCAACAGGGTCCGGGTCGCGCCCTGCGCCCGCTGTAGGGAATACAGCTCCGTCCACGCCGCCGCCAGGTCTTCCCAGGGGCCGCCGCCGTAGAACTGCCGGCACATCTCCACCCCGAGCAGCACCCGGATGTAGCTGATCGGATGGGGGTCGCCGGGGGTGTGCCGCAACACCATCGCGTCGTCGCCGGCGAGCACGTCGTGCAGCGCAGCGACGCTTGCGTATCCCGTGTGGACGAACGCGAAGCCGTCCGCCCCGATCTCGGACGCCCAGCCGGCCCATTCCTGTGCCACGCCCGCCGGCGCTCCGGTCAGGCCGGTGGCGAGCATCGAGGCCAGCTCCTCGTTCCACCCGACCACGGCCGCTGCCTGGTGACCGGCCTCGTGGATCAACGCGGTGTTGCGCAGCAGATTTTGGTGCGTGATCGCGATGGCCGCGACGGGGTTGACGCCGGTGCCGTCCCAGAGGCGGAGATTCGCCCGCAGGACCGCCGCGCCCATCCCCTTCTGCAGGTACGTGAGAGCGCTGGGGACGGGCTTGCCCAACTGGTCCAGCACCAGCGCCATGCTCCGGTACGCCAGGATGTCGCACGCCTTCAGGTATCCGGAGATCTTGGGGTTGGTGCGCGTGTTGATCGCGTCGGCGAAGAACATCAGCGTGGTCTCGACGCGCCCATAGCGGTCGCGGAAGACTAGCAACTGGCTACGTAACGTCATCATGTCGGCTGGCGACGCCGCCGCGGCCAGCGCCGCCTGCAAAAGGTCCCCCTCGTGGACCAGCTGCGTCACCACCGTGGTGAGGTGCTGCCGGATGGACAGCCCCAGGTACCGTTCCAGGCCGTGCCATGCCGTCGGCGAGGCCAGGTCGTCCAGGTCGAGGAGCCGTCGCGCCGCTGCCGTCCAGTGGATCACCTGCCGGCTCAGCTGGGTCTTGACGGCCGCCTGGAGGTCAGCCATGCCGGTGCCCGGGGTGGACGCTGAGCCGGACCGTAGGTTCGCCCTCGGGCACCCTGAGGGTGGCCAGCGAGACTCCTCTGCCCGTGAGGGCGTCGCCCAGTTCGCGGAATCCGGGCGGATTCTCTAACCTGACGACGAGGGTCACGCCGTCGGCGGTGTCCTCGGCGGCTCGGATGAATTCCTGGGCGTGCCGTTGCAGGTGATCAGCCAGACCCTTGACCACCCACTCCGTCACCCGGCCTCTGAGCTGCTGGAGGACGACCGAGGGCAGCCGGCTGAGGGCGTTCATCGGTCGGCCCGGGATCACCGCCCCGTGCACGATCTTGAGCTGTCCCAGGTTGGCGGCGAAGGCCCGGTTGACCCCGCGGTCGACGAAGTGTCGCAGGCGCTCCATCACCACGCCCAGGTGACCGTGCTGGCGGAGCTTGACGGCGATCTCCTGGGCGCGGAGTTCGCTCAGATACAGGCGCGCGACGATCTCGTTCCTGGGGAAGTGGAAGACCAGTCTGCTGTGGGAGCGACGGCGCACGTGCCTGCGGCCGCCGGGTGCGGGGACCATGAGCGGACGCTTGCCGGGCAGGTCCAGGTAGTAGAAGCGCTGTCCGACCTGCGGGACGGTAGGGTCGCCGGTCCCGCCTTCGGCGTCCCGGCCCAGCTCCGGCTGGTCCAGGAGCAGGGCCGCCGCGTCGCGGGTGAGTGGATGGAGCTGGCCGTACCCGTCCTCGCCGTCCACCTTGGCGATGACCTGCTCCCCGCGGACGATGTCGGCCAGCCGCATGCCGGGCAGGGCTTCGTACAGATGGACCTCACCCTCCAGCTCCTCGCCGGGCGCGAGGGCGTACTGCTCTTCCAGCGCCTCACCCACGGTGCCGCCATCGAAGGTCTCGAGGCTGGCCACCTTGTACGGGGAGATGCGGGTCGCGAGGCTCGGGCCCAGCCGCTTCTTGTACCGTCGGCCGCATCGATACCAGAACCCGCGGCGGTGCTCTCGCAGCTCTGGACGCTTGCGGTAGGTGTCCTCCGGCAGGACGGGGGGAAGGTTGGCGGCGGCGGCTTGCTCGAATGCCTCCAGGGCGGCGCCTTCGAGGAGCTCCTGGTTGTCGAGGACGTAATCCGGAAGCGCCGCCACCCTCCGTACGGTCTCCTCGACGGCGAACGCCACCGCCGACGCGGCCGGCCTGGACTCGCTCTGGGTTGCCGCTTCCAGCTGGAGGAGACGCAGGCCGGCATCCACGATCGCCTTGGAGAGCGGAGGGGCGTACTGCGGGCCGACGAATTTCTGGATGAGCTTGCCGAGGAAGCCGGCCAGAAAAGCGACCACCCGTTGCCGGCCGGCGAGCCGGAGCCCCACCTTAAGGACGGGCAGGAGGGCCGGGATGAAGTTCTCGACCTGGGGCGTGGGATCCTCGCCATCCTTCAGCTGCTCCAGGCCGTCCACCAGGCGTTCCCTGGCGCGCTCGAGCTCGGCGACGGGGTAGGCGTCCGGGGCCCCCCGCTGATCGACCGCGCGGGCCACCTCCAGGTCCTGCTCGGCCTCGGTCTGGGCGAACAGGAGGTTGGCGACCCGCTGATTGAACTCGTTCTGGATCTCCGCCACCTCGTTGGTCGCGGCCGTCTCGGGTACGGTCCCTTCGCCCTCCTCGAGCTCCTTCAGGAACGGCAACTTGTCGCGGAGCATCATGGCCATCGGCTGGAGCTGCCGCGGCAGCTTCTTAATTGCGCGCTCGACCACAGCTTTGATCATGGGCCTGACGAACACGAGGAGTTTGTTGAGGATGGGCACCAAGCCCCACCTGGCGACTGCGCTGGCGGTGTTCTTCGCCAGGTCCAGGCCCTTGTTGACCACTTTCTTGAACGTGTTCTTTAGTCCGTCCAGCCATTGTTCGAAATGCGGCTCGATCTCCCCGGACGGCCGGTAGCGGTCGACGATGGTCTCGACCTCGTCCTCGCTCAGGGTCCCCAGGTCGCGCTGGCCCAGGTCCGCGGCGAGCGTCCTGATCATCGTTTCCGCCTCGGCCACCAGCGGCGCGAAGTGCTGATCGAGGATCCGTTCGGCCTCCTGGGCGGTGGTGTGGGGGTCTTGCCGTTCATCGGCGAAGTTGCTCTCGTGGATGGCCGCCGCCTCGTCCACGAGGGTGGACAGCGCCTGGTTGAACTGCTCGTCGTGCAGCTCGTTGAGGAACGAGACGTACGCTTCGGTCTGCGGGTCTGGCCCGGGGCGCCCTTCCAGCTCGTAGATGGCAAGGAAGGGACTGCTCGCCGGGGCCCGCGTGGGTGATTCCTCCACGCGGGCCGGGAGCTCCTCCTCGGTGAAGCTTCTGACATCGAGGAACGGTGAGGAACTGGACATCGACCCTGCCTCCTCGGATGTGACACCCGGCGCTGGCAGACGCGCGACCTCCTTGGCTGCCGGCCCTGGAGTCTAAGTGGTCCGCACCGTAAGTCCTTGGGGGTCACGCCGCGGCAACACACACTTTCGCGGTGCATCCAGGCTGAATCGGCACCTCCCCCCGACGTCGGGGGAGGCGGATCGGTTTCGAGCGCCACGACGGCGGTATGCCGGCTCCCGCTGGCGGTCCCTGACCCGGGCCGCGAGCGTTCCCGCGGCGCGGGCGGTGTCGGCCGCGCCGTCAGTCGTGTCGTTGAGCCGTCCCGGCGAGCTCACCCTCAATAAGCTGGCGCCGGCCAGGTTGGCGAAGAACGCGGTTAGCTCGATCCGAGCCTCCTCGCGGCTGGCGTAGGCGGTGTCATTGGCGCGGACCTGCTTGCCACCGACGACCCGGAAGATGCGCCAGGTGGCGTCCTTGCCATCGACCAGGTAGGTCTGACCGGTCGGGGCGGTGAAGGCGTAACTGACGCCACCGGCTGGTCATGCCGACTCCCGGCGCGTCCGTGCGTCGAGAAGGGCGCGCAACTCAGCGGCTAGCGGTTCGGGGACGTACGCCGCGGCGCTCTCTACGAGATCAAGAGGGACCAACACGGACGTGGTATCGCCACGCCGGCGGCGATAGACGCGCTCGGCGAGCAGCTCGAGCTCGGCGACGAGCGCGGGCTGCGGCGGTCCAGGTGTCGGGGATGCGGTCGGTGAGCTGGTGGTTGAGTGGCAACGACGGTGGCCGACAGTTGGCGCTGTGTGGACGTGGGGCGTCTGGTGGGAGGGACTGTGCGGGCGACGCGATGCCGCGCGGACGCGACGCCGCGTCGGGTGCGCGTTCGCGGCACGTTGGTGCTCATCGCATTCGCGGCAACGGCGTGCGCGAGAAGCGCCAGTCCGGGCGCGACGGCGTCGCTCACTGCGTCCACGTCGGCGCCGATCACCGCCGGGGTCTACGGGTCGGTGTCGGCGGGGCCCACGTGCCCTGTCGAACGAGCAGGTCAGTCCTGCCCGCCTCGACCGGTCATCGCCGAGATCGATGCCCGCGACCCGTCCGGGGCCACCGTCGCCACGACGCACACCGACGCGCAGGGCGGGTTCAACCTCGCGCTGCCACCGGGCGGCTACTCCCTCGTCGCGGTGATCACGACGAGGGTGTTCCCGACCTGTCGCCCCACCTACGTCACGGTCAGTCCCGGCCAACAGACCAAAGCCGACATCGCCTGCGACACCGGGATCCGGTAACAACGACGCCGTTACCCTCACTGGTGATCCAGGCCCGCTGGTGGGTCGTCAGAGGCCGGTTCGTGCATCACGCCGGGCGGGGTGACACTAGCCGCCAAGTGCTCGAGAGAGATTGGATGACCTACACCCTCCATGCGGCGCACGCTGGATGGGCGCGATGACGATGGGAACCTCTAGCCGCCAGAGGGTTCAGGAGGACTGGCAGCCGCCGTCTCGGTCGGCGTCGAGCTGGTAGGGGTCAACTCCGAGCCGCCGCAGTCTGCCAGCTTTCCGGATGCTGCCGCAGTCGAGCTCGTTCGCCCGTCC
>Ga0209747_1001661_pt1 | contig 11721 bp, 10 predicted proteins | sample BarGraNGADG00311_FD_184498 | JGI IMG/M metagenome (GOLD analysis project Ga0209747, IMG submission 184498) | Arctic peat soil microbial communities from Barrow, Alaska - Barrow Graham LP Ref core NGADG0011-311 (SPAdes) (version 2) | ecosystem: Environmental > Terrestrial > Soil > Wetlands > Peat... | reverse complement strand
CGGCGACGGTGACGTAGAGGGCGAGGGTGCCAGTGAGGGCGTCGTGGTGCTCGCGGGCTGCGAGCCGAGCGTCGGTACCGACGGCGGTGGGGACCTCCCGGGGGCGGCTGGTCCGGTCGAGGTGACGGTAGGCACGGCCGGCGACGACGCGGAGGCCTGCCCACCGGCCGGAACGGGTGCTGCCTGAGCGCTGCTCGTGGGGACCGGTGCGGGCGGCAGCGGCGCACCAGCGCCCACCGAGGGCGGCCCGGACGTCACAGCCGGGGGTGCAGCGCCGGCAGGTGCCGGGACCGAAGGTGGCGCCGCCGCCGGAGGGGGGGCCGCGGTGGTCAGGGTCGTCGGCCCCGACATTGCGGGTGGTGCCAAGGCGGTCAACATCGTTGCTGACGTCGTCAGCGCCGACTGCAGACCGGAGCAGTCTCCACTGGCCGTAGTCGCGCAGTTTGTCGTGACCAACTGGCTGAGCATCTTGACCTGATTCTCGACAGCCTCAACGCCCTGCGTCGGCACGGGGGTGGCGTGGCCACTGCGGTCGCTGACCCGCGCCAACCCAGTCTGCGCCTTGGCCAAGTGCTCTTTCAGGTTGGCGGTCACCATCGGCGCGCCGCCGAGCGTGCCGCGGCTCGCCATGTACTGAAGCTCAGTCGCGCGCTCGGTGGCAAAGCGCAGATTCAACATCACCCGCTGGGCCGGATCCGGCTCAATCGCCACCCGCAGGTCCTCCACCCGCAGTCGGGCGGCCCACACGGCCGTGCCGGGTGCAGCTTCCGCCATTCCTTGCAGAACAACCAGCGACACCACCCCGGCTGCTGTAGTCGCGGCCCACCGCCGGCAACGCTGATGCAGCCGCCGCTGCTGGGCGGCAGTTCGCGCCATTGGCCTGTTCCGGTTCCGGAGCAGGGCGCCGACTAACAAGGCCGCTGGTACGGAAAGAATCAACCAGCCGGCCAGCACGAGCCCAGCGGTTTGCATCACGCTGGCGGCGGTAGCGGGCCGGAAGCCGCGCGGGAGGGCCGGTAGGTGGCCCCGTCGGAGAATGCTTGTCGTTGCATCGGGCACCTCCTGTCCATCGCTGGTTGACGGTGACGAGGGCTGAAACAGCTCTCGCCTGTTGATGAGGTTGGCACTGCTTTGGCGGTGACGGTCCTAACCTTGCACAGCCGAACCGTCTGGTTACGTTCGGCAATCTATATCCGTTGGCCGCCTAAGAGAAGCGTCTGCGCCAGGTCAACTAGTTCCAGTCGTCGCCGACAGCACCAGCGCAGCACAGATTTCTCGGAAGTGGGAGCTTCTGTGACTATTTGTGCACTTCTAAGGCGTTCCAGGTATTTAGTCCCGGGTCCCGGTGTGCCGAGTGGGACCGGAGACGGGTGGCGACGAGCAGACCACTGTGCAGCAGGGGCGCCGCGTGCTTGGTCAATCTGCTCGGGCCGTTACTGCTGTGCCGGGAGCTGGGTCGGCTGATCTGATGCTGGTCGCCGGATCTGGCAGCATGGTGAACGTCGCCTCGGTCGCCGGCCTACTGGGCGTGACCGACCGCTCGGCGTACCAGGCTAGTAAGCATGGGCTCATCGGGCTAACCCGCACCCTGGCTGCCGAGTGGGGCGGCCGCGGCGTCCGGGTCAACGCCTTCTGCCCCGGGTGGGTGAAGACGGGGATGGACATGCCGACCAGGCAGCGGGCGGCTACACCGACGCCGACATCATCGACCGGGTGCCGATGGGCCGGTTCGCCACCCAGACGACGTCGTCGCCGCGGTGGCTGGTGCGTAGACGGCAGCTGGGACAGCCTGCGGCTGCGCCACCGCTGACCGTCGGGTTGACTAACCGGCGATGCCCGCCGAGTAGTGCAGCTCGGGGGTCGACGGGCCTGGGGCAGCGGGCCGTCGAGTAGCGGGTTGGTCTGAGATGTCGGCGGCCCCCGGCGGGGTCTCGTCCGAATCGGCCGTGACCGGGTGCAGGTCGGCGTGCTCCAGCAAGCGTTGACGCAGAGTCTCGTGGTTGAGCCGGGCCGGCTCAGTCTCGGCCATCCACCGCAACAGCACGCGGGCGAAGCGCTCGGGCTCGTCGCGGTGCGGGAAGTGCCCGGCCGCATCGAAGATCTCCAGCCGACTGCCGGCGATCAGCGCGGCGGCCCGCTCGCCGTGGCGCACCGGGATCATCGGGTCACCGTCCCCCCAGACGATGAGCGTGGGCAGGTCGGCTGCCAGGTAGAGCCGGTCCAGGGCGCTCACCCGCTGACCCGTCACGTCGATGACATTGCGCAGCGTGTGCCAGAACGCGGATCGCGCCTGCGTGTCGGCCAGCGAGCTGTAGCCCCCGGCGATCTCGTGCAGGGTGGGGGGCCAGCTGACCAGCGGGAGCCGGCTGACGAGATCACCGGCCACCTGGCCGACCCGACGCACCCAGGCGTTGGCAATGAGCGGCAGCAGCAGATCCACCCCCGGCAGGCTGGCCACCCGCAGCAGGGGAGTGATCTCATGACCCAGGCCGCCGCTGCAGACCAAACCCATGCGCTCGCAGCGCTCCGGGAACTGGTAGGCGAACTGCATCGCCACTCCGCCGCCCAGCGAGTGCCCGACGATGGTCGCTCGGTCATGGCCCAGCACCTGCAGGAGATCACGGATGCCGCTGGCGTAGGCGCCCAGCGAGTAGTCTCCGCGCGGTTTGGCCGACTCGCCGTGGCCAAGCAGGTCCGGGGCGATCACGTGTACGGACCGCTGCAGAGTGAAAATCGCGTCGTCCCAGGTGTGGCTGTTGCCGGCGACCCCATGCACCAGCACAAGCAGCGGACCCTCGGCGGCTCCGGCCTCGGTGTAGGAGACTCGGTGCCCGTGCAAGATGACCTCGCGGCGCTCCACGTCTTCCTCCTCATCCGATCCCGTTCAACAAGATGAGACTCTGTCGAAGTACACTTTGTTACCAGCGAGTAACACTGTCAAGGGCCGCTAAGCCCTGCAGGCACCCCAATGAGGCGAACCTCACATGGCTCGCCGCGCTGGTCGGGGCAGCCACCGGCGGTTGTGGGCAGCTGCGAGTGGTGCTCCGCGACACACACCGGGTCAGCCGCGGGCATCGCGCGGCGGGGCTCCAGCCGGATCGGCCGCGCCGTACCGGCCGGCGCCCCAGTCGTCGGCCCGTACCACCTGCGTGCACCGGCTGCTCGCCAGCAGGCGGCCGGCGACATCCTGCAGATCGGCCGCACAGAAGACCACCCGGCGGGTACGCCGCACCACCCAGCCAGTTGCACTGAGCAGTCCCGGCGTCGTCATCCGGAGGAACTCCACCCGTAGGTCGGCGGTGAGGAAGGCTTGGTCGTGGTCCAGCACCGTCCAGCAGGCGCCGCCCATGGCGGCATCCAGCAGCGCGGTGACCAGCCCGCCTTGGATCACTGGCCCGCTGGCGGTCGGAAAGCTGTACCGCGAGTCGGCGTCCCACTCGATGCTGGTCCGGCCTGGCTGCCACGCGGTACGGCGGTAGCCCAGCGTCCGCCAGATGTGCGGGCCACCGCCGCCTTCGTCTTCCCACCGCTGGGGATCGGCGAAGCGCTCCCCGGCCGGGGTGTCGGTCACGGTTGCTCCAGACGTTATCGGCGCGGCACTCGAGCCGCGCCGGGGCCTTCCCAGCCTGCCCGCGTAGGCGGCTGCCTCACCGGGTGGGGTCCGTGGGCGTTCTTTGCCGTCCCCGATCGACCGCGGGTATCGTGCGCGCCGGCGCCCCGCGGGGCGCAAGGAGGCTTCGCCTAGTCCGGTCTATGGCGCCGCACTGCTAATGCGGTTTGGGTTAATCCCCATCCCGGGTTCAAATCCCGGAGCCTCCGCTGTCGCGGCGGAAGTTCGCCGCTGCCGGCGGCGCAGGCCTAGCCAGGCCTAGCCAGTGATGACTGCGGCCGGTTGACCAGCGGATCCGGCCGGCGCACCGAACCGCGCTAGACTCTCCTCGCTCCGGCGCTCGTAGCTCAACGGACAGAGCATCTGACTACGGATCAGAAGGTTGGGGGTTCGAGTCCCTCCGAGCGCGCCACAATGAAATGGCCTCTGGCCAGCACAAATGCTCCTCCTCGTGATCATCTAGGCTCGGCAAGATAGTCACAATCCACGGTCTGATCTACGCGGGTGCGGGTGCTAGCTTGCGCGCCTTTGGCCGCTGCATCCTGAGTTGGCGAAGACGCCGGTAGCCCGCAGCGGTCTGCGCCCGGCTCACCAGTTCGCCGTCCTCCGGGCATCATCGACAGATGCCGCCCGATGAGGGATACCTGCTCGGCAACTCCGCCGAGCCGGCCGGCGTCCGTCTCGAGGCAATCTCGGTCCTCTTCGACCCCTCGACGTTCCGCCACGCTAAGCGGCTCGGCATCAGGCCTGGATGGCGGTGCTGGGAGGTTGGCGCGGGCAGCCCCACGGTGCCTACCTGGCTGGCGGACCAGGTGGGGCCGCGGGGCAGCGTGCTGGCCACCGACATCGACCTGTCCCGGCTGGCAGGGGCGGCGGGCTCGCCGTACGACGTCCGGCGTCACGACGTCGGCAGCGACGAACCGCCGCCGGGACCCTTTGACCTGATCCACGCCCGGCTGGTGCTGGTACACGTGCCACTGCGCGCGCAGGCGTTGTTGAATCTAGTCCGGGTGTTACGTCCGGGTGGCTGGCTGCTGGTGGAGGACGCCGATCCGCGGATGCAGCCACTGGCATGCCCTGACGAGTACGGACCTGACCAGCAGCTGGCCAACGCGCTGCGACAGAGCGTCCGGCAACTGCTGTCCGAACGCGGGGCGGACCTGGGCTACGGCCGTACCTTGCCCCGCCAGCTCCGGGCGGCCGGCCTCACCGACGTGGGGGCAGATGCCTACTTCCCGATGACGTCATCGGCCGGCGACCGGCTGGAGGCGGCAACCGTCGTACTGCTCCGGGATCGTCTGCTGGCGGCCGGCATCGCCACGGATGCGGAGATCGAGCGCCATCTGGCCAACGTCCGGGCCGGCCGGTTGGATATCGCCACCGCGCCCATGATCTCGGCGTGGGGCCGGTGCGGGTAGCCCCAGTGGTCGCCGGCCGCGGCCTCAGGCGGACTCGATGCCTGCCGTCAGGAAACGCACGACGTCGGCTGCATCCGTGACCAGCGCGGCGGCGACCGCGGGCTCGAACGCGCCGAAGGGTGTCAGCGTGACTTTCGTTCCGGTCATGGACCAGGTGCCGACTGCCTGGCCGCCGACGAGGACGAACGGACGGAAGACACCATTGACGGTGACGAGCTCCTGGTGGGTGCCGACGATCGGCTCCCGGGACGTCCAGCCCAGCAGCAGCGGATCGAAGGCGCCCAGCAGGCGAGGCCCGGACAGGGCCGTTGGCCGGGGGCGACCAGTAAGGTCCACCAGACCGTCGAAGCGCTGATCGAGCTGGCCGGCGATCGCCCGCAACCCGCGCCGCGCGTCGCCCAGTGGCAGGCCGGCCCACTTGGCCAGGTCACGATCGGTTGCCGGCCCGTGGCCGGCCAGGTAGCGACGGGCCAGCTCTGCCAGCGCACGGTCTCGGTCCACCGCAGCGGGGGGCGCGCCGAGCCAGTCGCGAACCAGCACAAAGGCGTGCTCCCGGCCGAGCATCGGACCGCGCACCGCGATCCCGCGCAGCGACGCCAGAAACAGGACGTGCACCAGTGCCTGGCCGGCGACTGGTACCCCCGCCGCCACCAGCTGCTCCCGGAGCCGGGGCCGGGTCAGTGGCCCATGCTGGCTCAGCGCACGCTCGACCACCGCCACCCCGCGCTCCGCGGCGGCCGCTGGGACACCTTCTTGGGCGAGTCGGCGCGCGTTTGCGGTGAACAGCGACGGGGCGGTGAGCGCCTGCAGCCACCAGTAGTCAGCACTGCGGACGAGATGCAACGTGCCCCGGTTCAGCCAGGTGGTCACCAGCGACCGGTCGACCGTCAACGCCCGGTCGACATCGGCTGCGCGCAGTCCCGACGTCCGTGCCCGGACTGCCAGCCGGGCGCCCCGCGGGTCTTGTGCCTGTACGGCGAGCAGCCGCTCGACGACCGCAGCCGGTTCGGCTGCCGGCGGTCCAACCAGCAGCTGCGCCGCGAGCCGCTGAGCGACGACATCGGCCGCCTCGCCGGACATGACGTCAGCCTACTGATCGAGGACTGAGCCATTCGGCCTACGACAAGGGCGTGTTGCCGACCAGGCGCGCGGCGCAGCCGATTCGTTGGCTACAGGCGCTCGGGTTGGCGTCCGATGCTGAGGCAGTGAACGATCTCGGGCCGGCCACCGTTGCGCTCGACCGGGACGGGCTCGTCCGACTGCACTGGGCCAACGGTATGAAGATCACCGAGTCGGTTGCCCGGGAGGCCGTCGCAGCGGTGAACCACATTTGCGCCGGCCAGCGGCATCCGATGCTGGTGGACATGACCGGAACTGCATCGGTGACTCGCCCGGCCCGGGCCGTCTTCGCCGAGCCGAGCGCGGCGTCCATCATCGCGTTGTTGGGTGGGTCAGCGGTGGACCGGGTCATCGCCAACTTCATCCTGGGCGTCAGCATAGTGCCGGTTCCGACGCGGTTTTTCACCGTAGAGGCTGAGGCGTTGGCTTGGCTGCGGGACGGCCGGCATGACGGAGGTCCGTGAGGACCCGCGGCTAGATCGGCTAGTGGACCTCGTCGTCCGACTCGCCTCCGGCGACTTAGCCGCGCGGTTGGAGCCGTCCTCGGCCCGGGACGCCGTGGATGCCGTTATCACCGGCATCAACCTGCTTGCCGATGAGCTGGAGGAGATGTACCAAGACCTCGAGCAGCGGGTTGCCGAACGCACTGCCGCCCTTGACCAGGCCCACCTGGACCTGGAGCGGATGGCCCTCAGCGACTCTCTGACCGGCCTGGCGAACCGCACTCTGCTCAATGACCGCATTCAACAGGCGGTCGCCCGCGCGGAACGCGGAGCCCAGCCCCCCGCCGTACTGCTGCTTGACCTGGATGAGTTCAAGACCATCAATGACAGCCTCGGGCACGGCGCCGGTGACGCGGTGTTGGTGGAGGTGGCTCGGCGACTGACCAGCGTCATTCGCGACACCGACACGGTGGCCCGGCTCGGCGGCGACGAGTTCGCCATCTTGATGCCCGACGCCACCGAGGAGCAGGCCCTGCGGGTCGCCCAGCGCGCCTTGAAAGCGTTGCGCCTGCCCGTCACCATCGGTGACCGAGCAGTCTGGGCCTTGGCGAGCATCGGCCTGCGCTTCGGCAGCCACAGCCAGACGGCGGAGATCCTGCTGCGAGACGCAGACACGGCCATGTACGCCGCGAAAGCCCGCGGTCGGGGCAACATCCAAGTCTTTCAGCCGGCGATGCACTCCACGGCATTAGCCCGGATGCAAGTGGCCACGGAGCTTGGGGCCGCCCTTGCCGCTGGTCAGCTGTCACTGCACTACCAACCCATTGTGGAGCTTGCCACCGGAGAGATCATCGGCGCGGAAGCTCTGGTCCGCTGGCTGCATCCGGAGCGGGGACAAGTCATCCCGGCGGAGTTCATCTCCGTGGCGGAGGACAGCGGGCTCATCGTCAAGATCGGCCACTGGGGCTTGCGAACGGCGATCGGGCAGCTGGCGGCATGGGCGCGGCAGTTCCCCCTCTCCCCAGGTTTCCGGTTGCACGTGAACCTGTCCCCCTTCGAGGTCCGTCGACCGGGTCTCAGCGAGCACATCGAGCGAACGCTGGAGCACCATGACGTCTCCCCGAGTCGGTTGACGCTGGAGATAGCGGAGACCGGCCTGATGACCGGCGACACCAACGGTGTCGAGACGCTGCTTCGACTGCAGGCGCTTGGCATCAGCATCGAGGTCGATGACTTCGGCACCGGTCACTCCTCCATCAGCTCCCTGCGACAGCTGGCGGCGGACAGTGTCAAGCTCGACGAGTCCCTGATCGTGGATATCGCCTCGGACCCGCAGCAGCGCCAGTTCGTGGGGGCCATCCTGCAGTTGATCGAATCGGTTGGGCTCGGTTTGGGCGTGGAGGGCGTCGAGACCGCCGCCCAACTGGACGAGCTGCAGGCACTGGGCTGTCGGTACGGGCAGGGGTACTACTTCAGTCCGGCAGTCACGGTCGAGGTGATGACCCACCTGTTGCTCAGTCGGGCGATTCTCGGCAACCCGGCCGGGCGACCCGGTGCTCCGGGGCGCCAGGGCAACCGGCCGAGCGGCCGCAGCAACGGGAAGTGTTGACCACCGGCCGTCCCGGCGCCGCACCGCTCGGCAACCTTCCCTCAGCGGCGCGGCGCTGAGATGTCGCCGAACGCGGTACGTCGAGCCGGCACGGCGCTGCTGGTCCCCCGGGTGGCCTGGCTGAGCCACCGGGCGCTGAAGCAGACGAATGCCGGCTGGGACCGGTACTGGTCGAGAGTTCGGGCGACCGGAGAGCGCGGTGACGTGCTGTGGGACTCGGGTGGCGACCGTGAGCCATTGACGTACCTCGAAATCATGCGCGGGCAGGTCGACGAAACTCTCCCCGTCATCGACATCGGTTGTGGTAACGGCCGCTTCACCCGCTGGCTCGCGGACCGGTTCCCGTGCGCCCTCGGCCTCGACGTATCGCCGGCCGCCATTGCGCGCGCCAAGCTGGAGTCCCTGGACGTCCCCAACGTGGACTTTCGGGCGCTGGATGCGACCACCTCGGCGGTTGGCCGCGACTTGCCGAGCGAGTTGGGCGAATGCAACGTCTTCGTTCGTGGCGTCTTTCACGTTCTCGGCCGGGCTGCCCAGTTGTCGCTGGTGGAGAACTTAGGTCCGCTGGTCGGCGTACGCGGGCGCCTTTTCCTGGCGGAGACGAACTTTCCGGGCAGCCAGTTGGCCTATCTTGCGCACCTGGGTGCCACGCCGTGGCGGATTCCGGCAACGCTGGAGCGGGCAATCGCGGACTTGCCCAAGCCCGGGCACTTTGGCCACTGTGAGCTACGGGGCTGCTTCCCGGAGGCCGAATGGAAGATCATCACTGCGGGGGACACGACCATCGAGACGGTCCCGATGCGCGGGGGTTCCGACCCCGAGCTCATCCCGGGGTACTACGCCCTACTGGCTCACCACGGCCGAGCCGACTGAGACGGCTTTCGTACTTCCGTAGCGGCCGGTCCGGTCCAGGGGGAGTACGGCGTTTCCGGCACCGGCACCCAGCTGCTGGTGCTGACGGCGCTGGCCGGTATGTCGGTGATCATGCCCGCGTTCGAGGTCAAGGCTAGGCTGGCCGTACGACGAGTGCGACGTTAACCTGCAGGCCTGCGCCGCCGCCCACCGGGAGACCGGCGCGCCGATCACCGTGCACACCCAAGGGGCAGCTGCACCAGATGCTCGTGGACAACCCGCGGCGCTGCTTCGAGCCGAGCAACTGAGCCACCGGGCAGCGAGCGCGGCCACACCCCTGCACCCCGCAACCGAAACCGCTTTGGCATGCTGCGGGTTATGCTGACGACCACAGAGACCCTCGACACATTGCTCACCTCGCTGGTGGAGCAGAGCCGGCGCGGTGAGTCCCCCAGCCGGGAGCAGGCGATGCGCCTGCTGGCCAGCGGTGATGACGCGGTGCTCGACGTGGTGGCCGCGGCCGGTCGCGTTCGGCGGCAGTTTTTCGGTCGGCGAGTGAAGCTCAACATGTTGGTCAACATGAAGAGCGGCCTGTGCCCGGAGGACTGCGGGTACTGCTCGCAGCGCCTCGGCTCAGCTGCGGAGATCCTCAAGTACTCGTGGATCACGCCTGAGGTGGCCGCGGAGACCGCCGACCGGGCCGTCGCGCGCGGCGCCAAGCGGGTCTGCCTGGTCGCCAGTGGCCGGGGTCCCAGCGACCGCGACGTCGAGAAGGTGACCAACGCGATCGGCGTGATCAAGGACCAGCGGCCGGACGTGGAGGTGTGCGTCTGCCTTGGGCTGCTTAAGCCGGACCAGGCCGAGCGGCTGCGCGACGCCGGGGCGATGGCCTACAACCACAACTTGAACACCAGCGAAGACCACTACGCCGACCTGTGCAGCACCCACACCTTCGCCGACCGGGTGGACACCGTCGAGCGGGCCAAGTCCGCCGGACTGTCGCCGTGCTCCGGCGCCATATTCGGGACCGGGGAGAGCGACAGCGACATCGTCGACGTCGCCGAGCAGCTCCGCGAGCTTGGCCCGGACTCGGTACCGATCAACTTCCTGATTCCGTTCGAGGGCACTCCGCTAGGCGGCGAGTGGCAGTTGACGCCCCAGCGTTGTCTGCGCATCCTCGCGCTGTTCAGGTTCTTCTTCCCCGACGTCGAGGTCCGCATCGCCGGTGGGCGGGAGATCCACCTGCGCACCCTGCAGCCGCTCGCGCTGCACATCGCCAACTCGATCTTCCTGGGGGACTACCTCACCAGTGAGGGCCAGCCGGGGGGTGCGGACCTGGAGATGATCGCGGACAGTGGGTTCGTGGTCGAGGGCATGGCGGATCAGACGCTGCCAGATGCCCGGCACGACCTGGTGACCGTCCGGCGCCGCGGCCCGGGCACGAGCGAGCCGGCGAACGTCTGAGTGCTGAGGTCACTCGGGTCGCCCTCTTCGCCGGGGTACGGCGCGGGAAGTCACCCCGACGCGAGCACGGCGTCGTTGAGCCAGTCGCGGCGGCGGAAGGCCCCCACGTGCGCGATGTTGGCCTCTCGGCCGAGCGCGGTCAGGAATGCGCCGGCGTGGATCGGCTTGGCCTCCGGTCCGAACACAGCCCGGCTGAGCAGCTCCTTCTCCTCCGGGCTCGCCTGCGCCCACACTGCCTCCAGGTCCGTGGCGGTCCGAATGCCCAAGCGCTGCAGCGCGGTGCGCGCGGCGTCCTTGTCGTCCGGCAGGTGGATCAACAGAATGGCCTGATCCATCCAGTCCACCAGCCGGGCCACCGGCACCCGCATCGAGAGCAGGACGTCCACGAGGTTGGCCGTGGCGAGGTTCTCGAGGTCCTCGATGCCCTCCTCGAGGAGCCGCGCCTGGTCCCAGATCGTCAGCCCGTCCAGCGAGCTGAGCGGGTGCTTCGTCCGCAGCGTCGGAACCATCTTCACGAAGCCGACATGAACCCCGGCCTTGAGCACCTCGACACCGATCTGCGGGAACACGCCAATCAGAAAGGCGAGCACCTGCTGCTGTTGGACGGTTCCTACCGGGATCAGGCCGATCGTCAGGACGAGCAGCGCCACCACGACCAGCCGGGTGACGGCCGAGATGTAGCCATCGGTCTTCAGGTCGTCTCGGTAGTACCGCCGCACGAGGTCCTGGAGGATGAACCAGTAGGCCCCGAGGAATCCGAACCGGAGAGCCTCGTAGGGAACGGTTGGCGAGCCGCTGAAGGACGCGACCAGCCGGACGTGGCGCACGGCGTCCGGCTGGACGACGAGCGTCCAGCCGATGCCAATCAAGAACGTCGCCAGCAGGATCGGCGCGAACGTCTGAGTGCGGTCGTGGACGGTCAACGGCCGGCCCTTGTCGTCGATCAGGCCTCGAGTGCTCACCGACCGCGGGCCGAAGATAGCCTCGAACTTGGCCCGGTACAGGTTGTCCCGGGTGCCGGTGCCCGAGGCCAACTTGACGGCGTCGTTCGCCTTCTTCCACTGCGCAAAGTACGTCGTGTGCTGCGGCGGAGCGGGCAGGTTGCCGAGCCGGTCGATCTGCAGCCGGTACAGGTTGATCACGAACTCGTCGTACAGCCGCTGGCCCTTGGCCGAGATGAACAGCAGGTAGATGCTGCCGGGCAGG
>Ga0209747_1001658_pt1 | contig 11727 bp, 8 predicted proteins | sample BarGraNGADG00311_FD_184498 | JGI IMG/M metagenome (GOLD analysis project Ga0209747, IMG submission 184498) | Arctic peat soil microbial communities from Barrow, Alaska - Barrow Graham LP Ref core NGADG0011-311 (SPAdes) (version 2) | ecosystem: Environmental > Terrestrial > Soil > Wetlands > Peat ... | reverse complement strand
AACCCGGCGGCAACGGCGATGCGGCGTCGCCAGGTGCGCAGCAGCGCGAGGGCGAGCGCGAACAGGATCGGCCAGAACAGGTAGAACTGTTCCTCCACCGCGAGGGACCAGAAGTTCGCGAAGAGTTGGGGGGACGTGTTCGCGAAGTAGGAGGAGCCTGCGGCGATCTCGAGCCAGTTCGAGGAGAAGGTGAGGGCGCCGAGCGACTGGCGGCCGATCCCGACGAGCAGGTCGTCCCCGATGAGCAGTCCCGCGGACACCGAGACCACGACGGTGAGTGCGAGGGCGGGCAGGAGGCGCCGGGCGCGGCGGGTCCAGAAGGCCGGCAGGTTCAGCCGCCGGTTCCTGGTGAACTCGCGCAGCAGGAGCGTGGTGATGAGGAAGCCGGAGACCACGAAGAACACGTCGACGCCGAGGAAGCCACCCGTCAGCGACGCGGGCCGCAGATGGAAGACGAGCACCGCGACGATCGCCAAGGCCCGCAACCCGTTGAGTCCGCGGATCTCGCGCGGCCGTTCCGCCACCCGTAGGCGCTCCCGGCCAGAGGCTGCCTTCATGTCTGGAGCGTAGGCCGCTGACGTGCAACGTCAGCGGCGGCGCGCCGTGAACCTCGACCTGAGGTTCACACCGGGCGCTGCGCTGCGGTGCCCGCGCCGGTGGCGCTTCAGAGCTTCTCGACGGGGGTGTAGCGCAGCAGCAGCCGCTTGGTGCCCGAGGAGCCGAAGTCGATCCGCGCCACCGTCGAGGCACCCGCGCCCTCCAGCGCGACGACTGTCCCGAGGCCATAACTATCGTGCGTGACCCGGTCGCCCGGTGACAGGGAAGGAATGTCCGCCCGGGGCGTGGCCGAGCCGAAGCTCGCGGTCGTGCCCGAACCGCTCTTGCCGTTGCCCGTGGTGCGGGTGGTGGTCACGCCGCCGGAGCGCCCGCGGCCGGATCCCGCATCGCCGCCCCGACCGCTCGCGGGGCCGCGGTAGCCGCCCGACCAGGAGCCCCGGGAGCCGTAGCCCCCGCCCTGGAAGAGCGAGTCCATCGACGAGTGCTCCCGCCGCCACTCGAGCACGTCCTCCGGGATCTCCGCGATGAAGCGCGACTCCGGGAGTTGCTGCGGCGTCCCCCAGGACGTGCGCACCGCGGCGCGCGTGAGGTAGAGCCGCTGCTGCGCGCGCGTGAGTGCGACGTACGCCAGGCGGCGCTCCTCGGACAACTCCTCCGCTTCCGCCAGCGAGCGCTGGTGCGGGAACGTGCCGTCCTCCATCCCCGTCACGAACACCACCGGGAACTCCAGCCCCTTGGCCGTGTGCACGGTCATCAGCGTGATCTGGCCGGCGTCGTCGCCCCGCTCGGGGATCTGGTCGGAGTCCGCCACGAGGGACACGCGCTCGAGGAAGTCGGCCACGTCGCCCTCCGGCTCACGCTCCGTGAACTCGGTGGCCACGGCGTGCAACTCCGCGAGGTTCTCGACGCGCGAGGCGTCCTGCGGGTCGTTGGATGCGCGGAGTTCGGTGAGGTAGCCGGACCTGTCGAGCGCCGCATCCAGCACCTCCGCCGGGGTGGCGGTGCGCGCGAACTCGCGCAGGTCCGCCATGAGTGCCCCGAATCCGGCCACCAGGTGCCGCCCGCGCCCCGTGAGCCCGACGATCTCGATGGACGGGTCCGCCGCGGCCTCGACCGCGCCGCCGAAGGAGATCCCCTCCCGTTCGGCGTACACCGCGATCGCCGCCTCGGACCGGTCCCCGATGCCGCGCTTCGGCACGTTGAGGATTCGGCGCACGTTCACGGCGTCGTCGGGGTTGGCGATGGCCCGCAGGTAGGCGACGGCGTCCTTGATCTCGCGCCGCTCGTAGAAACGGGTGCCCCCCACCACCTTGTAGGGCAGGCCGGTGCGGATGAACACCTCCTCGAGCGCGCGTGACTGGGCGTTGGTGCGGTAGAAGATGGCCACGTCCCCCGGGCGCGTCCCCTGCGAGTCGGCGAGGGAGTCCACCTCCTCGGCGATGAACCGGGCCTCGTCGTGCTCGGAGTCCGCCACGTACCCGATCACGGGCGCCCCGCTGCCGGAGTCCGTCCAGAGGTTCTTCTTGCGGCGGCCCTCGTTCTTCGCGATGACCGCGTTGGCGGCGGTGAGGATGTTCTGGGTCGAGCGGTAGTTCTGCTCCAGCACGATGGTGGAGGCGTGGGGGTAGTCCTTCTCGAACTCCTCGATGTTGCGGATCGTGGCGCCGCGGAACGCGTAGATGGACTGGTCGGAGTCCCCCACCACGGTGAGCTCGGCCGGCGGGACGCCGTCGTCCCCGGTCCCCACCAGCTCCCGCACCAGGACGTACTGGGCGTGGTTGGTGTCCTGGTACTCGTCCACCAGCACGTGGCGGAAGCGGCGGTGGTAGTGCTCGGCCACCGCGGGGAACGCCTGCAGGAGGTGGACGGTGGTCATGATGAGGTCGTCGAAGTCCAGGGCGTTGGCTTCGCGCAGGCGCCGCTGGTACATCCGGTAGGCGTCGCGGAGCGCGACGTCGAACGGGTTGGCGTCGGACACCCGCCCGGCAAAGTCGTCCGGGTCCACGAGCTCGTTCTTGAGGTCCGAGACCTTGTGCGAGAAGACCTTCGGGTTGAAACGCTTCGGGTCCAGGTCGAGCTGCCGGCACACCAGGGTCATGAGTCGCTGGGAGTCCGCGGCGTCGTAGATCGAGAACGCGGAACGCAACCCGAGGACCTCGTGCTCCGCCCGCAGGATCCGCACGCACGCGGAGTGGAACGTGGAGACCCACATGTGGCGGCCCGCGGGCCCCACGAGTGCGGATACCCGCTCCCGCATCTCCGCCGCGGCCTTGTTGGTGAACGTGATGGCGAGGACCTCGCCCGGCCGCGCGCGCCCGGTGGCGAGGAGGTGGGCGATCCGGTTGGTCAGCACCCGCGTCTTGCCCGAGCCTGCCCCGGCCACGATCAGCAGGGGGCCACCCTCGTGCACGACGGCGGCCCGCTGGTTCGGGTTGAGGCCCCGCAACAGCCTGGCCGCGTCCGCGGCGACGGCGGACGGCGACTCGCGCGGCGTCGCCGGCGCGAGCCGGGGCAGGGCTGACTCGGCGTGGGTGGAGGCGGAGGTGAAACCGGGGAGGTTGTCGAACAGGCTCATGGCAGACCCAAGCTTAGGCGAGGCCGGTGACACGATCCGACCGCGCTCAGGTGAGCAGCAGCCCGACCACCCACGCCCCGGCCGCCACGGTGACGCCGGCCAATTCGATGAGGATGGTCAGCCCGGTGGCGTGGAGTGCCGATTTCGACGCGTCCCAAGCCATGGTGGTGTTGTGCAGGCGGGTGTACTCGGCGAGGTAGACGCCGAGGATGAAGCCGAGCGGCAGTCCCACGACGGGCACGACGAAGAAGCCGACGATCCCGACGACGCCACCGATGAGCAGGGTGCGCCCGGGGACGCCGGCCCTCTTCAGGTGGCCACCCGCCACCACCCACTTCACCACGGACGCGATCACGACGGCCAGTACCGCCACCACCGCCACCGTCCACCCGACCGCGCCCCCGGTCACCGCACCCCAGACGAACACGGCGCCCGCCACGATGAGCGAGCCGGGGTAGACCTGGATCGCGGCTCCGACCACGCCGACCAGGATGGCGATCCCGACGAGCAGTTCCCCGTAGGCGGGCATGTCAGATGAACACGGCGATCGCCATGTTGAGGGCCGTCAGGCCCGCGATCGGCCCGAGCAGCTTCGCGCCCCCGCGCTTCTTCTCGGCGCGCACCGCGAGGAACGCGATCACGGCGGCGATGACGAGCTTGATGCCAACCTTGACGTTGTTGACCTCCTCACCCGTCATCTGGCGCAGCCCCACGAGGAGAATCCCGGTGAGGAGGGCTCCCAGGGCGGCGTGCATCAGGCCCTTCGGGACCCCATGCTTGCGCAGGAAGCCGACGGACAGCCCGAGCACGAGTGCCCAGCAGAGGAAGTGCAGCAGCACGACGAGTGAGTAGAGGAGATCCATCCCCCCATAGTAGGTGAGGGACCGGCTGCCCCCTCGCCCGGCTGCCGCCGGGAGAGGAGAGGTCAGGATGTCGCGTGGGGAGCGGGCAGGATGTCGGCGAGCAGTTCCTGGACGCGGGTGTCGATGTCGGCGGAGATGGCGCGGACGCCCTCGAGGGAGGCGAGGGCCGGGTCCCCGACCACCCAGTCCTCGTAACGCTTGCCGGGGTAGTACGGGCAGGAGTCGCCGCAGCCCATCGTGATGACGACGTCGGCGGCCCGCACCGCGTCGTCCGTCAGGGGCTTCGGGAAGGCGTCGGCGGTCCCCCCGATCTCGTCCAGGACGGTCCGGACGTCGTCGTCGATCTCGGCCGACGGCAGCGAGCCGGCGGACCGGACCACGACGGCGTCGCCCGCGTGCTTGCGGACGTGCGCGGCGGCCAGTTGCGAGCGGCCGGCGTTCTGGACGCACACGAACAGGATCTGGGGCCGGCCGCCGTCCGCGGCGCGGGTCCTGACGATGTCCTCGAGCCGCTGGCGCGCGAACCGCTCGGCGAGGACCACCACATGGGCCCCGATCCGGCTGACCCGCGCGAGCGCGGCGTAGGACTCGAAAACCACCTTGTGGACGAGTTCCGGATCGACCGCCGGGAATTCGCCGGCAAGCCGGACCGCCACGTGCTCGAGCGACCGGTGGGCGTCCTCCAGCCCGTGTGAGCTCGTCTCGTGCCCCAATGCCGCCTGGGGCCTCTCCGCGCTGTTGGTGAGCACCGCGGTGAACAGGGCGGCCAGGACCCTCGAGAGCCTCGGGTCGATCTCCTGCCAGCGGGCGGTGCCCTCGGCCTCGCTCCTGACGATCCCGGTCTCGCGCAGCACGCGGAGGTGGTGCGAGACGGTGGGCTGCGTGAGGTCGGTCAGCGCCGCGAGGTCGCTGACCGTCGCGCGGCCGTCCGCGGAGGAGGCGAGGTAGGAGACCATCCGCACCCGGAGGGGGTCCGAGAGTGCCTGGAGGACGCCGGCGATGGTGCGCGCGGCGTCGTCCGGCAGTGCGATTGCGGGATTCGGCACCCGCGGCGAGCTTTCGATCGACATGTCTCTATATTGACGGTATTCGACATACTCGTCAATGGTCCGGCGGCATCCCGGGGCTCGGGCGGGACGTGGGACAGTGGTACCCGTGCGGATCCTCCACGTCACCGACTGCTACCGCCCCATGATGGGCGGCATCGAGACCCAGGTGTCGCACCTCGCGGCGCACCAGGCACGGGACCACGAGGTTGCGGTGTTCACCACCACCGCCGCCCACCCGGGCGCCCACGGCCGGTCCCGCGAGCAGCACGACGACGTCGACGTCTACCGCGTCGCGGCCCGCATGCCGCTGGGCATCCCGGTGCACCCCTGCGCCCCCCGCCACCTGCGCGACCTGATCGGCCGCCTCGACCCCGACGTCGTCCACTTCCACATGGGGGGCACCGCGCCGTCCGTCCAGTCCTCGTTGCGTGCCGCCTCCGGTCGCCCCACCGTGCTGACCATCCACAGCGTCTGGACCCCCGCCGTCGTGGGTTCCTACCGCGCCCTCTCGGCGCTCACCGGATTCGCGTCCTGGGGCATCCAGATGTCCACGGTCTCCGGGATGTGCGCCCGCCGCGTCGAGGCGTGGGTGGGCACGCCGGTGATGGTGGTGGGCAACGGCACCGACGTCGACCAGTGGCGGGCGCCCGCGCTCCCCCACGACGGCGTCCACGTGGTGAGCGCCACGAGGTTCGCACCGCGCAAGCGGATCGGGGCGATGCTGCGCATGCTGCGCGACGCACACGACGAGCTCGGGTCGGGCGCGGGCCTGCGCGCCACCATCGCCGGCGACGGGCCGGAACTGGCCCGGGCGCGCGCCTGGGTGGACCACCACGGGCTGGGCTCGTGGTTGCACCTGCCCGGCCGGATGGACCGCGGCGGCCTGCAACGGCTCTACCGCGAGGCGGACGTGTACCTCGCCCCGGTTGTGCTCGAGGCCTTCTCGATCGCGGTGCTGGAGGCACAGTGCGCCGGGCTCGCGATCCTGTGCCGCACCCAGTCCGGGGCCGCCGAGCGGCTCACGGACGGCGTCGACGGGCTGCTGGCGCCCGACGACGCCGCGCTGACGGCCGGCCTGGTGCGGCTGGTCCGTGACCGGCAGTTGCTGGCGCGGATCACGGCCCACAACCGCACGACGGTCCCGCCTTATGACTGGGACACGGTGATGGCGCAGACCGAGGAGGTCTACCGGGCGGCGGGCGGACTGGCCGACTGAGCGCTCACTCCCACTCGATGGTGCCCGGCGGTTTGGACGTCACATCCAGGACCACGCGGTTCACCTCGGGGATGGCGTTCGTGATCCGGTTCGAGATCGTCGCGAGCACGTCCCAGGGCAGGCGGGACCAGTCGGCCGTCATCGCGTCCTCGGACGAGACCGGCCGCAGCACGATCGGGTGGCCGTACGTCCGCCCGTCACCCTGCACCCCCACGGAACGGACGTCGGCGAGCAGGACCACCGGGCATTGCCAGATCTCCCGGTCGAGGCCGGCGGCGGTGAGCTCCTCGCGGGCGATGGCGTCGGCGCCGCGCAGGATCTCGAGGCGCTCGCGGGTGACCTCCCCGATGATGCGGATCGCCAGGCCCGGCCCCGGGAAGGGCTGGCGCCACACGATCGCCTCGGGGACGCCCAGTTCGAGCCCCACGGCACGCACCTCGTCCTTGAACAGGGTGCGCAGCGGTTCCACCAGGGAGAACTGGAGGTCGTCCGGGAGCCCGCCGACGTTGTGGTGCGACTTGATGTTGGCCGCCCCCTCGCCGCCGCCCGACTCGACGACGTCGGGGTAGAGCGTGCCCTGGACGAGGAAGTCCACGGTCTCGCCGCTCGCCCCCGCCGCCGCCACGATGTCCCGGGCCGCGAGCTCGAAGGCCCGGATGAACTCGCGGCCGATGATCTTGCGCTTGGCTTCGGGGTCGGTGACGCCGGCCAATGCCGCAAGGAACGTCTCGGCCGCGTCCACCACCACCAACTCCACCCCGGTGGCCGCCACGAAGTCCTGCTCCACCTGCTCCGCCTCGCCCTGGCGCAGGAGGCCGTGGTCCACGAACACGCAGGTCAGCTGGTCACCGATCGCGCGGTGGACGAGGGCCGCGGCCACCGACGAGTCCACCCCGCCGGACAATCCGCAGATCACCCGGCTGGAACCCACCTGGGCGCGGATGCGCTCCACCTGGTCCGCGACGACGTTGCCCGGCGTCCACGTGGGTGCGATCCCGGCGCCGTCCCACAGGAAGTGCTCCAGGGCCTCCTGGCCGAGGACGGAGTGCTTGACCTCGGGGTGCCACTGCATGCCGTAGAGCCGCCGGACGGGATCCTCGAACGCGGCAACCGGTGAACCGGGCGAGGTGGCCAGCACCGTGAAGCCCTCCGGTGCGCGACGCACGGAGTCCCCGTGGCTCATCCACACCGCCTGGGTGGCCGGTGAGCCGGTGAGGAGTACCCCCGTGTCCCGGACGGCGACGGTGGTGGAGCCGTACTCGCGGGTCCCGGTGCGCCCGACCTCGCCGCCCAGCGCCCGCGCCATCGCCTGGAAGCCGTAACAGATGCCGAGGACCGGAACGCCGGCGTCGAAGAGGGCGGGGTCCACGGAGGGGGCGCCGTCGGCGTACACGGACGCCGGGCCGCCCGAGAGGATGATGGCGGCGGGGCGCTTCGCGAGCATCGCGGCGAGCGGCATGGTGTGCGGCACGACCTCCGAGTAGACACGCGCCTCGCGGACCCGCCGCGCGATCAGCTGGGCGTACTGGGCGCCGAAGTCGACCACGAGGACGGGATTGGCGGCGTTGTCGCTCATGCCCGCAACCCTACTGGCCGGCGGCGGCGAGGCGACTGGCGCGGTCCACGCGCGCGGGCAGGTCGGCGTCGAACCAGCGGTGCGCGCGGGACTCCATGATGAAGGAGAGCACCGGCACCACACCGCCCAGGATCAGCAGGGCGATACGTGGCAACGACCACCGCATGAAGGACCACAGCTGGAACACCGTGATCGCGTAGATGACGTAGATCCAGCCGTGCACGATCGCCACCCAGGACCCCATGACCGGGAGGGGGGCGCCGGTGTCACTGACCCCGCCCGCGTGGAAGACGTACTTGAGCACCATCTCGGTGGTCAGCAGGAGCAGCATCGACCCTGTGACGAAGGCCATCGTCCGGTAGTGGGAATAGGTGGCGCGGGCCCTGGTTTCCGTTGCGGTCGCAACGTCCTGGCCGGAGGACTGGTTCACCGTGCCAGCCTAGTTCGCGCGGAATAAAGAATCGAGTTCGCCCGTCCCGCGGACTAGGCACTACCGAGTGCTTCGTTACCCCGACACCCTCCCCCAGGACCCCCCTCTCGGCAAACCCGGGCGGTTCATCCTGTGGATCGTCCGCCGGCAGTTCTGGCTCCTCCTCGGCGCCACCACGGCCGCCGCGGCCAACTTCATCGCGCTCGCGCTCACCCCCTACCTGCTGGGTGAGGCCATCGACGCCGGGCTCGCCCAGGGCGCCACCGCGGCCATCTGGCGATACGGCCGGCTGCTCCTGGGACTGGGGGCCATCACCGCGGTCGCCGCGGCGTTGCGCCACATCGGCGAGGTTGCCAACTGGATGCGCGCCGCCTACACCTGCTCCGACATCGTGGGCAAGCACGTGACGCGCACCGGCGAGGAGGTCACCAAGAAGCTCGCCACCGGGGAGGTGGTGGCCACGGTCGCCACCGACGCCTTCCACATGGGCAACCTCATGGAATCCATGCCCATGTTCATCGGCGGGCTCGTCTCCTACTTCCTCATTGCCGGGCTCCTGCTGCAGCAGTCCACCACCCTGGGCCTGGCCGTGCTCGTCGGGCTCCCGCTCGTGACCGCCGCCGTCGCGTTGCTGGTCCCGCCGCTGCAGCGGCGGCAGTCGCGCCACCGCGAGGCCACCGGCAAGCTGACGGCGCTCGCCTCGGACACGGTCTCGGGCCTGCGCGTGCTGCGCGGGATCGGCGGCGAGGACGTGTTCGCGGCCCGCTACCGCGACCAGTCCCAGGCGGTGCGGCGCGCGGGCGTGGGCGTGGCCAACACCCAGTCGATCATGGCCGCCCTCCAGGTGCTCCTGCCGGGGCTGTTCGTGGTGGGGGTGGTGCGGTTCGGTGCCCGGCTGGCCCTCGGCGGCGAGATCACGGTCGGCCAGCTCGTGGCGTTCTACGGCTACACCGCGTTCCTGGCCGAGCCCCTGCGGCAGGTCTCGATGTTCATCCAGTTCCTCACGCGCGCGCTGATCGCGGCGCGCAAGTTCTCCGCCGTCCTCGAGGTCCGGCCGTCGGCCGGCCGGCTCGGCGACGGCGACGACGCCGCCGCCCCCCTGCCGCTCGGCGACGCCGCGCCCGTCCTGCGGGACGGCCGGAGCGGCGTCGGGATCACGGGCGGCGCCTTCACGGTGCTGGTCTCCCCCACGCCGGACCTTGCTGGTGAAGTGGTGCGGCGCCTGGCCCGCCTCGACGACACCGAGTCCCGGGACGTCACCCTGGCCGGCCGCCCGATCGTGGAGCAGCCTCTCGCCGCGGTCCGCCATACCGTGGTGCTCTCCGACGCCTCGCCGCAGCTCTTCACGGGCACGCTGCGCCACGAGGTGGACGTGCTCGACTCCGGCGACCAGCTCCGCCTCGTGGAGGCGCTCGCCGTGGCGGATGCGCGCGACGTGCTCGAGTCCCTCCCCGAGGGCCTCGACGGCGAGATCACCGAGAAGGGCAGGTCGCTCTCCGGCGGGCAGCGCCAGCGGGTCGCACTCGCGCGCGCCACCTTCACCGCCGCCCCGGTCCTGTTGCTGGTGGAGCCCACGAGCGCCGTCGACGCGCACACCGAGCGCCGCATCGCCGCCAACCTGAGCCGCCACCGGCGCGGCGCCACCACCGTGGTGGTCTCGGCGTCCCCGCTGGTGCTCGAGCACGCCGACGAGGTGGTGTTCCTCGACGCCGAGGGCGAGCGTGCCCGCGGCACGCACCGCGAGCTGCTCGAACGCGCGCGGGCCGGCGATCCCGACGCCATCGACTACGCCCGGGTGGTCACCCGGCGCAACGACACCGAGGAGGTGCACGATGCTGCTCCCCGTCGCTGACAACGCCACCGTCTGGCGGTACTCCCGCCTGCTGTTGGCGAACTACCGCGCGCCACTCGTGGGCGTCGTCGTGCTGCAGGCCGCCGCGGCGCTGGCGTCGCTTGCCGTTCCCTGGATGCTGGGAAGCCTGGTGGACGCGGTTGCCGTCGGCACCACCGCCGCCCACATCAGCAACGTGGGAGTGTGGCTGACCGTCGCGATCCTGGTGCAGACCGTCTTCGCGGGCGTGGGCCAGCGGCAGGCGATGGTGCTGGGCGAGGGTATCTTCGCGCGGCTGCGCGAGGAGTTCCTCGACACCATCACGCACCTGCCGCTGTCCACGGTGGAGCGGGCGGGCACGGGTGACCTGCTCGGGCGCACCACGAACGACGTCGACCGCGTCCAGTGGGTGGTGCGCTTCGGCGTGCCCCGCGTCCTGGTCACGTCGGTGACGATCCTGCTGACCATGGTGGCGGCCCTCGTGGCCTCGCCGCTGGCCGGCGTCGGGTTGCTGACGGGAGTGCCGCTGCTGGTGGTCTCGGCGAAGTGGTACCTCAAGCGGGCCACGCCTGCCTACCTTGAGTCGTCGAAGGCCTACGCCGCCATCAACGGCGTGATGACGGAGTCGGTGGAGCACGCCGCCACGGTGGACGAGCTGTCCCTCGGGCGTCGCCGCCGGGCGCGCATGACCGAGGCGCTGCAGGCGTCCTGGCACTGGGAGGACCGGACGCTGTACCTGCGCGCGATCCTCTTCGTCGGGATGGTGCTGGGGTACGCGTTCCCCACCGCCGTCCTGGTGGTGTGGGGTGCATGGCTGGTCAACAGCGGCCTCGCGACCGTGGGCGCGGTCTCGGCGGTGGCGCTGTACTCGATCCAGGTGCGCGGGTCCATCGGTGAGTTCCTCTTCTGGATCGACGAGATCCAGGTGGCCACCGCGTCGCTCTCCCGCATTCTCGGGGTGAAACTGGTGGAGCCGGACCGGATGCCGACGGGCGAGGTCCCGGCGGACCAGGAGATCGTGGCGCGCGCCGTGGAGTACGCCTACCGCTCGGGGCACAACGTGCTGCACGAGGTGTCGCTCGACCTGGTGCCCGGCGAGCGCCTCGCCATCGTGGGCCCGTCCGGGGCGGGGAAGTCGACGCTGGGGCGCATGCTCGCGGGCATCCACCCGCCGACCGGCGGGGCCGTGACCGTGGGTGACGTGCGGCTCGTGGACCTGGCCGAGGAACAGTTGCGCTCCGAGGTGGCCCTCGTGACGCAGGAGCACCACGTGTTCCTCGGTTCCATCGCGGACAACCTCAGGCTCGCGAAGGCCGACGCCGACGAGCCCGAGATGCGCCACGCCCTCGCCTCCGTCGACGCCCTTGTCTGGGTGGACGCCCTCGAGCGCGGGATGGAGACCGAAGTGGGTTCGGGGGCGCTCACGCTGACCCCCGCGCAGGCGCAACAGGTGGCACTCGCGCGACTGGTGCTGCTCAACCCCCACACCCTGGTCCTCGACGAGGCGACAAGCCTCCTCGACCCCAGCGCGGCGCGGCACCTCGAACGGTCGCTCAACGCGGTGCTCTCGGGCCGGACGGTCGTGGCGATCGCCCACCGCCTGCACACCGCCCACGACGCCGATCGCGT
>Ga0209747_1001657_pt1 | contig 11735 bp, 7 predicted proteins | sample BarGraNGADG00311_FD_184498 | JGI IMG/M metagenome (GOLD analysis project Ga0209747, IMG submission 184498) | Arctic peat soil microbial communities from Barrow, Alaska - Barrow Graham LP Ref core NGADG0011-311 (SPAdes) (version 2) | ecosystem: Environmental > Terrestrial > Soil > Wetlands > Peat ... | reverse complement strand
ATTATGTTCACATTTAGCACCGAATAACTCATCAATAAGCTTTCCTTTTCCCATTGAAGCAGTATTTGGAACATCAAGTTTATCACATACTGCCCTGAGTCCGTCTTCATCCATTCCCGATATATCGATGCCTGTGTTTTCTCTGATTGCATCGGTCATGCTTATCCTTTTAAACGGGGGATTAAGATTGATGAGTTTATCTCCATATAAAACTTCTGTCTTTCCATAGAGATCAAGAGCAGCTTTCTTTACTATCTCCTCAGTAAAGGTCATCATCCAATTATAATCTTTATAAGCGATATATATTTCCATTACAGTGAATTCGGGATTATGAGTGCGGTCCATCCCTTCATTGCGGAAATCTTTGGCAAATTCATATACGCCCTCAAAACCACCTACAATCAACCGTTTCAGATATAGTTCATTTGCAACTCTCAGATAGAGAGACATGTCGAGAGTATTATGATGAGTAATAAATGGCCTGGCTGCTGCACCTCCGGGGATAGGCTGAAGGATAGGTGTTTCAACTTCAAGATAACCTTTTGAGTCAAAAAGCTCGCGCATTGAATGAATTATCTGAGTCCTCTTTCTGAAAACATCACGTACCTGAGGATTAACTATAAGATCAACATAACGCTGGCGATAACGCATCTCAGGATCGGTAACAGCATCAAACAGGATTCCATCTTTCTCTTTGACTATGGGAAGCGGACGGATCGATTTACTTAAAACAGTAAACTCAGCGACATGAACAGTCGTTTCTCCCATCTGGGTTTTAAAAACATGACCTTGCACTCCGATAATATCACCTATATCAAGAAGACGCTTAAATACAGTATTATACATAGTTTTATCTTCGCCAGGGCAGATATCATCGCGACGAAAATATATCTGAATTCTGCCTGACGAGTCCATCAGTTCTGCAAATGAAGCATTACCCATTATTCGTCTGCTCATTATTCGTCCGGCAAGGCAAACTTCCTGAAAATTGTTTTTTTCAGGGCTGTAATTATCGAGAATATCCTGCGCAAATGCGCTGGTTTTATATTCAGCAGCAGGATAGGGATTTATGCCAAGTTTTCTGAGTTCATCAACAGATGCCCTTCGGATCTGCTCCTGTTCGCTTAAATTCATATTGCTCATTATGATTTGGAAATTTGTGCAAAGATAAAAAAATCACACATTTATGAGATAAAGATACTCAGCCTTTGAGTACTTTTATCTCATTGTCGAATTTATCGCGGATTAATCTGGTTATAGGTCCGGGTACTCCCTCACCAACAGTATTGCCGCCTAGCTCTGTTACCGGAGTAACTTCTGCTGAAGTATTTGAAATAAATGCTTCCCTTACAAATCTTATCCTGTTTTCCGGTACAGCTTCTTCCCTGATTTTAATTCCTGACTCCTGAGCAATTCTTAAGATATTTTTCCGTGTAATTCCTGAAAGAACTTGATTCGATTCCGGGTGTGTAAAAAGAGTACCGTCAATCACAAAGAAGATATTTGAATGAGATCCTTCCGTAATGAGCCCGTTTCTGACGAAAATACATTCCTTCAATCCATTTTCGCATGCTTCCTGAAAACTCAGGGTATTCGGGAGAAGAGCTATCGACTTTATATCACATCTGCTCCACCTGATGTCATCCTTTAACATGACCTTTATACCTGTTTCTTTAAACAAAATATCAGGAACAAAGCCCCACGAATATGCGTAAACTGTTGGTGGTACCTCAGGTGATGGAAAAGAATGACTGCGCCTGGAGGCACCTCTTGTTACCTGGAGATATACCATAGCCGGTTGGTTTTCGAGCTTATTTAGTTTCAAAAGATCAGATGCCAGATCTGGAAACGAATCTGCTTCAGACCAGTTAATTCTTAGTTCTCTCAGACTTCGCTTCAGCCTTACCATATGGCTGGTTATATCATAAAAAAAGCTTTCATACCATCTTACAACTTCATATATGCCATCTGCAAATAAAAATCCCCGGTCATCCGGACTGATCCTGATTTCATCTTTTGGCAGATGCTTTCCGTTAAAATACACTGTTTCCATTTCTAGAGATATTAAATCATTATAATTTCTTTATTTTTTCCCCCACATGCTTCTTATTTACCCCCTAAATCCCCCCAGGGGGGGACTTTGTAATCCATCACATTTCTTAATCCCCAGGGAGGACTTGAAATCCTTTTCTTTACCCCCCTGGGGGGTTGGAGGGTAAAAATCAAGGATGGCTGATTTAATTAGGGATCATTTTTTTGGTTCGATAATCTCTGTCTTATAATTAATTGCAGATCTTGCCTCTTCAGGTGATCCCGCATTACCACATGCCGCCTGGACGAACAATGAAGCACCCAGCACTGTGGTTTCTTTCTGGTCGATAATTTTCAGAGGAACACCTGCATAGTCTGCTCTGATCTGGTTCCACAACATGTTTTTTGATCCGCCGCCAACACAAATAATACTTTCAGTTTTAAATCCTCCGGCATTTTCCAGAGCTCTTTTTCCCATGGCAAGTCTTGCAGAAAGAGACTCAAGTATTGCCCGGAATATCTCGTCACGGGTCGATTCCAAAGTGAGGCCCTGGATCTGACCTCCCGGCTTGTTCTTTAGCTTCTTATAAAAATCTGGAATGACAGTTATTCCGTTGCAACCAGGTGGCACTTTTTCTGCTCCCGATATCATAAAATCATAAACATTTTCATTGATTTCGCTGTACAAATTTCTTCTGGCCCATTCCAGAAGGCCTGATGCAATCCATTGATTACCTATATCATACAAACCTGACATCGCATCAAGTTCAGTCGTTATACCCAAATCCATCTGTTTTTTACCTGATCTGTATGCATCTGATCGCACCATGAGGATTTCCCACGTTCCTGAACTAAGGACAGGCTGGTTTTTTTCAGCCCCTGATCCGAAAATTGCAAACTGGGTGTCATGGCCTGTAGCCACAACAGGAATACCAATAGGAATGGATGTTTCTCCAAAAGCTTTGGAATTGATGGTTCCTATAACTGTTCCCGCCTCAACAGGAGTCGCAATTTTTTCGATAGGGAAATTGATTTTACTTAAAATTTCGGCTGAAAATCCCCTTGTCTTAATATTGGTCATCATTGAGGTACCGGCCATCGTAATATCATTAACCATTTCACCAGTCAGCAGAAATGAGAATATTGACGGCATAAAAAGAAATGTGGAACTCTTTTCAACTATTTCAGGCTTTTGTTCGACTAACCAGATAAGTTTATTGATTGTATTAAATGGAAATGGAAGAACTCCGCTATCGTTATACAATTCATTAAGGGACAGGTATTTGTCTATATTATCCATTATTGGATTAGTCCGTTCACACTGCCATGAGATAACAGGGTAAAGCATTCTCCCAGACTTGTCAAAGAGAGTTCCATCTACGCCAAAAGTAGTAACTGTGACTCCGATTATGCGTTTAATATTAATCTGGCTGATCACTTTTTGTGAGGCAAGGCACATTTTATCCCAGATCTCTTTAATATCCCATATCCTGTAAGATGAATAAAACGGATCAGGCCTGGTCTGATTGGGGAATGATTCGGAAGCAAGAATTTCACCTTTACTATTTATTGCGATAACTCTGGCGTTTGTTGCACCACAATCGAAGACAAGTACAATATCACCTTTTGGCATATGTAAAGAGTTAATCTAAAGCGAATTAAAGTTAAGTGGCTTTTATTTTACTTTGAAAACAAGGATAGAGATAAAGAAATGTTCTTTGTTATCCAAGCCCCTTTAAGAAAGCCATCGAAGATCCTGCAACAATTAATACGAGAATATAGAATGAGAAAATAATAATAATAAGTATACCGAAATATGCAAAATAGTATTTTAAATTCTTTATAGCTTTATTAAATTCCAGTTTATCAAAATTTTGAATCGCCCGTGAAGAGTACTTCGAAAAACGGAACAAGAACAGGATCGGGAAAAAATATATCACTGCAATAACCAATATAGGTACAAACATAAGTGATTCAGGAATTCCCAGACTTTTTTCTCCGGAGTTAAATGCGGTCAGAAAAGTTCCTGCGATTGCTCCTATAATGATTACCAGTCCCAGAAAGATAAAACCGATAATCGCAACGAACATAGCCCATTTTCTTGTGGTATTCAGATGCTTAAGGGTCTCCTGTTCTATTTCAATTTTCCTGTTTTCAAGAGGTGCTTCCATATATTAAATTGTTTGTCTTGTTTCTCGTTTCGCGTTTATCAGAGCCAACTCTTTTTCTTAACACAAAGGTAATCAAAGGTTTTCACTAAGGTACACAAAGGCTTTTTAAACAATGAATTTCTTCTCATTTCTTTGTCTCTAAGTCCCTTCGTCTCTTCGTCTCTCAGTCCTACTTATACAATGCACCATATGTCTGGCAAGCCCTGTAGTCAGAACCTTCCTTATCCATTCCGAAGGCATTCCATGAGCTTGGCCTGAACACTTTATCTTCGTCCAGATTATGCATACAAACAGGTATTCTGAGTATTGAGGCAAGCGTTATCAGATCGGCTCCGATATGTCCAAAGCTTGATGCGCTATGATTTGCGCCCCAGTTTGACATCACGGAATAGACATCTGTAAATGGCCCCTTTCCTGTCAGTCTTGGAGCAAACCATGTTGTCGGCCATGTAGGATCCGTCCTGTCAGTAAGGATCTTATTCATCTTTTCCGGAAGGTCGACTGTCCAGCCTTCTGCCAGCTGTAGTACTGGTCCCAGACCTTTTACCAGGTTTACGCGTGAGATTGTGATAGGCATGATACCTTTTGTATCAAATTGTGATGAGAAACCTCCACCCCTGAAATATCCGGTATTGGCAGGGGGCCACTGTGTTGCTTCAAGACACGCTCTGGCATCTTTTCCTGTAATTTCCCAAAATGGTTTGATACATGACTCTTTTTTATTCGTTTGTCTCCCTGAAAAATCGAGTGCTGAAGCTCCGGAATTAATCAGATGAATGACTCCGTTTGATGCAAGACCCTCGGGTTTTATCTTTGTGACTCTCTTAATAGCCTCAGGACTCCAGTAGGTACGGATATCTGAGAACATTTGTGCTGTATTTGTAAGAAGATATCCGAAGAGCATTGGAACACCATTCATCGCATCGTTCTCTGTGGCAACCAGATATGGGGGTCTGATTCCGTTCCAGTCAAATGACGAGCAAAGAATTGCCTCTAGAAAATCTCCGTTTGGCATATGATCGGTCCATTGCCGCTGACCCTGAAAGCCTGAAAGAATAGCATTATGTCCAAGTGCCTCTTCGCCAAAACCCAGTTTTTTGAGTTTTGGATTCCCTACCATCAGATCGCGGGCAATGAGTGTCATTTTAACAACAGTTTCCCATTCCTTATCCTTTTCTTTTCTTGACTTTGGAGAAGGATTAAGATCTTTCCCCTCTCTGCAGTTTTTCTTTGTCCATTGAAGAGCTTTTTTGAATTCATCCTTGTCGAATATCTCTTCGTTCAACCTCCGGTTGAATTCGCTCATATCAACATACTCATTGCGCATCCCAAGATATTCCTGGAAAAAGTCTTCACGCACAATTGAACCGGCAATCCCCATTGAAACTGATCCCATAGAAAGATATGATTTCCCTTTCATCAGCGAAACAGCAAGTCCGGCGCGTACGAACCTCAAAATTTTTTCACTTACATCTTCCGGTATAGATTGATCGCCAGCATCCTGCACGTCATGACCATAAATGCCAAAAGCAGGCAGCCCCTTCATTGCATGTCCGGCAAGTGCTGCAGCCAGGTAAACTGCTCCAGGTCTTTCGGTGCCGTTAAATCCCCATATTGCTTTTGGAATATTATTATTCATGTCTATTGTTTCGCTTCCATAACACCAGCAGGGAGTGACGGTTAAACTGACTCCTACACTATTCTTACTGAATTTTTCAGCGCATAAAGCTGCTTCTGCAACACCTCCGATACAGGTATCAGATATAATAATTTCAACCGGTTTGCCATTAGGATATTTCAGATTTGATGTAAGAAGTTTGGCTGCATTTTTTGCCATATTCATAGTCTGATCCTCCAGGGACTCCCTTACTCCACGCATCCTGCCATCTATCACAGGGCGTATTCCGACCTTTGGATATTCACCAATAACTGTCTGATAGTTGTGTTTAACCTTTAACTCATTATTAGCCATTTGATTTAATATTTTAAGAATATTCAGATTTAAATTGAAGATTAACAAATATAAGTTTTTTTATATACAAATTTAGATATGTATGCTGGTGTTATTTAATTTCAATTCTTTGTGAAAGTGTGGTGTTGTTTAAATAGAAGAAATCCATTAACCGCTAAGGTCGTAAAGGGTTAAAACCAAGATCGCAAAGAACTGAATAATATGGTTTTAGCTTTGCGTGCTTTGCGCCTTCTTAGCGTGCTTTGCGGTTAAAAGGATCTTGTAAACCACCTCCAGGTTGAAATAGTTCATTTTTGTTAAACAGAGGGTCATAGTGGTTCACAAAGTGATAGGAGTTTTTGGTTCTTTTTTGTACCTTTGACACGTCAAAATCAAGTGAAATCGGATGGAAAAGAGAAGGCACCTGCCCGGCTGGCTAAAGATGCAGAGAGCCAGCGGGGAATCCTATTCAATGGTTAAACATATCGTTGCGGAGAATCATCTTAATACTATCTGCACCAGCGGAAACTGTCCAAATATTGGAGAATGCTGGAACAGGGGTACTGCAACATTTATGATACTCGGAGATATTTGTACGAGGGCATGTAAATTTTGTGCCACAAAAACCGGGAGACCTCTTCCTCCTGATCCCCATGAACCTGACAGGCTGGCCGAGTCAATCAAAGTCATGCAGCTTAAGCATTGTGTTATCACTTCCGTTGACCGTGATGATCTGCCTGATGGCGGAGCTTCTGTCTGGGCAGCTACAATAAAGAAGATAAAAGAGGTGAACCCTGATATTACCATGGAGACACTAATTCCAGATTTTGACGGCAATAATGAATTCATTCAAATGATAATTGATGCAGGACCTGATGTCATATCACATAATGTTGAAACGGTAAAGCGACTTAATCCGATCATTCGTACTAAAGCAAAGTATGAAAGAAGTCTTGACGTTATTAATTATATCTCGGGAAAAGGAAAAACTGCCAAATCAGGATTTATGTTAGGTTTGGGAGAAAAAGAAGATGAAATCATTCAGACTATCAGTGATCTTTATGCCTCCGGTTGTAAAATTCTGACTATCGGGCAATATCTGCGACCAGGATCCGCATATATGGATGTGGAAGAATACATTACCCCCGAAAAATTTGAAGAATACAGAATTATTGCTCTCAGACTAGGCTTTTCATTTGTAGAAAGCAGTCCCCTGGTGCGATCATCTTTTCATGCAGAAAATCATATTAAGGCACAATAAAATTAATTATATTAGCATCACCTAAACGAAAACTTTAAATTGAGCTATAGCGTTATATATAAGGATATTGGACTAAAAGATTATAAAGAAACCTGGGACTATCAGGCAGGTATCTTTAACAGACTGGTTGATAATAAAAAGCCGGGAACATTATCCGGTGAATCAAGCCGAAACGCTTTTCCCGGAACTCTCATTTTTGTTGAGCATCCTCACGTTTATACATTAGGGAAAAGCGGATCGGAGAATAATCTGCTGCTCGACTTCATACAGCTTCAGGCAAAGGATGCTTCATTCTACAGGATTGACCGAGGAGGAGATATAACCTATCATGGTCCTGGGCAGATAGTAGGTTATCCGATTTTTGATCTTGATATAATTAAGATTGGCCTTAAAGAGTATATTTACGGACTCGAAGAGGCAATTATCAGAACAGTAAAAGAATTTGGTATTTCTGCTTCAAGGTTGGAGGGAGGTATCGGAGTATGGCTCGATCCGGATGTTGCAGGTAAGGCGAGGAAGATCTGTGCTATCGGAGTAAAAGCAAGCAGATATGTGACAATGCATGGTTTTGCTTTCAATGTAAATACCGACCTGACATACTTTAGTAATATTAATCCATGCGGCTTTACTGATAAGGGAGTTACTTCGCTGGCAAAAGAGCTGGGAGTAGCGCAGGATTTTGAAACAGTAAAAAACAAAGTGAAAAAAAACCTGCAGGTAGTTTTTGATTTAAAATGGACAAAGGAGTAAAAGATGGGAAAAAGATGGGTTGTTAAAGAAAAGGGAGATACTGCAGTTGTCAAGCAGCTTGCCGGAGCTCTGGGCGTATCTGAATCTCTGGCGAATCTGATGGCTCAGCGTAATATTTCCTCTGCTGAAGAAGCTAATTACTTCTTTAACCCCAGTCTGGATTATCTTCATGATCCTTTTCTTATGAAAGACATGAATATTGCGGTTGACAGGATCTCCTCTGCCATAAAGAAAAATGAAAGGATTCTTGTGTACGGCGATTATGATGTTGACGGAACCACTGCGGTTGCCCTGATGTACTCATTCCTGAAAGATCAGTATTCAAATGTTGAGTATTATATTCCCGACAGATATAAAGAGGGTTATGGAGTCTCTTTCCAGGGGCTTGATTTTGCTTATCAGAATAACTGTAAGGTAGTTATTACACTTGACTGCGGCATCAAAGCAGTGGAAAAGGTAAAATATGCCCGTACCAAAGGACTCGATGTTATTATCTGTGATCACCATTACCCGGGAGATGAAATACCCAAGGCATTAGCAGTTCTGGATCCAAAACAGCCATCTTGCAGTTACCCTTATAAAGACTTGTCAGGATGTGGTGTAGGATTCAAACTAATTCATGCATATTCAAGAGTGCATGGTATCCCATTCAGTAAAATAGCGCATTACCTTGATCTTGTTGCTGTCAGCATAGCTTCTGATATTGTTCCGATCACTGGAGAAAACAGGATAATGGCCTACTTTGGTCTTAAGAGATTAAATGAATCTCCCCGTACCGGACTGAGAGAAATAATACGCGAATCGGAAGTAACTAAGGCATTGACAATTGAGGATGTAGTCTTTAAGATTGGTCCTCGAATAAATGCTGCAGGCAGGATGGAGACTGGAAGCAAGGCAGTTGACCTCCTGGTTTCGAGTGATTCCAGGCTTGCTACAGGAATAAGTAAGGAGATCAATAATTTCAATATAGAACGACGGAGTGTCGATCGTATTATTACTACCGAGGCAATGAGAATGATTGCTGAAGATCAGAGAACTGTAAATTCAAGAACCACAGTGCTTTACAATCCAACATGGAAGAAAGGAGTAATCGGGATTGTGGCCTCAAGATTAATTGAGACTTATTACCGTCCCACTGTTATTCTTACGGAATCGAACGGATTTGCTACGGGTTCTGCCAGATCAGTTCAGGGATATGATCTGTACCAGGCAATTGAAGCATGCAGCGAACTGCTTGAAAGTTTTGGCGGACATATGTATGCTGCGGGGCTGACCCTGAAAAAAGAGAATATCCGTCCATTCATGGATAAATTTGAACACTATGTAAATAGCACAATTACCGAGGAACAACTCGTTCCACGTATTTTTATTGATACGGAACTCTCATTTACAGAAATTAATGAAGAATTCTTCAGAACAATGAGTCAGTTTCAACCTTTTGGACCGGAAAACATGTCACCGGTTTTCGTTTCCAGAAATGTATTTGATACAGGATCTGGACGTATGGTCGGATCCAGTGGTGAGCATCTTAAATTGGATCTGTGCCAGGAATCAACTGGTCAGAAAAGTATCCCTGCTATCGCATTCAGTCAGGCTAACCATTTTGAATACATTAAAGGTGGAAATCCATTTGATATTTGTTATTCATTGGAAATGAATGAGTTCAGAGGAAACAGGAATCTCCAGTTGAATATCAGGGATATAAAAACACCTTTGAGCTAACAGGCTGCGGGTTTCAGGCTATTGACTAAAAGTGGGAGACGGGGAGAATGGGAGAATGGGAGATGTTGAGATGCAAGACTGCAAGGCTGTTTAGAACGAAACCCTGAACTGCATTTTAATTTCATCAGTATTTTCTACTGATTTTCCATTTGTAACTGCTGATGTTATCCCATATTTGATCCTCAACTCCGCAAGTTCACCGATCTTCCATCTTGCCATTACATAGCTCCGGCTTCCTTCTCCGTATAATGCCGGTATGCTGAAACTAGAGAGAAGATCATTTTCATAGGTATAAATTCTGGAATCCCAGTCGTCGGTATTGAAAAGGCAATATCTGGCCCATAAAGTGACCGGAATCCTGCTGAAACTATAACTTATTTCCTGAAAAAGAATCATTCCTCTGCTTCCCGAAAGACTCACAATGTTAAAATCAATTCGTGTTCCTAATGTCAGATTTTCATGAAATGAATAACGGGAAGACACCCTAAAACTTCTGGTAATATTCTTCTTTTGATCCGGGATCCCCTGTGTCTGAGCACTATCTGTTATTGATAAGCGGTAATTATATGAAACATCCATTATAAGTGTTTCTGCAGGCAGATATCTTACCTTAATTTCCTTCCTTACTCCCCATGATGGAGAACTGCACCGGTACTTTAGCCATGGAAAATGCTGGATATCATATCCTCCGCTTATAAAGAGATGTTTGGCGGCTTCGAATGTGAAATTTGCAAGAACCCCTTTTTCATTAGTAGTTTTTGAACCGGTTCCAGGTCCACGACCATAGAAAGTTGTATAACCCGCTTTATAACTTCTAAATAAATAATTGACAATTAACCTGTCGGATGGTCTGAATGACATTCCTTGTATGACTGCGAACTTATTATTATTTACCGATAACTCCCCGTAGAGTAAAATTTTCTTAATAAAGCTGTTGTAATAAATAGTATAGAGATTATTCACGGCACCTGTAAAATCATTAATTTTCTCAGGATCATTCGCTGACAGTTTTACAGGAAGTGAAAGCCTGTTTTCCGACCAGACAAGACCAACCTTCATGTTGTTAAAATTGTATGAAAGCGATATTCCGTAGGCCACTGAAGATATTGCATCTTTCTTGTGCAGAAGGGATGGAGTATTATGAACGCCAGCCAGGTAGAAATTATCGATGTAGTAATGCTGAGAGCCAGAAGATGAGTCAATAGTGGCATCTGAATGGTTTTTTGAATAAAACATTAACAATTCAAGATTTTTGAGAGAAAACCCGGCAGCCACACCTCTGAAATATTTATTCTCCTCTGTCGATGTATATGGCTTAATCTCATCGCTTGCCGACATAAAGCCCGGTGCGGTAAGCGAAATGCCTCTGCTTATACCGGTATTTATGTTTGTCCCCAGACCAAACCGGGCTGAGTAGTCGCCGATAATAATTCTCCTGATCAGACCGCTTCCATTAAAAGCTAAGTGGGCTGAAAGAAAATCGGGAAGAGGAGGATTGCCTGTAATTAATTTCTCTCCCGGATCTTTCTCCATTGTAAGTCCACCCGAAATTCCACCTGTTGTAAATTTATATTTTGTCAGAATTCTCCATGGTGAACCCAAATAAGAGCTATCATTATTACCTGATTTTATCGAAAAATTTGATATCATTGAGTTTCTCCACCGGACAGAATCTGAATTATTTACAAACTTATATTCAAGGGTGATGAATGGGATCATCATCTCAACAGTTTCTTTGTCAAATCCGGGGATGCCGGCTAATTCATATACCGAAACAATTTGACCGGAAGAATGAGTATAATCAGCCAATGCTTTTACCTGGAAATCAGAAAGAAAGAATAACCTTGAA
>Ga0209747_1001655_pt1 | contig 11740 bp, 9 predicted proteins | sample BarGraNGADG00311_FD_184498 | JGI IMG/M metagenome (GOLD analysis project Ga0209747, IMG submission 184498) | Arctic peat soil microbial communities from Barrow, Alaska - Barrow Graham LP Ref core NGADG0011-311 (SPAdes) (version 2) | ecosystem: Environmental > Terrestrial > Soil > Wetlands > Peat ... | reverse complement strand
ACGCCGACGCGACTCGGACGCGCCGACAGCCGCGTGCCTACGGGACATCGTCGGCGCGGTGGTGTGTGCTAACGCCGATGCCCGAACGCTGGAGCCTGCCGCCGTTGTGCACCCAGCTCACCGTTTTCGCCCCGCCGACCCGGTCGGCGGGGCCTTTTGCGTTGTGGGACTTCTCGTTGCCGTTGACGGTGGGGCGCAGTGGGGTAATGTGGAGGGAAGTGGAGCGCCAACGCCGGTCGGGTGCGAACGACGCCCCGGTCGCGGAGGGGTGGGGCCGTGTTCCTGGGCACCTACTCCCCCCGGCTCGACGACAAGGGGCGGCTGTTCCTGCCGGCCAAGTTTCGAGACCAGCTCGCGGAGGGGCTCGTGATCACAAAGGGGCAGGAGCACTGCCTCTACGTGTTCTCCACCGAGGAGTTCGCCCGTCGGGCGGCAGCGCTGCAGTCCGCGCCGCTCACGGCCAAAACGGTGCGCGACTACGGCCGGGTGTTCTTTGCCGCGGCGACGGACCAGGTGCCCGACCGGCAGGGCCGGGTGAGTGTGCCGGCCACGCTGCGGACCTACGCCCGGCTGACCCGCGACTGCACGGTCATCGGCGCCAACGACCGGATCGAGATCTGGGACACCGCGTCCTGGGAGTCCTACCTCGGCGAGCACGAGGAAGCCTTCGCCGCTCAGGCCGAGGAGGTGGTGCCCGGAGTGCTGTGACGGCGGCCCACGCGAAGGTGCTGCCAGGCCTCCACCCGCTCCAGCCCAGCTGGCGCACCTTCCCCGGCGCCAGGTGGGGGAGTGGGCGGGGACTTGGCCTTCGCGTTCGCCCGACATTCGCCCACCAACGTCCCTGGGCCGTGAGCCGAGACGACGCCACCGCTTGTGACCGGTCCCGGCCGGCAGAAAGGGTCGAGATGCCCTCGCTGACTCCGCCTGGCGGGCCGGCGCCGGCCGCGGAGCACATCCCGGTGCTGCTTGGTCGGGTGCTGACCCTGTTGGCGCCGGCGCTGGCTGGCCCGGCCGCGCTCGTGGTGGACGCCACGATCGGCCTGGGCGGCCACGCCGAGGCCCTGCTCGCCCAGCATCCGAGGCTGCGGCTGGTCGGCCTGGACCGCGATCGCGACGCGCTGGCACGCAGCGCCGCCCGGCTGGCGCCGTACGCCGAGCGCACCATGCTCGTGCCAGCGGTGTACGACGAGCTGCCGCGGGTGCTGGCCGATCTCGGTGTCGCCCGGGTGAACGGCGTGTTGTTCGACCTGGGCGTGTCCTCCCTCCAACTGGACACCCCCGCGCGGGGGTTCTCCTATGCCGTGGAGGCACCGCTGGACATGCGGATGGACCGCTCGCGCGGGCAGACCGCGGCCGACGTGCTCAACTCCTACTCCGCCGCCGAGCTGGCCCGGGTGCTGAGCGCGTACGGCGAGGAGCGGTTCGCCCGCCGGATCGCCGCCGCCATCGTCCGGGAGCGCACCCGCGCCCCGCTGCACTCCACCGCCCGGCTGGCCGAGCTCGTGCGTACCGCCATCCCGGCCGCTACCCGGCGGACCGGGGGGCATCCGGCCAAGCGCACCTTCCAGGCGTTGCGGATTGAGGTCAACGACGAACTCGGGGCGTTGGCACGGGCCCTGCCCGCCGCCGTCGCCGCGCTCGCTGTCGGCGGCCGGATCGTCGTGCTGGCCTACCAGTCCCTGGAGGACCGACTGGTGAAGCGGATTCTGGTCGCCGGCGCGACCAGCCAGGCACCTCCCGACATGCCGGTCGTGCCGCCCGAACTGCGCCCGGAGCTTCGGCTGCTGACCCGGGGCGCGGAGCAGGCCTCGGCGGCCGAGGTGGCGGCCAACTCGCGGGCCGCATCGGTGCGGCTGCGGGCCGCCGAGCGCATCCGGGAGGCGGCGTGACCGCGCAGCCGGCGCCCACGGGCGCGCCGCGCCCCCGCGCCGGCGCCCATCCGTCCGGTCCCCCGGCGCGGGAAGCTCGGCCGCCGCTGCGGTTGGTGCCGACCGGGGCGCCGGCCGCCCGCCGGGCGCCGTTCGTCGTCCTCATCCTCGGCCTGCTCGCCGGGGCGCTGGTCGGGCTGCTGTTGCTCAACACCGCCCGCTCGCAGGACTCCTTCACCGTTAGCGACCTGACCAAGCGCGGCGCCGTGCTCAGCCAGCGGGAGCAGGAGATGCAGCGGGCGGTGGAGGCCGCCGAGGCCCCCGGCCAGCTGGCGCAGCGGGCTCGGGACCTCGGCATGGTCCCGAACGCCAACCCGCTGTTCATCCGGCTGCCGGACGGGGACGTGCTGGGCGCGCCGTCGGGATCATCCACGCCGCACATCGCCACCCCGGCGTCCCCGGACACCACGGCGTCAGCACCAGCATCCGCGGCCCCGGCCGACCCAGCACCGGCGACCGGGCCGGCGGAGGGTGCGGCGGGGATCCTGGCTCCGACCGCGGGTGCCCCCGGCACACCGGCAAGCGTCCCGTGACCTCCTCGGTGGGCGCCCGGGAGCGGTCGCGAGTGGCTGCCCGGCCGACGGCGCCGACGGCCCGGCGGACGCCCCCCGCCACCCCCCGGCCGCTTCGCCGGCGTCGGGTCCGGCTGGGCCGGCCCAGTCGCCGGCTGCATGTCGCGCTGGCGGCCGCGCTCACCGTGCTGGTCGTGCTCGCCGGTCGGCTGGTGCAGCTGCAGGGCCTGGACGCCCCGGCGTACGCCGCCCAGGCAGCGAAACAGCGGCTGCGCACGGTGGCCATGCCGGCCCCCCGCGGGGAGATCCTGGACCGCAACGGCAACCGGCTGGCCGGCACCGTCCCGGCCCGGGCGCTGTTCGCCGACCCGATGCTGGTCGTCGACCCGCCCACGACGGCAGCGCGGATCACCGGCCTATTCGGCGGGGACCCGGCGGCGATGGAGGAGAAGCTGCGCCGGCCCGGGCGGTTCGTCTACCTCGGCCGCGGCCTGGAAGCCGATCAGGTAGACCGGGTGCTCAGCCTCGGTCTGCCCGGCATCGGCAGCCTTTCGGAGACCAAGCGCGTGCACCCAGGCGCCGACCTGGCCGCGAACGTGATCGGGTTCACCGGCCAGGACGGCAACGGCCTCGGTGGCCTGGAGGCGACCTTCGACGGGGTGCTGGCGGGCAAGAGCGGCCGGGAGACCATGGAGGTCGACCCGGCCGGACGCCAGATCCCCTCCGGCGAGCACTCCGGCACCCCGCCGGTCCCGGGCACCTCGCTGCAGTTGACGCTGGACCGCGACATCCAGTGGCAGGCCCAGCAGGCGCTGGTTGCCCAGGTCCAGGCGACCGGGTCCCGCAGCGGGTCGGTGATCGTGATGGACCCGCACACCGGTGAGGTGCTGGCGCTGGCCGGCGCGCCGACCTTCGACCCCGACCAGCAGGGCGCGGCGCCGGAGGCGGCGCGCGGTGACCCGGCTGTCAGCGAGGTATACGAGCCGGGCAGCGTGAACAAGGTCATCACCGCCGCGGCCGCGCTGGAGGCGGGCGTGGTCACACCGGACACGCCGGTCACCGTTCCGCCGACGTTGGCGGTGTACGACCGGGTCTTCCACGACGCCGAGGAGCACGGGGTCGAGCACCTGACCTTCACCGGCGTACTGGCGAAGTCGTCCAACATCGGCACCGTGCTGGTGGCCCAGCAGCTGGGCAAGACCAAGCTGTACGACGCGCTGCGCGGCTTCGGCTTCGGCCAGTCCTCGGGCGCTGGCCTGGCCGGGGAGAGCGCCGGCATCCTGCCTCCGCCGGACAAGTGGTCGGGAACTCAGGCCGCGACCATCGCCTTCGGTCAGGGGGTGTCGGTCAACGCGCTGCAGATGGCCTCGGTGTACGCGACAGTGGCCAACGACGGCGTCCGGGTGCCCCCCAGGGTGGTGCGCGACACGATCGGCAGCGACGGCCGGCTGAGTCCCACGCCGGCACCCGGGCGTACGACGGTTGTCAGCCCGAAGACCGCCCAGGAGCTGCGGACCATGCTGGAGGCGGTCACCTCCAACGAGGGGACGGCCCCGGAGGCGCGCATTGACGGCTTCCGGGTCGCCGGCAAGACCGGTACGTCGCAGCGGGTCGACCCGACGTGCGGCTGCTACCGCGGCTACACCGCCTCCTTTGTTGGGATGGCGCCGGCGGACAACCCGCAGCTGGTCGTCGCGGTGGTGCTGCAGGACCCGCAGAACGGCCACTTTGGTGGCACTCTGGCTGCTCCGGTGTTCCACGACGTGATGGCGTTCGCCCTGCAGGCACGGCAGATTCCGCCCACCGGCACGGCTGCCCCGACCGCGAAGCTGACGACGGACTGACCGGTAACCTCACCATCGTGTCCGCGTCCCTGCCCGTTGCCCAGGTGCGCCCGGCGCAGTCCCGCCGACAGCCGCTGGCCGGACTGGCCGCCGTGCTGCCCCAGGCCCGGTGGGCTGGTCCCGCGCCGGCGGGACGGACCGTGACCGGAGCGACGTTGAACTCGCGAATGGTGCGCCCCGGGGACCTGTACGCCGCGTTGCCCGGGGCGCACAGTCACGGCGCCGACTTCGCGGCCCAGGCCGCCGCTGGCGGAGCGGTCGCCGTGCTCACCGATCCGGTGGGCGCCATCCAAGCGGCGGCCACCGGACTGCCGGTCGCCGTCGTGCCCGACCCGCGCGCCGTACTCGGGGCCGTGTCGGTCTGGGCGTACGACGACCCAGCTCGCGACCTGGCCGTTCTCGGAGTCACCGGTACCAACGGCAAGACCACCACCGCGTACCTGCTGGACTCCGGCCTGCGCGCCGCGGGACACGTCACCGGCCTGGTCGGCACGATCGAAACCCACATCGCCGGCACCGTGGTGCCCAGCGTCCGCACCACCCCGGAGGCGCCTGAGCTGCAGGCGCTGCTGGCGGTGATGCGCGAGCGTGGCGTGACCGCAGTGGCGATGGAGGTGTCCAGCCACGCGCTGGCGCTGGGCCGGGTGGACGGCATCCGGTTCGCCGTGGCGGTCTTCACCAACCTTTCCCAGGACCACTTGGACTTCCACGCCGACATGGCGCACTACTACGCCGCCAAGGCGTCGTTGTTCACCCCGGACCGGGCCGCTCGCGCGGTGATCACTGTGGACGACTGCTACGGGCAGCGGTTGGCGCGGGAGACGAGGCTGCCGGTGCAGACCTGCTCGACCACCGCTGTCGGCGGGGCGGCCTGGACGACGACCGCCGTCCAGGCCGGGTTGACCGGGAGCACGTTCACCGTGCGCGGACCGGTCGGAGAGATCTCGGTGTCCCTCCAGCTGCCCGGCGCCGTCAACGTGGCCAACGGCCTGTCCGCAGTGGCCACCCTGGCCGCCGCCGGGGTTCCCCTGGCGGATGCGGCCGCGGGGGTCGGGGCACTGGCCGGAGTGCCCGGCCGGATGGAGCGGGTCGACGCCGGCCAGCCGTTTGTGGCCTTGGTCGACTATGCGCACACGCCGGCGGCGGTGGCCCGGTTGCTGGCTGAGGTCCGCGCCGCCGCGCCGGTCGGCCGGGTCCTGGTGGTGCTGGGCTGTGGTGGCGACCGGGACGCCGGCAAGCGCCCGCAGATGGGGGCTGCCGTTGCCCGAGCGGCCGACCTGGCCGTGCTCACCAGCGACAACCCGCGCTCCGAGGACCCGCTGTCCATCCTGGCGGCGATGACCGCCGGCGCCCGCGACGTTGCCGCCGCCGAGCGGGCCGAGGTGGTGGTCGAGCCGGACCGCGCGGCCGCGATCGCGCTGGCGGTGGCTCGCGCCGGGGCCGGGGACGTGCTCGTCGTCGCCGGCAAGGGGCACGAGACCGGCCAGGAGTACGGCGGTGTGGTGACCCCCTTCGACGACCGCGAGGTGCTGCGCGGCGCCCTGCGCTCGGCCGGTTCGCGCTCGTGATCGCGCTGTCCCTGGCGGAGGTGGCGCAGGAGGTGACCGGGCGGCTCGACGCCGTCGAAGTTCCCGCGACGCCGGTCACCGCCGTCACCATCGACTCCCGCGCGGTCGCTCGCGGTGCCCTGTTCGTCGCGCTGGCCGGGACCCGGGTCGACGGTCACGACTTTGCCGCCGCCGCGGTCGCCGCCGGTGCGGTCGGGGTGCTGGCGGCCCGGCCCGTCGGCGTACCGGCCGTCGTCGTCGGCGACGGTGATGCGGGCGTGGTGGCCGCGCTCGGCCGGCTGGCTCGGGCGGTGCTCGGCCGGCTCTCGGGTACGACGGTCATCGGCATCACCGGCTCCAGCGGCAAGACCTCGACCAAGGACCTGCTGGCCGGGATGCTGTGCCGGCTCGGCCCGACCGTGGCCGCGGCCGGCTCTTATAACAACGACCTGGGCCATCCGCTCACCGTGCTGCGGGCCGAGGCAGACACCCGGTTCCTGGTGCTGGAGTGCAGTGCCCGCGGCCTCGGCCACCTCACCCGGCTAGCCCGGATCGCGCCGCCGGACATCGCCGTCGTGCTCAACGTCGGCAGCGCGCACCTGGGCGAGTTTGGCAGCCGGGAGGCGATCGCCCGGGCGAAGGCCGAGCTGGTCGAAGCGCTGCCCGCCGACGGGCTGGCGGTGCTCAACGCCGACGACCCGCAGGTCGCGGCCATGGCCAGCCGCACCGCCGCCCGGGTGCTGCGGGTCGGCCGGAGCGCTGCCACCGACGTCCGCGCCGACGACGTGGTGCTGGATGCCGCGGGTCGGGCCAGCTTCACCCTCGCCACTGCGGAGTTTGCGGCCCGCGTGCAGCTCCAGCTGTACGGCGAGCACCAGGTCGACAACGCCCTGGCTGCCGCCGCCGTCGCGCTGGCCGTGGGGATGCCGGCCACGGAGGTCGCGAGCGCGCTGGCCGCCGCCGCGCCAGTCAGCCGGTGGCGGATGGAGGTGGCCGAGCGGGCGGACGGGGTCACCGTCGTCAACGACGCCTACAACGCCAACCCGGAGTCGATGCGGGCCGCGCTCAAGGCGCTGGCCGCGATGTCGACCGGCGGTGCGCGGCGTACCTGGGCGGTGTTGGGGGCGATGGGGGAGCTCGGCGACGCCGCCGCGGCCGAACACGATGCGCTCGGCCGGCTGGCCGTCCGGCTGAACGTCTCTCGGTTGGTGGCCGTCGGCCCGCAGGCGCGACTGATCCACGCCGGCGCGGCGCTGGAGGGGTCCTGGGCCAACGAGTCGGTGGCTGTCCCCGATGCCGCCGCCGCCCTCGCACTCCTGCGCGCCGAGCTGGAGCCGGGGGACGTCGTCTTGGTCAAGGCCTCCCGGGCTGCCGGCCTGGAGCGAGTGGCCACCGCTCTGTTGGCCGACTGGCCGCCGACGGTTGGCCTCGGGGCAGCGCCGGTGGGTCGCCCGTGAGGTCCGTCCTCGTTGCCGCCCTGACCTCGTTGCTGCTGTCCATCGTCGTCACTCCGGCCGCCATCCGGGTGCTGCGCCGCCGCGGATACGGCCAGGAGATCCGCGCCGACGGGCCGACGTCGCACCACACCAAGCGCGGTACGCCGACGATGGGGGGCACGGTCATCATCGCGGCCACCCTGGTGGGTTACGCCGCCGCCCACGTGGCGAGCCCGGGTCCTGGTCGCGGTCCCACCGCGTCCGCGCTGCTGGTGCTGTTCCTGATGACGGGGCTGGGTCTGGTGGGCTTTCTGGACGACTACATCAAGATCGTCAAACAGCGCAGCCTCGGGCTGAAGTCGAGGGCCAAGCTGGCGGGGCAATCGGTGGTGTCGATCGCGTTCGCCGTGCTGGCGCTGGGCTTCCGCAACCACTCCGGACTGACGCCGGCCTCCCGGACCGTCTCGTTCGTGCGGGACAGCAACGTCGTGTTCGCCGCTGGCGCCGTCGGGTCCACCCTGTTCGTGATCTGGGCGTACGTCATGATCGCCGCAACCGCGAACGGGGTGAACCTGACCGATGGCCTGGACGGGCTGGCCTCCGGTGCCGCGGTGATGGTGTTCATGGCCTACGTGGTCATCGCCTTCTGGCAGTTCGGCAACAGCTGCGCGCTGGCTGGCGCGTCCGCGGCCGGCTGCTACACCGCGCGGGATCCGCTCGACGTCTCGATCGTCGCGGCTGCCGCCATGGGGGCCTGCTTCGGCTTCCTGTGGTGGAACGCCTCCCCAGCGAAGATCTTCATGGGCGACACTGGCTCGCTCGCGATCGGCGGGGCGCTGGCCGGGATCGCCATCGTCACCCGCACGCAGCTGCTGCTGGTCGTCCTCGGTGGGCTGTTCGTGATCGAGACGGTTTCGGTGATCTTGCAGGTGGCTGGCTTCAAGCTATCGCGCCGCAGATTGTTCAACATGGCGCCGATCCACCACCACTTCGAGCTGGCCGGGTGGGTGGAGAACACCGTCATCGTCCGGTTCTGGATCGTGGCCGGCCTCGCCGTCGCCTTCGGCCTGGGCGTCTTCTACGCCGAGTTCCTCTCCCACGGGGCGATCGGGTGAACGGCGGACCACCCGAGGGCGGCTGGGAGGGCCGGTCGGTGTGCGTGGCCGGGCTGGGGATCTCCGGGGTCGCCGCGGCGGAGACGCTACTGCGGTTGGGCGCCCGGGTCAGCGTGGTCGACGGTTCGGACGCTGCCGAGCTGGCGACCCGGGCGGCCGCGCTGGCCGCGCTGGGGGCCACGGTGCGGCTCGGCCCGGCCGCCACCGCCGCGCCACCGGCCGGCGCGACGCTGGTCGTGACCTCGCCCGGGTGGCGACCGCAGGCACCGCTGCTGCGCTCGGCCGCGGCCGCCGGCATCCCGGTCTGGGGGGAGGTCGAGCTGGCCTGGCGGCTGCGGCCGGCCGCGGCAGCCGGTCACGCCGCGCCCTGGCTGGCGCTCACCGGGACCAACGGCAAGACCACCACCGTGCGGATGCTCACCGCCATCCTGACCGCCGCCGGTCGGCGTGCGGTGGCGGTCGGCAACGTCGGCACCCCGCTGCTGGCCGCGGTGCTGGCGGACCCGCCGTACGACGTGCTTGCGGTCGAGCTGTCCAGCTTCCAGCTGCACTGGTCGGCCTCGCTGCGCCCGTTCGCCGCGGCGGTGCTCAACCTGGCCGACGACCACCTGGACTGGCACGGCTCGGTGGCGGCCTACCAGGAGGCGAAGGCCAAGATCTGGGCCGGGGGCCAGACCGTGGCCATCGGCAACGCCGACGACCCGCCCACGGCGCAGGCGCTGGCGGCCGCCCCCGGCCGGCAGGTGTCGTTCACCCTCGCCGAGCCGGGCCCGGGTCAGCTCGGGGTGGTCGCCGGGCGGCTGGTCGACCGGGCGTTCGGTCCGGATGCCGCTGCGGCCGACCAGACCGGCGTCGACCTGGCCGCTGCCGCCGACGTCCGGCCGGCGGGGCCACCCAACGTTGCCAACGCGCTGGCCGCCGCGGCCCTGGCCCGGGCGTACGGCGTGCTCGCCGACGCTGTGCGCGCCGGCCTGCGCGGCTTCACGCCGGACCCGCACCGCAACGCGCTGGTGGCAGTCGTCGACCAGGTGAGCTACATCGACGACTCCAAGGCCACCAACCCGCACGCGGCGGCGGCGTCGCTGGCGGCGTACCCGTCGGTGGTCTGGGTGGCCGGCGGTCTGGGCAAGGGGCTGAGCTTCGACGAGCTGGTGCTGGCGGCGCGCGAGCGGTTGCGGGCCGTCGTACTGATGGGCAGCTGCCGGGCCGAGATTCGCGACGCGCTGACGCGACACGCCCCGGCAATCCGGGTCGTCGAGGTGGCGCGCACCGACACTGGGGCCATGAGCGACGTCGTACGGCAGGCAGCTCGGCTGGCCCAGCCCGGCGACACCGTCCTGCTGGCGCCGGCCGCTGCCTCGATGGACATGTTCGCCAACTACGCCGCGCGCGGGGACGCGTTCGCGGCGGCGGTCAACACGGTGTCAGGGTCGGCGCGGTGAGCGCCACCACCACTGACCGTCGGCTCGCCAGCGGGTCCGCGCCGCAGCCGGCCGCGCCGGACCGGCTGCCGGTCTTGCGCCGGCCGCTGACGTCGTACTACCTCGTGCTCGGTTGCGCAGCCGCCTTGGTGATCATTGGCCTGACCATGGTCTTCTCTGCCTCCAGCGTCCGCTCCTACGCCCGCAGCGGTTCCTCCTACACCGTGTTGGTCACGCAGGCCCAGTGGGTGGCGCTCGGCCTGCCAGCGTTGGCGCTGGCGCGCTGGCTGCCGGTGCGGACCTATCGCTGGCTGGGCTATCCGCTGATGCTGTTCTCGGTGCTCGGCCTGGTTGCCGTGCTGGTCCCGGGCGTGGGGCGCAACGTCGACGGCGCCACCCGCTGGATCGAAATGGGTCCGCTGAGTTATCAGCCCAGCGAGCTGGCCAAGCTGGCGTTGGCGCTGTGGGGAGCTGACCTGCTGGCCCGCAAGCAGCGGTTGCTCGGGCAGTGGAAGCACCTGGTCATCCCGCTGTTGCCGGTGACCGCGCTGCTGGCCGGATTGATCATGCTGGAGCCGGACCTCGGCACCACGATCGTCCTGCTGCTGGTCACCATGGCGCTGCTGTGGGTGGTCGGGGCGCCGGTGCGGCTGTTCGCGGCGATCAGCACGACGGTGGCCGGGCTCACCGGATTGCTGATCTACATCGAGCCGTACCGGATGGCGCGGTTCACCGGCTTCCTGAACCCCTTTGCCGACCCGCTGGGCCGCGGTTTCCAGGCGATCCAAGGCCTGTACGCGCTGTCCTCGGGCGGTTGGTGGGGGATCGGCCTGGGCGCGAGCAAGGAGAAGTGGCTGGGCGGGTTGCCCAACGCGCACACCGACTACGTCTTCGCCATCATCGGCGAAGAGCTGGGCCTGGTGGGCACCTTCACGGTGCTGCTGCTGTTTGCCACGCTGGCGTACGCCGGGATTCGGACCGCTCGGCGGACGACTGACCCATTCGTCCGGTTGGCCGCGACCGCGGTCACCGCGTGGCTGGTCGGCCAGGCCGTGGTGAACGTGGGCGCGGTCGTCGGCCTGCTGCCGATCACCGGCATCCCGCTGCCGCTGATCTCCTTTGGCGGATCGGCGCTGCTGCCCACCCTGTTCGCCGTCGGCATGCTGGCATCGTTCGCCCGGACAGAGCCGGGCGCAGCGGCCGCGCTGGCAGCGCGCACGGGCGGGCCGCTGTCCCGGTGGCGACGGTCGCGCCGTGCCGGTACGCCACCGGTCCCCGGAGGCCGCCGGCGCCGCCTGGTCCGGCGGTGAGCTCGACCGACGCGCTGCGGGTGGTCTTGGCGGGTGGGGGCACTGCCGGCCACGTCGAGCCGGCGTTGGCGCTTGCCGACGCGTTACGTCGGCTGAATGCGGACACCAAGATCACCGCACTCGGCACCGCGCGGGGTCTGGAGACCCGACTGGTGCCCGCCCGCGGCTACGAGCTGCGGCTGATCCCACCGGTACCGCTGCCGCGACGGCTGACGCCGGGCCTGCTGGTGGTGCCCGCGCGGGCAGCTAGTGCCGTGCGCGCCGCCGGGCGGGTGTTGGCCGAGGTGCGCGCCGACGTGCTGGTCGGGTTCGGTGGCTACGTCGCGTTCCCCGCCTACCTGGCCGCTCGCCGCCGCGGTATCCCGATCGTCGTGCACGAGGCCAACGCCCGGCCGGGCTTGGCCAACCGGGTGGGGGCCCGGTTGACGCCGTACGTCGGGGTTGCCAACGAGGGCATTGCCTGGCCGCACGCCCGGGTGGTCGGCGTTCCGCTGCGCCCCGTGGTTGCGACGCTGGACCGGGCGGCGCTACGGCCGGCGGCGCGCGCGGAGCTTGGGTTGGCGCCGGAGCTGCCGACGCTGCTGGTCTTCGGTGGCTCGCAGGGGGCGCGGTCGCTGAACGCCGCGG
>Ga0209747_1001654_pt1 | contig 11740 bp, 9 predicted proteins | sample BarGraNGADG00311_FD_184498 | JGI IMG/M metagenome (GOLD analysis project Ga0209747, IMG submission 184498) | Arctic peat soil microbial communities from Barrow, Alaska - Barrow Graham LP Ref core NGADG0011-311 (SPAdes) (version 2) | ecosystem: Environmental > Terrestrial > Soil > Wetlands > Peat ... | reverse complement strand
AAAATTCTGATTGTAGGAGGGCCGCAAATTGCCACTTCCTTCCTTAGAGATGACTTAATAGATGAATTGTGGCTTACCCTGGAACCAAAAATATTTGGAACAGGTGCCAGTTTTGTAACAGAAGAGAAACTTGATATCAATTTAAGCTTATTAAGCTCTGAAAAAATAAATGATCAGGGAACCCTGATAACTAAATATAAGATAATCCGTAAAGGTTAATTTTTAGACCGGATTATTAGAAATCATATTGCTTATTACAAGGTATTTGCAGGATTTGTTTCAATGTAAAAGAGCGGGAATTTGTTATTAAATATAGACTTCATGGAAGGTAAGTTCAACATTAATTATTCTCGGTATCTGATTTGTGTGATATTGATTTTTTTAGATTTTTTTGTTTTATCAGGCCAAAATCAGGATAAAATATTTTCCGATAGCGTGAGTATTGATCTGTGCATAAGTTATGCGATGAAATACCAGCCTCTTGTAAAACAATTAAAACTTGATGAAGCCATTGCAAATCAGAATGTCAAAATTTCTCTTTCTGACTGGCTGCCACAGGTAAAAACTAATGCAGGGTACCAGTACTTTCTGAAACAGCCCGTTTCTTTTTTCCCTAACCTTTCAGACCTTACCGGTCCCGACATTCAGGTTACCACTGGTCTGAAGTATAACTCTAATCTTCTTATTAATGCCAGTCAGAACATCTTTACCCCAGATTTATATTTTGCCGGAAGAACGGCCAGATATTACAGGCAACAGATTGGACAAACTTCTCAGAAAGGAATAATACAGCTTGTTGTAAATATAAGCAAAGCATTTTACGACGTCCTGCTTTCTGAGCAGATGCTGAATATTATTAATGAGGATATAGACAGGTTAACGATAAACCTGAAGAATGCTGATGCACTCTATAAAAACGGAACCACTGATAAGATTGATTTTAGCAGGGCAACAATCGCCCTGAATAATGCAAAGTCTCAGAAAATAAGTATTTCCAATTCAATAATCTCCAAAAAGAGCATTTTGAAGCAGCTTATGAATTACCCTGATGATAAACCTCTGGATTTAAAATACAGGTTCAGTGCTATGAAGGAAGACATTCTCATTGATACACTGAAAACTTTAAATTACAGCGACCGCATTGAATATCAATTGCTTCAAACAAATATAAAACTACAGAAACTAACTTTGAATTACTACAAGATTAGCTTTCTCCCTTCACTATCAGGTTATGCCAACTATAATATTATTTACCAGAATGATACTTACTCAGAATTATATAAACAATCCTTTCCGAATTCTAATATCGGTCTTTCCTTATCCTTTCCGATTTTCGAAGGAACAAAAAAATGGCACAACATTAAGAAATCAAAATTGTCATATGAAAGGTTAACACTTGACACGCTTAATTTAAAAAATGAGATGAATACAGGTTACTTGCAGGCTATTTCCGAATATAAGAGCAATCTGTCAGCATATAATATAACAAGTGAAAACATAAATATTGCCCGGGATGTATTTAATACAGTGATGTTTCAGTATAAACAGGGTATTAAACCGTACATCGACGTAATTGTTGCAGAGACAGACCTTTTAACTGCACAGTTAAATAATCTCAGTTCTCTGATCATGTTAATGTACAGTAAAATTGATGTACAGCAGGCTTCAGGCAAGATATCTATAGAAAACTAACTTATCAAATATTGCAATGAATAGAATAAGATTGAATACCATTTATATTAGTTTATTCCTCCTTCCCTTTCTGCCTTCGTGCAAAAATCATAATAAGACAGATCAGGCAGTGGCATTTGTTCCGGTTGTTCCGTTCACTGTACAATCTGGGAAGATAGAATACTATGACACTTATCCCGGAACAGTGGTAGCAACGGATGAAGTGCAACTCAGGAGTGAGGTAAGCGGCTTTGTAACCGGTATATATTTCAAGGAAGGAAGTGAGGTAAAAAAAGGCACTAAACTTTATGAAATCGACAGAAGAAAATTTCGGGCAGCATATGAAGAGGCCAAAGCAACCCTTGAGATAGCAAATGCTAACGTTCAGAAAGCCCAGCGCGATGCCGACAGGTATAAAAAGCTGGATGAACAAAATGCCATTGCAAAACAGGTTCTCGATGATGCTTTAACCGTGCTTAATAATGCCCAGATGCAGGTTAAATCTTCTAAGGCAAATCTTTTAAATGCAGAGACAGATTTTAATTACTCGCTCATTACAGCTCCATTCACAGGCTCCATAGGCCTTTCACTGATCAAACCTGGAGCATTTGTAACTGCGGGTCAGACATTATTGAATACTATTTCTTCTGATGATCCAATAGCTATTGATTTTTTGGTAGACGAAAAATCGCTCCCGTATCTTATTAAGCTTCAAAAAATAAAGAGTGGGGCCATTGACTCAACTTTTGAGGTAATATTGCCCGATAACTCTGATTATAAGCATAGTGGCAGTTTGAGTATAATTGACAGGGCCGTTGACCCTCAAACAGGAACAATAAAGATCAGAACGGTTTTCCCAAACCCTGAAGGGAGCTTGCGACCCGGGATGAACTGTACATTAAAAGTCCTGAATGTTAACTCAGGAACGCAAGTCAATATTCCGGTAAGAGCCCTTGTGGAACAAATGGGTGAATTCTTCGTGTATAAGATTGATACTAACAATATTGTTAAACAAAAAAGAGTCGAACTAGGACCAACTCAGGGCCTTGTTGTGATAGTTAAGTCGGGATTGAATCCGGGTGATAAAATAGTACTCGAAGGAATCCAGAAGGTTCATGAAGGTTCTTCTGTCAATATTACTGCAGGGGACAAAAATAAAGGAGACCAGGCCAAAGATGATCAGGTAAAAGGAGACCGGGGTAACCATGACCAAACTAAACAGGGCAATACCAAACTGGAAAAGGGTAAAGAAAAAGGATAAATACTATCAGAAATGATTGCCGATACATTTATTAAAAGACCAAATACTGCGATAGTTATTTCCCTGATAATTGTTATTCTGGGATTGATCTCAATTGTAACCCTGCCTGTAAGCCAATACCCTGATATAACTCCACCGGTAGTACAAGTTTCGGCAAGCTATATAGGTGCTGATGCAAATGTGATTGAACAAACAGTTGCAACGCCAATAGAATCCCAGGTAAACGGTGTTCCGGATATGACGTATATGCAGTCAATCAGCACAAGTACCGGGAGCATGAGCCTGAACGTTACTTTTAAAACCGGTACAAATATTGATATTGCTGCTCTTGATGTAGAAAACAGGGTAAATGCCGCTTTGCCCAATATTCCCGTCGAGGTCAAAAACCTCGGGATCATCGTGCGGAAAAGGTCACCAAGCATTTTGATGGTTATTGGCATCTTTTCACCAAATAAAACACACGGTATTAAATTTGTAGATAATTACACTAATCTTTATATCAGGGAAGCTCTTGCACGTGTCAAAGGAGTTGGCGATATCTTTACACGTGCTGATCCTTTCGGAATGCGTCTGTGGCTGAATCCGGATAAACTTGCAGAACTGCACCTTACACCAGCAGATATCATACAGGCAGTTCAGGAACAAAACGTACAGGTTGCAGCAGGAACTATCGGATCACCTCCACAGAAGAATTATCAGGCTTTTGAATATACCTGTTTTGTTCAGGGAAAGCTGGCCTCTGAGGAGGAATTTGGGAAGATCATTGTGAAAACGAATCCTTCCGATGGTTCAATTGTTTATATGAAAGATGTGGCAAGAATTGAACTTGGAAAGTTTACTTACTCCGGTGGTTCCTTTGTCGATGGCGAATTATCTTCATTTCTTCTGGTCTTTCAATTGCCAGGCACCAATGCAATGGAAACAGCCAGCGGAGTTTATGCCGAGATGGATAAACTCAAGAAATCCTTCCCGTCCGATATAGATTATAATGTTCCTTTTGAAACAGTCTCGGTGGTGAAAGTTTCAATCCAGGAAGTTGTCAAGACTTTACTGCTGGCATTAAGCCTTGTGATAGTAGTAGTATTCGTTTTTTTACAAAGCTGGAGAGCTACATTGATTCCTATCCTGGCAATTCCTGTATCGATCATCGGAACATTCATCTTTTTTATTCCCTTAGGTTTCACAATAAATACCCTCACTCTTTTTGCCCTGGTACTGGCTATTGGCATTGTCGTTGATGATGCTATAATTGTTGTGGAAGCGATACAGCATTATATTGATGAGAAAAACATGACTGCTAAGGAGGCTGCTGTCAAAGCAATGCAGGATATTTCTGCACCTGTAGTTGCTATAGCCTTAATTTTAGCTGCAGTATTTATTCCGGTAGGATTTTTCCCGGGGATAGTGGGTAAGCTATATCAGCAATTTGCTATAACCATAGCAGTATCAGTATTATTGTCAGCATTTGTTGCCTTAACCCTGACACCAGCATTAAGCGCGCTACTACTTGTTCCTCAAAAGTCATTCAGAAGAACCGGCGTTTTAAACTGGTTCTTCGACCGGTTTAACAGGCTTTTTAAAAAAGGTGTCGATACTTATTCTTCGAGTGTTCTGAAAGTTATCAATTATGCACGCTATGTAGTAATTCTTTTAATCCTGGTAATCTTCGCTACCGCAGTCTTATTCAAAAATAAACCTACAAGCTTCATTCCTACAGAGGATAATGGAAGGCTTTATATTACGTTCGAACTTCCGGAAGCGGTATCTACTTCACGCACTGTCGAAGTTTTGAATAATGTTATGGATATTTTGAAAGAAATTAAAGGTGTTGGCCATTTTGCAGCAATTGCAGGACTGAACGTAGTTACATTTTCCACAAAGTCAAACAGCGGAACCGTTTTTTGTCAGTTAAAACCCTGGGACGAACGCAAAACTCAATCAGAACAGTTGGCTGGCATCATATCTGAAATGAACAGGCGCTTTGCATCAATCAAACAGGCACGGGTTATTGTAATAGCCCCTCCGGCAATTCCCGGACTTGGAAATACCGGAGGATTTAGTTTTATTTTGCAGCAAAGAGAGAGTACAGATGATATAAAGGGATTCGAGAAGGTTGTCAGAAATTTTATGGTTGAAGCAAATAAACGTCCTGAACTTGGGAGTGCATTTACCTTTTTCACTGCGAGTACACCCCGGTATACAATTACCGTCGACAGGGAGAAATGCAAGAAAATGGGAGTCCCACTCTCCGGACTTTTCAACACTCTGCAAACTTACCTGGGAAGTTTTTATATTAACGACTTTACACTTTATGGCAGGAATTTCAGGGTAATGGCACAGGCTGATACAGCTTACCGGGAAGATATATCAGATATTGAAAGGTATTATGTGAGGAATAGCGAAGGCAACATGTTACCTCTTAAAACATTTATTAGTTATAAAGTTACAGAAAGCGCTCCGGTCATTAATCATTATAATCTTTATCGGTCAACTGAATTCAATGGTGATGCCGCTAAAGGCTACAGCAGCGGCCAGGCAATTACGGCATTAATTGAAACAGCTGATAAGATATTGCCGGAAGGATACAGCTATGAATTTTCAGGATTAAGTAAGGAAGAGATAGATGCTGCATCCAAATCAATTGTTATATTCTTTATTTCTATTTTATTTGTATTCCTTTTTCTTACAGCGCTTTATGAAAGCTGGTCTGTTCCTTTCTCAGTCCTTCTTGCAGTACCGTTAGGAGCTTTTGGTGCTATACTTGCCCTGACATTTGTACCTAAGCTGAGTGATAATGTCTATGCTCAGATCGGACTTGTAACTCTTATCGGTCTTGCCGCAAAAAATTCAATTCTTATAGTTGAATTTGCCAAGACCCGTGTCGATGGAGGTATGCCATTACTTGATGCGACATTTGAGGCTATAAAACTCAGGTTACGCCCTATTCTTATGACATCTATGGCATTCATTCTGGGTGTTTCTCCGTTGATCTTCGCCACAGGTGCCGGAGCTGTAGCCCGTCAAACAATTGGCTGGACGGTATTTGGAGGAATGATTGCTGCCACATTTATAGGTATTTTTATGGTACCTGTCTTATTTGTTGTTATTACAAGATTTGCGTATGGGAAAGAGAAACTTGATGAATTGCAGAAAAATTTCAATCGGGAGGATGAATATCATGTTTGAAAATCTTACAGCATAAGACTCAGAAAAAAGTAAAAAAAAATGGTAAACATTGATTTCAAAAAACAGCATAATCCTATCCTGATTATTGCAGGTGAGAAAGATAATATTGTTCCTGTCTCACTTATTGAAAAAAACTTTAAAGCCTACAATAACAAAAACAGCAGAATTGATTTCCGCGTGTTTGAAGACAGGACCCATTATATCTGCGGACAGACAAAATGGGAAGAAGTGGCAAAATATATCCATGAGTGGATTGAGAGTTTGCGATAAAATCAGGATTTTCAGAATGGGAACAAGATTCTACTTATCAAAATCAATATTCTTGAAATCGGCAAGTTTCAAAGCAAGTTTGCGATATAATTTCATATTATCTATTTCACCATTCAACTGGCAGATTCGGCTAAGACCAAAGTAAGCATAGGCCGCATATTCATCTCCGTAACTTCTGAAAAATGAAATATCTTTGATTCCCTTCAAATAAAATTGTTGAGCTTGTTTGATATCATGGTACTTTTTCTCCTGTATTATTCCATTGAAAATGGTAACCTGGGCCTGAAAAAATGAGTTCTTTAGATATGCAATAGATGATACTATCTCCTTTTCAGCTTCATTATATTGTTTCATGAGCAGCAGGTTCTTAATATATGATCCCAGATACTCCGGATTGTCGGGATAAATCATATGAAGGTTTTTACTGTAAAAAGTCGCCCGCTGATAATTATTTTCAAATGATAAGAATATTTCAGAAAGAAAAGAATAAGATTCAGCTTTCAGTATGATGGAATTTTTAGCAACTGCCTGCAAATCTTCCAGCCCCTTAACTTTGCTTCCCCTTGGAAATAGAAATGCAAGTGTCTTGTAAACAGGATGGGCTTCGGGGTACGCCTCACGATAATAATTATAGACTCCGGTGAAGAAATAAAAATCCGAATAATTAGTAGTAAAATCAAAAGAGCGTCTGATGCATTGATAGGTACTTGATGCAATGGGAAAAACCTCAAAACTAAGATCATTATCAGTATAAAAGAGAAGCAAAAGCCCCCGCGCACAAAGATTGACCAGCAGAATTTCTGCTTCAAGTGCGGGATTCTTGTTTTTATCACATAATTCAATGCATTTGCGCATATCATCTTCAAATGTTTCGCGTGCTGCTGAAGTAGTTATGAGCGGATAATTTTCCCAATAGGTCATCATACCTTTGAAGAGGTAAGTCAAAGGATGTCCGGGAAATAGTTTTTTCAGCTCATCTCTTATATTGTCTGCTTTGTTGAACTGGAAGTTATAAACATAATCAATTCCCTTTTTTACAAGATTTATGGTAGTGGAATCTTGTAGCAGTTGGCCATTTACCTCAGAAGTACTTATACATAGAACCAGTACAAAAAACATTGCAGATAATTTCAATTTTTCAAGGAAAGATGAAAAAGATGAAAACAGCCTGGAAATTTTTTGTATATTATTGGTGATATTCAAATCTGTTTGTTGAAGGAGAAAAATGACCATAGTTCAATTCCTTTGTTTAAAACTTTTTAGGTATAAGATTGTTCTTTAAATTGAAAGTTACATCAATTGAACTTATTAGATATAATCTAACAATTGATTAAAATGAATGTTCATAGGAAAACTGCAGGAGCTGGTCATCTGTTTTCTGGTTAATAACTCTTGCGGCCTATTGCTTTTGATCTGGGAACGGATAGCATAAAGAAATTTCATATTAACGTAAAGACATTAAAATATTTCTTATATTTTGAACTGATAAAAATTTCAGGCTGATAACAACTGTTAATAACAAATATTCATAATGTTCAATTACACGGCTACTTACACTGATAAGTATCAATTGACGATGTCGCAGGTCTATTTTCTCAAAGGTCAAAAGGATACAAAAGCCGTATTCGATTATTTCTTCCGGAAGTTACCATTCAACGGGGGATATGCGATTTTTGCCGGTCTGGAGGATCTGCTTAATATATTAGATATCTTACGCTTTGATAAACAGGATCTTGATTTTCTGAAGGAACTGGGATATCATAATGATTTTATCAGATATCTTGAAAAGTTCAGGTTCACTGGTAATATTTATAGTTCACTCGAAGGAGATTTAGTATTTCCTGTCCGTCCTGTACTTCAGATTGAAGCAAATTTAATCGAAGCTCAGATTATTGAAACACTCATTCTCAATATACTTAATTTTCAGACTCTGGTAGCCACAAAAGCGAGCCGGATGCGGCAGGCAGCCGAAGGCAGGAATCTGATTGATTTTGGTTTACGAAGAGCTCAGGGGCCCGGAGGTTATTATGCCAGCAGGGCTGCTTTTATCGGAGGATTCAACGGTACAAGTAATGTACTGGCTGGTCGCGATTATGGCATACCGGTTTCTGGTACAATGGCTCATTCGTTTATTGAGAGCTATGATGATGAACTGTCAGCATTTAGTCATTTTGCTGAAGTGCAACCGAATGATTGTGTTTTGGTTGTAGATACTTATGATACTCTTAAAAGTGGTATCCCCAATGCTATTAAAGTGGCAAAAGAAATGGAAGAACAGGGTTTCCACCTGAATGGCATCAGGCTCGACAGTGGCGACCTGGCTTATCTTGCAAAAGAGACACGGAAACAATTAGACATTGCCGGCCTCGATTATGTAAAAATTGCTGTTTCAAACCAATTGGATGAGTACATCATAAAAAGTCTTATGGATCAACAGGCCCCCATTGACATTTTTGGTGTTGGAACAAGTCTTGTTACGGGTCACCCCGATGCAGCTTTGGACGGAGTATATAAATTATCGTATTCAAACGGTAAACCGCGGATCAAATTGTCAGAGAATATCAGTAAAATAACGCTACCTCACAGGAAACAAGTCTTCAGGATTATTGACAACGAAGACAAATTCATTGGTGCTGATGCTGTTACAATGTCTGATGAACAAGACGTGGATATCATGCATCATCCAATGTACCCTCTTAAATCACTCTCTTTAATAAAAACTGTTAAGGAACCATTGCTGCATAAAGTAATGGAAAACGGATCGAGGTTGAATAGTACGCAGTCGCTTTCAGAAATTGCAAATTACAGCCGCGAGAGACTTGAAAAACTTCCTGAAGAATATAAAAGGTTTGACAACCCTCATATTTATAAAGTTGGAATCAGCACTAACCTTAAAAATGAACGCGACAGACTCATTAATGAATTTAAAAAGTAATTTTAAATGAAAACACTTATTATCATAGATGCCCAGAATGATTTTATGCCAGGAGGTCCATTGGAAGTGCCTCAAGGTAATTTGATAGTGCCGGTAATTAACCAGGTTCAGAGTTATTTTGATCTGGTGGTAGCTACCCAGGACTGGCATCCCAAAAACCATAAGAGTTTTGCTTCGAACCACTATAATAAGAAAATATTTGACAAAATTGTCCTTCATGGAGCACAACAAACTCTCTGGCCTGATCATTGCATACAGGGATCTGCGGGAGCTGATTTACATAAGGATATTGAGCCTAACAGAATTGCTGCAATTTTCCGTAAGGGAATGGATCCTGAGATAGACAGTTACAGCGGATTTTTTGACAATAATCATCAGCTAAGCACAGGTCTGTCTGGCTATCTGAAAGCAAAAGGAATATCCGAAGTCCATTTTTGCGGACTGGCTGCCGACATTTGTGTTTATTATTCAATACTGGATTCAGTACTGGAAGGCTTCTCTGCAGTATTTATTGAAGATGCATCGCGGCCTTTATACCCCGATAAGTTCGACGACATAAAATGTGAGTTTGCAAAAATTGGAGTACGTATTATCACCAGCAACGCACTCCGGCAAACATAGCTTAATGTGAAACAGATAGTTTTCTGAAACTGATCATCCGGCGGTTTGTTTCATCCCACAGTCCGAGAGTTAAAGCTTTAAATGTTGAAAACAAAACTATAGGTTTGACTTCTTTGAAAATCTCGTTTTCGTTATGACATTTTTCGAGGTAATAATTTGGAATTCTTGAGCTCAGGTGATGAACATGATGAAAGCCAATATTCCCGGTAAACCATTGAAAAACAACCGGTAATTTCAGAAAGGAACTGCCTCTGATTGCAGAATTCTTATAATCCCATTTGCTCTCCCTTTCCCATGAAACATCATCGAACTGGTGTTGTATATAAAATAACCAGAGTCCGATACTATGTCCAATTAAAATAATAGGCAATTGGATCAGGAGGTAAGCCTTCAGTCCGATTAATAAACTGATTGAACCAGCCATGACGAGCAACATGATATTCGTAAAATAAACGTTCCATTTTTCCAGTTTTGTCAAGCTTTTCTTGGCTAACCTGTTTTGAACCAGTACAACAAGCAACGGACCGACTGTAAACATAAAAAACGGATTGCGGAAGCAACGATAAAATAAACGATTCATTCGTGAGGATTTCAGATATTCATCTACAGTCATGGTCCATACATCTCCAATGCCTCGTTTATCAAGGTTACCTGAAGTGGCATGATGTTTCCAATGCTGATAGTGCCACTTATAAAATGGAGTAAATGCAAGGATTCCCATTATCATTCCAACTATGTTATTCGCCTTCTTTGAGACAAAAAATGACCTGTGTCCGCAATCGTGGAAAATGATAAAAATCCTGATCAGAAATCCTGAAGCAACCAAAGAAAGCAAAAGCGTGATCCAATAGGAGTACTGAAGACTACGATACATTAAATACCACATGAATATGTATGGTATCACAGAATTACAGATTTGCCATATACTTTTCCGCAGGTCAGGGTGGTTATACTTCATGATCACCTTTTCCCAGGACCTGTCAGTGTCCGGGCTGGCATCAATAATTGTTTTCATTAAATTAATTTTTAAATATTTTCAAAGAATTGTACATATACCTTTTTGCAAAGGTATAACCGGAATTTATTGATTATAAAAAAGAGTGATTAATCCACCAGAATAAGGGATTAACTATACAAAATCGTGGTTAATATCCGAAATTGTGGGTGAATGGCATTCGCCCCCGCTAGCTTAAAGCGCTTCTTTAAGCTTAATAAGATATTGGCGTGATACTGGCACTTGCTCATCAAATCCCTTAATAATCAGCAAATGATTGTTGTTACTTCTCGTAAGTCTTTCGATATAGTGTAAATTTACAATACATATCCTGTGACAACGAAGAAAATTGGAATATTGTTTTATCTGGATTTCAATGTTCTTAAGTGTATTCCTGATAAGCTTCTTTTTATAATTATTTCCTTCTTTATATACAATTTCCACATAATTGTCTGCTGATTTAATTAAAGCCACTTCAGAAATCAGAAGAGTCAGGTTTTCCGAATTATTTTCTGAAGTAAAATCAATGGATTTGTTCAGGTTATCTTCTTCGTACTTCTCTACCTGTTTTTGAAATATTTTCTTTTCAACAACAAGTAACTCATTTTGTTCTTTTAACTCATTGACCAGATCGAAGAAATTCAGGATTAATGGAGGAGTAAGGCAAACTAATACTACTTTGAAAGTGATAAAAAATGTAATACTTACCGTGCCTACATATCGGATGTAGAATACCAAAGCAACGGCGCTAAATATAAAAATAACAAACCCACTAAAGTATGGTGGTAAAATAAATTCTTTT
>Ga0209747_1001648_pt1 | contig 11759 bp, 12 predicted proteins | sample BarGraNGADG00311_FD_184498 | JGI IMG/M metagenome (GOLD analysis project Ga0209747, IMG submission 184498) | Arctic peat soil microbial communities from Barrow, Alaska - Barrow Graham LP Ref core NGADG0011-311 (SPAdes) (version 2) | ecosystem: Environmental > Terrestrial > Soil > Wetlands > Peat... | reverse complement strand
TCCTGCTTCGCCCACGAGATCATCGACTATCTGCTGGGCTTCGGCGTGAAGCTCATCGTGATCGCCTGCAACAGCGCCACCGCCGCCGCGCTCGAGCAGGCTCAGCGCCGGTACGACATCCCCGTGGTCGGGGTCATCATGCCGGGTGTGCGCGCCGCGCTGCGCCGCTCCAAGAGGCTGCAGATCGGCGTGATCGGCACCAACGTCACCATATCGAGCGGCTCCTACGAGCGCGCCATCAAGAAGCTCGACCCCCGCGCCACCGTCTACAGCCAGGCCTGCCCCGAGTTCGTGGAGTTCGTCGAGAGGGGAGAGGTCACGGGCGACCACATCTCCGAGATGGCCCTGGGCTACCTCGACCCCATGCTGGAGGCCGGCATCGACACGCTCATCATGGGCTGCACCCACTACCCGCTGCTGGCGCCGCTGCTGGCCCAGGTCGCCGGCCCCGGCGTCGAGCTCATCAGCAGCGCCGAGGAGACCGCCGCGGAGGTCGACACCATCCTCGACCGCCTCGGCTGGCTCGCGGAGGGCGACCGTCCCGGCTCGATGATGTTCCTCACCACCGGCGACGTCGACGAGGGCCGCCGGCTGGGGAGGATGTTCCTGGGGCCCGAGGTCCGCGAGGTGATCCCGATCACTTTCGATAAACACCCCGCTCCCGCTTTCCTCGACGCTGAAGGTGAAGCCTCTTGAGCGTTAAGGTCACGGTATGCGGGAGCTCCGGCGGCTACGCCGGGCCGGGGAAGGCGTGCGCGGGGTTTCTGCTCTCGAACGAGGAGCAGACCCTGATGCTCGACCTGGGCCCGGGCGCGCTATCCAACATGCTCGAATACCTGGACGCCGACGCGCTCGACGCCCTGGCTCTCACGCACATGCACTACGACCACTACGTGGACATATTCGGTCTCTGCACCGCCCGGCGGTTCTGGGAGACCTCGCTGCCGCCGATGCCCGTGCTGGCGCCCTCCGTGGCCAAAGATATCATCGGCAGCCCTCTCGCCGAGAGCAGCCGGGAGGAGTTCTTCATGTGCATGGAGCTCACCGCCCCCGAGCCGGGGCGCGCGATCGAGCTGGCCGGGTTCGAGGTCACCGCGCTCCCGTCGGCGCACGGGGTCGACGGCTTCATCTACCGCATCAAGGCGGGCGAGAGCACTGTTTGCTATTCCGGAGACACGGAGAAGTGCGACGGGCTGGTAGAGCTCGCGCGTGAGGCCGACCTGTTCATATGCGAGTCCACATTCACCAGCGAGGTGCCGGCCAAGCATAAGGGGCACCTGAGCGCGACCGAAGCTGGCAGGATCGCCGCGGAGGCGGGGGTCGGGAGCCTGCTGCTGACGCACCTCTGGCCGACGTTGAGCGGGGAGAAGGCGGTCGAGGAGGCCGGCAAGCAGTACAATGGTCCCGTGGAGCTTGCTGTCGAGGGGCTGACCCTTTTCGTGGGCCCCTACCCGTGCGCGGTATGAGAAGCGAGCAAGGAGGCTGTTTTGATCAGGACTGACGGCAGGTCCGAGGAGCAGATGCGGCCGGTCAAGATAACGAGGGGCTACATCCCGCACGCGGAAGGCTCGGTGCTGATCGAGCTCGGCCGCACGCGCGTGATCTGCGCGGTCACCTACGAGGACACCGTGCCGAGGTTCCTGGCAGGGACCGGCAAGGGCTGGGTCACCGCCGAGTACTCGATGCTTCCGCGCTCCACCACCGTCCGCAGCCCGCGCGAGGCCATCGCCGGCCGGCAGGGCGGCAGGACCATGGAGATACAGAGGCTCATCGGCAGGTCGCTGCGGGCGGTCACCGATACCAGCAAGTTCCCGGACGGCACGTTCTGGGTGGACTGCGACGTCATCGAGGCGGACGGCGGCACCAGGACGGCGTCGATAACAGGCGCGTACGTCGCGCTGCGGGACGCGTTCGAGACCATGATCGACGAGGGCGTGATTAAGGAGTCGCCGGCCAGTGGCAACGTGGGCGCCATCAGCGTCGGCGTCGTGAGCGGCGCGCCGTGCCTGGATCTGTGCTTCGAGGAGGACTACCACGCCGACGTCGACATGAACCTGGTCGCCAACGAGAAGGGCGAGATCATAGAGATACAGGGCACCTCCGAGCGCAAGCCCCTCTCGCGCGATGACCTGGAGGTCATGCTGCAGATGGGGATGGGCGGGATCCGGGACCTGATCGCCTACCAGAACGAGGTGCTTGCCGGCGGGCCGCCGGGCGCGTGAGTATGGACCTCGTCATCGCCTCCAAGAACGCGGGCAAGATACGGGAGATCACCGAAGTCCTCGACCTGCCCGGCCTGACCCTCCTGACCTTCGAAGACCTGGGTGGCTGGCCCGATCCCGAAGAGACCGGGCAGACTCTCGAGCAGAATGCGATCATCAAGGCCTCCGAGTTGCGTGAAAGGTTTTCTCGCGCCGCGCTGGCCGACGACTCGGGCCTCGAGGTCGACCACCTCGGCGGAAGGCCCGGCATTCATTCCTCCAGGTACGCGGGACCGGAGGGCGACTCCGACCGCAACATCGAGAAGCTGCTTAGGGAGCTGGACGGTGTGCCTCTGAGCGGGCGCACCGCGCGTTTCAGGTGCGTGGTGGCGCTCTCACTGGAGGCGGATATCAGGCTCAGCCGAGGCGTCTGCGAAGGCACTATCCTAAAGGGCAGGAGAGGCGCCGGCGGGTTCGGGTACGACCCGGTGTTCGAGCCAACGGGTTTTTCGAGGACCATGGCGGAGCTCAGCCTCGAGGAGAAGAACGAGATCAGTCATCGCGGCAAAGCGCTGAGGGCCATGCGCGAAGTGTTGAAAGCGATGCTGGCCTGACCCCTTTTTGCGTTACGGCTTGGCGGTGACGGCGAGGGCGAGCAGGCCCTTGACCAGCGCGGTGACCTCGCGGTCGATGAGCCGCGCGCAGTGTTCCATGTCCTCGGGGGTCCCGTTGAGCGGGTCGTGTATTCCGCTGGCCTGGTAGAAGCACGGCGCGAAGTCGGTCATCAGCCGGCGGACGTCCATGTCCACGCCGGGAATCTGCCTCACCTTGTCGCGCGGGATCGCCTTGATCTCGGCCGCGGCCGCCTGGAGCGCCCGTGCCAGTTCGTCAGCGCCGAGAGCGCGAGCCTCCCAGGCCCAGTCGGCGCCGTCCAGCTCCAGCCCCCGGGCCTCGAGTAGCATCTCGATGGCGCCGTTAACCTCCACCAGCGAGTAGCACTTCGCGGCTTCGTCGACGAAGAGGGTCGCCAGCTTGTAGCACTGCTGCCGGGTCATGGTGAGGGCGAAGTCCGCGCGGCCCATCTGCTCCTCGTCGGCCATCGACGAGTTCGTCTCGCAGGCCGGGACGCCGAGCTTCTCCAGCGCCAGCAAAGCCTCGGGGTGGGGCGGCATCTCCCGCTCGACGGCGATGCCGCAGGACTCGGAGGTGAGAGCGCCGGAGGCGCCGGCAAGCATCTCGTCGGAGCGCGCGCGAAGGATGCATTCGGCCATCACGCTCCTCATTATGTTTCCCGCGCAGACGAACAGCAGTCTCATCGAGCGGCTCCGGGGCTCAGGACGAGGAGCCGTTGGATGAAGCGGGCGAGGCGGCCAGGACGCTCAGCGCCTGGCGCTCGATGGAAAGATTGAACGTGGTGCCCCGAGTGTAGCGGACCACCTCGCCGTCCTCCTGGGCGAAGGCGTCGTCGAGCAGCTCGACGGATATCTCCTCGCAGGTGAGCCCGTCGATCTGCTTGAACCTCTGGTGCCAGCCGGGGATGAGGCACACCGCGGCGATGATCGACTTGATGCCACTCATCGGCTTGACCAGCGTCATGTGGATCTTGCCGTCGTCGATCCTGGCACCCGGCGATATGGTCATGGTGCGCGCGTACTTCTCGATGTTGGAGAGCATGATGCCTATCACGTGCCCCTCGTGGTGGAAGTCGCCGGACGTTATCCGCATGCGGTACATGTCCATGCCCCGGAAGATGGCCACCGCCCCCTTCTTGAGCGAGGCGTACCAGTAGCCAGGCACCCCGAAGCGCGCGTATTTCTGTGAGCGGTGGGCCAGGTCGCCGTCGAGCCCGATGCCGAAGATGTTGCTGCAGTACCTGGTCTCCGGGGTGGTCCCGTTGCCGCTGATCTCCACCTTGAGGAGGTCGATCGAGCGGATGTTGAAGTCGACCATCGCCTCCAGCACGCGCTCGACCGAGTCGAACTCGAGCGCGCGGCAGAAGTCGTTGGCCGTGCCCGCGGGCATCGGCACCAGCACCACGTTCTTGTTCGAGCGCGAGAGCATGATGTTGTTGACGACCTGGTTGATGGCCCCGTCGCCGCCGAAGACCATGATGATGCGCGAGCCACCGAACCTCTTGGACCAGAACTCCATTGTCTGCCCGACGTCGTCGGGGTGGTCGGTGGAGGTCTCTTCGAGGTTCATGCCCTCCCGGCGTATCAGGCTGCGGACGTGCGAAGCCTTCTCGGAGCCTCTCTTGCTCATCGGGTTCACCACGACGATCAAGCGCTCTTCGATGGTCTTGATTCGGTCGATCAGCCTGCGCCGCTCGGGATTGGTCATCTCCGTCCTCTCCTGGGCAAGGGACAGTAGTATACCACACGGTGGGCGCCGGCAGGCGCGGGGCGCGACTGCAGTAAAATAGAGCAAGCCGGCGGGAAAAGACGTGTGATACAGATCGGAAAGTGGCGGTCCGCTGTGAAGATAATCTCGCACCGCGGAGGGCGGGGCTTCGGCATCGACAACACGCTCGATGCGATGGAGAAAGCCGTACGCGCCGGGGTGCGCGCGATGGAGACCGACGTGCGTACCACCGTCGACGGCAGGCTGCTGGTCTGCCACGACTCGACCATCTGGGGGCGCGTGGTGCGCCGGACCACCTTCGAGGAGATCAGGCGCCACAGCCCCGAGCGGCCTCTGCTCTCCGAGGTGCTGGAGCGGCTGGCCGGATGGGTCACCTTCAACATCGAGATCAAGGAGGCGCCCGCCCGCGACGTCGGCCGGATGCAGGACCTCTACGGGATAGCGGAGGACGTCGTCGTCACCTCGTTCAACATCGAAGAGATCATTTCTTACAGGGCGGAATTCCCCGGCGCCGTGACCGGCTTCCTCTACCGGATGCCGTACGGGCGCGAGAGGAAGCTCGAGAGGGCGGTCGAGGCCGGCGCTCAGATCCTGGCGCCCCACTTCAACAGCATCGACCACGCGCTGGTGCGCGAGGCCCACGGCGAAGGGCTTAAGGTGTACGCCTGGACGGTCAACGACGAAAACGACTTCCGCAAGCTGCACGCCTGGGGAGTGGACGGAGTGATCACGGACCGCTACCTGATGATGTGCGAGCTGCTCCAAAGCATCGAGGGCCGGGAGGGCCTGGCCGGCTAGTCGGTGTATCCCCGGGGGTGCTCGCTGTGCCAGCTCCAGGCCGAGCCGACGATGTTCTCGAGGCCCGGATGCTCGGCCTTCCAACCCAGTACACTGGCGATGCGCTCGGATGACGCGGTGAGGATGCCGGGGTCGCCCTCGCGCCTCGGCCGCTCCACCACCTCGAACTCGCGGCCGGAAACTTTCTTGACCGCGTCGATAACCTGCCTGACCGAGAAGCCCTGGCCGTTGCCCAGGTTGAACGCGCCGCCCTCCTCGTCGATATGCTCCAGGGCGAGGACGTGCGCGCGAGCCAGGTCCTTCACGTGGATGTAATCGCGGATGCAGGTGCCGTCGGGGGTCGGGTAGTCGGTGCCGAAGATGACCGCCTGTGGCTCCCGTCCCAGGGCCGCCTCGATGACCCTGGGGATCAGGTGCGTCTCGGGGTCGTGGTCTTCGCCCAGCCCGGCGTCAACGTCGGCGCCGGCCGCGTTGAAGTAGCGCAGCGAAGCGTAGCGCAGGTCGCCTGCCTCCGACATCTCCTCGAGCATCTTCTCGACTGCCAGCTTGGTGGAGCCGTAGGGATTGATCGGATCTCTGGGGTCCGTCTCGAGGATGGGGACCCGGGCCGGCTCGCCGTAGACCGCGGCGGTGGAGGAGAACACCAGGCGGCGGCACCCGGCGGCCGCCAGTGCGCCCAGCAGGTTTGCGGTACCCTCGACGTTGGTGCGGAAGTAGCTCTCCGGCTCCAGCCTCGATTCACCGACCAGGCTGCGGGCGGCGAAGTGGAGGCAGGCCTCGGGCTTGAAGCGGAGGCACGACTCGCGCAGGGCGGCCGCGTCCTCTATGTCGAGGACCTCCAGGTCCAGGTCGCCGACGGCCCGCCGGTGTCCCTTGGAGAGGTTGTCGATGACGAGTATCTGGTTGCCCGCGCCGGCCATCATGTGCGCGGCCACCGAGCCGATGTAGCCGGCGCCGCCGGTGACGAGCACTCTCATGCTCATACCTTGTGGGCGCCCGTCCCGGGCGAGGTCACGATGAACTCGGCGTCGTAGTGCGTCGCCTTCCAGTACATGCTGGGCATGCGCCGCAGGTACCTCTCGACGTTCTCAGGCTTCACCAGGGCGACCACGCAGCCGCCGAAGCCGGCCCCGGTCATCCGGCAGCCCCAGACCCCCGGCTGGCTCGAGGAGAGCTCCTGCAGCGCGTCCAGCTCCTCGGTGGTGACGTCGAAGAGGTCGCGCAGAGACTCGTGCGAGCGGTTCATCAGGTGGCCCAGGGTGACGGTGTCCCCGCGCTCCAGGCAGCGGGCGGCCTCCTCGACGCGGGAGTTTTCGTAGATGACGTGCTCGGCGCGCTTGGCGAGCTTATCCGGGATGGAGTAGCGCGCGCGCTCGAACTCGCTGATGCTGATGTCGGCCAGGTGCTGATGCGGGCCGACCTTGGCGGATAGCAGGCGCAGCGCCTCCTCGCACTCGTGCCGGCGGGTGTTGTACTCGGTGGCCGAGAGCGAGCGCCGCACCCCGGTGTGGCCCACCACCACGACCGCGTCCTTGATGTTGAAGGGGATCTGGCGGAACTCCATGTTGCCGCAGTTGAGCAGCACGGCGTTGCCCTTCTCGGCCATGGCCACGGTGAACTGGTCCATAACGCCGCAGAAGACGCCCACGAAGTCGTTCTCCGCCCGGCGGCTCAGCTTGATGGCGTCGGAGCGTCCGAGCGTGCACCCCAGGCTCTCGAGGCCGATAGCGGTCACTATCTCGATCGAGGCGGATGAGGAGAGCCCCGAGTCGAGCGGGAGGTCGCCGAAGTACAGCGCGTCGAACGGCGGCAGATCGCCGCACACCTGCCGCGAGTAGAGGTAGACGCCGCGGACGTAGTCGGCCCAGTCGCGCTCCTTCTTGATGTCGGTTAAGAGGATCCGGGCATCCATGTCCACGCTGGCGGAGTAAAGCCGCGCCGGCGGCAGCTCGGAGCGCCTGATGAGGAGGTAGTTGCCCTGCTCGATCGCGATGGGCAGGACGTGCCCGCCGTTGTAGTCGGTGTGGTCGCCGATGAGGTTGACGCGTCCCGGGGCGAAGTAGGTGTCGATGACGCCGCCGCGCCCGAAGCGCGTCTCGAACTCCAGGAGTCTCTTGCCGATCTCAGCCGCATCAAGCACGTCTACACCGCCGCCTCTTCTTCATCCGCCATGCCGCACCACTGGGGTCAGGCGCCGGTGGTGCGTTCAGACACCACTGGAGCCGTCTCAATATTATAGGGCATCAGTTCAGCCCTCGTGTCCGGGCTCCTGCGCGCCGCCAGCCCCCTGGCACCCGGGCTGCTCGGCGATCTTCTCGCGCAGTTGCGCGGCTTTCTCCTCGGGGCGGGTGTCGTTGATGGTCGCCCACGCTCCCGTCTCGCTCGATGCGTTGAACTTGATCTTGTCGTGGTCTCGCATGGGCGGGTAGAACTCGATGTGGAAGTGATAGTAGGGGTACTGACCGCCATCGGTCGGGTTCTGGTGCATGCACATCATGTATGGGAACGGCATGTCGAACAGCGAGTCGTACGCGCCGGTGATGCACTTGATCGCTTTGGCGAGGCCCCGCCTCTCGTCCGGCGACATCGCCGAGAGCGAGCTCGTATGCAGGTCGGGGACCAGGTAGACCTGGAACGGGAACTCGGCGAAGGGCGGCACGAAGATCGAGTAGCCGTCGCTCTGGTACACCATCCTGCGGCCGTCCTCTTTCTCGTGGCGCAGCAGGTCGCAGAACAGGCAGCCCCCCGTCCTGGTCCAGTGTTCCTCGGCGCTGTCGAGCTCGGTCTTGATGCGCAGCGGCAGGAACGGGTAGGCGTAGATCTGCCCGTGCGGGTGGTGCATCGTGACGCCAACGGCCTCGCCGCGGTTCTCGAAGATGAAGACATACTCGATGCCCTCGATGGAACCCAGGGCCTGGTAGCGTTGCTCCCAGTGCTCGACCAGCTTTACCACGTGCTCGAGCGGGAGCTGCGCCAGCATGGCGTCGTGCCTGGGGGAGTAGAGGGTGACCTCGCACTTGCCGAACGCCGGCCGCACGGGGATGAGTTCGTCGCCCGCCACGTCGGGCTCGGGCGGGTCGAGCTCCAGCGAAGGGAAGTCGTTGTCGTAGGCGTAGATGTCGAAGTCGGCCGGGACCTTGCCCGATTCAGGACAGAAAGGGCAGGATAGGTCGGTGGCCAGGAGCGGCCTGTTCTGGCGGTGAGAGGACATGATGACCCAGGTCCGCAGCAGCGGGTTCCAGCGTAGCTCAGCCAACACGACCCCCCGTCACCATTGTTGGAAAACGCATTCGCCAATGATTGTCGCACCCCACTACTCCCAGCGGAAGAGCTTGACCGCGGCGATGAAGCAGATGATGCCCGTTGCCGCGACCACCAGGATGTCCAGCCAGACGTTCGCCAGGCTCTTGCCCTGTATCATCACCTTCCTGAGGGCGTCCCCCAGGTAGTAGAGCGGAAGGCACTTGGCGACGACCGCAAGGAATGCCGGCAGGATAGCAAGAGGGAAGAAGACCCCTGATAAGAACATCATCGGGAACGTGATCGCGTTAGAGGCCATCTCAGCCGTCTTGAGCGTCTTGGTCACCGAGGCGATGAGGAACCCCACGGCCAGGAACGTGGCCGCTCCCAGGATGACGATGAAGGCGATATAGAGCCAGTTGCCCTTGATGTGTATCCGGAAGACCGCCCAGCCGACCAGCAGCAGTATCGCGGCCTGGATCAGCGACATGATTAGCGCCGCGGTGATCTCGCTCCCCAGGAAGCGCGACAGTGGCAGCGGCGAGACCTTGACCCGCCGCAGTATCCCCTTCTCCCTGTTCTGAACGAGCGAGAGGCTCAAGCCCAGCAGACCGGACGTCATCAGCGTCATCGCCAGTATGCCCGGCACGATGAAGTCCACGTACCTCAAGTCGGTCGAGGTCACCGACTTCTCGGTCACCTTGATGATGTCGCTCGGACCTATCACGTTGGGCATGACCTGCTTTGCCATGCCCACGCCGATCTCGCCCATTACCTGGTTCAGTGCGCTGCTGGTTATCTGCGAGACCGTCGGGGAGGACTTGTCGACGTAGATCGTCGCCTGTCCCGGCTTGTGCTGGAAGATCGACGCTTCAAAGCCCTGGTTGAGCACCAGAATCGCGTTGACCTTGCCGTCCATGAGTTTCTGCTTGAGGGCGCTCTCCGAGCCATTCTGCAGCTTGAAGGCGCTGATCTTGCCCAGCCGGGCCGTGATGGCCTGCGTGACGCGGCTGTTGTCGCGGTCCACTACGCCGAGGGTGACGTTCGCCTGGCTGCTGTGCCCGAATATCGCGCCCAGCAGGAGCATCAGCACGAGCGGGAACAGGAACATCCAGAAGAGCGCGATCTTCTCGCGGTAGGTCATCTTGAGGCTGGCCCCGACGAACTTGAGGAACTGCCTCATGCCCGTATCCTCTTGCCCGTGATCTTGAGGAAGACATCCTCGAGCGTGGCGCGCCTCATGCTGATGTCGTCGGCGACCGCGTCGTTCTCGTAGGCCATCGAGAATATCCCGACCAGCGTCTCCTGGGGTGTGCCTGTCGTAAGCACGTAGCCGCCGTTGGCGTCATGAACGTCGGTGACGCCCGGGATCCTCGCCAGTTTGTCGTGGCTCACCTCGCGGCTCAGCCTGAACGAGATGTTGCTCTCCGGCGAATACTGGTCTATCAGCTCGGTCGGCGAGCCGATCGTGACTATCTTGCCAAGGTCCATTATCGCGACGCGGTCGCAGAGGTGCTCGGCCTCCTCGATGTAGTGCGAGGTGATGATGACCGTCTTCTCAGCAGCGCGCAGGGCTTCCACTATCTCCCAGATGTTGCGCCTGACCTGTGGGTCGAGGCCGGTGGTGGGCTCGTCCAGGAACACGATCCGGGGGTCGTTGACCAGGGCCAGGGCGATGGAGACGCGCTTGTGCTGCCCGCCGGAGAGCTCGTTGAGTTTGCTGTCTCTCTTCTCCTCGAGCCCCACCCGCTGGAGCAGTTCGTCCGGTGTGAGCTGCTTGGAATAGAAGGAGCCGAACAGGTCGATGGTCTCGTAGACCGTGAGGTTGTCGAAGAAGACCGTGGTCTGCAACTGGACGCCGATCATCTCCTTGATCTTCTTGGCGTCCTTGCGCACGTCCAGGCCCTCGACCAGGATCTCGCCGGAGTCCGGCTCGCGCAGCGTCTCGATCATCTCGAGGGTGGTGGTCTTGCCGGCCCCGTTGGGGCCGAGGATGCCGAAGATCTCTCGGTCCTCCACGTGGAAGGATATCTCGTCGACGGCCGTCAGCTCTTCATATCTCTTGGTAAGGTCGGTGACCTGGATCGCAGGCATGCGTGGACCTTCCTCATTCGTTCCGGCGCCCGGCGGAAGCCAGGCTCTGCAGCACCTCAGACTATACCAGATGGAGGTGCGAGCTCAGAGCAAGCAGTCGACGGGCCGATACTGCAAGAGACGAGGTCGAGGGGAAGGACCGAGCAGCGTGATGCGAGAGAACATGGCATCGAAGGTCAGCGTCATGGCAGTTGCGTTCGCCCTGGCTGCCGCGTGTGTGCTAATGGCGGGCTGCGGGGGCTCGGCGGCCGGGCGGGGAAACATCGGCAGGGCCACCTCTTACCTCAATACCTATGGAGGCTACAAGCCATCGGACCTCGCCGGGTTCCGGAAATACGACGTGGCGGTTCTCGACCCGTACGACTACCCCGACGAGAGCTTCCCCACCGCGCTGAGGAAGTCTGGCACGACCGTGCTGGCATACATAGACATCGGGGAGGCTGAGGAGTTCAGGGACTACTGGCCGGAGGTGCGCAGGAACCCGGGCATCCTGATCAAGGAGAACCCGGACTGGCCCGGCGACTGGTTCGCGGACGTGAACAACCCCCAGTGGCGCAGGATAATCCTCGAGCGCGAGATACCGCGACTGCAATCGCTGGGACCGATGGACGGGCTCTGCATGGACATGCTGGACACCGTCGACGACTATCCCAGGCTCAAGCCGGGGATGGTGCAACTGGTCGCCGAGATCCGCCGCAAGTATCCGGGGCTGCTGCTGGTCCCGAACCGCGGCTTCGCGGTGCTGCCCGAGATCCTGCCCTACATCGACGCCTTCAAGTACGAGGATCTGTCGTCCGGTTACGACGCAGAAACGAAGACGTACAAGGAGGAGCGCGACCTCGGGGACGAGGCCGTTCTCGCCAGGGCGCTCGCACGCAAGGAAATGCCGGTGCTGGTCCTCGACCACGTCGCCACTTCGCCTCCCGACGTGAAGATGGCGCGTGCCGACTACGTCAGGAGCGTGCAGGTCGCCTCCCGCATGGGCGCGCACTTCGTCTGGTACGCGAACTCGGTCGCGCAGGACCATCCCGGATGGCCCTGGTAGAAACCGGGGTCAGGCACTTT
>Ga0209747_1001646_pt1 | contig 11767 bp, 15 predicted proteins | sample BarGraNGADG00311_FD_184498 | JGI IMG/M metagenome (GOLD analysis project Ga0209747, IMG submission 184498) | Arctic peat soil microbial communities from Barrow, Alaska - Barrow Graham LP Ref core NGADG0011-311 (SPAdes) (version 2) | ecosystem: Environmental > Terrestrial > Soil > Wetlands > Peat... | reverse complement strand
GAACACCGAGATGCTGAACAAGCTCGAGGTGCAGAAGGTGCTCACCAGTTGCTCCGGCTGCTACAGCGTGATGAAGAACGAGTACCCCAAGATCGCGCGCAGGAACTTCGAGGTCGTCCACGTGGTCGAGTACCTCGACCAGCTCATCACCGAGGGCAAGCTCAAGCCCGAGAAGAGGGTCGAGCTCAAGGTCACCTACCACGACCCCTGTCACCTGGGAAGGTACAGCAAGCTGTACGACGCGCCCAGGAGGATACTGGAGGCGATCCCCGGGATAGAGCTCATCGAGATGCCTCGCAACCGCGAGAAGTCCTGGTGCTGCGGCGCGGGAGCGGGAGTGAAGACGACCTACCCCGACTTCGCCGCGTGGGTCGGGGAGCAGCGGATCAACGAGGCGAAGGAGACGGGCGCCGAGGCGCTGGTCACCGCCTGCCCGTTCTGCGAGGGGAACCTCACCGACGTGGCGCAGGCCACCGAGGCGGGCATGGAGGTCTTTGACGTTACGGACCTGCTATTGCGGTCGCTGTAAGACCGGCAGCTGCGATAGCGCGCCGGTGGTGCATCGCTTAGCGACGACACCAACGTCGCAAGAGTTGATCGCCCAATGGCGAGTTCGGTCAGGCTAAAGCCTGCCCGATGACGACAAGGAGGAGAGATGGCAGACGAGGTCGCTTTCGGTTCCAAGGAGTGGCTCGACGCTTACGTGACGATGTACAACTCGAGGCCGGAGCTCCAGGAGGCGCTCAAGGACCTTTGCGCGAAGGTCGCCTATGAGTTCAGCGACCGGCCTGACATCGCGCCGAAGTACGTCTACATCGACTGTGGCGTGGTCAAGGAGTACGGCGAGGTAGGCGACGGGGGCGAGATGGAGTACATCATCCGCGCCAACTACGATATCTGGAAGGCGATGACGCTGGGCGAGCTCGACCCCATGAACGCCCTGATGGCCGGCAAGGTGAAGGTCACGGGCAACATGGCCGCGCTGCTTAAGCACGCCGAGGGGTTCAAGCAGACCTTCGAGGTCGTGGAGGCCATCCCGACTACGTTCGACTGAGAGGAATCTAAGCGGCCTTCGGTAGCTTTTTCGCTTGCTGGTCCCTGCCAGGCCGCCGGGCCGCCCGCAACCCCCAAACTAATAAATAGATGCTGTCTAGTAGAAATGTGTGGCGTGCGCTAAAGATCGTGCGGTCAGGTCCCAGTTGAGTTAAACCATGCCTTTCATGAAATGCGTATTCGTTGCGCTTTCATGGACGCGGCTGCCGCTGGCTCCTATAATTACACCCTGTCGGGGTGTGGCGCAGCCAGGTTAGCGCGCAGCGTTCGGGACGCTGAGGTCGTCGGTTCGAATCCGACCACCCCGACCATCCTCTAAACAATTCAACAATAACACCAGGTGGTCGGCTTCGAACCTAATCGATAGAGACAACCTCTCAAGGAGAATCACCAATGATCGAGATAGACAAAGAGAAGTGCACCAGTTGCGGCAAGTGCGTCGAGGTGTGCCCGAGCGGGATCATCGCCTCCGAGCGCCGGGACGGGAAGCGCATCGTGTCGGTGGCCTACCCGGACTGGTGCAACCTGTGCGGGCACTGCCTGGCCGTGTGCGAGCCGCACGCCGTCTCCTGTCGGCGGATCGCGTACGACGACGTCCAGGAACTGGGAGAGATCGATATCAGCCCCGAGGAGATGAAGAAGCTCCTGCTGGCGAGGCGCTCGGTCAGGAAATACACCAAAGAGCCAGTGGCCGACGAGGCGATCGCCGAGCTCATCGAGGTGGCGGTCCACGCCGGGACCGGGGGCAACCTCCAGTCGGTCGGCTTTATCGTGATCAGGGACAGGGACCTGCTGGACAGGCTGGAGCTGGCCACGCTGGACGTCCTCTGGAACTCGGGCGTGAAATTTCTGGGCAAGAGCTGGCTCCTCCCCCTGCTGAGGATGAAGCTCGGGCGCGAGGCGACGGACCAGCTGCAGCGGTACTACGACATGATGAAGATCAAGCGCGATGCGGACGCACTGGCGGGCTCGGTGTTCCGCAACGCCCCCGCGGCGATCTTCGCGTATGAGAAGAAGGCGAACAGGATGGGGGCGCTCAACTGCGCGATCGCCATGCGCAACGTGGAAGTCATGGCCATGACCATGGGGCTCGGCAGCTGCTGGGCCGGGTTCCTGATATCCGCCGCAAACCTGAAGGCCTCGAAGATCAACGGGATGCTCGAACTGGGCGACGACGAGAGGATACACGGAGCGTTGATGCTCGGGCACCCGAAGTACGCCTACAACGTAAAGATGCCTAGGAAAGCGCGCGCGCTGACTTACCTGTGAGGGGCGCCGCGGGGTGAGCCATATCCGATGTGCTGATTACCTCTCCGTCACGTGGCCGGTGCCCTCGCCGTGGAGCTCCTCGCCCACGTGTAGACCGAAGCGGTATGCCTCGGCCATCACACCGTCGGCCAGGGGCCCTTTCATCGAGGTCACCCCGGCTTTGTACGGGGGAACGACGGGGATAAGGCCTTTACCCAGCAGGAGGTCGTTTATCAGCTCCGCGGCCTGGGATTCCCCTTTTCCTATCATCTTGTAGTCCCCGGTGCTGTAGGCCGCGAACGGCTTGCCCTTCCAGGAATCGTCGATCTCGCGCTTGACGAAGCGGACGATCTCAGAGGGCAGCTTTCCCAGCTTGGTGGGGGCGCCGACGATCATGAACTCCATGTCTTCCGGAAGGCGTGTCCCCGCCTCCAGCAAGGCAACCTCGTGCTCCTGCTCGATGAGACCCTTGATGATCATCTCCGCGACCGGCCTCAAGTGCCCCCACTTGCCGTAGTACACTATCGCACCCTTCACGCAGGCCTCCTCGAGATGAAAGCGGTCAAGCCTCTCACTTTGATCCTATAAACACGGAGCATGAATCCTCTCGCGCCAGATATAGTATGAACGCTGGGTATCGGAAATAATACAGGCGACTCCGTCGGGGACTGAGCTGAACGGGAGCACCGCATGGAATACAAGGACGTCATCAAGACGCTGAAGTCGATGGGCAACCCCGACAACGTCGCGGGCATGGCGCGCTTCGGTATCAACGCCGAGAACACGCTGGGCATCTCGATGCCCGAGCTCCGTAAGCTGGGCAAGCGGATCGGGAAAGACCACGACCTCGCGCTCCGTCTGTTCGACTCGGGAATCCACGAGGCGCGCATCCTGGCTACCCTTGTCGCCGACCCCGCCACCTTCACCGGGGAGCAGTCCGAGTCCTGGGTCGTCCGGCTCGACTCCTGGGACGTCTGCGACCAGTTCTGTATGGGCCTGATGTGGCTGACACCCTTCGCCTACGACAAGTGTTTCGAGTGGAGCGCGCGGGAAGAGGAGTTCGTGAAGCGCGCGGGCTTCGCCCTGATGGCCAAGCTCGCCTGGAGCGACAAGAAGGCGACGGACGAGACCATCGCGGATTTCCTCCCGGTCATCGAGAAAGAGGCGACCGACGAGCGCAACTTCGTGAAGAAGGCCGTGAACTGGGCTCTGCGTCAGATCGGCAAGCGTGACCTCGCGCTCAACGCCAGGGCCATCGAGACCTCGATACGCCTGGCGGCGATGGACTCCAGATCCGCGAGGTGGATCGCATCCGATGCGTTGCGCGAGCTCGAGAGCGAGGCGGTCCGGGAGCGTCTGACCCCACGGCGCCTTGCAACATCGGTGCCTGGCACCAGTGTTGCAACGGCCCCACCGCTGAAACGCACCACGGCGCCTGACCCCATGGTGCGTTTTGCATGATTTGTCTCATTCGCGGCGAATACGAGACATCAAAGCTGGCAAGACCGATACAAGGCAGGGGCAGACATGGCGACAGCGACAGTGGTGAAGAAGCCGGTGGTCCACAGGATGACACTGACGCCGGTGCCACCGTTCGACTTCGACCTCTCGGCATCAATATTCTCGCGAGGCGACCTCCAGTTCCGCACCTACGAGGACGGGGTGTTCCGGCAGGCCCTCCGCGTCGATGACGCCTCCGTCCTGTTGAAGATCACCTCGACCGGCACGGTCGACGAGCCGAGGATCCGGGTCGAGCTGACCTCTCCGGTGGAGCTGACCAGGAAAAAGCTGCAGTCCGCCCGGCGCCTGATCACCAGGATGTTCAACCTGGACATGGACCTGCGGCCGTTTTACAAGGCGGTCAAGGGCGACCCCATTATGGCCCGGCTGGTGAAGAACCTCTACGGCCTGAAGAGTCCGGTCACCCCCACCGTCTTCGAGGCGCTCATCGACTCGATCATCGAGCAGCAGATCTCGCTCATCGCGGCGCGCAGCATGCAGATGAAGCTCATCAGGAAGTTCGGCGAGAAACTGGTGGTCGGCCCCGAGAAATACTATCTCTTCCCCACCCCGGAGGCGCTCGCCTCGGCGAGCCTGCGCGGGTTGAAGGAATGCGGGCTCTCGGGAAGAAAAACGGAGTACATAAAGGGCATATCCATGCTGGTGTCGACCGGGCAGCTGGACCTCGACAGGTTCGAGTCGTACGACGACATAGACGAGATCCGCGAGGAGCTCAAGGCGATCCGCGGCATCGGCGACTGGACGGCCGAGATGACCATGATCCGCGGCCTTCACAAGATGGATTCGATACCGGCGGACGATATCGGGCTCCAGGCCAAGCTCGCGCACTTCTACCGCAAGGGCGGACGCGCTACGAGCGAGGACCTGCGGCGGGTCGCCCAGAACTGGGGCGAGTACCGAGGGCTGGGCGGCTACTACATGATCATGGCTCACCACGTCGGGCTGGAGCCGGAGCCTTCATGGCCCGGGGTCTGGGAGGAGCTCTACAGAGCGAGCGGTTCCAGGAAAGCCGGGCGGAAGCGTTAGAATAGAGTAGAGCAAGGGGGCATCGCCGTGGCAGCGCAAGCGAAAGGCGGGACGCAAGTGGCATCACAGTGCGAATACCTGGACGAGTTCGTCGGCCACGCCAAGAAGACCATCCGGGAGAAGCTCAAGGACAAGTTCACCCAGATAAGCCTCGACAGGGGTCAGTTCATCTTCTTCGAGGGTGACGACGCCGCCTCCCTCTACCTGGTCGAGTCAGGCGTCATCGAGGCGAACGTCATCCACGGTGACGGCAAGGTCTACATCTTCCACTTCATCTTCCCCGGCGACATCTTCGGAGAAGGCGTGGTGTACGGGCAGCAGTACTACCTGTTCTCGGCGGTCGCACGCAAGGAAGCAAAAGTATGGAAGATAGCCAAGGATGACCTGATGCCTCTGATCGAGTCCGATCCCGAGCTCGAGAAGTACATACTGCGACTGGTGGGCAAGGAGCTGGACAGCTCCTACATCAAAGCCCGCTGCATCGCCGGCGAGCGGGTCGAGCGCCGGGTGGCGTGCATACTGCTCAAGACGATGGACGAGAGCGCCGGCATCGCCGGTTGCAAGGAGCGGATGGACACCCCTCTCACCAACCGCGACATCTCCGGCCTGATCGGCTCCACCGAGGAGACGGTCTCGCGCGTGATGAGCCGGCTCAAGAAAGAGGGCATAGTAGGCGTGCAGGACAAGCAGCTCAAGGTGCTGGACAGGGACGCGCTGGGCTCGTACTTCGAGTCGATGTGACCCTGCCCGCGGGCTGGAGGCGTTGATGGCGGAAGCATACCTCGATCACTACGCGGCTACCCCTGTGCTGCAAGAGGTGGCCGAGGCGATGCGTCCGTATCTCACGGACGAGTTCGGCAACCCCTCGTCGCTGCACCACTGGGGTGACGCGGCGCGTGTCGCTCTGGACACCGCCAGGGAGCAGGTGGCCGCGCTCATCGGGGCACAGCCCGAGGAGATCATGTTCGTGTCGGGGGGCACCGAGGCCAACAACACCGCCGTGAAAGGCATCTGCTGGGCCGCCAGGCGCAAGGGCAACCACGTGGTGGTATCCTCCATCGAGCATTTCTCGGTGCTGAACGCCGCCCGGACCCTGGGAAAGTTCGACTTCGAGATGACCGAGGTGGGGGTCGACGACAACGGGATGGTTGATCCCGAGGAGGTCGGCGCCGCGATCAGGGACGACACCGTGCTGGTGTCGGTGATGGCGGCCAACGGCGAGATCGGCACGATCCAGCGGACCGCCGATATCGCCGCGATCGCTCGCGAGAAAGGCGTGCCCTTCCACACTGACGCGGTCGCCGCGGCCGGATACATCCCGCTGGACGTGGCCGGCCTGGGGGTGGACGCCATGTCCATCGCCTCCGACCTGCTGTACGGGCCCAAGGGCGCGGGCGCGCTGTGGGTCCGCAAGGGGCTTCGCCTCATGCCGCTGCTCGACGGCGGCATCCAGGAGGACGGGCGCCGCGGCGGCACCGAAAACATGCCCGGCATCGTCGGCATGGGCAAAGCCGCCGAGCTTGCGGCGCGCGACATTGCCGCCAGGGCCGAGCGGCTCTCGGGACTGCGCGACCGGCTCATTAACGGCCTGCTGGAGGCGATCCCCCGGCTGAGGCTGACCGGGCACCCCAAGGCGAGGCTCCCCTGGAACGCCAGCTTCCTGGTCGAGTTCATCGAGGGCGAGAGCATGCTGCTGTTCCTGGACCAGAAAGGCATCGCGGTCTCCAGCGGCTCCGCCTGCACGTCGCGCGCGCTCAAGGGCTCACACGTGTTGACCGCCTGCGACGTGCCCGCCGAGATGGCCTCCGGCTCGATCCTCTTCTCACTGGGGATCGAGAACACCCCGGAAGAGATAGACTACGTGCTGGAGATGCTGCCGCCCATCGTCGAGAGGCTGCGGCAGATGTCACCTCTGTACGCGAAGTACCTCAAAGAGGGAGGTGGTTGAGATAGCGCAATACAGCGACACCGTGATGGAACACTTCATGAACCCGCGCAACGTGGGTGAGATCGAGGACGCGGACGGGATCGGCGAGGTCGGCAACCCGGTCTGCGGCGACATGATGACCTTCTACATCAAGGTCGACGACGGCCGGCTGAGCGACGTGAAGTTCAAGACCTTCGGGTGTGGAGCCGCGATAGCCGTCTCGAGCATGGTGAGCGAGATGGCGATCGGCAAGACCATCGAGGAGGCCTTGAAGATAACCAGGGAGGACGTGGCCGAGGAGCTCGGCGGTCTCCCCAAGCAGAAGATGCACTGCTCCAACCTGGGGGCCGACGCTCTGCACAAGGCCATCCAGGACTACCTGAGCAAGCAGAAGGAGAAGGAGGCGCAGCATGGATGAGCAAGGTAAACAGAAGGTCATATGCCTCTGCCCCTACTGCGAAGTGACGATCGAGCCGGAGAGCGCCATCTGCGTCGCCTGCCGGATGGTCATCATCGAGTGCGAGAGCTGCGGCAAGCAGATGCGCGAGGACGCCGACGCCTGCCCGAGCTGCGGAGCCGCGACGGACGTTGCACGCCCTGGCGTGCAACGGGAGGAGCCAGAATGATTCGCCACCTCGTTTACAGGGCAGACTCCGGCGGGGCGTGCCGCCAATAAAAGGCCAACAAGAGGCGTGACGTCAGACAATTGGAGGACAAATTGGCCGAGCAGGAAAACATGACACTCATCGTCTTCTCGGGAGACCTCGACAAGGCACTCGCCGCCTTCAACCTCGCCAACACCGGCGCCTCGATGGGCATGAAGGTAGACATGTTCTTCACCTTCTGGGGCCTTTCGGTAATCGAGAAGGGTGGCCTCGAGCGGGGCAAGAAGAGCCCCATGCAGTACATGATGGGTCTGATGAACCGGGGCGGCGCCGGGAGGCGCAAGCTCTCCAAGATGAACATGGGGGGCATGGGGACCCACACGATGAAAGGCCTGATGAAAAGATATCGCATGCCGTCGCTCGCCGAGAGCATAGCGCTCGCCAAGGAGCAGGGCGTTCACTTCCTGGCGTGCACGACCTCCATGGCGATCATGGGGCTGGAGGAGAAAGACTTCATCGACGGGGTTGACGATTTCGTGGGAGCGGCGACCTACCTGGGCCTCGCGACCGACGCCAAGGTGAACCTGTTTATCTAGGGGTGGAGCATGGAAGTCGACAAGACGCTGGACTGCATCGGCCTCTACTGCCCGATGCCGATCGTGAAGACCGCCCAGGCTATCAACAGCCTGGAGCCGGGCCAGATCCTCGAGGTCCTGGCGGACGACCCCGGGATCAAGAGCGATATGCCGGCGTGGGCCGGGAAAACGGGAAACGAGGTCCTCGGCTTCGAGGAAGAGGGCGGGGAGATAAAGGTCTACGTGCGCAAGGGCGGCGGCTAGGAGGAGGTAGGTCCGTTGGCTGACGACACGATGGAGAACCTGCGCAAGGGCTTCGACGGCGAATCGAAGGCCGTCACCAGGCTGAAGATATTCGCCGACAAGGCCGACGAGGAGGAGTACGGCAGCGTGGCCAAGCTGTTCCGGGCGGTCGCGGACTCGGAGGCCATCCACGCCCGCAACAACCTGCGCCTGCTCAAGGAGATCAAGGATACCGAGACCAACCTGTCCGATTCTCTCGCCACCGAGCAGAAGATCGCGCAGGTGGGATACTCCGCCTTCATCGCTCAGGCCGAGGCCGAGGAGAACAACGTCGCGGCCCAGATGTTCACCTGGGCGCGCGACGTCGAAGAGCAGCACGCGAAGCTCTATGAAAAGGCGCTCGAGCACCTGCTGGCGGAGGAAGAGCCGACCTACTACGTCTGCGACGTGTGCGGGTACGTGGCCGACGGCACGGTCCCGGAAAAGTGCCCGGTCTGCGGCAGCCCCGCCAAGGTCTTCTACGAGGTGGCCTGCAAGTACGACTGAAAACGCAAGAAAGGGGTAAGACCACTTTCTTGCGTTTTATGCGTTTTACGTGTGCCCCTTTTTGTCCGCTAGAACGTATAATGTAAAAAACCGGCGCGAGAAAGGCAGGCCTTCTATTTCATGGTAGGACGGATACTCAACTCCCGATACGAGCTGGAGCAGCTCATCGGAACCGGAGGAATGGCCGACGTCTACCGCGCGCGCGATAACCTGCTGGGGCGCACGGTCGCGGTCAAGATCCTTCACCCGCAGTTCGCCAAGGACCCTGTCTTCATCGAGCGGTTCAGGCAGGAGGCCCAGGCCGCGGCAAACCTGAACCAGTCCAACATAGTCAACGTGTTCGACTGGGGCATCGAGGACAGCACCTACTACATCGTGATGGAGTACGTTCAGGGCCGCGACCTCAAGTCGATAATCGTCCAGGGCGGGCCGCTGATGCCCGAGCGCGCGGTGGAGATCGCGATGGCTATCTGCCTGGCGCTGGACACGGCCTCGGCGCACGGCATCGTGCACCGCGACATCAAGCCGCAGAATATCATCGTCACCGGTGACGGCCAGATCAAGGTCATGGACTTCGGCATCGCCAGGACCGCCGGCGGCTCCGCCATGACCCAGACCGGCACCATCATGGGGACCGCACAGTACATCAGCCCGGAGCAGGCCCAGGGGCGTCCCGCCGACCCTCGCTCGGACCTCTACTCGCTGGGCATCGTCCTCTACGAGATGATGACCGGGAAGGTCCCGTTCAACGGCGAGAACCCCGTGGCCATCGCTTACAAGCACGTCCGCGAGGACCCGCTGGCTCCCTCGCTCCTGAATCCCGACATCTCCCCGGAGCTCGAAGCGGTCGTCATGAAAGCGCTCGCCAAGAACCCGGAGAACCGTTACCAGAGCGCGATGGAAATGCGTTCCGACCTGGAGCGCTGTCTCGAGGGCGCGCCGGTCTACGCGACGCCGGTCCTGCCGGCGGATGACGTCGCTCGCGGGCAGACGCAGGCATACGCCAGGCAAGGCCCGCCGCCCAGGCGCAGCAGGACCGCCTGGCTGTGGGTGCTGGTGATAGCCATCGTGCTGGCCGCCGTGGCGGTCGGCGTCTGGGCCATCGTGATCAACACCGGTGGCATCAAGGTGCCCAACGTGATAGGCAAGAAGCGCACCGACGCCGAGGCCCAGCTCAAGAAGCTCGGCCTGGTCATGACGGTCACCAAGGAAGAGGTCAACGCGGAGGTCCCCAGGGACACCATATCCAGCCAGAGCCCCGACCCCAACACCAAGCTCTCCAAGGGCGGCGTGGTCGAAGTCACGATCAGTAAGGGGCCCGACATGGCCCAGGTTCCAAACCTGGTGGGCCTTTCCGCCGCGGGCGCCCAGGACGCCCTCACCAAGGTGGGCCTCAAGCTCGGCGAGACTCAGGAAGCTTTCAGCTCTCAGCCCAAGGGCAAGATCGCGGAGCAGAACCCCCCGGCCGCCGCCCAGGTCCCCAAGGGGACCAGCGTGACCATAGTCGTGAGCAGGGGGCCCGAGATGGTCCTGGTCCCCAAGGTGGTCACCATGAGCCAGGCTGATGCCACCTCTAAGCTGGAGGCCGCGGGCCTGGTGGCCGACCCCAAGACCGTGGTGAGCACGACCGACCCCGAAGGCATCGTCCAGTCGCAGAGCCCCGAGGGGGGCCAGTCGGTTCCCAAGGGCAGCAAGGTCACCATAAACGTCACGCAGAAGCCGGTTCAGAAAGAGGTGCCGAAGGTCACCTCCATGACAAAAGACGAAGCCACGGCTGCGCTGTCCGCCGCCGGCTTCACCCAGATCACTGTTGTGGAGCAAGCCACACCTGTCCCCGGCAACGTCGGCAAGGTCCTGAGCCAGAGTCCCGCCTCCGGTACTCAGGCCTTTGTGACCGACACCGTCACCATAACCGTAGGTAAGGCGCCCGGGACGTAAGATTCGTCCCAGGCATTGGTAGGAGCCGGAACGTCAAGGAGGATCTCATGTCGATGAAGCGCGCTATCACTCTCCAGGCACTCCTCGAGGAAAGCAAAGAGGTGGAAGTCCCCGACGCGTTCATCCTGCAGAACCCGAAGCTTCTGAAGGTGAACATGCAGGCCTCCGGCGGGCAGGTTCTCACCAAGGCCGGCGCCATGATCGCCTACCAGGGGCAGATGTCTTTCGCCCGCAAGGGAGGCGGAGCCGCCAAGTGGGTCAAGAAAGCGGTCTCGGGCGAGCAGTTCACGCTGATGGAAGTCACCGGTCAGGGCGACCTGTTCCTGGCCGACGCCGCCAACGACATCATCCTCCTATACCTGTCGAACGAAGCGATCGGCGTCGAGGCGCTCAACCTGCTCGCCTTCTCCCCCAGCATCGAATGGGACATCGTCATGATCAAAGGGGCGGCAGGCAGGATGTCAGGCGGGCTATTCAGCGTGCAGCTCAAAGGCACCGGCTATTGCGCTTTGATCAGCAAGGGTGAGTGCATGGCCCTGGCCGTGACGCCCGACCAGCCCACCTACACCGACCCCAACGCCACCATCGCCTGGTCCGCCGGGCTCGAGCCGACCGTCCACGTCGACGCGAACCTCTCGAGCCTGAAGGGCATCTTCGGCTCGATGACCTCCGGGGAGACCTTCCAGCTCGGGTTCCAGGGGAACGGATACGTGATCGTGCAGCCGAGCGAGGTCCAGCCGACCACCAGCATGACCGGCCAGCAGGGTGGGGGCGGTGGAAGCGCCGGCGGCATCCTGGGCGGGATACTGGGCCAGTAATCGCGAGAGCAGAATGCACCACCGGTGCCAGGCACCTGTGGTGCATTCTGCTGCCGGCGGGACGCCAGCGCCAAAAACGCAAGTTTTGGGGTCTGACCCCAAAACTTGCGTTTCGTTGCGATTGCGCAATGCGGTCCGGCGCCCCGTTTACTATGCTTATATCGGGTGGAAAATGGGGCCCCGCTCCATTTGATTTTTGTAAATTATTCTGTATAGAATTCAAGGGCTTTATCGGATGTGAGTCGCGGTGCACCAATTCATGGTGCG
>Ga0209747_1001643_pt1 | contig 11781 bp, 12 predicted proteins | sample BarGraNGADG00311_FD_184498 | JGI IMG/M metagenome (GOLD analysis project Ga0209747, IMG submission 184498) | Arctic peat soil microbial communities from Barrow, Alaska - Barrow Graham LP Ref core NGADG0011-311 (SPAdes) (version 2) | ecosystem: Environmental > Terrestrial > Soil > Wetlands > Peat... | reverse complement strand
TTTGTAAAAAATGAGATAATCAGCTATCCCGGCCACCCCTCCTTCAAAAAGGAGGGGAAATTTCGTTACTCTGTAATTACGATTATACTCTTAGGTTGATGGCTATGGGGATGGGGGTGAGTTGAGCTGGTCCAAAAAAGATGTGTATAAAGGGTAGTCCTTCAAAAGGAGGGGAAAATTAGGAACAATAAGAAGTACTTTTTCAACAGCCCCGTGTTTACTCCGTGTTCTTCTGCATTTACTCCGTTTAACTCCGTGGTTAAACTTTTTTAATCAAATCGAAAAAGTTTTTTAAATAGAAAGAACGAAAAGAGTAAATTTGCATCAAAACAGACAAATATATGATTTACAGAAGCAAAGCTCCGTTACGTCTTGGTCTGGCCGGTGGAGGTACTGATGTCTCCCCTTACTCTGATATTTATAACGGAGCTGTATTAAATGCTACAATCGATCAGTATGCCTATTGTACAATCGAAGAAACGTTCACCGATACAATTGTTCTTATTGCCTCAGATCTAAACTTAAAAAAAAGATATGCTTCAGTTCTAAATCTACCCCTCGACGGACATCTCGATCTTCATAAAGGAGTGTATAACCGGATTGTACAGAACTTTGGAATAACAAAACCTTTATCTTTTAAAATTACAACCTATTGCGATGCTCCTCCCGGGAGTGGACTTGGATCTTCTTCAACTATGGTTGTAGCGATTCTCAAAGCATTCACAGAGTGGCTTAACCTGCCTTTAGGCGATTACGACATGGCTTATCTGGCTTACCAGATTGAGCGTATCGATTTAGGACTTAGCGGTGGTAAACAAGATCAATATGCAGCCACTTTCGGAGGGTTTAATTTCATTGAGTTCTATAAAGACGACAGGGTGATTGTGAATCCATTGAGAATAAAGCGCTGGATAATTGATGAGCTTGAAGTATCAATGGTACTCTACTATACCGGAGAGTCGCGCTCCTCCGATAAAATAATAAAGGAACAACAGAAAAACACCAGAGATGGTAATAAGCTGCCTATTGAAGCCACGCACCAGATAAAGAAAAACTCCTATGTAATGAAGGATTACCTTCTTAAAGGTGATATTGTTCATTTTGCCAAAGCGCTTGGTAAAGAGTGGGAAAATAAGAAGAAGATGGCTTCATCAATTACAAATGAAAAGATAGAAAAAATTTATGATGCAGCAATGAAATCAGGTGCTTATGGCGGTAAGGTTTCAGGCGCAGGGGGTGGGGGATTCATGTTTTTTACTATTAATCCCACCAAAAGGGTCAATCTTATCAATGCCCTTAACCAATTTAATGGCAAGGTGTTAAACTTCCATTTCAGCGATAATGGCTGCCAGGGATGGAAAATAAATGAAAAATAAAAATGTGATTCAAATGCAGACTAATATTAAGAAGCAAATCAAAGATTCTATTGCTTTAAAAATGAACTTGTTAGACGATCAGTCTGGTTTGTCGGGCATAGAAGAAGCAATAAAGACAATTACCAATGCCTTCAGAAATAAGCACAAAATAATGCTGGCAGGCAATGGCGGCAGCGCTGCTGATGCGCAACATATTGCAGGCGAACTGGTAAACCGCTTTAATTTTGATCGTCCCGGATTACCTGCAATTGCCTTGACAACCGATAGTTCCGTTTTAACTGCGATTGGAAATGATCATGGGTTTTCAAAACTCTTTGCCCGGCAGATTGAAGCGCTTGGAAACACAGGAGATGTTTTTGTTGGCATCTCTACTTCGGGTAATTCACCAGATATAATTGAAGCACTAAAAACTTGCAAGGAAAAGCATATTCTCACTATCGGATTAACGGGTTTAAAAGGAGGTCTTATGAAAGGAATGTGTGATATCTGTATCTGTGTTCCATCGGAGGATACACCACGGATACAGGAGGTACATATTCTTATAGGACATATAATTTGCAGTATCGTTGAGGAAGATCTTTTCGGACAATTCAAGTCGTTGAAATAGTGGAAGTAATAATTTTAGCAGGTGGCAAGGGAACCAGGTTGTCTGAAGTGGTATCAAATGTTCCCAAACCCATGGCCCCCGTTCATGGCAAGCCATTTCTTTTATATCTTTTTAAATGGTTGGAACAATATCAGGTTGAAAAAGTAATTCTTTCTATAGGTTATTTGGGTGAAAGTATAATGAAGTACTTTGGAAATTCTTTTTCGGGTATTCCAATTGAATATGTTCATGAAGAAAAACCTCTGGGTACCGGCGGGGCTGTAAAATGTGCACTTCAAAAATCAACTGGCAATGAAATTCTTATTATAAATGGAGATACCTACTTCCCGATAGATCTGAATACATTTTATTCTTTTCACACAGGAAATAATCATCTTTTCTCTGTTGCCCTAAAACAAATGAAGAATTTTTCCCGCTACGGATCAGTAGAATGTGAAAAAGATACGATATTGAAGTTCAATGAAAAAAAGTTCTGTTCAGAAGGATTGATAAACGGGGGGATCTATCTGATTAACAGACAATATTTTGAATCACAACAAACGGCAGATGTTTTTTCTCTTGAGACCGAAATCCTGGAAAAAGAAGCCGGTTCCTCCCATATAAAGGGATTAGTATTTGACGATTCGTTTATCGATATCGGAATACCTGAGGACTATCACCGGGCTCAAACACTCCTGGAATTCAGGTAAGAAGTATTTTGAAATGAAGAAAGCTCTGTTTTTAGACCGCGACGGTGTAATTAATATCGATAAGCACCATACTTATCTGAAGGAAGACTTTGAGTTTTCAAAAGGGATTTTTGATTTATGCAATGAATACTCAGATTCGGGGTTCTTAATAATTGTAATCACTAATCAGGCAGGCATTGCTAAGGGTTATTATACCGAAGCTGATTACCAATTACTAACAGATTGGATGATCGAACAGTTTCGCAAGAAAGGGATTACAATTTCAAAAGTTTATCATTGTCCTCATCACCCCGATATTACAGGACCGTGCGATTGTCGCAAACCTAATCCGGGAATGCTGACAAAAGCAATAAAAGAATTTGACCTGAATATATCTGAATGCGTTTTAATTGGTGACAAGGAAAGTGATCTGCAAGCAGGTAGAAATGCGGGCATTCCGGATTCAAATCTTATCAAATATTTACCTTATCCCTTATAAGATAGCTATTGCGTTCTGATGAGTTACGGTTCACCAATTCACCAAGAAAACCTGTAAGGAAGAGAAATGTTCCGATAATCATTACAGTGAGGCCAATAAAGAAATATGGACTATCTGTCACTAGTGGCGCTCTTAGATTATGATATACGAACACAAGTTTTCTGATGCCAAGATAACCTGCCATACTGAAACCAATCAGAAACATAAGGCTGCCGAGAGCGCCAAAGAGATGCATCGGACTCTTGCCAAAACGTGTAATAAAACTAATTGTCAGCAGATCAAGATATCCTTTCATGAACCTGTCCAGACCGTATTTTGTGACTCCGAATTTTCTTGATCTGTGTTCAACAATCTTTTCACCGATATTTCTGAATCCAGCCTCTTTTGAGAGGATGGGAATGTATCTGTGCATCTCGCCAAAAATCTCGATGCTCTTTATAACATCGCTCCTGTATGCTTTTAATCCGCAATTGAAATCGTGAAGTTTTATACCTGACGACCATCTTGCTGTTCCATTATAGAATCTGCTTGTGATACGTTTTATAAATGGGTCGTATCTTTTCTTTTTCCAACCTGATACGAGGTCATAGCCTTCAACCCTTATCATCTTTACCAATTCAGGAATCTCATCTGGACTATCCTGAAGATCTGAATCCATTGTAATCACCACCTCTCCGGATGCTATGCTGAAACCGGTATGAAGAGCTGCTGCCTTACCATAGTTTCTTCTGAAGCGGTAGCCTTTTACAAATTGTTTATTCTCGGCTAATTGTGTAATTTTTTCCCATGACAAATCAGAGCTCCCATCATCAATGAAGATAATTTCAAAGGTTAGTCTGTCAGTTTTGCATACCTTCTCAATCCATTCAGTCAATTCCTGAACAGATTCTTCTTCATTGTATACAGGGATTACAACCGACAGATCCATTTGAGTTGATATGAGATTAGTTTGCAGGGGTATCAATCAGCGGATTGCCCTCTTTTTTAACGAAGATCCCTATTATGAGTGAATAAATAGTCCCCATTAAGATAAAGCTAAATAAATTTATAATACTTGAAATTAAAGGTTTGCTTAGCTTTTCCTGCATTTTCATAAAAACATCAACACTTGCCTGAGGAGTTCCTTTCTTTAGCATCATTTCCTCAAGAAATGCAAGTTTTTTAGCAGTTAATCCCGGATCTATTACTGTGTAAAGGATATAAGTGAATAATATCATAATTAGTGCACTGTAAATGTTGATTACGATGCCGGCCCCCAGAGCCTGACCATAAGTAATATGGCCATAAGTAAACGTATCGCGGTACGATTTTACAAGAAAAAACAGAACAACGATTTGAATTAACATCGTAACATAACCTAATGTCTGGTTGAATAAAAGGTTAAGGAAATACATTAGGAGAGAGATTGTTATACCTGCCAGAGCTAAAATCAGACCATTAGTTAGATTTGCTTTCCAAACATTTACTTTTTGTTCCATTATTTTACTTATTTGATTATTAGAAAAAGTTATTTGATTAACAACAAATATAATGTAAAAATAGAAATCATTATCAATGTTAAATCCTAAAAATTATTTTGTCTGGTACGTTTTTTTTTGTATTTTTGTGTGGGGTAAGTCTTATACGACCAGCTCCTGCTGAACTCCCCCAGGATCGGAAGGTAGCAAGGGTAGGCAGTTGTAGCGGTGCGATATAAGTAGCTTACCCTTTTTTTTATTACCCTCAAACCCGTTAAGGGGGCCTTCTTTTAGATTGTTTTAGCCCCCCTTCAGAGGGGGTGAGGGGCAAAACTCTGAAGAATCAATGCTAGTTCGCATATACAATGAAAATCCTAATAATAAGCAAATCAGGCAGATTGTAGATCTTCTTGAATCTGGCGGCATTATAATTTATCCAACTGATACCGTTTATGCTATGGGTTGCGATATACGGGCAACAAAATCTATTGAGAAGATTGCAGCCTTTAAAGGTTTAAACCCTAAAAATCCGGAGCTGTCGCTTATCTTTCATGATATGAGCCAGCTTTCAGAATACACAATTATAAGAGATAATTCAATCTTTAAACTGTTGAAAAGAAATTTGCCCGGCCCATTTACTTTTATAGTTCAGGCAAATAATCAGATTCCCAAACTTTTTAAGAACAAGAAGAAAACTGTAGGCATCAGAATCCCCGACAATAATATTGTTCTGGAACTTGTACGTGAGCTGGGCAGACCGATAATAACAACATCAATACACGATCAGGACGAGGTTATTGAATATACTACCGATCCTGAACTGATATTTGAGAAATTTGGTGATTTTGCCGATGCTGTTATAGACGGTGGCTTTGGTAAAAACGAAGCATCTACCGTAGTTGACTGTACCGGTGATGAAATAGAGATTATAAGACAGGGACCAGGTATTCTCGAGTTGTAAACATCAGTGTCTGTAGAAATTTCTTGTAAAGAGAATCAAAACGGTCAGTAATTCAAGTCGTCCTAAAAGCATTAATCCCGACAGAAACCATTTTCCTGCCATTGGAACAGCTGAATAGTTTGAAAAGGGGCCAAATGTTCCCAATCCGGGACCGATATTTCCTAACATTGACGCGGATGTACTGAAAGAAGTAATTATATCATAACCCATCATCGAAATCATAAAAGCTCCAAAACATGTGACCAGGAAATATATTGTGACGAATACAAGCAGATTATAAATTGTATTTTGTGAAACAATATGTTTTCCAAGTCGAACCGGGATAAAAGCATTCGGGTGAATTAGTCTTTTCAATTCCTGCCTGCTGTTTTTTGTGATTAAAAGTAGTCGGACAATTTTAATACCACCACTTGTTGACCCGGCAGTACCTCCTGTAAACATCAGAACGAAAAACAGGATTATTATTATATCCCCCCACAGATTATAATTCTGAGTATAAAAGCCTGTTGTACTAATTATTGAAACAACATGAAAAACGCCGTTAAGAATAGCTGTTCCGGCAGAAAAACCTGAACTGTGGTAGAGAATTGAGGATACTATCAAAGTGAAAATTAAACATATTATAGCGTAAAAAACAAATTCGTTATTTCCGAAGATCTTCTTAAAATTACCCTTCAGTCCAAAATAAACCAAAGTCAGGTTGGTGCCAGCAACAAACATAAAGAGAGTTATGATAATCATTATGAAAGGGGAGGAGAATTCTGAAATACCATTATGCCTGGTAGAAAAACCTCCCGTCGACAAGGTTGAAAAGGAATGGCATACTGCATCAAAAACCGGCATTCCTCCAATTGTCAGCAATATAACTTCTGCAAGGGTTAAAAGAAAATAAATAGTAACAAGACGTTTTGCCGCATCTTTAATCCGCGGATGTATCTTATCGGCTGGCAACCCCGAAAACTCGGTTGCAGTAAGCTGAATATTGATTGATTTAAAAAACGGAAAGACAGATAATGAAATGAATATCATTCCAACACCTCCAACCCACTGTGTAAGGCTTCTCCAAAAAAGAATCCCATATGGTAACGATTCAATGTTAGTAAGAATTGTCGCTCCGGTAGTAGTGAAACCAGACATCGATTCGAAAAAGGCATCTCCAAAACTCTTTATTGAGCCACTAAAGAGAAATGGTAATGTTCCAAATAAGCTGAAGAGAAGACAAATCCCCGTGACAATTATATATCCTTCCTTATTCCCGTAAATCTTTTCTGCATTTCTTAGCGGAGTAAAGACAATAGCGCCTGTAGCTAATGTAATGAGAGCGGAATATAAAAATGAACTTGCAGCTTGCTCATGGTATATCAGGGATACAGCTGCAGATACAAGCATGAACAAACCTTCAAAAATGAGCATCAGGCTGAAGACCCTGGCTATTATCCTGAAGTTGATCATAAACAGTTAAGTAAAGTATTTTGAAATTTTCTCGTAGGCATCTGGTAATGTGAAAACTACTACCTTGTCGTTTGCTCTAATAATTGTGTCTCCTGAAGCAATGAATGGTTCCCCATCTCTGGTCCCGCCGCCAACGATTGCATCTTTTGGAAAATTTATGCTTCTCAGCGTACCTTTTGTGATTTTCGAGTTAGCAGGAACAAGGAACTCGATAACTTCTGCATCGGTTCCCGTCATATATTTAACCTGTGTAACATTAGGATTAGTTGTGTGCCTGAATATCCTGCTGGCTGCAGATATTTTTTTATTTATAATTGTGTCAATACCAGTGTTTTCAGCAAGATTAATATACTCCATATTTTCAACTTCCGCGATAGTCTTTTTAACCCCCATCCTTTTTGCAAGAAGACATGAAAGGATATTGGTTTCGGAATTACCGGTAACTGCAACAAAAGCATCCATTTGTGTTATTCCTTCCTGCTCAAGAAGATCAACGTTACGACCATCCCCGTTAATAATGAGAGTATTGTCGAGGATTTCAGCAAGATCTTCACATTTTTTTGTGTCAGAGTCAATCAGCTTCACCTCACAGTTTTTTTGCATATATAAAGCCACATGTTTAGCGATCCTGCTTCCGCCGAGAATCATTATACTTTTAGCTTCGAAATTTTCTTTACCCGATGACTTCATCATCTCATCAATACCCTCGTGAGTAGAAATAACATATACGGTATCTCCGAGGTGAAATTGTTCGTTCCCTCTCGGGATAATTGTTGTTCCATCACGTTTAATTGCAACGGCCCTGTATTTATCAGTCCTTTGTAATAATGATATTTCCTGAAGACTTTTGTTTATAATAGGAGCCTTCTCATCAAGTTTCTGTACATACATTGCAAGTTTTCCACCCGAAAACTCCATGAAATCAGTTGCCCCGGTTTCGTGAAGCAATCCCAGAACTTCTCTGGCAGCTATAAGCTCCGGATAAATCAGGGAATCAATACCTATTGATTTAAAAAACTCCAGGGTGGCAGGTTCGAGATAATCGATATTATCAATCCGTGCTATGGTTTTAATTGCTCCAAACCTTTTGGCGAGTATTGACGATGTGATGTTCGTGTCCTCTGAATGAGTTACAGCAATAAACAAATCAGTTTTTTTCTTAAGTGAGTCTTGTAAAATTTTTACAGATGTTGCAGATCCCTCATGTGTCAAAACATCAAGAGCACTGTCGATGGGTTTCAACCGGTCTTGTTCGGTATCGATAAGAATAATTTCATGATTTTCATTCGATAACATTTTAGCAAGGTGTGTCCCAACTTCACCTGCTCCGGCAATTATTATTCTCATCGATAAAATTTATTGAAAAAACATGACAAAATAAGAGATAAATAGCTTAATACTCAAGTTTTTTCCTGCTTTTATTTATCAACGTGTTATATCCTGGTGATGAATGCTCCGGAGTTCCTTACAAGATGGACAGTATCCGCACCTGCAAAATTTACAGTTTTGGGCATGCGAAAGCCTGAACCTGCCTGAGATGTTATTATAAATTTATTTTGTAATTTCATGGATGACAAATCGTTATCTATTTCAGGTCGTAAACCGGTGAGTATTACTATGTCAGGTAATATGTTATTTAACATATTTTTATTAAGGGAATTGCAAATTAGTATCTTTTTATCACCAACTTCAAAACAGGTGGAGTTAGCAGATAGTATATTCCCTTTAATTTTAAGTCCTAATGTAGAACAATGTCTTACCACTTCAGGGCCTGGCATTACTGTATCCGAATAGAGATTCAGTACTTTACCGGTTCTGATTCCAATTGTTGGTGAACCTGCTGTATTATATACTATTAACTCATTTGTTGTTCGTGTGCGGATTTCAGTAATCGTTCCTGCAATTATAAAGAGTAGCAGAAATGTTATGGGATAAATAATTGAGAATGATTGTTTCTTCACTATGAAAAGAGTGAAAATAAAGATCGTTCCTGAGAGTATAATACATTCATAAGTTGTCATTCCTATATTTTCAATATTTGACATAGGCAGAGCTGAAGCTCTCGCAGTGAGTAATTCAGTGAGCCCTGTCAGCCAATTAAGTATTGATGCAAGAAATTGTGAAAGAAATTGTATAGGGAATAGTAAAAGCACCATAGCTCCTATAATGATAAGCAGGTTGGAAAGAGGAACTATCAGGATATTTGTAAGAATAAAGTATGTGGGAAACCTGTTAAAAAGCATAATTGTCAGGGGGAGTGTTCCTTCCTGTGCTACAATCGTAACTGCAGCAGATTGTCCCACCTTGTCAGCGAACCAGTTTTTTACTTTTAATTTAAGGTAGAAATCCTGATAGAAACTTATAATATAAATAACAGCTGAATATGACAGAAGGAATCCGGCGTCGAATATCACTGATGGTCTGAGCAGAATAAGAACAAATGCAGATGCCAGTACTGAGTTAATTCCGTTAACACGCCGTTTCATAAGATTACCAGCCTGAAAGAATGAAAACATAAGCGTTGCTCTCAGTACAGACGGAGTGAGCCCGGTGACAAATGCAAATGCCCAGAGAATAAGAATTGTTATTAATATCCGCAGAACGTTGAATCTGCGCTTTAGAAAAAATAAAAGATTGAAAACAAGTAAACTGAGTATAACCGCGTGAAGTCCTGATACTGCCATAATGTGCATTACACCTGCCTTGATAAAATTTTGTTTCTGTTCCGGATCGAGCATGCTCTTCTGACCAAGTATTATTGCTGACACCAAAGCCAGTCTTGCACCGGAAATGCCCCTCTCTCTGTACATACCAATGATCTTTTCCCTGATGATCAATGCTCTGTGTCTAAGCTTTCTGCGATCAGGAACAGTGTGACTGATAATGTTAAGCTTACTTGTAAAAGCATAATATCTGATACCCTGATTTTCCATATAGAATTTGTAATCAAATTCGTAAGGATTACCTCTGTTAACAATTTCAATGGGAGTACATTTAATAGTAAGCAGATCACCCGGAAGGAAGGAGGTCACTGATGAGTCTTTCCGGTGATAAAGAATGACTGATCCTTCTATATGTTCAGTCTGATTATCAATGGTTTTGTTATTCAATTTCACAGTCATCCTGAAACTATTCTCTTTTTCTTCCGGGTAATCTGAAAGCACACCTCTGAACAATGTCTGTTCCGGATTAAGATGTGAGATGCTTGTTTTTTCATGAGTATAGAGCAAAAGGCCACTTGTAAAGAGCGAGATTGTAAGAGTAAATCCAAAGATCAGATTGGTTCGGAATTTATTATAATAAAGGCTGGTTAAAAATCCTGAAACTATAACTATAGCAACAGCGACCAGAAAAGCAGTATCCGGTTTGTAATAAAGGCCTGTAACAATTCCAGCGCATAATGGCAGGCCGATACGAAGAAATGGAATTTCCTTGTGTAGCACAGTCTGCAGCTAATGAGACTTTATAAAGATAGAAAATAGTACTTAAAGTGCCTAAAGTTTGGAGTACTTAAAGTTGAAATAAGATGATGAGCCCTGTCAGGGGCAAAACATATAAACAGGTCAACGCCCTGTTCATGCTGACACCAAGCCTTTTTGAGCCCCGTAGTAGGCGCAATTGAGAAATTATTACTTTGTTTTTTGTGGGACCAGAACGGTCCTGTATTCGGCATCAAATTTGCCTTTGCTGATCTCCGCAAGTTTTCTTTTGATCAGCCTTTTTCGTAAAGGACTAACCTTATCCGTAAAGAGAATGCCTTCGAGATGATCATATTCGTGCTGGATAATTCTCGCTTTATAACCATCATAGACCTTATTATGAAAATTCCAGTTCTCATCATAATATTTTATCCGGATATGCGATTCGCGGTTAACTTCTTCTCTTAAATTGGGGATACTTAAACAACCTTCATTCATAAGCTTAAAATCACCACTCTTCTCAGTTATCTGTGCATTAATGAATACTTTTTTGAAGTCTGCCAGCGAGGGTTCATCCTCCGCCGCAGGTTTCCCGTCAATTACGAATAAGCGAATGGATTTTCCAATTTGAGGTGCTGCCAAACCCAAGCCTTCTGAACTGTACATAGTTTCAAAAAGATCTGCAATGATTTGATTCAATCCAGGATTATCTTTATCTATCTCCTTTGCAACTTTTCTCAGAACCGGGTGTCCGTAAATATAAATTGGGTAAGTCATTTCGATTTAATATTTTCTTTTTTATTTGATCTGTTATCAAGGAAAGACTGAAGTATTATCGCTGCACTTATTTTATCTACCATCGATTTATCCTGTCTGTCTTTCTTCTTTACTCCTCCATCAATCATAGTCCTTAGCGCCATTAGTGAGGTGAACCTCTCATCAACCAGGTGAATATGCTTTTCAGGGAACGTTTTCTTGAGCTTTTTAATGAAAGGATTTATGTAATTAACAGATTCGCTGGGCTGGTTGTTCATCTGAACCGGATATCCAATAACAATATCAGTTACCTCTTCTTTTTTAAGATATTCCGTAATAAAACTGTCAAATTCCTTAGGACTAACCGTATCTAATGGTGAGGCAAATATCTGCAGAGGATCCGTAACGGCCAGACCTATCCTTTTTGTCCCATAATCTATTGCAAGTATCCTGCTCATAATTTTTTACAAGGCACAAAAGTACGAAAAAAGTCTGTAAAGTCTGTAAAGTCTGTAAAGTCTGTAAAGTCTGTAAAGTCTGTAAAGTCTGTAAAGTCTGTAAAGTCTGTAAAGTCTGTAAAGTCTGT
>Ga0209747_1001641_pt1 | contig 11785 bp, 10 predicted proteins | sample BarGraNGADG00311_FD_184498 | JGI IMG/M metagenome (GOLD analysis project Ga0209747, IMG submission 184498) | Arctic peat soil microbial communities from Barrow, Alaska - Barrow Graham LP Ref core NGADG0011-311 (SPAdes) (version 2) | ecosystem: Environmental > Terrestrial > Soil > Wetlands > Peat... | reverse complement strand
AAGCATTACAGGCTGCGACTTCGGGGCGGGGCCGGCGGATGCGAGCAACTACGTCTCTTTTGGTGCAATCAAGCCCCAGGCCTTGGATTACGTCTCCTGGACGGACAAGCAAATTGTGGTCAAGGTACCTGCGGGAGTCACCGGCAAGGTTGCGGTTAGCGTTACCACCGCGGCAGGAATCTCCAATCCGAAAGAATTCACGGTGACCGCCCCGCTTACCATAACCTCGATTGCCCCAAACACGGCCGGGCAGTATTCATTCTTCGTGGGTATTACGGTAGAGGGCACCGGTTTTCAACCGGGTGCGACCCTCAAGCTAAAGAAAGGTACGATAAGCACTCTGGATGCATCCAACTTAAATATAACCGATACCACGATCACCGGAACGATAATCCTCTTTGGCGCGGAGGCAGGAGCCTACGACGTCGTGGTAGAGAACCCCGGAGGAGATACGGCATCGATCATTGGGGGCTTCAATGTGACTTCCCCCTGCGGCACGGGTAGCGGGACAGCCGTACTCATGCTGGGTTTGACCTTGGGACTCCTCTCCATGGCGGGATCCTCCCGGTTAAGAAAAAGACGCAAGAAGAGTAGAGTGATTTAGTTCAAATAGGCGGCCCCCGGGCAGAGATCCCGGGGGCCCATCCTTTGGATTCGTTTTGCTAACGAGTCCCGGCCGCATAGACACTCATTAATCATGAATTTAGTAGGCACTTCTCAAGCGTTGGTCAGATTGGGGTTCTATCTTCGCTTAAGCCTTCGGCTTGACCTCCACCTGGAGGTTTCCCTCATCCGAGAGGGCCCATTCCACATTGGACTCAACATCGAAGGCCATCTCGAATAGACCCTGGACCATCCCTACGGTCATCAGGTGACCGGCCGCGTTATCGATGCGCATTACTAGGCCGGGAGGGCCAATCCTTATATCCCGTAAATTACCCACACCCCTCAAGGCGAGCTGGGTGCGGAAGTCTCCCTCGTCACTTACTTGTTGGATGGAATAAAAGCCCGTCTTTGTGAAACGGCGCTGCGCCTCCACGACTACCGTGGGTATGGTATCCCCCAGTTCCTTTTCCAACTCCTTGAACAGACGGTCTTGGATTCCCGGCCCTAGGACGACCATGCGCCTGCCCGTATGCTCGTTTAGAATAAGGCCTTCGTCGAGCAACCAACGATAGCTGGTGAAAGCCTTGGGCAGGCCACAGGCAGCGCATCGCTCCAATTCGATATCCCCATCGCGGTGGTTGTAGGGGATGGCCTCGAATCTCTCCATCCATGCCTTGGGATACTCGGTCCAAGTGGTGGAGAACTCATATAACTCGGGCGATATCTCCTTGTAGATAGTGTGATGCTCTCCTCCTACAAGCGACGTTAAAGCTCCCGCCATGCCCCCGGCGGCCAGGGGCAGGGAAAAGGGCTTGGTAATGTGGTATTTCCCGTAATCGTCCTCGTCCCGTTCGTAACGATAGCTAATTGTTTCGTATTTCCCGAACCCTGAAACATGGCATATGGTGTAAATGAAATCGCCAAAAGATTCCGGATCCAGTTGTTTGGCCACAACCATATCCCTGACCTCGTCAGAGATAACCGATCTCATATAGACCTCGATCTCCCTGGCGGCGATATTGACGATCATGGGTTCTATGGATACGCCGATGATCTCCCCTATGTTTCGGAACAGTGGATCCAGGTTCTCGCTCTCGAAGAAGCCCACCCGCGCCTGGGGATTCAACCTCTGAACGATATCACCGTTATTGAGCCATTCCTGGCTCTGGTTAAAGGGTTCGGGGACATTACACTCCGGACAACGTGCGACATCTAACATCGCAATACACCATCTACTTCAAACCAATATTTCCCATTTACACCTGCCGTTAATAATATTCTATCATCCTGCGGGCAAGGCCTCTTTGTCTTGGTAAATACCTTCCTGCGTGCCAGTAGTCGGCACATGGGCAGCGAGGGATTATGAATGATGTTTGCCTTCGGGCATAGAATAATTGCATCAGAAGTTACATGGGGGAAATATCCGGTAGAATAAGGCGTCGGCTGGCTCATACGGGGGACCTTGTCTCGTAGAGAGGGAGGATTCATGCTGAGCATATCATCGCCTGTTTCCAATGTCGCGGCTGCAAGCTTCCCACTTATCCCGGTTATTTTGGCGGCAGCTCTCTTCACTTGGATATTTAGTGGTTGGCTTCTCTACCGTATAGGCAAGAAGCTGGGATACGAAAAGGCTTGGTATGCCTGGGTGCCATTCATGTTTGTTTACATGATGGTTGAGCTTTCGGATAGAGATAAAGATTGGTTCTGGTATATCGTCATTTTGATCTGGCTTCCCTGCATAGGTATTGTGCCCGCCATCATGTTTTTCATGGTGGTAATGGATCTGACTGAAAAGTGCGGCAAACCTAGATGGTGGGGCATCTTGTGGCTTATCCCCTTTGTTATTTGGATAGTTATGTATATAACAGGGAGCGGGGAAGCTCCCCCCCAACCTCAATCACGGAACGATCAGCCCCCATCCGGCGGATATCCCTCACAGCTGCCGCCTCATTAGGGGGTCAGTCGGGGAACAGGATTTCCTGGTATCGGGATTTCTCTATATTCACAAGCAAGCGAATCAGGAGCAGCTCGCCAAGGAAAAGGCCCGGGTTCAAAGCCCATCTCTGCTTTTTGGTAATATAGATTGAGGATTGACGGCAGGGCGGCGTGGCCAAGTGGTAAGGCAAAGGTCTGCAAAACCTTGATCACCGGTTCAAATCCGGTCGCCGCCTCCAGTAGAAAAACGGGAGTCCTAGATGGGACTCCCATTTTTTTATCAGTGTGACTTAGAGTTTATTTGCGGGAAGGCTTCCTTCAAGCGCTGCATCCTTTCAGCCATGGTCGGCTGGGAGCGAAAGGGCCTGTAGTTCATATAGTCAACGACCGGATTGAAGAGCAGGGCATCCAAACAGGCGGGGAGCAGCAGGACATCCCGGACATCCTCGGCGCTGTTCTTGATTGCCTGATAGACGGCATCAGGATCACGCGTCAAGTACACAGCTTGCATATCGGCGTAATATTCCCTTTCTTTGTCGAGAAAGCGTTGCAGGAGTTTGTTCATGAGAAAGGGGAGGAGGGCGGCGAATACGATGAAGAGGATGAGGATGGTGATCTAGATATACCTTGAATATGGGCTGAGATCGGGACGCGAAAGGCCGCTGATCATCGAGAGGAGGGCGAAAGCCAGGGCCGCGGCGAATCCAACCGCGATAGCAATGGCGAAGGGCTCGGAGATAATGCTTGGTCGGCCTGTTATCTTCTTCAGCGCCCTCCGTCCTGCCAGCCGCACCATCAGGGTATGGATCAGGGTATCTCCCATCTGCATGTGCGCGATCTCATGCGCGATGATTGCTTCCCGCTCCCGTTCAGGCAACTTATCGGCGATTCCCTGGGTTGCAAAGAGGGCATAAGATCCGTCAGGCAGCGAAAGGGAAAGGGTATTAATATCGGGATCAGGTATGACCATCAGTCTGACCCTTTCAGCCATTCCCGATGCGAGCTTTACCGATACCAGCGCGTCTCGCAAATGGTGATCCGTCTCCCACGGTGGCAGGGTTATTAAACGCTTGAATACCCATTTTCCACCCAGGGCATAACGCAGGATCACATAGACGGCGAAGCATAACCAGAAGAGGGAAAGGAGCACCCAGAAGTTGATATTTATATGCGCAGGTTTGTAGAGGAAGAAGAGGCTGACCCCCGAGATCGCCATGATGACTGCGCCAGCCGCAGTAAAGGCCAGGGCCAGGCGCAGGCGATTACGCGATACTCTCTGATAGATGTCCAGCTCATGAAATTTGCCCATTTGCTTTTCTTTTTCGGCATTTGACCTGCTTGGTTTTAGCCGTAAGCCTTAGTTGCGAAAAAGATGGAAATCACCCAAAATAAGGGACGATGCGGGCGCGTAGCTCAGTGGGAGAGCGCTTCCTTGACGCGGAAGAGGCCGTGGGTTCAATCCCCTCCGCGCCCACCATAATTCAAGGCAAAACCCTGCCTTTTCGATAGTACCTGAAGTTGTTATGCGGCCTTTCGGAGGCCATTGTCCAAAACTCGATGGCGCAAAAATATTAATCATTCGGAGGTCCACCATGAAATGTCCCAAGTGCCAAGCAGAAAACTCCGATGACGCGCAATACTGCTCGCTTTGCTTCACCAGGTTCCAGTTCGAGATAAGGTCTGATGAAGCGGATCAGGCGGGAAGGGAGATGGCCAAGAAACACAAGGGCGCCCAACTGAGATGTCCCGGGTGTGGAGAGCTAAGTCCCATCGATTCCCCCTTTTGTCTCAGATGCGCCTTCGTTTTTGAAAATCCCGAGTTGATCATTGTGGACGCCGCCGAAGTTGAGGAGATAAGCAGACAAAAAAATGGGGTGCAGAGGCAGGAAGAGGAGGAGATATTGGCCGCTCCCTTGATACTGACCAAAGAATCGGATGGTAAGGAGATCATGCGGCATATCGGCGATGCTGTAAACAGGGGTTATAAGGCCAGGGTTCACGTGGCCGGGCGCAATGGCATAACCCATGCCCTCAAGGTAATCGCGCTTTTGAGTGAGGATTACGCTAAAAAGGGAAGGGAAATCCGTTTAAGGGTCAATTTGATAAGCGAGGGCATTGTGATTGACCTCGATGACGTGGAGCTGGAAATAATTATCGAAGCGAAATAGGGGGGATTTGAGAATTTTAATCGAGGATATAACCGCGGCAGACGCCGCGCCGGGCATAAACATTCAAGCCTTCTTAAATTCCCGCCATCCCGAACTCGGCGCCAAGGTTATTATCGCCCGCATGAACGGCCGGTTGGTCGACCTTTCGGTTAATCTCGAGGAAGGGGAGTTGGAGGTTCTCACCTGGGAGGATGAACAAGCCAGAGAGGTTTATCGTCACTCCGCTTCCCACATTATGGCCCAGGCTGTCCTGGAGCTTTTTCCCGGAGCCAAATTGGGTTTCGGCCCCGCTATAGCCGATGGTTTCTATTACGATTTCGACCTCCCCCGCAGCCTATCACCGGAGGATCTCGAAGCGATAGAAGAGCGCATGCGCGATATCACTAGAAGGGACCTTCCGATAGTGCGGGAGGTGCGGACTCGTGAGGAAACTATCCGCTTTTTTGAAAACCAGGGCCAGCATTACAAAGTAGAACTGCTCGAGGGTATGGAGGATGATGAGGTCAGCCTGTATCGCCAGGGGGAATTCGTCGACCTCTGCCGGGGACCGCACATTCCTTCAACCGGCAGGATGCGCTTTTTCAAATTGTTGAATCTCGCTGGCGCCTACTGGCGCGGGGATGAAACCAGGCCAATGCTGCAGAGGATCTATGGCACCGCCTTCGATGACGAGGGGGAGCTGGAAGCCCATATGTATCTATTGGAGGAGGCAGAGAGGAGGGATCACCGCCGAATCGGGCGAGAACTAGATCTCTTCAGCTTCCACGAGGAGGCCGGTCCGGGCGTGGTTTTCTATCATCCGAAGGGTGCTATCCAGAAGGAGATAATCGAGAGTTTTTTGAAAGAGGAGCACCGCAAACGCGGTTACGAAATGGTTGTGACGCCGCACCTGTTCAAAGGCCAGCTCTGGCACGAATCCGGCCACCTCGATTACTACGCCGAGAACATGTATACCTTCGAAAAGGAAGGCGTGGAATACGTTGTCAAACCAATGAACTGCCCGGGGCACATTCTTATTTATAGGAGCCGCCCGCGTAGTTACCGTGACCTCCCCCTTAAATATTTCGAACTGGGCACCGTCTATCGCTACGAGAGGTCGGGCGTCCTGCACGGCCTCATGCGCGTGCGCGGATTCACCCAGGATGATGCCCACATATTTTGCGCCGAGGAGCAGCTCGAAGGGCAGATCAAGGAATGTCTCGAGTTCGCCTTCTTCTCCCTGCGCACCTTTGGCTTTGAGGATTTCGAGGTCTATCTGAGCACCCGGCCGCAGGAGTCGGTGGGAAGCGAGGAGCAGTGGGACAAGGCGACCGACGCTCTGATTAAGGCCCTGGAGGGACTTGGCATAAATTACCAGGTGGACCCGGGGGAGGGCGTATTCTATGGGCCAAAGATTGACATCAAGCTCAGGGATGCGATCGGACGCCTATGGCAGGGGCCAACAGTGCAAGCCGATTTCAACCTGCCGGAGCGGTTCGGGATTACATACGCCGGTGCGGATAACCGGCCACACCGGCCGGCCATGATTCATCGCGTGGTTCTGGCCGGGATCGAGAGGTTCTACGGCATCCTGATCGAGCATTACGCCGGTGAGTTCCCGATGTGGCTGGCGCCGGTTCAGGTGGTGCTTATTCCTGTCGCCGACAGGCATATCCCCTACGCAAAAGAGCTGGAGGCAGCCTTTCGCGCCGAGGGGCTGCGCGTGGAGGTGGACGACGACAACCAGACAATGAATATGAAGATCCGCAAGGCGCAAATGCAGAAGGTGCCACTTTCGGTGGTGGTCGGGGACCGTGAGGTGGAAGCGGGGACCGTTTCGGCCCGGGACCGTTCGGGGCATGATATAAGAGGCATTCTCCTGGCGGAGTTTCTTGACGCGGCATTAAGGAGCGTTAAGGAACGGTCTCTTTCTATAGATTGGTAGTTCTGATGGAAAGGCTCTGGAGCCCCTGGAGGATAGGATACGTGGCCAATTCGACCGGATCATCCGGCCAAGATGAATGCATCTTCTGTGGAAATCCGGCGGCGGGTGACGACGCTGGTCAATTGATACTGCATCGTGGCCGGACCTCCTACATCATGTTGAATCTTTACCCCTACAACAATGGGCACCTGATGGTGGTTCCTTTCCGGCACATTGGAGAGCTGGAGGCGCTGCAGCAGCAGGAGATGCTCGAGCTCATGGAGTTGAGCGTGTTGGGCATAGAAGCGCTGAAGAGGCAGATGAAGCCGGCTGGTTTCAACCTGGGCATCAACCTGGGGAAGAGCGCCGGGGCCGGATTCGCCGGCCACATGCATATTCACATCGTGCCTCGATGGGAGGGCGATACCAACTTCATGCCGGTGATGGCGGATACCAAGGTGATCGCGGAGAACCTCAAGGACGCTTACCAGCGGCTGCACGAAAGCATCGAGGATATTCTGACCGGTCCATAGGCATATAAGAGATTTGCTTAGGTTGAGGGCTTTTGCTCTTTTTCCTTGGCGGCTTCTATTATCTTTGAGGTTATGTGGGACGGGACTTCCTCGTAATGCGAGAGCTGCATGCTGAAGGTGCCCCTGCCTCCTGTTACCGAACGCAGGTCGATCGAATATCGCAACATCTCAGCCATGGGGACTTGAGCCTTGATAACCTGTAGGCCTCCCTCGGATTCCATCCCCAGAATGCGCCCGCGCTTGGCGTTAAGATCGCCTATCACGTCCCCCATGTAGGCTTCCGGAACCATGATCTCGACATCCATTATAGGCTCGATTATGTATGGGTCAGCCTCGGGAACAGCATTTCTCAACGCCAGTGAACCGGCGATCTGAAAAGAGATGTCTGAGGAATCGACGGGGTGATATTTGCCGTCGTAGAGCACGGCCTTGAAATCGACTATGGGATATCCGGAGAGATAGCCCTCGTCCATCGCTTTGCGTATGCCTTTTTCAACCGAAGGGATGAATTGTCTCGGAATAACGCCACCCACTATCTTGTCAACGAACTCGAAGCCGGTGCCGCGCTCCAGAGGGTCGACCTCAACCCAGGCGATGCCGAATTGGCCGTGGCCTCCCGTTTGCTTCTTATGCTTTCCCTCCGCCTTGGCCGTCTTGCGGATGGTCTCCTTGTAGGGCACCTTGGGCAGTTCGGTATTGACGTTGACCCCGAACTTTCGCGACATGCGGTCCATCATGATATCCAGGTGGGCTTCTCCCATTCCGGATATGATGGTCTGCTTCACCTCAGTGTCCCTTCTCGTATTGAAGGTCGGATCTTCATCGGCCAGCCTGGCAAGGGCTACCGACAGCTTGTCCTCATCGCCTTTGGTCTTGGGAGCGACCGCAAGGGACATGATAGGGTCCGGGAATTTGATGGGCGGCAGCACTATCTGCTTATCTTTGTCACAGAGCGTGTCGCCCGTTGTTGTCTCGGTAAGTTTGGCGACGCCCCCGATATCACCCGCAGCTATCTCCCGCACTGGTATCTGGTTCTTTCCCAGCACGACGAAGACCTGACCGATGCGCTCCTCTTTATCCCTGTTCGAGTTGTGTACCGTGCCATCAGAGGATAGCACTCCCGAGAACACCCTGAAGTAGGTAAGTTTGCCGACGTAGGGGTCGGAGATGGTATTAAATACCAATGCGCAGAGGGATGAGTCTTCCCTGGCCTTGAGTGCCACCTCCTCGTTGCCGCCCTTCTTCGTGGCCACTATTTCCTGTCGGCGGGCAGGCGAAGGAAGAGAGTTTGTTATGGCTCTCATCACCAGATCGATTCCCGTATTGCGAGTTGCGCTTCCACACAGCACAGGCACAATCGTTCCTTCGGACACACCCTGCATGAGCGCGTCCAGCACTTCCTGTTCCCCGAGTTCTTCCTCCTCGAGGTATCTCTCCATCAGCTCATCGCTGGCCTCGGCCGCGCCTTCGATCACCTTTTCCCGCGCCGCCTCCACTTTGGCCATAATCTCGGGTGGAATATCAGCCTCCTTGGCCTTGCCGTCCTCGTAGAGATAAGCTTTGTTGGCAATGAGGTCAACGACGCCCTTAAAATCGTGCTCCTCGCCTATGGGCAGCTGGAAGGGGACCACCCGGGCTCCATAGACGTTCTGCAGCTCGTCGAGGCAGCGCTCGAAGCTCGCGTTCTCGCGGTCCATCTTGTTTACGAAAACCACCCTGGGGTAGCCGTACTCATCGGCCATCTTCCATATGAGTTCCGTCTGCACTTCAACGCCGGCTACCGCTGAGATTACAAAGACCGCACCGTCTATCACCCTCAGCGTCGCCACGACTTCGCCGATGAAATCCGCGAACCCCGGGGTATCAATGAGATTTATCTTGAAGCCCTGCCATTCGAAGGCCAGGGGAGTGGAGCCTACCGATATTCCGCGCTTCTGCTCGTCCGGATCGAAATCGCTGACCGTGTTGCCCTCATTGACACGGCCCATGCGTTTTATCAAATCCGCATCAAACAACATAGCCTCGGCCAGCGATGTCTTTCCCGAATCGCCGTGCCCGAAAAGAGCTACGTTGCGGATTTTTTCCATCTCGTATTTATCCATAAAATGGACTGCTCCTTTCCTCGACTGTTTGATGAACGCTATCTATTATAAGCGCGGCGCATAGCGTGCGCTATAGCTCATGGAGCGATTTGCGCTGGTAGAAGCGATATACGTCAACCTATTCAAATCCTGTGAAAATCACCCCTTGAAGAACACTGAGTTATGTCCGTTTTATGGGCGGCGAGAGGTTGCATCAAGGGCCGCGGTGAGGGGTGGAAGCGGAATGTATCAGGCTTGATATTTCCTGCTAGAAGGCGATTTCTGGGGGGCTGAATTGGTTGCTAGCAAAAAATTGAATGTGTTATACTTCAGACAGAAAAGAACGGAATCAAGGAGCCGAGTGGGCAAGCGCCCACTTTTTGTTTGGCAATGAGGTGATGATATGCCCGGCCAGCCGTTGAAGGAAATGGAGACGAGGCTGGAGGATCTGATAGAGCCAGTGGTTGCGGAAGCGGGATTATGCTTGATCTCCGTCGAAGTCGAACGAAGGGGCAAGAGATTGGTGGTTACCGTCACCCTGGATAGGCCTGGCGGGATAGATATCGAATCCTGCGCTGATATGAGTGAGGAGATCAGCCGCTACATGGACGTCGAGAACCTGATTGACGAGAGGTATAACCTGGAGGTCGAATCGCCCGGCCTTCAGCGAGTGCTGCGCAAGCCGCGCGAGTACCGGTGCTTCCTGGGCAGGGAAGTCGAGGTTGTCCTCAGGCAAGCCTTCGAGGGGCGGCAAAAGATACGCGGAATGTTGAAGGCGGCCGACGACCAGGGAATGACAGTCGCCGTCGACGGCGAGGAACTGAGCTTTCCGTACGAGGCAGTAAAAAAGACGAGGCTCTATTTCGAATCGCCATGGTAAGAAAGAATTTGAAGGGGGAAGAGCCGGTTTGAACGTTGAGTGGCTTGAGGCTCTACGCCAGATAGAGCGGGAGAAAGGAATAGATTCCGAGACCATTATCCAGGCCTTGGAAGCCGCCCTGCTGTCCGCATACAAGAAAAATTACACGACCGAGGAGGAAGCCCGGGTCGAGGTGAATCGCGAGACGGGTTCCATCCATGTCTACGCCGAAGTGACGGGCGAGGACGGTGAGATCACGGAGGCCGAGGTCACGCCGAAGAATTTCGGAAGGATCGCGGCCCAGACGGCCAAACAAGTGATTCTGCAGCGCATCAGGGAGGCCGAGAGAGACCTCATGTTCGAGGAGTATCACGAAAAGGTCGGTGATATCGTAACCGGAATCGTTCAGCAATCCGATCAACGCTATACCCTGGTTGACCTGGGCAAAGTGGAAGCTTTGCTGCCGGTTTCCGAACAGATCCATGGCGAGAGGTACAAGCATGGCATGCGCCTCAAGGTCTATATTGTAGAGGTTCGCAAGACCAGCAAGGGGCCGCAGATTCTGGTTTCGAGGACCCACCCCGGTTTGCTCAAGCGGCTCTTCGAGTTGGAGGTGCCTGAGATAGCGGATGGTTACGTGGAGATCAAGGCGGTGGCTCGCGAACCGGGACACCGTTCCAAGATCGCCGTCCTCTCGCACGATCGCAATATCGATCCGGTGGGCGCCTGTGTCGGTGCCCGTGGTTCGAGGGTGAGGATGGTTGTGAACGAGCTTAAGGGCGAGAAAGTCGACATCGTTCCCTGGAGCGATAACCCGGAAGAGCTGGTTTCCAACGCCCTCAGTCCTTCCAAGGTGAAAGAGGTAATCATCCACAGCGATGAAGAACTCTCCGAAGTCATCGTGCCCGACGGCCAACTCTCGCTGGCCATTGGCAAGGAAGGCCAAAACGCCCGGCTGGCGGCGAAACTAACCGGCTGGCGGATAGACATAAAGAGCGAATCGCAGGCCAAAGACGAAAGGGAAGGCTACACCGTAGCCAAGGGCGGCGACGATGACGTCTGGGCGGCGATTCCAGCCGATGTGCCGGAGGAAAGCGAGGATATAGAGCAGCCGGCCGCTGAGGAAGCGGAAGAGGTGGCGGAGGATATCGTTGAGGACCTCACGGAAGAGCTGGAAGAGCAGGAGGCGGCGGAAATGGCGGAAATAAAGGAATCGCAGGAAGAGGAAGCCGTCCAGGAATGATCGATGCCTTCCGGTTATAATTAAATTTTGTTTATTATCATAGTTCGAATGAGGTAATTATCAGGAGCGCTGATGGCGGGGAAGAGAATACACCAACTGGCTAAGGAACTGGGAGTGCCCAGCAAGGACTTGCTGGGCGCACTTAAGGCTATGGGAGAGGATATCCAGAACCCATTGTCTTCGATAAGCGAGGAGACCGAAAAGGAGCTTCTCAAGAAACTGGGCAAGGGCGGCAAGCCGGAAAAACCCAAGAAGAAGCCGGCAGCAAAGGAAGAGAAGAAGCGGGCAATAACCGTACCAAAGCCGGTGGCAAAGGAAGAGAAGAAGCCGGCATCGGCAAAAAAACCAAAAGAGTCTGTACCTGCGAAAGCCGAAGCCAAAAAGCCTGAGGCGCCAGCACCACACAAGCCGGAAGCAGCGCCAACCAAAAAGCCTGAGGCGCCAGCACCACACAAGC
>Ga0209747_1001636_pt1 | contig 11797 bp, 10 predicted proteins | sample BarGraNGADG00311_FD_184498 | JGI IMG/M metagenome (GOLD analysis project Ga0209747, IMG submission 184498) | Arctic peat soil microbial communities from Barrow, Alaska - Barrow Graham LP Ref core NGADG0011-311 (SPAdes) (version 2) | ecosystem: Environmental > Terrestrial > Soil > Wetlands > Peat... | reverse complement strand
GATCAAAGGAAACTTTTTAGATTCTATCCCCTCTTCGACTGGTCATTTGAGGAGGTTGAAAACTTCATAAAAGAAAATAATGTACCTTATAATTCACTCCACGACAAAGGATATGTAAGCATAGGATGTGAACCATGCACCAGAGCAGTAAAGCCCGGTGAAGACTTCCGGGCAGGAAGATGGTGGTGGGAGAATGACGGTCCTAAGGAATGCGGTTGCCATATAAAATAATGCTGTAAAGGCAATAAAGGTAGTAGAAAGTAAATAGGAAGCAGTAGAGACGCGATGCTTCGTGTCTCATTAAACAATAAACAGAAAACCGTAGAGACGCAAAATTTTGCGTCTCAGCAGAAAAGGCAATGCGCAACCAGAACCGAGAAACACGAAACAAGAACCGCGAACCGAGGCGCAGCCGAGCTCGCCGAAGGCAAACACGAAACGAGAAAAAATGATTAATATAAACGATGAGCACCTGAAAGAGCTGGAAAATGAAGCAATTTTTGTAATGAGAGAGGTTGCTGCCCAGTTTGAAAATAAAGTATTGCTTTTTTCGGGCGGGAAGGATTCCATACTCCTTGTTCATCTTGCAAGAAAAGCATTCTGGCCTGCAAAAATTCCTTTCACACTGATGCATATTGATACGGGCCATAACTTTGAAGAAACACTAAAATTCCGCGACGATCTGGCAAAAGAATTTGGCGCTGATTTAATTGTGAGAAAGGTTCAGGATTCAATAAATAATGGAAGGGTTATTGAGGAGCAGGGTTTCAATGCTAGTCGCAATAAGGCACAGTCTATAACTCTTCTTGATGCAATCGAAGAACTTAAGATAGACGTGGCAATCGGCGGAGGACGACGCGATGAGGAGAAAGCACGGGCAAAAGAACGATTCTTCTCCCACAGAAATGAATTTGGCCAGTGGGATCCTAAAAACCAGCGTCCCGAACTATGGAATATCTTTAACGGGAGAAAACATTCAGGTGAACATTTCAGAGTGTTCCCCATCAGTAACTGGACAGAACTGGATGTATGGCAGTATATTCTGAACGAGAATATTAAGCTTCCAGATCTCTATTATACACATAGACGAAAAATATTCAACCGGAATGGGCTCTATCTTGCCTGGGCGCCATTCATGCAACTTAAACCTAATGAGGAAGTTTTTGAGACTGATGTCCGTTGCCGTACAATCGGAGATATAACTTGTACAGGAGTGACTCTTTCAAAAGCAGAAACTCTTGAGGAAATAATTTCTGAGATAGCCGCAACCAGAGTTACTGAAAGAGGTGGAAGACACGACGATAAGAGATCGGAAGCTGCTATGGAGGACAGGAAGAAGGAAGGTTATTTCTGAAGAAGACAAAAGACAAAAGGAAAAAGATTAAAGGAAAAAGCAATCCCAAGGTTCCCCTCCCTGGAGTGGCCAGGGGTGGATTTTGGTAGAGACGCAAAATTTTGCGTCTCAGAATACAGAATTTATACGAAATTAATTTTCAGATGACAATAAACGGGAAAAGTAAAAACAAAAGTCTTCTAAGATTTACAACAGCCGGGAGCGTCGACGATGGGAAGAGTACTCTGATCGGAAGACTATTATACGACAGTAAGTCGATCTTTGAAGATCAGATGGAACATATAGTCCAATCGGGAAAACGATTGGGCAGACAGGAGCTTGATTTGTCTCTGCTTACCGATGGACTCCGGGCTGAGCGGGAACAGGGTATAACTATTGATGTGGCATACAGATATTTTGCTACACCTGCCAGAAAATTTATTATTGCTGACACACCGGGGCATATTCAATATACCAGAAATATGGTCACTGGTGCAAGTACTGCCGATCTTGCAGTCATACTTATCGACGCACGTAAAGGGGTTCTTGAGCAAACTATCAGACATACATATATTGCATCATTGCTCGATATTCGTCATATCATATTCTGTATCAATAAAATGGATATGATAAATTATTCAGAAACAGTTTTTCTGAAAATTAAATCTGAAGTCGAAACCCTGGTAAAAAAACTGGAGATTGAGGATTCACATTATATACCTATCAGTGCAAAATATGGTGATAATGTAGTCGATCGCTCAGAAAATATGAAGTGGTACAATGAAGAAACTTTCCTGAAGCTTATTGAAACAATTGAAATAAAAAAGGATAAAAATTCTGTAAGTCCGCGATTTCCGGTGCAGACAATCATACGTCCTCATACCGAAGAGTTTCATGATTACAGAGGCTATTCTGGAAGAGTTGCCGGGGGAGTATTCAGACCCGGTGACGAAATAACTGTTTTACCATCAATGCGCAAATCTAAAATCAATAGTATCGACTGCTTTGGAAAAACCTTTTCAGAATCTGTTGCGGGCGATTCAGTTGCTATATCGCTCGACGATCAGATAGATATAAGTCGTGGTGATATGTTGGTTTCAGGCACTGATTTACCTGTTATAAGTCAGGATATTAACCTGATGGCATGTTGGTTTAATGAGAAGCCACTAAAGGTAGGAGGAAAATACCTGATGAGAATAAACAGTAATGAAGCCGGATGTATTATAAAATCAGTCAATTACAGGATGAATATTGACACTTTGGAGCACGATTTTGAGAATATTACCATAAACATGAATGATATTGCACAAATAAGCATAAAAACCTCAAAACCAGTCTTTTTTGATGCCTACAAAAAAAACAATATCACAGGCAGTTTAATTTTGGTTGATGAAGGGACCAACGAAACCATGGCGGCAGGGATGATTGTCTGATTATGTTATTCAGTCTTGCAGTCTTGTTGTTTTTAGGTCGAATAGTATGAGAACCTTAAAATAATCCCTCGACCGATAAATACCTCTCGCCGGTATCGTAGCAAAAAGTGAGCACTTTCGATCCTGCCGGAATCTCTTTAAGCTTCTGGTTAACTGCAGCTAATGAAGCGCCGGATGAAATTCCCATAAAGAGTCCCTCCTCTTTTGCGGCTCTTCTTGTAAATTCAAAGGCCTCTTCTTTACTGACTTTTATTATGCCATCCAATAATTTCATATCTAATATTGAAGGTATAAATCCGGCACCGATTCCCTGCAAGGGATGGGGTCCCGGAGCACCGCCACTAAGTACGGGTGACAATTCAGGTTCAACAGCAAAAACTTTCATATTTGGGAACTTCTTTTTTAAAACTTCAGCACAACCGGTAATATGTCCGCCTGTACCTACTCCGGTAATCAGATAATCGAGGCCATCTGAAAAATCTTTAATTATTTCTATGGCGGTAGTCTCTTTGTGAATATTTGTATTAGCAGGATTATCGAACTGCATAGGCATCCAGGAGTCAGGTGTTTCCATTACCAGTTCTCTTGCCCGTTCAATTGCACCTTTCATCCCTTTTTCACGGGGAGTAAGTACAAATTCAGCGCCATAAGAACTCATAATTTTCCTTCTCTCAACAGACATTGATTCCGGCATAACAAGTATAAGTTTGTATCCTTTTACAGCTGCCACAATTGCAAGTCCGATTCCCGTATTTCCCGAAGTAGGTTCTATGATTACGCCCTTCGGTTTTAGTAATCCTTTGTTCTCAGCATCCACAACCATAGATAGAGCTATACGGTCTTTTATGCTGGCTCCCGGATTAGCCTTTTCAAGCTTTACCCATACAGAAAATCGCGGATCAAAAAGCCTGTTAATCTTAACATGTGGAGTGTTGCCTATTGTTTCAAGTATTGAATTGACTTTCATATTAAAATATTTAAATTTGTTGTATTAAATATTTGATTTTATGTCTTGTTCTCAGTCAGTTTTTTTGAAAAAGTGATTTTTTGTTTTTCTTCCCTTTGTGTTACTTTGTTCATTCTTTGTGATCCTTTATGGTATTGTTTTAATTTTTACCACAAAGTTACACGAAGGTTAACACGAAGGTACACTAAGGATAATCAAATTATATAATTTAATGGTTCATTGTAATCCTTCTGACTCCTTACAATAATCTCACTTTTATGATATGCAACTGAAAATGGGGCAATGCTTTCTGTAAGCCAGACATTACCTCCTATGATGCTGTTACGGCCTATGATCGTATCACCTCCCAGTATCGTGCAACCGGCATAAAGAATAACGTTATCTTGTATGGTAGGATGTCTCTTTTTAGATGCCTTACTTTTATCAACACTTAAAGCGCCAAGGGTAACTCCCTGATATAGTTTAACATTATTTCCAATTAAGGCAGTCTCTCCGATAACAATTCCGGTTCCATGGTCTATCGAAAAGGGGCTGCCTATTTCGGCCTTAGGATGTATATCTATGCCTGTGACTTTATGAGCATATTCGGTAATCATCCTTGGAACAATGGGAACATCAAGCTTAGCCAGAGAATTGGCAATCCGATAACAGAATATTGCAAAGAAACCCGGATAAATTGCTATGACTTCGATAAGTTGAGTTGCGGCAGGGTCGGATTCAAGAATGAAGTTGGCATCTTTTAATAAAGTCTCTTTAATTCCTTCAAGGTCTCCAAAAAAATGTTCTGAAACCTTTTCTTTGTTATCAGTCAGATTTGATAATATAAACAGTAATTGCTCCTTTGTACCTTCCGGTAAATTGTTGTTGTCATTTTCCGTGGTATAAGAATGCGTTTTAGGAAAAAGCTGTTTGTAAAGAGATTTAACTGTTTTTTCTACGGCTTTTTTATCTGGCATTATAAAATCTGACATGATACTGATATCTTATGTTTTTTGAATGTATAACAATTAATAGGTCAAAAGGATAATGTTAAAATGTAAAAAGTTTAACTCACTTCTTGAATAGTTTAAAGGTATTATTAAAGTTGTTATTAAAAACTCTTACTATATAGATACCCTGAGCCATTCCATTCATATCTATTGAAGTCTGAAACAGGCAATTGACTTGTTCTTTTACAAGCTTACCCATCTGATTGAAAATCATTATCGTGTAAGGTGAGTTATTACTCAGTGCCACATTAAATGAGTTAATTGTAATTGTTGGCCAAACAAAAACTTCATTCTGTACCGAACTATTTTCTTTCATAACGTATACATAAATTGTGTCGCTGGTTTTTGTTCCGCATTCACCATTTACTATAGTCTGATACAGTCCAATGTCAGTTGCATTTACATTCTGCAAAAGTAAATTCGAATTATTTCTATTAACAAGCAACTGACCATCTTTTACCCATTGATATGTCAGATTGTACCCTTCCGACTTTACGGCAAGTGTGATGTCATTTCCAAAAGGTACCTTAATGTCGGGTGAAATAAATGTAATTTTTGTAAGAGGATGTACAGTCAGTGTCACGGGAATGGAAGAAATAGTCCCACACAACCCCGATATCTCACATATGTAAGTACCTGAATTAGAGAGCGATGAACTTAAGTATGAAATCTGATTTGAAGTGCCTGTTTGAACGACCTGGCCATTTTGTGACCACTTATAGGTCAGATTATTCCCCTCTGCTACTACTTTAAGGGATACGGGTTGTCCTGCACATACTGATGTATCATCCGATTGGCTTAAAAGCCTGGTATTAATTACGATATTAACATGAAGATATGACCAATCAGAAAGGATGTTGTTTATTGTTACTCTTACCATTACAGCTACCTGTCCGGTCTTGGCTAAGTTCCAAATAACCGACGCACTGGCTGTATTACCTGTAATTACACCGGCATCTGCCGGAAAAAGTTTCCACTCGAAGGAAGAGGCAGATGGCTGGTCTGTAATTGAGTACTGTGAAGATAATACACCGTTACAGATTACTGAATCCCCCACAGGTGCCGGAGGTACAAATGATTTTGGGAGCAAGGTGTTAGTACTGATCCATGTATCAAAATCCGAAACCCGGGTATATGCCCCGTATGTATTACAGTTTTGACTTCCCCAGCTTACAATTCCGGCAAGTTTATACTCTCCAAGCACAGGTACAACCAATGGTCCTCCGCTATCCCCGCTACATGCATCTATGTTACCGTTTAGAAATCCAGCCATCAGATCTGTTGCAGGTATTGGGCCCCAAACAGCCTGAGCCTGAATATTTGAAACAATTGGCAATTGAACTTTCTGCAGCATGGTGGGCAATAAAGAAGGAGTGACACTGACCTTACCCCAACCAGTTACCCACGACATTACCCCGGGGATTATAGCACCTTCTGTTACATCAAACGGTGACACCCTTTTTATTGGCACTGCATCTGGAAAATCAATCGGTCCGGCAATTTTTAATAAGGCAATATCATTTAGTAGTGTTTGACTGTTATATCCCTCATGCACAATCACCTGACTAACAAAATACCTCTTACCGTCAACAGTATTGTTAAGATTAGCATTATCACCAGGATTATTCGAACCAACTTTAACAGACATCGAAGCTACAGGAATTGGATTTCCTGAGGCATCCCTGGTACAATGGGCAGCAGTAACTACCCAATCGGGACTTATTATTGAACCACCACAACGGAAATTTCCTGAAATATAATAAACCTGCCATGGGAAATCAGAAATTACCGATGAAATGCCACCGGTAATCTTTGTTTCCCTTGTACGTGTTCCGGTAAAAAACGGAAAGAAGTGATCACCTTGTCCCAGATCGGAATTAATAAGAATAATGGGTTCATGCTCCAGAAGAAGCAAATAAAGAGTAGTATCCTTTTTGTAAGACTCAGATACTGATATTTTCAGTGAATATTTTGTATTTGCCTCCAGGGAAAAAGTTAGTGAATCACCAGTAGAATAATTATTCCCATCTGCTACAACCTTATTTTGTTCATCAAGAACCTGCCATTTCGTAACAGGTACCTTCTCCGACTTTATGACCTGAACATGAACTTTCTGGGACATTGCCGATAAGGTCAAAAGATATAAAAGTGAAATCAGGATAAATTTTTTCATGTACAAATATACTTCTTAGTTCATAATTTTGTTCAGTTCTCCAAAGTGAAACAAACACAAAATGCTATGCCGATATTGTGTTCAAGCCAGTAAACTTCAGAAAAACAAATGACTACCTTTGTACTACATAAAACATAAAAGATTGTGCCATGAATTACTACTTTAGCAAAACAATCCATACTTCATTCGATAAAGGTTTGAAACTGGTTACGGAAGCTCTTAAAACAGAAGGATTTGGTGTGATCTCCGAAATCCGTATGCACGAAAAACTAAAAGAAAAACTTGGTGTTGATTTCAAAAAGTATGTTATTCTTGGCGGCATTCGCTTATAAAGCGCTTCAGATTGAAGATAAAATCGGAACAATGCTCCCATGTAATGTACTTATTATAGAACAGGAGAATGGCATAATTGAAGTTGCAGCCGTGAACCCTATATCCTCTATGGCTTCAATTACCAATACGGAACTTGACAGCGTTGCTCAACAAGTAACAGATAAGCTTAGAAGAATGATAGAGAATCTGAAAACTAATTAATTATACAGATGCAATTTTAATAATTCCGGAAAAAATCCTTTCCTTTGTAAAACAATTTAACCGGATAATTGTTTCCCGATAAGATGAAGACTATTTTATCCATACCTTTAATATTACTAATCCTTTTTTCAGGTGTTATAGTCAGTTTTGCCACACACTACTGCGAAGGTTCTGTTGTTGCAACTAAAATATCTCTGACCGGGGAACTTGCCACATGCGGTATGGAACAAACAATCACTGACAATTCACTATCGCCCAGACTAAGTAATCATTGTTGTGATAATATTGCTTCTGTTTATTCAATATGTAATAATTATTTCCCATCTGAAACTAATTTTGAGAACCAGGTACTTCAGGTTATTTCCATATTCATTGTTCCATCTGATTATCTGAGTAACAAGGAAATATCAAACTCAGACCCAAATACAAATATAAAGCCTCCAGGCTGTTACACTCCGAATAGTGTGACGCTCCCAGACTTGTGCATCTTCCGAATCTGATTTTATTTTTCTAATATATTATAAGGCATTGCATCGCTTTGCCTTTTATTTCTATTTAAATTTTCTATAATCATTTACTAATAAGTTTATTATGAAAACAATTAAATCAATTTTCGTTATCGTATTGGTAGTTGCCCTTGGAGCAACCGTTTCAGCACAGACAGGAACCAAAGCTTCCGGTCCGAAAACAGAATCATTTAAAGTATCGGGTAATTGCGATATGTGTAAAACCCGAATTGAGAAGACCGCCAAAGCAGAAGGTGCAACCAAAGCAGACTGGGATGCAAAGACCAAAATGATTGCAGTTACTTTCGATCCTTCTAAGACAAGTGTTGATGCAATAAGCAAAAAACTTGCTTCAGTTGGACACGACACAGAGAAGTACAAAGCTGATGATAAAGTTTATGATGCTTTACCATCATGCTGCCATTATGATAGAACTAAGTAATAAAATTTAAATGACCCCCTTTCCCGTTTCCCCCAGGGGGGAAAGGCTTTGCTTTCTGCTCCTTCCTCCGCCAGCTGGCGGAGAAGGTCGGGAAGGGGGTTTAAATTATAAAATTTGATTCCTTTATTCCTAATTCCTGATAGTCAATAATTATTATTCTATGAATTATTTAATCAAAGAACTTCGTCGTCATTACTGGAGAAGCGTTGCGAGTGTAACAGGCTACTTTATTGCCACGCTCTTTATATTGCTTGTTTTATCCATTACCGGTAAGAATGAAAAAGACTCATTTGGAATATTAAAAGGGACAGGGACGCATTTTATTGTTTATATTCCCACAAACACCTCATGTTGTGTAAGTTGCACAGGCGATAGCACTTCAGGATCTCTTTTTTCTGAAGGTGTTTTTACTCTGATGCTCGACGCAGATATCATTACTTCCATAAAGAAAATTGAAGGAGTCAGAGATGCTGCTCCTTATCTTTTATATAAATTATACGATCAAAAATATAAGACAGATATTTCACTGGGCGGTATAGATACAAGCAGTGTTGCAACAAAAAATAATGTTTGTGCAGCCACGAATCTTATTGCCGGCAGATACCTTTCAGATAACCAAGATGAAATAGTTGCTGAAGAATCATTCGCAATGGCACACAATCTTTCTGTAGGCGATACCTTAAATATATATGGAGGGAAACTTGTTTTGGCTGGTATCGTAAACTCAGGGATTAAACCGGGGAAAGCCGATATATACGCTCCTATTGAAAACGTAAGAACAATATTGAAAGATAAGTTGAAATGTATTTCCCCCGGGTTCGATATGAATATTGTTCTCGTTGAGGTTACTGATGCTAGAATTCAGAAGAATGTAATTGATGAAGTGAAGCAAAAGATGAATTATTTATCTGTCTCGAGCTATAATTGTTACGAGCCAGCCAGTCAGGTTATGACAATTATTGAGCAGTCATCAAAAATGCTTTCAATTATGATCTTCCTTTTTCTTATTCTCTTCTCAATAAAAACACAGTTAACTTCACTAATGGAAAGGTACAGGGAAATAGGAATTTTAAAATCTCTCGGGTGGTCGGATTACAGACTAAGCAAACAAATACTACTAATATCTGTAATACAAGCAGTTATCGGAGCGACTACCGGAATATTAATCGGGGTATTAATAATTCAACTTTTGAATAATTACAATATCCGGCTATTTGACCTTATGGAGTTTCAGTTTGAATACAGTAAAGTACCAGTGTTACTATTTCTGTCAATAGCCGGAGGAGTTATCGCTGGCATTTTCCCGATCATTAAACTATACCGCACCAGGGCCGGTGATATGATCAATAATTATATGTAATCCTTATCAAGATATAAATATGAATGATTATCAGATTGAATGCATTTCTCTTAGTAAACAGTTTAGCCTGAACAAACAGGTTGTAAAGGCCGTTGATAATATTAATCTGGGTATAAGTAAAAATGAGATGGTAATATTCAAAGGCCGCTCCGGAGCAGGAAAATCGACTTTATTAAATCTAATGAGCGGATTGACTAATCCAACTTCAGGAAAAGTAATGATTGATAACATTTGTCTTAATGACTTATCTAATGATGCTTTAAGCGAATTGCTGCTGAACAGGATAGGAATTATTTTTCAGAGCTTCAATCTGCTTCCGACTTATACTGTATATGAAAATATTGAGATCGCAACAGTTCCTAAAGTGGTAAATAAAAATATGGTCAAAGAAACTATCATGTATCTACTCGATCATTTTGATCTGGCACAAAAGAGCCGGTCGCTGCCTTCGGAACTTAGTGTTGGTCAACAGCAAAAAGTTGCTATTATCAGAACATTAATTAAAGAGCCTTCAATAATTTTCGCTGATGAACCAACCGGCTCAGTAGATGACAAAACAGCAAACGAAATTATGGAACACCTGATTTCCTTGAAAAATGAAAAACAGGTAACACTTGTACTGGCAACTCATGGTAATGGAATGGAAAGATTTGCCGACAAAGTTTTTGTGATGGAAAACGGCAGGATAAAATGACTTATTGTAATTTAAAATATGCTTAATAGATTAATAAAATATTTCTTAGAAAACAGACTGATTACCATATTGTTGCTTCTGGTTTTTATCGGGTGGGGAATTGTCTCCGCACCGTTTAACTGGAATATCAGTTTTCTTCCACGAAATCCGGTTGCTGTTGACGCCATTCCGGATATCGGAGATAACCAGCAGATTATTGCTACTGAGTGGATGGGCCGCTCTCCCCGGGATATTGAGGACCAGATAACATATCCTCTGTCTTCTGCACTCGAGGGTATTCCCGGGGTGAAGACAATCCGAAGCACTTCAATGTTTGGGATGTCATTTATCTACATCATTTTCAAGGATAATGTCGAATTCTACTGGAGCCGTTCACGTATTCTAGAGAAGCTGAATTCTCTTCCTTCGGGAACTTTACCCCAGGGAGTGCAACCAAGCCTCGGGCCCGATGCAACTGCACTGGGTCAGATTTTCTGGTACACTCTCGAAGGACGCGATCCAAAGACCGGGAAACCGGCCGGAGGCTGGGATCCGCAGGAATTAAGGACAATTCAGGACTATTATGTTAAGTACTCACTGGCCTCTGCAGAAGGTGTTTCCGAAGTAGCCTCAATCGGAGGCTATATAAAAGAATACCAGGTAGATATTGATCCGGACGCCATGAAATCTCATGGAGTGTCTGTCATGGATATAATGAGCGCAGTGAAAAACAGTAACCTTGACATAGGTGCTGAAACCATGGAAATAAATAAAGTTGAATATGTCGTACGGGGATTGGGGTATATAAAAAGTCTTGATGACCTGCGTAATGCTGTTGTATCTGTCAGAAACAATGTTCCTGTACGGATAAGAGATGTGGCTAAAGTAAGTTTTGGACCTGCCACACGTCGTGGCGGACTCGACAAGAGTGGCGCTGAAGCCGCGGGTGCAGTAGTGGTGGCACGTTATGGTTCAAACCCCATGGAAGTAATTAATAATGTAAAAGATAAAATAAAAGAACTCGCTCCCGGCTTGCCAGGTAAAACACTTGCTGATGGATCGGTCTCCAAAGTGACAATAGTTCCTTTTTATGATCGCACGGGGCTTATACAGGAGACAATAGGTACCCTTGAATCGGCGCTTTCACATGAAGTACTTATCAGTATAATCGTGATCATTGTCCTGATGTTTAACCTGAGAGCCTCAGTAATCATTTCCGGATTACTGCCTGTGGCAGTGCTGATGACATTCATCGTAATGAAACTGACAGGTGTGGAAGCCAATATTGTGGCTTTATCAGGTATTGCAATTGCTATAGGGGTAATGGTGGATGTGGGGATAATATTCGTGGAGAACATTTTCAGGCATCTGGAGATGCCTGAGAACC
>Ga0209747_1001635_pt1 | contig 11805 bp, 13 predicted proteins | sample BarGraNGADG00311_FD_184498 | JGI IMG/M metagenome (GOLD analysis project Ga0209747, IMG submission 184498) | Arctic peat soil microbial communities from Barrow, Alaska - Barrow Graham LP Ref core NGADG0011-311 (SPAdes) (version 2) | ecosystem: Environmental > Terrestrial > Soil > Wetlands > Peat... | reverse complement strand
CCATGGGGTGTCCTGATTACACCCGTTCGGGCCCGTGTTCCCGCATCCCTATTGCCAATCTCGAAATTGAAATCCTCATCCATCTCATGCCGGCTTTCTTACGGTTCTCTGGTCTTTTCTACCATTTACGAAGTTGAAAAAGCAGGCGTCGCCCAGGCTCAAAAAACGATACCCGTGCGAAACAGCCTCCGCATAGGCAGCCATTGCCAGGTCGGTCCCGGCGAAGGCGCAGACCAGAGCGAGAAGGCTCGACCTCGGCAAATGAAAGTTGCTAAGCAGGCCGTCCACCAACTGGAACCGAAAACCGGGGTAGATAAAGAGGTTGGTGTCGCCTGAAAAGGGCATCGCTTCTCCCCCGGATGTGCAGCTCTCCAGCGCCCTCACCACCGTGGTACCTACCGCGACGACCCGGCCGCCCCGCTTACGCGTAGCGTTGATCGATTCGCACGCCTTTTCATCGATGCTATATTTTTCCATGTGTATGCGGTGCTCTTCCACCAGTTCGGTTTGCATCGGCCTGAATGTATCCAGGCCGACCTGCAAGCTCAAGAATGCCAGCTCCACCCCCATGTCCTGAAGGCCACGCATGTCTTGCCGCTCAAAATGGAGACCTGCGGTGGGCGCCGCGGACGAGCCCAGCTGCGAGGCGAAAACCGTCTGGTACCTCTCGGGATCGTCCAGCTCTGCCTTTATATAAGGCGGGAGGGGAACCTCGCCTATGCTCTCTACGATCTCCTCGATCGGTCTGCCTTGCCGGCCGCATAACCGTATAGAGATCTCCCCTTTCTCCCGTTTCTCGACTATTTCGCCTTCCATCTCTCCGCCGGCAAAACTAATTTTGTTCCCGACTCGCAAGCGCCGGGACGGACGGGCAAGCGCCAGCCAGTTTCCTTCATCGTCCTGGCGCAGCAGGAGCAGCTCGATCTCGGCGCCCCCGCCCTCCTTGCGCCCATGAATGCGTGCCCGCCTTACCCGGCTCGAATTTAATACCAAACAATCGCCGCTCCTTAAAAAACCGGGCAGGTCGCGAAAATGTCTATGCTCAATCCTTCGCCGCTCGCAATCGATGGCAAGCAACAACGAATCGTGCCTGGCGCTCAAAGGCTTCTGGGCTATGAGTTCGGGTGGAAGGTGATAGTCAAAGAGGTCTACCCGCATGTAGCGTCTTCCGTCTTCCTTTGCGTCCTGGCGCGTTTATCGTACCTCTCTCTCTCACTCATGATGCAACCGCAGTAGCTTTGGGTGTACATGTCTCTCTCCCTCGCCCGCTTCAGGGTGTCGCGATAATAAGCACTGCCGTCCCAGACTATAAATTCCAGCCCCCGGCTTCGGCAGATTGAATCGCCGAGCAGGGAGATCAGGTCGTGGTTCTGGTAGGGGCTGGCGAAGAGCGTCGTAGTCAGGCTGTGAAAAGAATCCTCCATGGCCATGTCGGCCGCCTTCCTCAACCGCAGGCGGTAGCACATCTCGCAGCGGCTTTCCTCCCTATAGGCGACAGCCCGGATCCACTCCTCCGGTTCGTAGGGCAGCAAGGAATACTCAGCCGCCTCTTCGGCCATCAGCGCCTCAAAACTCTCAAGCCTCCTGCGATATTCTCGAAAGGGATGAATGTTCGGGTTGTAGAACAGATAATGCCTCGAGTAATCGGGCCAGGGAATTGCATCCATAGCGGCAAGGGAACAGGGTCCGCAACAAGCATCGATCAGTATTTTACGCATACTTCATCCAGCGCCTCTCAGCACCATGATTAAAAGAGTCTAGTCTCACCGTTTCTCTCCAGACCCAGGTGCTTGTAGGCGTGTTCGGTAGCTACCCTACCCCGGGGCGTTCGCTGCATGAAACCTATCTGCAGGAGGTACGGCTCGTATACCTCCTCAATGGTATCGATCTCCTCGCCGATCGAAACGGCAAGCGTGTTGACACCCACCGGGCCTCCGTTAAACTTCTCGATTATGGTGGAAATGATCATTTTGTCCACCTTGTCCAGACCCATCTCGTCTACTTCGAACAGGGCCAATGCCTGGCACCCGACATCATAGGTTATGTTCCCCTCCGCCCTCACCTGGGCAAAATCCCGTACCCGCCTGAGAAGCCGGTTGGCGATTCGCGGCGTTCCCCTTGAACGCCGCGCCAACTCATGGGCGCCCCCATCGTCGATATCGACCGCCATTATTCGGGCCGAGCGCATTATTATGGCCCGGATCTCTTCGATCCCGTAATAGTCCAACCGGCACTGCACTCCGAAACGGTCCCTGAGAGGCGAGGTCAGCAGGCCGGATCGGGTGGTGGCGCCGACCAGCGTGAAGGGGGGGAGGTCGAGCCTTATAGAGCGCGCCGCCGGCCCCTTGCCGATAACGATGTCCAGTTGAAAATCCTCCAGAGCCGGGTAGAGCACTTCCTCCACTATGCGGTTGAGCCGATGGATTTCGTCTATGAAGAGGACGTCGCTGGGTTCGAGATTGGTAAGGATCGAAGCGAGATCGCCAGGCCTCTCCAGCGCCGGGCCCGAGGTTTGTTTGAAGGTTACCCCCATCTCATTGGCAATGATGCCGGCAAGCGTGGTCTTTCCCAATCCCGGAGGCCCGGACAGGATGACATGGTCGAGCGGCTCCGAGCGGTCTCTTGCCGCCTTGATAAATAGTTCCAGGTGCTCCCGGATGCGGTCCTGCCCCACGAATTCGGATAGCCAACGCGGGCGCAAGCTGAGATCGAACTCCTGCTCGTCATCTTTCCTCTCGGGATCGAGCAGCCTTTCCTCCGCCGCCTCCAGATCGCCCTCAACTTCGTCGTAATGATCGTTCATGATCGAACTATACTCCCCCCAGGCGTTTGAGACCGAACCTTATCATCTCCTCGAGCCTGGGTTCTTCGGATGAATACTCATCAAGCGCCCGATTGACCTCGGCCGCTCCATACCCCAGGCCTTTAAGAGCCTCCCGCGCCTCTCGATGCATATTGCCTCCGTCCCCCCTGGCCGCAATTCCTGAAAGGTCGCCCGCCAGCGGAGCCAGCTTGTCCTTTAGTTCGAGCAATATTCGCTGGCCGCTCTTTTTACCCACTCCGGAAACCGCAGTGATCGCGTCCAGGTCTTCGGTCGCCACGATGCGCACGAAGCTTTCGGGATCATAAGCTGATAGGATCGCCATGGCCGCCTTGGGTCCGATGCCGCTCACCCCTATGAGCATTAAAAATATTTCCCTTTCCTGCCTGCCGGAGAAGCCATAGAGCTGAAGAATATCCTCCTTTACATGCAGGTAGCTGTGCAGCCTGGCCTTCTCGCCCAACTTGGGCAGGCCTTGCAGGGTGGAGGTGGAGACGCAGAGAAATAAACCCAGGCCGCCTACGTCTATTACGGCGCCCTCTTCCGACTTCTCCGCCAGTTTTCCCTCTACGAAATCGATCAAGACTTGGGCCTCCTTGCTGCAGCGCGTTTTTTGACCTCGGATTTCTGCACGGCGGCTTCCACCCGGCCCCGCATCTTTTCGTGATGGGCATGGCAGATAGCCAGTGCCAGGGCATCGCTGGCATGGGAGGAAATAATGTCCTCCTCGATGCAGAGAAGCGTCCTCACCATGTACTTCACCTGGCTCTTATCCGCCCGGCCGTACCCCACCAAGCATTGTTTCACCTGCAAGGGAGTGTACTCCTCGACCGCAATCCCGTTGTGCTCGGCCGCGAGCATGATGCCTCCCCTTGCCTGGCCTACGAACATTGCGCTTCGGACATTGGTGTTGAAAAAGAGCTCTTCCAGGACCAGCAGATCAGGCTCATATCTCTCTATCAGCTCTTTGACCTCGCTGTATATTTTAGCAAGGCGAAATGACATCGCATCTTTGGATGAAGTGGTTATGCCGCCGTAGCCCAGCGGCTGCAGCCTGTCGCCTTCCTTTTCCACAACCCCATACCCGGTGAAGGAAAGCCCTGGATCAACCCCCATGATGATTATGGAACTCGCCGACCTCACCCCTCGGAGATTTCCGCCAGCACCTCGTCTGGAATATCGAAATTGGCGTACACTTCCTGCACGTCCTCGTAATCCTCGAGCGCATCCACCAGGCGCAGGACCTTTTTCGCCGACTCCTTGTCCAGCTTGACCGTGCTTTTAGGAAGCATGGTCACTTCGGCCGAAGCTACTTCGATCCCCGCTGCCTGCAGCGCCCCGGCCACCGGACGGAAGGACTCCACATTGGTTACGATCTCCCAATGGTCTTCCTCGGTATTCATATCCTCTGCGCCCGCCTCGAGCGCCGTCTCCAGAAGGACGTCCTCGTCCACGCCGCTATCCTTGTTGACTATGATGTTGCCCTTCTTTTCGAAGATCCAGGCCACCGATCCAGAAGCCCCAAGGCTCCCCCCCGTCCTGGTGAAGATACGCCTGATATCGGAAGCCGCCCGGTTTCGATTGTCGGTCATGATGTCTACCATCACCGCCACGCCGTTGGTCGCGTAACCTTCATAGAGTATGTTCTCTAAGTCGGCGCCCGAGCCCTCCCCGGTGCCCCGCTTGATCGCCCGCTCTATATTATCCTTTGGCATGGAGTAGCTCTTGGCCTTCTCTATGGCATTGGCAAGGGCATTGTTCATGTCCGGATTGCCGCCTCCCTCCCGCGCCGCCACAATAATTGCGCGAGACAGCTTGCTGAACATTTGCCCCCGCTTCGCATCCTCTGCGCCCTTCTTATGTTTTATGGATGACCACTTGGAATGTCCCGACATTTTTCCTCCTATCCTCTCTCGGCGCGAACCGAGTAATTATCATTTACCATTTTAAGGAAATAGCGGTGGACCCTGATATCCTTTGTGAGCTCCGGATGGAAGGCGCATACCAACATTCCGTCCTGTCTCGCAATTACCGCCTTTCCATTGAAGCGCGCGAGGACTTTCACCTCAGGCCCGGTCTCTTCTATCTGAGGGGCGCGGATGAATACCGCCCGATATGGCGCCTCCGCTTCCTCTATCTCCTCCAGGTGCAGCTCGGTCTCGAAACTGTCCACCTGCCGCCCGAAGGCATTCCTTTTCACGGTTATATCCATAAGCCCGAGCAGGGGCTGATCCCCCTCATCGAGCCGTTTTGCCAGCATGATCAGGCCGGCGCAGGTGCCGAAGACCGGCATACCTTCGCACACCAGGCCGCGCACCTCCTCAAGAAATCCATACTCGATCATCAGCTTGCCTATGGTGGTGCTCTCGCCACCGGGGATTACCAGCCCCTGACATAAATGAAGCTCGGCGGGATATTTTACGGCCATCCCTCGAGCTCCGGTTCTCTCCAGCATTTGCAAGTGCTCGCGAAACGCTCCCTGTAGAGCGAGCACTCCTATGGTCGGTTTCTTCATCTCGTTTCCTCTTGAAGGGGACGGTTTTCGGATCTTACCAGCCTCTGAACTGAATCAAGTTCTCAGGGCCTATCTCGGACATCTCCTGGCCAGCCATGGCCTTGCCCAGACCGCGCGAGACTTCGGCAAGGATACTCGGGTCAGCGTAATGCGTGGTTGCTCTCACTATCGCGCGTGCTGTCGAGGCAGGGTTTTCAGATTTAAAAATGCCGGAGCCGACGAATATTCCGTCCGCCCCCAACTGCATCATCAATGAAGCGTCGGCTACCGTAGCGATGCCGCCTGCGGAGAAATTGACTACCGGCAACTTGCCGTTCTCCGCGACCCAGCGAACCAGTTCGTAGGGTGCTCCCATCTCCTTCGCCGCCGACATCAGCTCTTCGGCCACAGTCACCCTGAGCCGGTTGATCTCGCCGTTTATGGTGCGCAAATGCCGCACCGCCTCCACCACATTGCCGGTGCCGGCCTCACCCTTGGTGCGCATCATGGCCGCGCCCTCAGCTATGCGGCGAAGGGCTTCGCCGAGGTTTATGGCACCACAGACGAAGGGGACCTTGAAATCCCATTTATTAATGTGATGCTTCTCATCGGCCGGGGTCAGCACCTCGCTCTCATCGACGTAATCGACTCCCAAAGCCTGCAGGATCTGCGCCTCGGCAAAATGACCGATGCGGGCCTTGGCCATGACCGGAATGGTTACCGCCTCCATGATGGCCGCGATTATCTCGGGGTCGGCCATGCGGGCAACGCCTCCGGCCGCCCTTATGTCGGCAGGCACCCTCTCCAGCGCCATAACCGCGACGGCTCCGGCCTCCTCGGCGATGAGCGCCTGCTCGGCGGTGGTCACGTCCATGATCACCCCGCCTTTGAGCATCTCCGCCAGCCCGGTTTTTACCCGCAACGTGCCTTTTTCTTCCATATTTGCGATTTCCTCCAGAATGTAAAAATCCGCCATTGGGGCTAATTTCTATCATAGCCCAAAGGATTCGGCCCATCAATCAGGCTATGACTCTCCCTGCAGCCTCGCCTGCATCTGGGCGTCGTTGTACATCCCCTCTGTGCCTTCCATGGCCCTCAATCGTTTGATTCGTTCCATGATCGGAGGGTGCGTATCCCAAATGGTGGTCTTATGGCGGTTATGCCGCTGCGCCTCCTTGCGGAAAGGCTGCACGATAAAGAGATGGGCGGTGGCATTGCTGGCTCGCTGGAAAGGCTGGGCGTCATTAGTAAGTTTTTCCAACGCGCCAGCCAGGCCTTCCGGGTAGCGTGTGATCATGGCGCCGCTGGCATCGGCCAGGTATTCACGGCGGCGCGACACTGCCAATTGCAGCAGCTGGCCAAGTATGGGTGAAAGGATGAGGAAAAGCAGGCCGACTACGAGGAGTATTACTTGGAGGATTCCCCCTCCGTCTCCTCCGCCCTCCCGGCTCTCGCCGCCTCCGAACAAGCCGCCCCAGAAAAGCATCCTGAGCATGATTTCGGAGAAGATGACCAGTAGTCCCACCAGGACGACTATCATCGACATCAGGCGGATGTCATAATCCTTTATGTGGGACATTTCATGGCCGAGGACCCCCTCCAGCTCGAGCCGATTGCATTTCTCGAGCAGGCCGGTCGTAACGGCGATGGCAGCGTGCTGGGGATCCCTTCCCGTTGCGAAGGCGTTCATGGCCGGAGTCTCTATAATGTAAGTCCGGGGAGGATTGGGAAGACCGGCGGCTATAGCCAAACCCTCGACAGTGTTTACATAATATGGAAAATCCTGCCGGGTGACCGGCTTGGCGCCCGAGGTGGAGAGCGCGATCTTATCGCTGTTGTAATAGCTGGTAATAGACATAATGGTGGCAATTATCGCCGCGATGACCAGTCCGATCAGCGCCCGTTGGAATCCCCAGATAAAACCAACGCCGAAGCCTATCCCCAGGATAATGACGATGAACAGGCTCACCAGAAGAGCTGACTTCATCTTGTTCTTTGCTATCTGGTCGTAGAAATTCACGCCCCCGTGCTCCTCATCAATACCGTTCTTTGCATAATGTTAATAATTGTTCCTTGATTCGCGGTTCCACGCGATTGCCGGCCTAAACAGAGTCCAACCAGGGCTTAAGGTCTATCCCCGCCGGATAAATGTAATTGCTAGAAAGCAACCTTGGGGGTTTCGCGCTCGCCGGGCACTTCGATCTCGAAGTACTCCTTGGGAACGAAGGTGCCGGAAAAGGTGCCGGCCACGATATTGCCCGGAAACCTTTGACGAATGGTGTCATAGGTCATGACGCTGTCGTTGTAGAACTGCCGGGCGAAGGCAATCTTGGACTCGGTCCCGGAGAGTTCTTCCTGCAGCATCAGAAAGTTCTGGTTGGCCTTGAGATCGGGATAATTTTCCGCGACGGCAAAAAGGCTTTTCAAAGCCTGCGTTATTGTGTTTTCCGCCTGTGCCTGTTCCCCGACTCCCTGGGCATTCATTCCCATGGCCCTGGCCTGGGTCACCTTCTCGAAGACCTCGCGCTCGTGGGCGGCATAACCCTTGACCGTCTCAACCAGGTTGGGTATTAAATCGTACCGCCTCTTCAACTGTACGTCGATCTGATGCCAGGCGTTATCGGTTTGATTGCGATAACGAATCAGTCGGTTGTAGGCGTAAATAACCCAGACGATCGCCAGGAAAACCAGGGCGGCTATTACGATTACCGCTACGATCATGGACTTTACCTCCTTCTTTGTCACTTCGAATTCTAGCACAACAAGCTATAGCACTTATTGATGCGTTTCGACAAAGCGGCCTGCAAAACCTTCCTGTCTTAATAAGCCGCAGGCTTCACCTCTTTAAAGTAGATTGGCAAGCCCGCTGCCGATGAACCTGGCCCCGAGAACGATCAGAAAGGCGCCGCATCCTACTATCACATAATTATATACGCGATCGGAGAGGAACCGTTTCCCGCTTACGATCAGCAAAGCAACCATGAAATACCAAATCACATCGGCCATGACATGGCCGGCATAAAAAGATACCACTCCCAAGGGTCCGTGACGCAGGGATAGAAGGAGGTAGCTGAGACCGAAGGTCGCCCACCACAAACTCCAGTAGGGATTGGAAATGCTGGTGGTCAACCCGGCGATGAAAGGTCCGATCCGCTTTCCTCCCTTTTTATTGAGGTCAAGGTGCAACCTGCCGTCCCTGACGTCCACCACCATTCCCAGGCCCATCCCAATCAGGACGGCGCCGCCTGCCACACCGACCACGCCGAAGAAAATCGAATTGTGTACTACCTTATCGAGGCCGAGCACCAGGAGGATGACCAGCGTGCCTTCAAGGACGGCATGGCCGGCCACTAGAAGGGGGGCGGCGATAAATCCCTTGCGATACGATTCGTTGATGGTAACCGTCAATAGCGGTCCGGGCATTATTGCACCGGAAAAGCCGACCCCGAGGGAGACGAAGAAAATGCCGATTAATTCCATCTATTTCCATCCGTAATGGCGCTTCATGCACTCCATGCCGGCGTCGACCCTGCTGATTATCTCGTTGGCGAGGGCCGGTGAGGTTGCGGCCACGCATGACAGTTGGCCTTCTTTTCCACAGGCGAGCAGCGGGTAGCTCTCCAGGCTTCTCCCGAAGGCGTCTCGAACCACGATACCCGCTTCGGCGGCTATCAAGGCGGCCGCGGCCAGGTCGTAGGAAGAGTTGTTGAGGACGTGACCGTGGCCCGCCGCCAAAAATTTTTCCTCGAGCCCCGGCGCCTCCCTCAACATACGATCACCGACATCGACGTAAGCGTCGAGCTGTCCGGTGAGCAGGCGGGTTATGCAATACGTCGCGCTGCCAAGGTCGAAGATACCACCATCCACGCTCGATGCATCTATTAAGTCCTCAAGCACGAGGATGAGCGGCAGCGCCGGCCGCCCCCTGAAGCCGAGGGTCCAGAAGAGCGCTGAAATATCGGGTTCCTCCCTCAGAATCACTTGTTTTTCCACTCCTCCCGAAGACATCCTGCAACCTTTGCCGCGTTCCGCCTCGAATGAGGCCTCGTTCTTTATCTCTTCTATTAAGCCGAAGAGGACGTCTCCAAGCGTGTTGCTGCCGCTCTTATCGAAAGCCGCCGCTGCAATCGAAACACAGCAGGCTTCGAAACCCGCTGCCGCCGGCCGCGTGCCGTCGATGGGATCGACGACCAGCACCCAGGAGGCAGATTCCTTGCCAACCAGCCCGCGATCCTCCGAGAGATATGCAACTTCGGGAATGGCATCCAGGCGCTTTTCCACCAGGCTCTCGGCGACCTCGTCTATGGCGAAAGTGGAATCACCCCCCGCTCCGCGGCCCATCATCTTGCGGGCCTCCGGATCTCCCAGGTGGGGTCTCACCATCGCCCTTATCTCATGCGCGAGATCGCAGCATAGCTCCTTGATTTCTTCGAAGTCCATCAGCCAACCCTCCCATGACTAGCAATCGCTTCCTGATATGCCTCTTCCACCTGCAAGACAAGCCTCTGCCATGAATACTCCTGCGACTTTCGCAGCGCAGCCGCGGACATGTCCGCTAGCACCGCCGTCTCTTCGATCAATCCCGAAACGGCCCCTGCAAGTTCGTCGCTGCTCCCGGGCGGCAGCAGCCTGCCCTGTATGCCATCATCGATAACGGTGCGATAGCCGGGAATGCTCGAAGCGACCACCGGCACGCCCGATGCCATCGCTTCGATGAGGATGATGCCGAAGCTCTCCGATCCCAGCGCCGGTGAAACCAGCATCTTCGCTGAGCGATAAGCCATGGGCACCTGCTCGTCGGTCAGCCTTCCCAGCCATAAAACACCATCCATCTTCCTGGTAGGATTTGCCATTCCGGCAACCAGAAGGCGGACCTCCGGATGCGACTTTCGGATCTTGGGAAAGGCTTCCCACAGGACGTCGAGACCCTTGCGGGGTTCGTCCCGGCCCACGAAAAGCAGGTAGAAAAGGTTGGGGTCGAGCCCGGGAAGGGGGGGACCCTGCGGCGAATATTGTGAGGTGTCGACGCCGTTTGGGATTATGTGGTAATTCCCGGGCAAATAACGTGAGATCAGTCTGGCCGCCGGCTCGCTTACTGCCACGCGCAAGTCAATTTTGCGGGCCAGGAGCCTAAGCAGCGGCCGTGCCGCCGCATAGGCCGCGCTTCCTCCCTCTTTCGCGGCATGGAAAGTCGCCAGATTCGCACAATCCGAATAGTGAAGCGCCAGCATGGAGGTGCTTGGAATGAGCGGCTCATGCAGGTGAAGCAGATCGAATTTCTTCTCCTTTAGAAAACGCTTCATCCCGGCCGCCGCCAACGGCCCGAAGGACAGGTTGGCCACCGAGCGGTTGAAGCGGATGGAGAAAGATTTCCCCGCGCTATGGAATTCATCGCTTTCCCGACCTCCCGGCGCGATGACCATAACCTGGTAACCGCGCTCGCGCAGTTGCGACGAGAGCTGTTCGACGTGCCTGTTCACACCTCCTGGAAAATCCCAGGAATAAGGAGAGACCATAGCTATGTTCATGGCGATAATTTTACAGCATACGATGATAGCCGGTATTCCGATAGCAGCCGCAACTTTATATGTTAAGGAAAATACCGATATTCTGTATGAAATATTCATGAAATCCATGCAAAGAGGAAAATGGTTATGAGCCAAAAGCAGGCTCTATCGAGGTATCAGAAGGGGAGGTCCCGGGTCCTTTACCGCATGACCGCCTTTCTGGTTATCCTTTTCATCATTTCCGGGGTTGTCATCTTTTTCTCCTATCGCGATTCACAGAATCGGCAGATCCGGGAGAGCGTGGACTCGCGGCTCACGACCTATAATAAAAACGTCGCCGACAGCTACGAGTTCATGAACCGGTTGCTTCGCGCCTTGACCCTGGCTTCATACCCGGGAGTCGGCAACCTGGAAACAGTGAACGCCTTTCTTGAGAAACAGCCAACTCCCGTCCAGGGCTTTTTAAATGGCCAGCTCAAGACGACAGTCGACGCGAAAATGTTTGGGGCGGAGGTGGGCATGGCCATGATCGTCCCATCCTCTTCCCAACAACAGGCCGTGGTCGTGGCCTCATCCGATGAAGGCCTGATATATAACTGGCAAGCGCCCGATTATCTACTGCAGGCGATCCGGGACGGTGAACCGTATATCTACCTGCCAAACGGGATGCCGGAGCTTGGGCTCGGGGATGAAACACTCGTCCTATTAAAGATGGGTGAGTCGGCGGGATCGGACTTCCCGCTCACCTTCGTGAGAGTTGTATCCGACCATGACCAACTGGCCGCCATAAATATCTTCTACGACCAGCAGAGGAAGGACGCCGGCATTGCATTGGGTCTGATCATTCTGGTCAGCATGATCGTTCTCTCCCTCTTATCCTACCTCGGCCTCGCCTACCTCATCCGCAAGCGTATCAACAAGCCGATCGATGAACTGGCGGCGGCAGCCGAGGAGGTCGTCGGGGGCAACCTGGACGTGGAGAT
>Ga0209747_1001632_pt1 | contig 11830 bp, 13 predicted proteins | sample BarGraNGADG00311_FD_184498 | JGI IMG/M metagenome (GOLD analysis project Ga0209747, IMG submission 184498) | Arctic peat soil microbial communities from Barrow, Alaska - Barrow Graham LP Ref core NGADG0011-311 (SPAdes) (version 2) | ecosystem: Environmental > Terrestrial > Soil > Wetlands > Peat... | reverse complement strand
GCTCATCAGGGTGTCTTTCGGATTCCTCGATCGTATATCGAAAACCCGATTTTCCTTTCGTAGACGCATAATACTCTTTTTTTGCACTCTACGAAATCACTCTCGAAGCCAAGCCCAAGCCTTATCCATATCGGCATGGTGGAAGAATTTGGCATCATGAGCAAAGAAGGGTTTGGACAGATGTGTTATCCACTTCTCCCAGGTCAAATCGCCGACTATGGCAATTTTTTGGATCTCATGGTGAAATTCAGAGCCGAATTTGAGATCTGGTAGCCAAGCCTCCATCTTTTCCCATTTGAACTCGCATAGATCAATCAACAAGCGTATGCTGCCTTCCTTTTCCACCAGCGCCTTGACCTCAGATCCTAGTTGCTGGTAATCGGAAGCTGTTATCGTTCCAATTGCTTTGTAGCCAACGACGTTTCCTGAACTTTTCCCTTTTTTCTCAATCATTTGGAATTCCTCTAACTCTAATTATTTATAGCATTCAAACTACTTATTGCTGTCGCAAGTCCAGGTTCAATAATTTGATTACAATTCTATTGCCTTTCATCTTGCTGCTTTGATGCCAGGTACCTAAAATCCTCAATATATCTCGCAAAAGAATATATATTTTCTGGGTGTTTGGGCATGGATTCTATACTCTTTTCTGATGAAGCCAGAAATTAACGGTTGCTAATTCAAATTCTGTTAAAATTTTTAAGGTGTTGGGTGTTGATACATTTTTTCTCAGCGTTAACATTTTCTGCCATAAAGTTTATTACTAAATATCCTCGGTATATTAATCGCGATTATATATGGAACAAGAATTGATGCGAATTGGCGTTTCGCTGCCTGAGAAGCTGCTTTCCAGGTTTGACGAAATAATCTTGAAGCGTGGCTACTCTTCGCGTTCTGAAGGGATAAGAGATGCCATCAGGAACTATATTGTCCATTATGAGTGGATGAGTGACGTCCAGGGCGAGAGAGTAGGTGTCATAACCCTGGTCTATGCACATTCTCAGAGAGGCCTGGTAGACAATCTGACGGAGATTCAGCACGAATCAGGAAGCATCATTCAGTCCAGCCTGCATGTCCACCTGGACCACGAAAACTGCCTGGAGGTGATCGTCCTGCGGGGCGAAGGCCAGGATGTAAGAAAGGCCGCAGAGAAGATGATGTCTCTGAAGGGCGTAAAACACGTCAAACTCAGCACAACATCTCTCGGCAAAGAGCTCTGAAGTGCAAAATCCCCTGGAAATATGAACATGCCAGATTCCATATCTGCTCAGGAGATAGTACCCGGCGTCTTTATCCTGGAAGTTGAAGGGCAGACCAGACTCGCTACAAGATCGACTGATCCGGCGCCCGTTTACGGGGAACGCATCCTGGGTGGCTACAGGCTATGGGACCCATTCCGCTCCAAGCTCGCAGCCCTCCTGCTCAAGAGCAAAGGCCGGGGCCTACGACTAAAACGTGATGCCAAGGTCCTGTACCTGGGCGCAGCCACGGGTACCACGGTCAGTCATGTCAGCGATATTGTCGCCGACGGACTGGTTTATGCCGTGGAGTTCTCGCCCCGCTCCATGCGCGACCTTATCCGTCTATGCGAGAGGCGCAAGAACATCATCCCCATCCTTGCCGATGCGGCACGGCCTGAGGCATATGCCGCTCTTGTTGAGCCTGTGGATCTGGTCTACCAGGATATAGCTCAGCGAAATCAAGCCGAAATTGCTTCCCTGAACTGTGTGCGGTACCTGCTCTCCGATGGCGAGCTCCTTCTTATGCTGAAGACGCGATCGGTGGACACTATCGCATCTCCTGAGACCGTTCTTCAAAGAGAGAAGAAAAATCTGTTAGGGCTCGATCTTATTGATGTCATAGATCTTCTGCCCTTTCATCAGGATCATTGGGCGATGCAGGCCAGAAAGCCTTAGCCCAGGATTTTATGGATCTCATCGGAGATGATGTTTGGCAGCAATCTGACGTAGCCCACAAGTGGGATTTTCGCCCTTGCCACTCCTATGACCCACTCCTGTTTTACAGGCGTAAGGTAGCTGATTCCTTCTCCCACAAATGTTCCATTTCCAGTCGTGTAGATAATCAGGCCCGTATTCTTGTCCAGGTATCTGTCGCTCCCCACATCCATGATCTCATCGCGGTGTGAGTCAATGTAGGACATATTGGCCTTGCCGAACATTTGCCCCGCCGTCTGGTCGATCACGTCATTATGATCTCCTTTGGTGATGTATCCTGAGAAGGGCGCATTGGGGCCATCCTTCCACATGGGCTCACCTGTATTCACATATCTCAGTGCGCGGTGTATGATGGGTGTGGCCTTCTCCTGACCTGGTGATATTCCTATAACCATCTTGAACTGATCCAGGAGGTTCATGCTCTCTTTGCCATAGGGTCTGTAGAGGATGACATCCCCCGGATGATTGAAAGCCGTATAGTTGACCTTCTCTGCTTCATCCCAGGGAATCACAGTGGTGCGGGATGCTCCCTGAACCAGTATTATATCTCCGATGTTCAGATTCGGCACCATGCTCCCTGACTCCACAGCTACCATGGGCGTCCAGAGGCCAAGTGTCAGTTGAGATAGGAGGGATATGGCTCCCACTACCACGATTACAAAAATTATGTCCTTAATCAGGCCCGGAAGAGGCAAATTGTCAAACCATTCTCCGATCTTCATCAGCTATATTTATCAGTTGGTACATTCTTATACTCCTTTCGATGCTACAGATATCGCGCCATGGCTTCCAGAAGGGTCCCAAAGCCAGCCGAGATGTAGTGCAGAGATTCGCAGAGCTTGGCTATCAATTGGAGCCGGAAGCTCTTGATATCATCTGCAGCTATACGGGAAGCCTGGACGATCTTTTCCGGCGTATCATCAGCAGCACCGATCGATCCGTGGCTGTGATCAGGAGCTCTCAGGTCTCATGCCTTCTCAATTCGGTTGACTCAAACGACACAAACACAAACGACCGAGCCCTGAAAATGCATGCAGTTTCTTCTAAGCTCCATGATTCTGTCTCGCCGCTCCCGTCATCCATGCCGTTGCCGTCGCTCACCATTTCGCCTCCGCAAGATTCGTTTGCTGAATTGAAATGCGATATTACCGGCCGGTCGACTTGTGTCGGCGATTACGACGACTTTGTGTGCTATTTTCGCGATAGATACTCGAAAATCAGGGAAATCCTCTCCCGTCGCCTGAACTCCCGGCCCATAGAGTCCCTGGGAAAGAGCACATCTGGGCGTGAGGTATCCCTCATCGGCATGGTTATGGACGTCAGAAATACTGCCAAAGGCAATCGCGTAATCGAGCTGGAAGACCCTACCGGTATGATCGTTGCCGTCATCCAAAAAGACGCAGAGGTGTATGAACAGTCAAGCCTCATCATACCGGATGAGGTAATAGGCGTCACTGGCATCTCAGACGGCAATGGAAGGCTCTTTGTCAAGTCTTTGCTCTGGCCGGATATGCCTAACCAGACCGCACCCCTGGAGAAGGGAAGCGGTTATGCTCTATTGATCTCTGATCTTCATGTTGGAAGCAAATATTTCATGGATGATGCCTGGCAGAGATTTGCGCAGTGGCTTAACGGGGAGGTCGATGATCCGTCCGGCCTCGCCTCGCAGGTAGAATACATGGTGATTGCCGGAGACCTGGTAGACGGCATAGGCATCTATCCCGGTCAACAGAATGATCTGGCCATAATGGACATATATGATCAATACAAAGCTGCCGCGGAAAGGCTCAATGCCATAAGAAAGGGCATAAAAATCATTATTGCTCCCGGCAACCACGATATTGTGCGCCAGGCGGAGCCTCAGCCCTCACTGCCTGATGAGGTGCAGAAGTACTTTCGGGGAGATATGCTCTTCGTTGGCAATCCTGCCTGGGTCACCCTGAGCGGGGTATCGGTACTGATTTACCATGGTCGAAGCATAGACGACCTGGTTCTCCGGCTGCCTGGCATCTCCTACGCTGCGCCTGAGAAGGCCATGATAGAGATGCTGAGAAGGAGACATCTCTCTCCAATTTACGGCAGCCGCGTATCCATTGCACCAGAGCATGAAGACCATTATGTCATCTCCCGGCCGCCTGCCATCTTGCATTGTGGACATGTACACACGGTGGGGATCGCCAGGTACAAGGGCGTGGCAGTGATAAATAGTGGGACCTGGCAGTCTCAGACCGATTTTCAGAAGAAAATGAACATCCAGCCCATACCAGCGGTGGTTCCAATTGTCGATCTGGCAACCATGAAGGTCCGCAAGTTGATCTTTGCATAGGGCTGGTTCTATAAAAGTTGTGGCGCATAAACCAAGTGCCTAACTGCAGTTGTTTTTATAGATCGTTAATTATTATATAATGATATGAAGATTTTTATTTCATCGATCTTTTTGCTGCAAATATATCTATCGATAATTCGTTCTCATATCAATGATCTTTTGGGCTGTATTGAAAATGGAATAGAAAACGGGTGCGTCGATCGATTTGCAGTCGAAAGACCCGGATCATTCCTCCTTGGTCACTAAGTCATAGGTGTTAACCCATGAGATAATTTAACGGCAATATCTCTCCTGGCCATGACGTTAGTTTGTGTCTCTTACCAAAAAAGATAAATATTATCGAAGCAAACAGTTGTCGATATAACACAATGAATGGGGTGAAACTATCAAACAAATAGAAGTTCTATTGGTGCTGGCTATAGCTATGCTGTCAGTTCCTGTGATGGCGCAGCAGGGCATATCCGGCAATGGTGGCGTAGATATCCTTGGACAAAATGGTGGAATTTTTGAGACAGAAGGATCTGCTTTCAGGTTCCCCGAATTTCAGGATACAAACGCCGGCTCGGTAACAGTTGGAAATGATAAGGCTTTGGCCTTTGGAAACGCCTGGCAAAAGAGTCCCGCGACCTTTGCTACAAATAACTTGGAGATCAAGAAGAATCAGGATTCCGGGGTGTGCACTTGCTGCAGCAGTGGCAACGCTTCCTGCCAGGACTGTTGCATAAAGGTCAATATAGACCAGATCAAGATCGGCAGCAGGGAATCCATGGCATTCGGATTCGCTTCCGCTACCAATAACGCCAAGATTGTGACCAACCAGCAGTAGTTTCGGTCCCTGATCCGGTAAGGTCTTAAATGAATCTAAAACCGAAATCCACTAGCGCATTGTTAGTGGGTTTCCTCTTAATTTTCTTCTTCTCAGGTCTGGTGGTAGCTGAGCAGCATTCGTTGGGGCAGCTCAAAATTGGCAACGAGACGATCATTTTTCCCTGGGCTATGCAATATATTCCGGACATATACAGTCCTCATTCCAGTTCTATCTCTCTCTCAATACCTACAAAAGATGATATTATAATGAACAGCACTAATTCAACTGCAATGGTGCAGGATCTGTCGGCGATAAACTCGGAAAAAGTGAGAGATCTCCTCTACAATGATTCCCAAAATGGCGATCCAAAATATCAAGGCGTGTTTAACACTGTGGGCATAAGTGTGAGTGGAAACGGAAAAGATATAGTGGATGGCTGGGCTTCGAAGGGCCCAAAAAATAAATATATCGAACAGCTCGCAGATAAAGCCAGCCGCCTGGGGGTCCCGCAAAGGAATGCTACTGCTGAAGATCAGAAGTTCAGCAGCGAAAAGAGAGATCCTTACGGAAATTATTTGGGAATCGACGTTCGCGGCATATCTGTCAGTGCCATAAACACTATGGACGGGGGAAGTGCTGTGGCCACCTCCAATATTATCATAAATCCGGTGCAAATCATCAACCTCGCTCCGGAGGTTGAAGAGAAGCTGAGATAACATGGGCGAAGTGTCTTTGCACTAACAAGAATTCTAGAGTTCTAATATATATTGCTCCATTTCTCTCGGTGCGGACTGTAACCGTTTTCCCGTTGGATCATATTTTTCCGATGCTTAACTTCAACTTTCCATAATTGTGAAGTGATTATATAATTTTGGACAATATCTGTGACGCTCGTCAGCAGTGCGTCTCGACGAAAAGTCAAAAAAATGGAAGTTCTATCCTCCTTGCGTTTTCACTCTACCGGAGAGACGAAGGTCGGAACCGGACCATAATGAGTAGCTTTCCCATACGGTCTTCATACCAAATGTCGCGACTTCCAAATCTGACGGTCACATCGGCAAAGATAATTGAGTATGATTGGAATCGTAGTAAGCAAAACATTATATCCATAGCGCTAAATATTACTGGCAAAGGGGGATCCAATGGTACAAGTAAATTTGGCTGTCGTCATGGGTGTGCTCATAATCCTGACCGGCATTGCTCTGGTCGGGATACAGGTTATGGATAGCAAGAGTGGAGAGATGCAGAACCAGAGCTACAAGCTCATAGGGGCGGAGGCTGGGGCTACAAAGTTCCAGGTAGAAACTGCATTTCCGGGTGTGCCAATGATCGCACTGGGAATGATATTGCTGATCGCGGGCGCAGCACTGTCGGGCAGGCCTTGAGTGCCATTCCCAGGGTATACCTCGTGCCTTAGCAAAAGCTAAAAATCCAGGAGATCTAATTTTAGAGCATGAAGCCCAGGGAATTATCCGATGACGAATGCTCAATTCTTCTTTCCTCTGCCAGGTATGGTCGGCTGGGATTGGCCGGGAATAGCTTGCCCTATGTTGTTCCAATGTCTTATGTTTATCACGGCAATATGATCTACCTTCACTCTCGCGGAAAAGGAAAGAAAGTCGAGTGCGTGACTGAGAACCCTAATGTGTGCTTCCAGATAGATGTTATCCAGAAAGATCGCTGGTCAAGTGTTGTCGTTTTTGGCACCGCGAAACTATCCGATAGTGTTGTTGCCAAGCAGAAGATGTTCGATGGGTTCATAGAAAAGGGCCAAGGCGGCCACGGCGGCAAAAAGTTCTCTCGCGAGGAGCTGGAGAAGACGGATATGACCATCTGGGAGATAAATATCAAAGAGATGACGGGCAGAGAGGGCGTCTGGTAGAATGCCTATTGCCACGAAGTGGACAGAGAAGTACCGACCGGAGTCCCTAAAACGGGTTTTGGGCAACGGCAAGGCCATAGAGGAGCTGCGGGCATGGGCTCAGTCCTGGGAGAGGGGCGAGCCCATCACCGGTGCTGCTATTCTGTATGGACCGGCAGGGACGGGCAAGACCTCAGCCGCTCTCGCGCTTGCAAGCGAGTTTGATTGGGACTACATTGAGATGAACGCCTCGGATGCTCGCACGGCAGGCATGATTCAGAAGATTGCGGGTCCCGCCTCGCAGAGCCGGACCTTCTCAGGAAAGCCCCGGCTCGTTATTCTGGATGAGGCGGACAATCTGCACGGAACTGCTGACCGGGGAGGAGCTGCGGCCATGTTGAAGCTGGTGCGGAGCGCTTCTCAGCCCGTCCTGCTCATCGCCAATGAGTACTATGAGATCGAGAAGCCTCTGCGGGACGCAATGAAGGGCATACAGTTCCGGTCGGTTCGTTCCACTACCATTGCACAGGCGTTGCGGGAGATCTGCAGAGTGGAAGAGGTGGAATGCGATCCCGATGCTCTTATGCTGATTGCCGAGAGGGCGGGAGGCGACATGCGCTCCGGGATCAATGATCTGCAGGCGGCAGCCCAGGGCCAGACGGAGCTGAAGGTGGAAGACGTAGCCACTGCCGAGCGGGATGTCAAGTCGTCCATCTTCAAGGTTTTAGAGGTTATTTTCAAGGGCAATAATGCCCACGAGGCGTTGCAGGCCTCTTACGCCCTGGATGAGAGCCCGGAAGACCTGATCAACTGGGTGGACGAGAACTTGCCCCTGGCGTACAAAGGTTTGGACCTGTTTTGGGGCTACGATCGCCTGGCACGGGCGGACATCTTTCTGGGCCGGGTGCGACGGAGGCAGGTCTACGGTCTGTGGCGCTATGCCAGCTTTCTCATGACCGGGGGGGTGCAGGCATCCAAGGCCGCCCGCTGCCATGGCTACGTAGCCTTTCGGCCGCCCAGCCTCTGGCGCAGGATGGGACAGACCCGCAAGGCGCGCCGCGTTCGAGATAGCGCTGCCCAAAAGATCGGCCGACGCTGCCATGTCTCTGCAGGCTTTGCCCGCTCGGAGCTGATGGGCTTTGTGGGGCTGCTGCTCAAAGACAAAAAGACCGCAGCTCCGCTGGCAGCAGAGTTGGATCTGGAGGCGGAGGAGATCGCTCTGCTTCTGGGCAGCGCTCCTACCACGAAGAAGGTGCAGACCCTCTTCGAGGAGGCTATGAAGATTCGAAATGCCGAAGAGATAGAGGATATCGAGATGGCCTGGCACAGCACAGCGCAGCATTCGCTCACGGGCGCGAGCGAAGCGCGTGCGACGCCTGCGCGCACGAGCGCGGGCGAGGCGGATGAGGGCGCAGCGATCATGAAGATGGGTGCCGTGCAAGAAAGCACTTCGATTGCGACTTCAGAGTCCCTCTTGGACGAATCGAACCTTTCGGCCTCTGCAGTCGGGCCGGGCCAGGCGAAGCCAGCGGCTGCCAGCCGGGGGCAAGAAGGGACTGTCGCCAATCCCGAAGGCAACAGGCTGGGCAGCCCTTGCAAAGAGGAGAAAGAGGCAAAGGTCGAGAAGAAGGAGGCAAAGCTGGCGGTGGGAAGGGGGCAGAAGTCGCTGTTCGACTTTTAATAAGTGAATAAAAGTTAAATAAATATAATTATATGTAACCATGCCAGCAAAACTTCGTCTTCCTGTGATCCGCCGTCCTCTCGCATTAAGTGAAAAATTATCTAAAGCTTGAGCGCATGATCTATTCTCATGCCTCAATTCCAGCCGATCTTCGATTTTCTGCGCAAGCTCCGCCAGAACAATAACCATAAATGGTTCGAATTGCATCGCACTGAATACGATCAGGCCAGGATGGGCTTTGAAGAGTTCATTCAGGGCTTGATCTTCCGCTTCGACACAATCGAGCCCCTGGGCGATCTGGCGGCCAAGGACGCCATCTTCCGCATCAACAACAACCTGCGTTTTGCCAGGAATATGCCTCCCTACAAGAACCATTTCTCAGCCGTTCTCGCCCCCGGCGGCAGGCATTCTCTGCAGCTGCCTTATTACATTCACATTATGCCCGACGGAGGTTCATTGATCGCCGGCGGCGCCCACATGCCGACATCCGCGGATCTGCAAGCCATCCGTTCCGCCATAGCCAGCGATCCTGTCAAGATCGGAAGGGTGATTGAGGCCCCGGCTTTCCGGAAATATTTTGGAGGCATCTCCGGAGAGAAACTCAAGACCGCGCCGCGAGGATATGCAGTCGACGATCCACAAATCGAATTGATCCGGCATAAGCAATTCATGGTCCACCATTCGCTCAGCGATGAGCAGGTACTCAGCCCTGATTTTGCCGACTATGCCATGGCGGTCTTTGCGGCCATGAAGCCGTTCCTCGATTATCTCCAGCCTCTGGTGGGGCCGCAAATGCGCCCAACAAGGGTTCCGCCGAAAAGAGAAGACGGGATGACCCGCAGAGAAAGAACGGGATCGATTTGAAAATAGATGGAGCTCAGTCTCCTGGCTGAGCTCTCCCGGGCATTAATATCAGGCTTCGAGCTCAGTAGGTGCTGAGCTCTCCCCTGAATAGCATCTGTTGCAGCTTGGGGATATTGGCCAGCCACTCATCCAGGATCTCTATCGCTCCCGCTTCGACCGTCTTCAAGTCAACACCATCTTTGGGAACGATCTGCACGCTGGCAATGTGCGGCTCGTCGATGGGCTTTCCAATCTGAGAGAGCATCTTAATGTAGACCTCTTCGATGCCCTGCACCTCGGCTGCGATCTGTCTTGCCGCCTCAATGGAGAGCAGGTTGTAGATCTTGCCCACGTGATTGATGGGGTTCTTGCCGCAGGTAGCCTCCAGGCTCATGGGCCGGTTAGGAGTGATGAGTCCATTGGCCCGGTTGCCGCGGCCCACCGCTCCATCGTCTCCCATCTCTGCCGAGGTGCCCGTGACGGTGATGTAGACAGACCCCTGTTCGATATTGTCGGCCACGTTCATCTGCGCATTCACCTTGCGGTCGGTAAATTGTCTGGCATATTCTATGACATGCTCAACGATGTCCCTCTTCGTATCCGCGTACTGCTTGAGGTTTGCCACATGCTTGTCGACCATGGCGCAGGCAATGGTGAGATTGATAATGTCCCCCTGGCGCATACCCATTACCTTGATATCCTCTCCGATGGCCGGGATGCTCGTCTTAAGTCGCATGAGCTCTCGCTCCGTGTTGAAGACGATATTCTCCGTCTCGGAGAGCGGCGCATACCCCACACCAAAGGAGGTATCGTTGGCCGAAGGAACCTTCCGGCCGAAGACATCTCTTAGATCAGAGGAACCCATGCCGATCTTGGCATCAAGGATGACGTGGTTGTTGACATCCAGGTTGGAGAGCGACTCTCCCAGAAGCTTGCGCGCCGCCTTAATGGCGATGGTGTCCACCGGAATTTCCTCTTCTTTAAAGACCCTCGTGGCCCGCCCGGTAAGCAAAATGTAAAGCGGGCAGATGACCTCGCCGCCGCCAAAGGCGGGTTTGGATCTTCCTGCCACGATCTGAGTCTTATCTGTGTTGTGGTGCAACACCGCTCCAAATCTATCAAGGTATTCCTGACATAGAGCCCGGCTGATGGACTCCGCGAGTCCGTCTGCAACGCTGTCCGGGTGGCCTATGCCCTTGCGTTCTACAAGCTCTATCTCCTGTTGCTCCAAAGGTCTTTGATTGAGGCGTTCAACCTTGATATTTCTCTTCATAACCGTTCCCCAAATGCGATTTTCTCGTTTGATCTCATAACTGCAATTCAGATCTTGGAGAAGTCCAATGCCATATTAATGCTTTGCACTGCGGCAGCCAAAAGAACATCGAGACAAATAATATTGCAATTGAACCTCATCAAAATTGAAAACATGGAGCGTTGCCGAAAGCAACTCCCTAAGCCAATTATCGGGCCGCAGCTACTGCGTCAGGCCCACCTGCCACTTGAGCAGCTTCTCTTCCACTACATAGCGGAATGTCTTGTCTATTAGTAGTCCCAGAAGGCCCAGCATAACGATGTAAAGCAGAACATAGTCCATCTGGTGCAGATAGTAGTAGGACCAGATCTTGTAGCCAAGTCCGCTGGAGCTTACTCCGAACTGCTCTGCTGCCACGAGGCACATCCAGGCGATTCCCATGGCAATGCGGATTCCTCCTGCTATGGAGGGCATTGCATAGGGAAAGGCCACATATCTCACCAGGTCGAGGTCTCTTGTAGCTCCCAAAACCTTGGCCGATTCCACATAAACTCGTGGGAGGTTGCGAAAGCCCACATAAGTATTGATGAGAATGGGGAAGACGGCACCAACAAAGATAATGAATCCTGCAGCCGTATCGGTCAGGCCAAACCAGACGATGGCGAAGGGAATCCACGCCAGCGGGGGTATGGGCCGGAAGATCTCTACAATGGGGTCCAGTATTCTGTCTGCCGCTCGAAACCAGCCCATGATCATGCCTAGAGGCAAAGCAACGAGGAGCCCGCCTGCCATTCCTATAAGAAAATGCAGCAGGCTGGTGGGAAGATCCTCAATCAATATCGTCGGCCACTCTCGGGAGAAGGCCGCAGCTACCTGGAGGAAGCTTGGCAGCAGCAGCTTGTCGTTCACTGCCGAGGCCCCTATCTGCCAGGCGAGGATCAAGCCCAATATGGATAGGGCCTCGATGCCTCGCCCGCCGATCAAATCCCCTGGCCACTTGATCTTGACCATATCTTGCTATTCCGTCTTCGTCCTCAGGCCAACGCCTTCACATAGATGTCAGTGTCGAACAGATCGTCCTTGCTGAGGGTCTTGTTGATATAC